>ERZ1048872.142-NODE-142-length-85343-cov-10.989987_pt1 | contig 85343 bp, 73 predicted proteins | sample MGYA00383100_ERZ1048872 | MGnify/ENA primary metagenome ERZ1048872 (study PRJEB29581, sample SAMEA5548370) | metagenome | biome: marine; feature: coastal; material: water | depth 50 m | study: Short-term variability in the microbial, nano- and picoplankton...
TAAAATGGGTTATTCGCCATGTTGACTTTCAAAGAGCAAAAATTATCTTATCTCACACCTTAAAATTGACCACAGCTAAACAAGTACATAGTTACTTAAATGAACAACTTGAGTTATTAGGCTTAGGTGGCTTTATCCGTGCAGGCTTGTAACTAGGTGATAATCATATTTGTTAGCTGTATTTTTCTTGGTGCACTCGTTGGCTTTCTTGCCGGCTTACTCGGAATTGGAGGCGGTTTGGTGGTGGTGCCTGCTTTAGTGTATTTGTTACCTACTTTAGGGGGGAGTAATGATGTACTAAGCAGTGAAGTCATTATGCCTATGGCATTAGCAACGTCCTTAGCTGCCATTGCGATGACCTCTTCAAGTGCAGCTTATGCTCACCATAAAAATAACAATATTCCTTGGTATTTAGCAAAACCATTAATGTTCGTTGTCGCCTTTGGCGCGTTATCAGGTGCTTTTATTGCCGATTTATTATCGGCTAAAGCCTTGACTAATTTCTTTGCTATCGCCGTTATGTTGTTGGCTATTTATATGCTATTTTCTATGCGTTCCCAGCGATCACGAACTATGCCATCACAGCTGAAATTGCAGTTTATTAGTTTTATTACCGGCATCATTGCCAGTTTAATGGGCATGGCAGGCGGGGCTATTTTAGTGCCAGTGTTAACTTATTTTGGTATGCCATTACGCCACTGTATTGGTATTGCCACTGTATGTGGTGTGATGGTCGCTATATTTGGCTCTTTTGGTTATATAGTTTCAGGACTCGATAACCATTTATTGCCAGTGTGGAGTGTAGGCTACGTTTATTTACCAGCTTTATTGGGGATAGTGTTAACATCTTCTTTATTTGCTCCTATTGGTGTTAAATTTGCGGCTAAACTGCCTGTGCAAAGCTTAAAAAAATGCTTTGCTGTATTTCTCATTTTAGTGGCACTAAAAATGATGTTAGCTTAATTGTGACTTAGTTATTCACCTCGCTTGGAGAGTCAGCCATTGGGTAGCTTTCCTGTGCGGTGTTGGTGAATGAACCTATTGTTACTATAAAATATTGGATAAAAAATGACTGAACAGTTTTTACAATTTCCTATTATCGACCCGATAATATTTAGTATTGGCCCTGTTGCATTACGTTGGTATGGCATGATGTATTTAATCGGCTTTTTAGCGGCAATGTATATCGCCAATAAAGCCGCGGATAATAGTCAGGGTGTGTGGACTCGTGATCAAGTCAGTGATTTATTATTTTATGGCTTTCTCGGTGTTATTTTAGGTGGCCGAGTAGGGTATGTATTATTTTATCAATTTGATTATTTTCTTGCCGATCCCCTATATCTTTTTCAAATATGGCAAGGAGGGATGTCTTTTCACGGTGGTTTAATCGGTGTGATCACCGCCGTTTATATTTTTGCTAGAAAAAGCAATAAGCCCTTTTTAGCGGTGGGAGACTTTGTTGCGCCACTAGTTCCTATTGGTTTAGGTATGGGGCGATTAGGAAATTTTATCAATGCCGAGTTGTGGGGACGACAAACTGATGTGTCTTGGGCAATGGTGTTTCCAACTGATTCGCTACAAGTGCCACGTCACCCTTCACAGTTATATGAGTTTTTTCTAGAAGGCGTGGTTTTATTTGCTATTTTATATGTTATTACCCGCAAACCAAGAACACTAGGATTGGCATCGGGAAGCTTTTTGATTGGTTATGGTATTTTTAGAACTATTGTTGAGTTTTTCAGAGAGCCAGATGCGCACTTAGGTTTGTATTTATCTTTTATTTCTAAAGGGCAGATATTAAGCTTACCTATGGTTTTAGTGGGGATATTGGTGATTTACTTAGGTTACCTTAGCCAAGAGAAAGCGGCGATTAAAGCCACTAAAGCAATTAACACAGCTAAAGCAAGAGGAAAGTCATAATGCGTGCTTATTTAGATTTATGCCAACGTATTGTTGAGCACGGTACTTGGATTGAAAATGAGCGTACGGGGAAGCGTTGTTTAACGGTGATTAATGCTGACCTAGAATATAATGTCGCGAAAAATGAATTTCCGATGATCACCACGCGCAAAAGCTTTTTTAAATCCGCTATCGCAGAGTTTTTGGGTTATATACGTGGTTATGATAATGCCGCAGATTTTCGCAAACTAGGCACTAAAACTTGGGATGCTAATGCAAATTTAAATGAAGCATGGCTAAATAACTCTTATCGTAAAGGTGAAGACGATATGGGGAGAGTTTACGGTATCCAAGGGCGAGCTTGGGCAAAACCGGATGGTGGCACAATTGATCAGCTAAAAAAAATTGTTGATAACTTAAGCCAGGGTATTGATGATCGTGCTGAGATCATGACTTTTTATAACCCAGGTGAGTTTCATATGGGCTGCCTACGTCCCTGTATGCATACTCATAATTTTTCAATTTTAGGTGACACACTACATTTAACCAGTTTTCAGCGTTCTTGCGATGTTCCATTAGGTTTAAACTTTAATCAAATTCAGGTGTTTTTCTTTTTGGCCATTATGGCGCAAATTACCGGACTTAAACCGGGAACGGCTTACCATAAAATTGTTAATGCCCATATTTATGAAGATCAATTGCCGTTAATGAAGGATGTACAACTTAAACGTGAGCCATTGCCATTGCCTAAACTGATCATTAATCCTGAGATAAAGTCATTAAAAGATTTAGAAACTTGGGTGACTATGGATGACTTTTCTGTTGAAGGTTATCAATGCCATGAGGCGATTAAGTATCCATTTGCAGTTTAATATTTAGCAGTGAGTGGCGAGTTATCAGTTCCCAGTGATAGCATAAAAAAAACCGGCTAAAGCCGGTTTTTTTATCACATTGAAACTTTTATAAAAGTCACATTAATAATTATGGTACAAACCAAAATCTTGGTTAATCTTAATATTTTGATCGTTAGCCCACTGGTAATATTCTTGATCTTCTAACTGGCTTGCCGCTGCTTTATCAAGTAATACAATCGCATTCTCATGCATTTGCAAAGCTGATGCAGGGCACATGGCTGAAAGTGGACCGGCAACCATATCTTTAACCGCTTTAGCTTTACTCTCACCGGTAGCCATTAATAATACATACCTAGCATTTAAAATAGTGGCAATACCCATAGTCATAGCGAGTGTTGGTTGAAACTCATTTTCATCAAACAAGCGTGAGTTATCCGTTAACGTTTGTTGAGTTAAGGTTTTAATACGCGTGCGTGAAGCTAAACTTGATGTAGGTTCATTGAAACCAATATGTCCGTTAGCACCAATACCTAAAATTTGTAGATCAACGCCGCCTGCTTGTTTGATTTTTTCTTCATAAGCTAAGCCTTGTATTCGCGGGTTTTCACCTTGTGCACACGTGGGTAAAAACGTCTTACTTTTATCTATATTGACATGATCAAATAAATTTACATTCATGAAATGACGATAACTTTGAGCATTACTGGCATCGATGCCAAGGTACTCATCAAGGTTAAAGCTCGTGATGTTTTTGAAGCTTAATTGGCCTGCTTGGTGCTTATTTACCAACTGCTGATAAAGGCTAATTGGCGTACTTCCTGTAGCTAAGCCTAGCACGGGCTCTGGCTTTTTATTAATTAATTCGGCCACCCATTCGGCGGCATTTTCGGCAACTTGTTGCGCATCATCAAAAATAATAACTTGCATATTTTTTCCTTAGAAAAATTAAACTATTATCCCAAAAGGATCACTTCCCAGCGGGAGCAGAAATCATTGCTTTTTGATTTATTTGGCATGTTGATTTGCCTTTATTTTTTATTTTGCAATGACATTAATCTAGGTGCGTTTTGTAATTTTACCATATAAATAGTCAATGTATGGAGAAAAAATCTGCTTTTTAGTTGTTATCTGATCCGAAAATTACCATATGGAGTATATTTACCTTGTTAGCTGGTTCTACCAGTTCAACTGTGCGACACTAACAAACACTATTAACTTTACGAATATACCAATATGTCAAACGAGAGAGTTTTATTTCACCTTAAAGATAATATAGCTTATGTGTCACTAAACCGCCCTGATAAACATAATGGTTTAGATGAAGCAATGATTGTGCAATTAGTGCAAACCGCTAAGCGCATTAAAAAAAATCGTTCTATACGCTGTGTTATTTTACAAGGGCAGGGTAGCTCTTTCTGTGCAGGTTTAGATTTTAACTATGTTGCCAAACATCCGTCGATGATAGCGAAGTTTTTTCTTAAATTACCTTGGCGAAAAGACAATATGTTCCAGCGTGTTGCCCATGTTTGGCGTGACTTGCCCATCCCTGTTATAGCCGCAGTACATGGCAATTGTTTTGGTGCGGGCATGCAAATAATTTTGGCTTGTGATTATAGAATAGCCACACCTGAGGCAAATTTATCAATTTTAGAGATGAAATGGGGCTTGATCCCAGATATGAGTGGTATGGTGACATTATCTCGCTTAACAAGAGTGGATATTGCTCAAGAGTTGACGATGACAGGGCGTTTTTTCTCGGGCTCAGAAGCCGCCGAGTATGGCTTAGTTTCTAAAGTAAGTGATAATCCAACTGAAGCCGCGCACGCTTTGGCTAAAACTATTGCGAAGCAAAGTCCTGATGCCATTGCTGCAACCAAGTATTTGTATAAAAAGACATGGCAGCAAGGGGAGCGTATGGCTTTGTTATGGGAGCGAATTACCCAACTGCGCTTACTGGGCAGAAAAAATCAGCGCATCGCGATGCAAAATGGTTTAGCCAAAGGGAAAGAGAAAAAAGAGTTTATAGATAGAAGTAGTTTTTAACATCAGTAGAGTCAAAGCAAGTTGAGTAAATATTCTCGTTGAGTGGAAAAGATTTTAATCAACTTGTATTAAATAACTTTCGACAAAACAGGCGATTGGGTGCACAGTTAATGTTATGTCCAGCCAATGTTTGTCTTGAGTGAAATGTTTAACTATGATCATGTTACGTTAATGACTTTAGCGCTCAACTTCTGGTAGACTCTCTTTTAAATTTTTGTAAATTGTTACAGTGCACTTCAATGTCTTCTTCCAAATTCTTTACTAGTAAATTTACTTTAAATAAGCCTCACTTTAACGAGTGTTATATCGAAACTAACACTGTTGAACGTTCGGGTAAGGTATTTTTTAAATCAGCTGTTTTAACAGTATTTGGCTTATATCTTTTACTTTTTACCCAAGTAAATGCTTATGCTGCTTGGTTTGTTATTGCTTTAGGTATATTAGAAGCCGTAAGTATTTATTATCATCAACCTTGGTGGGTGATAAGACAAATGCTGTCAAAATCCTCTAATAGTGAAGTAACTGTCACCATTGATGAACAAGGCATTCTCAGCGAATCTTTTTATCATACCGGCAGAATTTTATGGCAAGATATTACTAAACTTAAAGAGTCTCAGTTAGGCTTTACCATTTTTTTTAATATTGATAAAAGTAGCGGTAAAAGTTACTTGTCGAAAAGCTGTTTATCTAGCGAAGCGCAAGCTTATATAGTGCAAAAATATCCGGTTAGCTCAGCTAGTAGTAAAGTCGAATAATCCTTATTTTATGCCAAGTGCTAACCCCATTCGTTTAACTAACCCTAAGTTTCTCACGGTTTTTGCACTGTTGTGGCTGTTCATGCTTTATAGCGCCAGTCAGCCATTGCAAGAGCTAGTTGATTATTGGTTGTTTAGTTTTTTAGGCGTTATAGGTGCTATCTTTGCTAACTCAACTGGTGCTGGCGGAGGTGTTGTTTTTATTCCCATGTTCGCTAAATTAAACTTTACTGAACATCAAGCTATCGCCACCAGCTTTGCTATACAGTGCTTTGGCATGACAGCAGGCGCTGTTACCTGGTTTCATCATTACCATAGTCAAAAAGGAGATTTGCGATTGTGGCAAGGATTTAAGCGCATTATTTCAGTAACGGCTGTAGCATCAATGCTCGGCTTAATAGCCGTGTTTTCATGGCAAATATCATCACCCGCGTCTTTACACATAAGTTTTAGTTGGTTTTCATTGCTTTTAGGAATTTTTATTATCCTAACGGTTTATTTACTGAAACCACACCGAGAGCGGAGTCAGATCTTTTTACTTGATTACGCTGCTTTATTTCTTATCGGTATTTTTGGCGGGGCACTAACGGCTTGGTTAAGTGTAGGAGTTGGTGAGTTATTAGTGATATACCTAATTTTCAGGCGTTTTGATATGAATATGGCAGTCGCTGCCGCGGTGATTGTTTCAGCCATATCAGTGTGGATTGCTATAGGACAGGTAAAAGACGATGTGTATTGTCAGGTAGTATATTTTGCCGGTCCCAGTGCCGTATTAGGGGGGATTTTTGCCAAAACATTAGTCACACATATGTCGGCAACACGGCTTAAATTGTTTTTTGCTCTTTGGTTGTTAATTACCGGGAGTTTAGGCATTATTTAATTATTATCCACCTCTTATCGAATTGTAGGAATTTATGAAATTAATAGGCTCTTCTACTTCACCTTTTGTTAGACGTTTACGTCTCTATTTTGCTCAGTTAAATGTTACAGACTTTGATTTTGTAAACTTAGATATTTTCTCTAGTCAAGATCGGCAATTACTGACCGATAATAACCCAGCACAAAAAGTACCAGCCTTAGTTGATGATGAGCAATGTATTTATGACTCAAGGGTTATTTTTCGTTATTTGTCACAAAAATACCAGCAAGTACCCTTATCTTGGTCACAAGAAAATTTACTAACATTAATTGATGCAGCCAATGATTCTTTGGTGAGCCTATTACTTCTTAACCGTTCAGAGATAGATACCAGTGAAGATAAGTTATTTTTTAATTTACAACATGAGCGGGTTGAGCAGGTGATTTCGGTCTTATCACAAGCAGCAGCAGACGGTGATTTTGACCAATGGCACTATCCTGCCATTTGTTTATATTGTCTGCTTGACTGGGCAAGATTCCGTCAACTTTATGATTTCAGCCAACAAAAGCCGCTTACTGACTTTTATCAACAGGCTATGAACAATGCAGGAGTTAGTGAAACAGACCCTCGCTAATTGCCAATAGTTCTTTGCTTTGCTCAAAGGCTCAGAAGATGGTGTTATTAATGAACTGCTAAGTAAACTATATAGGTACCTTGATAGGCATCACTAAAAGGAATACGTGGTGCCTACTAATGCCATATGAGTGTTGCTATACAAAATAGTATTATTGGCATTATTTATGGTGGGCGAGTGAGTGATGCCACCAGAAAAGTGCCACGTTGAATTAACTGAATAACTTCCAACTAAGCCATAGCTATAATTAAATTTAGTCTCATTAATAAGGCTTATATTGGCCAAAACAGATGTTTGATAACGCCTTAAGTCTATACTTTTTAGTTGCTCAATATTTGCTGTTAATGACAGATTAAAAGCGTTATTTTTATGTAAGGTGATTGCCCCAGAAAAATAATACTTACTCCAGTTTGATGTTTGTTGAGATTGCATTAAGCCTGTTTCGATTGACATCCTCCCTTTTGTATACTTACCTTGGATCTGCGAATTTGATTTAAATACTCCATCACTATCAACTGCTTGGGTAAAATCATGTAATTCAAGCAATGGGCTAAGGTGAGAGTTATTTATTATAAAGGTCTTAGTTATTGCCGTATTAAGACTATGAGTATCATTTTTTTCATTCGCATAGCTTGCTATTGAATAAAACACAATGAACCCTGTTAAAAAAAACAAACGTTTCATATTTCTCCCTGTAGTCAGTCTGCTATTGTTATAAAACTAAATGACCAACGATATTTTTTATTTTAGCAACAGGAGTGGTAAACTCGGTAAGTTGCACATACTAATTTAATTAGTATTCATTAACTATAGTCAAAAATAATGAAAAGTAAGGGTAGTTTTAGTTAAAAAAATGATATTTTTTTAACTAAAAATTAAGTGATTGATTTTTTTGAACAGAAGAAAAAATAGAGCAGTAAAACTGTCAATAGTATATACTCGCCCCCTTAAAATTTTATAGGATCTCGCATTGTTAGCTATTTTCCGACTCACATTAATGTCGATTGCTTTTATATTTGTTTGCTTAACATCTTGTTTTTATTGCTTAATCAGACCTTTTCATCGTAACAATGTTCATCATACATCCAGATATTTAGGAAAAATAACTAAGCTATTAGGTTTTGACGTTGAAGTTAGAATTCCTGATTCAGTTAAAGATCTTGGTCCTGTTGTCTATGTGGCTAATCATCAAAACAATTATGACATTTTTACCATGGCAAATGCGGTACAGCCGGGCACAGTGAGTGTTGGTAAAAAAAGCTTAAAATGGATCCCAATCTTTGGACAAATGTACTGGCTAACTGGCAATATTCTTATAGATAGACAAAATACCAGTAAGGCTTTAGGGACTATCAGCCTAACGGCGAATAAAATTAAAGAAAAAAAATTATCCGTTTGGATGTTTCCTGAAGGCACACGTAGTCGAGGCCGAGGCTTATTGCCTTTTAAAACAGGAGCATTTCGTACCGCAGCAAAAGCGGGTGTGCCCATAGTACCTATTTGTAGTAGTAATCAGCACAAAACCATTGATTTGTCTCGTTGGGATAACGGCAAAATAATCATAGAGTTTTTAGAGCCATTATATATTGATGACGAGGGTCGTGAAGGTATACGCTCGGTTGCAGATAAAGCACATACTTTAATGAAAGCAAAAATTAATCAATTAAATGATGAATTAGCAAGTGATAAAGGGTAGATGATATGATTGATGATGAATTACAGCACTGGTTTGAGCATACCGAAATACTGGTCACTGAATTACTTGAAGATGGTAGTAATGATGAGGTTTATCATACCATTGAGCACCATTTTGCCAGCCAAGATTTTGATTTGTTAGAAAAAGCCGCTATAGTTGCATTTAAATTGGGACTTGAGATAGAAGAACCAGAAGAAGCTGAGCTAGAAAATGGCGATAAAGTTTTTGCTTTTGATATTGTTACTGAGCAAATGTTAAATGTGAAAGCTTTACAAGCAGAAACAAAAAAGATGTTTGAATTGGCGAAAAAATGCCAAGTGGACTATGATGGTTGGGGAACTTACTTCGAAGAATAACCTAATTTTTGGGACCCTTTGTCGTAATCAGCCGGTAAATTTATTTTAAAGGATATATACCATGGAATGGCTAAGTAATTTTTTCACAAAAGAGCTCCTCTCTATAGTGATCCCTGTCGTTATTATTATTGGTATTTTTATTTATGCCGCTCGTCGTGCTCATTTAAAGCACTTAGAGCGGATAAGAAAAATAGATGAAACATACGACCCGAAAGCCTATTTTCATCGTCGATAACTCATCTTATTGAATTTCTATCGGTAATTACCCTTGTACACTTAATTCAAAAGTGCAGTGTCTAGTAAACCATGACAATGCTGCTGGTAAAATTAAGAAGGACAAGCGCTGCGTTTTTTAAACCTAAAGAACAAATCACTCCCGAAGAAGTAAAAAATATTTATCTGACAGTGTCGATTTTTTATTTGTGACAATTCGGTGTAGTCTCAGTGTATATTGCTAAAACATGCAAATAATCGATTACTCACACTGCCCCGTTGAATCTCGTACAACCAATTGTGGCACATATTGACAGGTTTCATTATTACTTTTTTGTTTGCGCACTTGGCTTATCAATAAGCTAGCAGCATTTTTAGCAATTTCTTTGTTTGGCTGGTTTGCTGTGGTTAATTTCGGCCATGTTTGGCGCGAGAATGGACTGTTCTCAAAGCCAGCAATCGATAACTGCTCAGGAATATTAATATTCATTAATCTCGCGGCAAATAAAGCACCAGCAGCAATTTCATCGTTACATGAAAAGATTGCACTAGGGCGGTTTTCTGCTGAATTTTCTAAAGACATTAATTTTTTTGCACCGTTAACACCTGATTCGAAAGAATACTCACCTTCAATTAATAAATTTTTATTAAACTCAATATCATTGGCTTTTAATGCTCGTCGGTAGCCTTCATAGCGTTCAATAGTTGACATATGTTCAGCGCCACCAGCAATAAAGGCTATTTTACTATGGCCTAAATCAATTAAGTGTTGAGTAATCCTTTGCGCCGCATCTCTATCATTTACCATAACGCAAGGGCTCAGCGCATCAGGCGCTGTATCGCCAGACATGATACGTACCACATTAATGTCTAAATCAATAATACGTTTGACAAAGTCAGGATTTTCAGAAAAAGGTGGTGTTAACACTAAACCTGCAACACGGGCGTGTTTGATGGTATTAATAATATCTTCGGTAACATTTTCTTGTTGTGAGTTGCAAGGGTTGATTAATAATTCAAAACCTTGCTCTCGACAGGCGGCTAAAATACCTTCTTGCATATCAATTACATAATAAGCGTTTGGATTATCATATACATAAGCAACAGTGTACGATTTAGTACCCGCTAAGTTTCGGGCTGCAAGGTTAGGCTGGTAATTTAGTTCTTTTACTGCCGATTGTACTTTTTCACGGGTAAGTTGGCGTACGGATGGCTCATTATTCATTACGCGTGAAACTGTTTTTATCGAAACACCAGAGAGTTTGGCGACATCATTAATTGTTGCTTTCATTTATCCATTTAGCCTTTTAGTACTTATTATCAGCTTAGTTAATACGTCAAGAAGCACTAGGTTAGTGTTTCTTGTGCCCTGCGGCAATAACTAATATCAATTTTATCTAATTCGTCGATGCAACAGTAACAATAAGCCTCTGAAAGCCGTTAAATATAAATTGACAGCGCTGTCAATTATTTGTAGGGTAGCATAACTTTTTATTATTTTCATAATAATGTCATCGAATGTAGTTTATTATTAATGGCTATGAATAGATTATTGCTTAAAAACAGGAACACTTATGTCAGCGCGTCAAAATTTAGCAAGTTGGAAAAAATTACAACAACTCGCACAAGAGAAAAAATCTCAGCATATGAATACCTTGTTTGCACAAGATAGTAAGCGCTTTGAAAAGTTCTCGATTGAGCTACCTAATATGCTGCTTGATTATTCAAAAAATTTAATTGACAGCGAAACACTTGATAGTCTTTTAGCATTAGCACAAGAAACGGAAGTGTGTAATTGGCGTGAAAAAATGATTTCAGGCCAAAAAATTAATAAAACTGAAGATAGAGCGGTATTGCACACAGCATTGCGTCGACAAAGTAATGAGCCGTTAATAATGGATGGTGAGAACCTTACCGATCATGTGCAAAGTCAGCTAGCAAAAATGGAAGTCTTTGTTAATAAAGTACGTCAAGGTCACTGGTTAGGTTATTCAGGTAAACGTATCACTGATATTGTTAACATTGGTGTTGGTGGTTCAAATCTTGGTCCACAGATGGTTACTGAAGCATTAAAGCACTATAGCGATGGCAGTGTTAATGTTCACTATGTATCGAATGTTGATGGTGCTCAAATTGTTGAAGTGTTGCGTCCACTAGATCCCAAGAAAGTATTGTTTATCGTTTCAAGTAAAACTTTTACTACCACAGAAACAATGACCAATGCCCGCACGGCAATGCAATGGTTAACGAGTTCTTCATTTGATGAAAAATCAGTAGCAAAACACTTTGTAGCGGTAACCGCGAATAAAGAAAATGCCATGAGCCTTGGTATCGAAGAAGAAAATATTTTTGATATGTGGGATTGGGTTGGCGGCAGGTTTTCATTGTGGTCAGCTATTGGTTTGGCTATAGCGCTTGATTTAGGCTTTGATAAATTTAAAGAACTGCTTGATGGCGCCCATGATATGGATCAGCATTTTATTAACGCACCACTAAAAAATAACATGCCGACTATAATGGCACTGATCAGTGTCTGGAATACCACCTTCTTAGGGTCGCAATCGCAAGCGATTTTACCGTACGATCAAACTCTGCACATGCTTACGGCATACTTACAACAAGCGGAAATGGAAAGTAACGGTAAGTCAGTAACTTGGGATGGAGAAGAGGTCGATTATGCCACTGTACCGTCCATCTGGGGGGAGTTAGGTATCAATGGCCAACACGCCTTTTATCAATACTTACACCAAAGTAATAATGTTGTGCCGGCTGATTTTATTGGCTCAGTTGAAAGTGTAACGCCAGTAAAAGGTCACCATGAAACACTGATGGCTAACTTTTTTGCCCAAACCCAAGCGTTAATGGCGGGGGTTGATGAGCAGCAAGTGAGAGCGGATTTAAAAGCGAAAGGGCGCACTGACGATTATATAGATAAAGTTGCCCCACATAAGGTACATAAGGGAAATAGACCTACTAATACCATATTGTTAAAGCGCATTGATCCCAAAACATTAGGTAGTTTAATCGCTGCTTATGAACATAAGATTTTTGTTCAGGGCATAATTTTACAAATATGTTCTTTTGATCAATGGGGCGTTGAACTAGGCAAAGGTTTAGCTGCCGAAATACAAAATGAGTTAGAGAGTAATGAAATATCACTTAAGCATGACTGCTCAACGGCTAGCTTGATGGCGTTTTACCAAAAAGCAAAATAATGCTTGTTCTATAACATCTAATCATAAGGATCTTTTGCTAAATTAAAAGATCCTTTGCTATTCCCCTTCGAACAAATCCAGCCTACAAATTTGATGATTATCCTCTCTAAATTCCTAGTTATTTTTGTTGCTTTATACCAACTTAAAGCCAATTAAAGTTTAGTTTTTAAAACAAAATTCCATTTTTAAAGCTTCGTTTTTCATCAATAAGTAATGCATTTTGTACATGAAAGACTAATTTTAACAAAAAATATTAATATTAAAGTTTGAATAAAATCAGCATCTTCGTGCAGATTTAAGTTAAATATTGTAACTCATTATTAAATTACTATAGCCAAAAGGGAAAATTACATGTAAGGTTTAACCGACGCCATGACAGCGTTGTCATTAAAAGTGACAGCGCTGTCGTGAATTCAAAAATGAAAATCATACTTAAGATTTTGAAACTAGATTTTGAAACTAGATTTTGAAACATATTAAAAAACAAACGTGTGTAAGGGAAAGTCGATGTCATTTAAAACATTTAAAAAAGGCGCATTAGCTAGTTCAATCGCTTTAATCCTAGCCGGTGGTACTGCACCAATGGTTATGGCTGCCGAAGAAGCTGCAGATAAAGATATTGAAGTAATTCAGGTAACTGGTATTCGAGGTTCATTAAAAGAAAATATTAATGCGAAACGCTTTTCGGATTCTATTGTTGATGTTATCACTGCTGAAGATATCGGTAAGTTCCCAGATAAAAACGTTGCTGAATCATTATCTCGTATAACGGGTGTTGGTGTAAGCCGTGAGTTTGGTGAAGGTGAAAAAATTACCATTCGTGGTTCAGGTCCAACTAAAAACCGTACTTTATTGAATGGTCAAAATGTAGCTACAGCTGATTGGTTTATTCTTGATAATCCATCTCGTGGTTTCAACTTTACCTTATTACCATCTAGCTTAGTTAAAGGTTTAGAGGTATATAAAACTTCACAAGCAAGCATAGACGAGGGCTCTATTGGCGGTACTATTGTGATGAAAACTCGCAGACCACTAGAATTAGATGCTAATACAATCAACTTTTCAGCTCAAGGTCAATACTCTGAAACGTCTGGAAAAACAGATCCCCAGCTTGATGGTTTGTATTCATGGAAAAATGAAGATGAGAACCTTGGTTTCTTAGTTTCATTAACTAAGCAAGATAGAACTGTTCAGCGTGAAGGTGTAGAGGTGTTAGGTTGGACACCTGCTGATGCAAATGGCATGAGAGCACCTAAAGATATTGGTAACCCAATTTTCACACAAGATCGTGAAAGAACAACTTTATTTACCAGTCTTCAATATGCACCAACGGATAATTTAGATTTCACGTTAAATATTCTTGATTCAAAAATGGACGCCAACAATGCCAACTCTAATTTATTGATGCGTGTTCAAAATAATTTAGATACTTTAACTAATACTTCAGCAGTAGGTAATGATGTTTATGCTGGTACATTAGCAGCTGATGGCTCGTATGAGTGGGATTTAATTAACCGTGAATCAAGTACTGAAACTGCTTCATATGACTTAGATGTTAATTATGAAGGCGAAACGTATACCTTACATGCTCAAATAGGTTCAACTAGCGCTAAAGGCGGAACTTACAATGAAGCTTCATGGAGTTATGTACCAAACGTATCAGGAGCAGAATCTGGCTATTCATTTGATTTATCAGGCACTCCACAGTTAAACCCTGGTGTAAGCCCAACCGATGGTAGTAAATGGAGACAGAACTGGACTTGGGGTGGTAATAAACCTACGACAGATGATGAAAATTATGCACAGCTTGACTTAACATTTGATGTTGAATATGGCCCGTTTAGCTCTGTTAAAACAGGTTTTAAATATCGTGATCATGATCGTACTCAAGCACAGCAAGCATATAGTTGGCATGCTCCAGGTACTCGTGATAGTTTTGCTGGTTGGGGTGGGTACTTAGGTTATATTTTTGAACAATGCCCAACGCTAGATACTTGTGACCAAACTACAGGTACTCATGATGTTGCTGATAACGTTATTTCTGGTTCAGCTGTAACTCAACTTGCAGGTAACAGAGATCACTTAATGGAATTAGCATTTGACGGTGAAGCTGATTATGCTATGAGTGATAATTTAGCTGGTATCTGGGATATTAATGAGACAATTTTAGCTTTATATGTTCAAGGTGATTTTTCTGGTGATGACTATCGCGGTAACGTAGGCTTACGTTATGTATCAACAGATCAAACTTCATCAAGCTTTAACTTTAGTAATGATTCTTGGGGCTTGAACACCGTAGATAGTAAATCGGGTAATGTGCCTGTAGATTGGTTAACACCTTCATTCCTTGAATGGGGAACTGAAAAACATAGTTACTCTGAAATGTTACCAAGCTTTAACATTACTTTTGATACAGCCGAAGATCAAGTTGTTCGATTTGGCGCTGCTCGAGTAATGGCTCGTGCTAACTTTTCTGATTTAGCGCCTATTGAATCTATTGGTGATTTAGGTGGTGAATTCCCAATTGGTAAATCAGGTAATCCTGAATTTAAACCTCAAATTGCGGATCAATTTGATGTGGCATGGGAATGGTACTTCGATGACGCTTCATTATTATCTGTAACGTACTTTTATAAAGATATCCAAAGTTACCGTTCTAGTGAAACATACGAAAAAGATTTCCAACGTCAATACTTAGATGGCGATGGCAATGAAGTACAAGAGTGGGTTACTGTAACTTTAGAGCAACCAACAAATGGTTTAGGTGGAAGCACTGACGGTATAGAAGTTGGGTATCAACAAGCTTTTGGTAACTTTGGTATTGCTGCCAACTACACATACACTCATGCTGTAAGTGATCAAAAACGTGATGAAAGCGTTGCTGGATCTGCTTTAGTTGAAGGTGCTTCAGATCATATGTTTAATATGACTGCATTTTATGAAAATGAAACCTTTGGTGCTCGTGTTATGTATAACTACCGTACTGAATGGTACAAAGGTGTTTCATGGACAGGTGCAGAGCTTTGGAATGAAGAGTATGGTCAATTAGATTTTAGCTCATCTTATAACGTAACTGAAAATGTTAGCTTAGCATTTGATGTTGTGAATATTCTAGATGAAGAAGTTGTTGAATTTGATGGTCAATCTTCACGCTTAATGTCTATTTATCAAAATGGCCGTCGTGTTGTTCTTGGTGTAAATGTTAAATTCTAGTAGCTTAATTAAATAACTTGTATTTAATAAGTTTAATGCCTGTTTGTTAGTAGCTGCAGGCATTTTTTCTAGGAACAATTTAGAATAAAAAATTAAATTTGTCATTGAACCTTTAATATTTCTACTAGAGGTGGAAATAAATTTAGTAAAATTTTCCTAACGGCATAAAACAGAGTTTATGGATTAGAAGCATGAATAAAAGAATATTACCAACAATACTTTTCTCTACAGCGTTAGGTCTTTCCTTAAGTTTAATTTTATCGGGATGTGGGCAAGAGAATAAGCCTATCAATAATGCTGTTGTCGCTACAGCACAGGCAGAGCTACACAATGTCAGCCAACAGGACATTAACAATATTGCCGCCAATCTTGATGTTAACTATCGAGTGGTGACTAACATACCTTCAGATAAATGCGATGCAAAAATATCTGATGGCGCTTGCTTTGAGGTTGAGCTGATTTTTACTGCTAAGCAAGCCATTAACGCCAAGGGCTGGTCTATTTATTTTAGCCATATTTCGCCAGTGCAAAGCTCTATAGGTGATGAGCTGCTTGTAGAGCATCTCAATGGCGATCTACATCGAGTCGGTTTAAAAAATAACTTTACGGGCTTTAAAGCTGGTGAAAAAAAGCGTGTCGCTTTTCGAGCAAATTTTTGGATGCTCTCTGAAACGGATGCTTTACCAAATTACATCGTGACCGCAGCTGAGTTAGAAGCAAGAGTTATCACTAGTACGCAAGTGAAAATAGATCAAGACTCTGGCTTGGAAGTATTGCCCTTTGTCACACCTTTTAGCGATGAGTTGAAGCAGTTTAAACGCACTAAGGAAGACAGCACAAGGTGGCTAACCAGTAAAATGCTCTATCAGCGCAATGTAGGTAATAGCGTAGAGTTAACAGAAGATAATTTATCGCTCGCAAGAGCCATTATTCCTACACCTAAACTGGTTTCCTATGCAGACAATAATGCTGTGGTAGATATTAGCCAAGGGATTAAGGTTCATTTTAATGGTGTTGCGCAGACTGAAGTTGATGCGGCTTTGGATCGACTGGCTCGTTTAGGTTTAAAACAAACAGAGGTCGGCTTACCACTGCAACTAACCGTTGCGGCAAACAGTCGCAAAACTATTGGCAGTTATAAGTTATCGGTTTCACAGCAAAAAATTACCATTGTTGGTGTTGATGCAAGTGGGGTATTTAATGGCTTGCAGTCGTTAGCAAGTTTATACGCAGTAGGTAGTACAAACTTACCTTTACTTAAGGTAGAAGATGAGCCTCACTATGTTTTTCGTGGCATGTTAGTTGATGTCGCCCGTAATTTTCATTCAAAAGAATTTATCTTAAAGGTGCTGGATCAAATGGCGGCTTATAAATTAAATAAACTGCATCTACACTTGGGTGATGATGAAGGTTGGCGTCTAGAGATCCCAAGCCTGCCTGAGCTTACCGATATTTCGAGTAAACGTTGTTTTGATACTAGTGAGCAGAGTTGTTTAATATCACAACTGGGTGCTGGCGTTGATCCTAACTCATCTGTTAATGGCTATTACAGTGTTAGCGATTATCAAGAAATATTAACAGCGGCTACTGCCCGCCATATTCAGGTCATTCCCTCTTTAGATATGCCAGGTCATTCACGTGCAGCGATGAAGGCTATGACAGCGCGATATAATAAATATCAGGCGTTAGAAGATGAAGAAAAAGCCAAGCAGTTTTTACTTGATGATTTCGAAGACAAAACCCCGTATTCTTCTGTACAGTTTTATCATGATAACACCATTAATGTTTGTTTAGAGTCATCTTATGACTTTGTGGTTGAAGTGATGACACAGGTGAAAAAAATTCACGCTGATGCTGGTCAACCATTAACCCGTTACCATATAGGCGCAGACGAAACAGCCGGAGCCTGGCTTGAATCACCCGCCTGTAAAGCTTTTGTTGCCAACAATGACAAAGGCGTTACTCAAATGAGTGAGCTGGGTGCATATTTTATTGAACGTGTTGCCGGTATTCTATCCAGCCTAGATATTGAAACGGCAGGCTGGAGTGATGGCATGGAGCATACGCGTAAGGAAAATATGCCACCCATAGTACAAGCTAATGCTTGGGATGTATTATTCTGGGGCGGTCACGATAAGGTGCATGCTTTAGCTAACCGAGATTGGCAAGTAGTGATTTCTTCGCCAGATGCCTTATATTTTGATTTTCCTTATGAAGCAGATCCAAAAGAGCATGGTTACTATTGGGCATCTCGTCACACCAATACAGAAAAAGTGTTTCAATTTATGCCTGATAATTTACCTGTGCACGCTGAATTTTGGCTAGATAGGCAAGATAATAGCTATGTTGGAGATGATACCAAAACGCCCTTAGCACAAGGGCAAAAATTTCTTGGTATTCAAGGTCAACTTTGGAGCGAGAATACTCGCACTGATGCCCTTGTTGAGCACAAAGTGTTTCCTCGATTATTAGCGTTAGCCGAGCGTGCATGGTATCTACCCAGTTGGGCGGTGCCCTATAATTATCAAGGAGCTAAATATAGCCAAGAAACTAACATTTTTACTAACGATATGAAAAAGGCAAGAGACGACAATTGGCGTTTATTCGCTTATACCTTAGGGCAAAAGGAGTTTGTTAAATTAGAGCTTGATGATATTGACTATCGCTTACCAACCGTAGGCGCAGTGATTGAAGAGGGCATGCTAAAAGCCAATATAGCTTTTTCAGGGTTGACCATAGAATACCAAGGTGAGCATCAGCAATGGCAAGTTTATAGCAAGCCAGTTGCCGTTAAAGGTCAGGTTAAAGTGCGAAGCCGTAGTAAAAATGGCTTACGCTATAGCCGTATTACTTATGTCGTAAGGCTATAACAGATAAATCACAAGGGGGTAACTCCTTTGGTCAAATTAGCACTAAATATTTTTAGTGCTTTTTGTTCATAAAATCATAGAGTTAATTTTTATAAGTAGTAGAATGCCCCGTTAATCGTTAATATTTGTAAAAAAAACAAATGACAACGCTGTCATTTGGCGATAAGATGAAAACAGTTACTTTTTAAATTAGTTTAAAAAATAACTCAGAAAAATATTGAACACTTATGAAAATATTTGAGGTTAGTATGTTCACAAGCGGTGACAACAAAGAACTATTTTTAGGCATAGACGGTGGCGGTAGTAAATGTAAAGCCATTGTAATGAATGAAAATAATGATATTTTAGGTACAGGCATTTCAGGCCCAGGTAACCCTTTATATGGCTTTGAACAAGCAACTAACTCTATTACCGAGTCGGCAAAATTAGCATTACAAGATGCTGGTTTAGAAAGCATGCCATTAAATGAATTAAATGCTGGCGTTGGCTTAGCGGGCGTTAACTTGCCAGCGATCAATGAGCAAATGCAAGCTTGGCAGCATCCTTTTAAGCAAATGTTTTTAGCGCATGATTTACTCATTGCTTGCTTAGGCGCTCATCATAGCAGCGACGGTGCAGTGGTTATTACCGGTACAGGCTCTTGCGGTTTTTCATGCATTGATGATGAAGAGTTATTGATAGGCGGTCACGGTTTTCCACAAGGTGATAAAGGCAGTGGCGCTTGGTTTGGCTTACAAGCTACCAAGCAGGTCTTACTTTCTCTTGATGGCCTAATCGCTCCATCATTAATGAATGATACTTTATTAGAAAAACTTGCCTGTACTAATACCACTTCTATTGTTGAAGCGATAGTGGGTAAAAAAGCAACATTTTATGCGCAATTGGCCAATTTAGTTTTTGATGCCGCAGAGCAGGGGGATAAGGCTGCGCTAGCCATTGTCAAAGAAGGTGCAGAGTATATTGATAGTTTAGCGCGCACCTTATTAATTAAAAAACCAGCGCGTTTATCATTACTTGGTGGTTTAACACCAAGATTGAAACCATGGTTAGCTCAAGAAATACAAGCTCAACTCTCTGAGGCGTTAAGTCCACCTGAAGTTGGCGCTGTATTCTTTGCTAGGCATAAGCTTGAAAAAAGCCAACTTGCTCAGCAATAAAAAGAGTAAAAACAGCTTAAGTAATAACGATTATTGATGAGAATAGACGCTATGACAACAATACGCTTTCATGCACCAAGGTTATTTGATGGTCAAAACTTTGCTGATGATCAGGTGCTTACCATAATTGGTGGTGTTGTTAGCGCAATAGATCAAGACACGAGTCATGCTGATGTCCGCGCAGCTGGTTTAGTTGTACCAGGGTATATCGATTTACAAGTTAATGGTGGTGGTGGTGTTTTATTTAATGACTCTCCCTCAGTAGATAAGCTCAAAACCATCATTGCTGCTCATGCAAGGTTTGGCACCACAGCAATGATGCCAACGCTTATCACAGACAAAATTGAAGTAATGGCGCAAGCTGCTGATGCTATGGCACAGGCGATAGCTGAAAAAGTACCGGGCATCGTAGGCATACACTTTGAAGGGCCACATTTATCTCTAGCCAAAAAAGGCACTCATTGTGCTGAGCTGATCAGGCTAATAACGGATGACGAATGGCAGATATTGTCCCGTCAAGATATTGGTCAAGTGATGGTGACCTTAGCCCCAGAGACAGTATCACCTGAAGATATTAGTCGTATGGCTGAACTTGGTATTAAAGTTTGCTTAGGTCATACCAATGCTGACTTTATTACCGCGCAAAAAGCCGTAGAACATGGCGCAACGGGCTTTACCCATTTGTTTAATGCCATGTCACCACTGCAAGGGCGAGAGCCGGGCGTCGTGGGTTGTGCATTACTGAATGATAATACCCAAGCTGGCCTTATTGTTGATGGTTATCATGTTGACTATGCAAGTTGTCAGTTAGCCATTAAAACAAAACCTGCTGGTGGTATCTTTTTAGTCACTGATGCTATGCCGCCTGTTGGCACTGATATGACTGAATTTCCACTCTATGATAGAACCGTGTATGTCAACAATGGCAAGCTGACTTCTACCACAGGTGAATTAGCGGGTTCGTCATTAGACATGGCAACCGCGGTGAAAAATACTCATCTTGATTTGAAAATACCTTTGGATGAGGCATTGCGCATGGCTAGCTTATATCCAGCTCAATACTTATATGCCAAGCAAACATTACCCCGTGGTGAGTTAAAAGTAGGCATGCAAGCGGATCTACTGGTGTTAAATGATGATTTAAGTGTTAGTGAAACTTGGATCGGTGGCGAACCCTTCGACAAGCTCAGGACTGATGGTTAAATCTGTTTTCACAGAGAGTGAATCGATCGAAGTGTAAGTAACAGTTAAATAAAATAATAACAACATAAATGCTGTTCCTATGCAGTCATAAATAAATTAATCAATGAGGAAGTTATGGAAATGTCAGCTACGCAAGCTAAAGAAGAAAAACAGCAAAGTAACGCGCTGCCTATGATTATAGTTGCAGGTCTATTTTTTATTTTAGGTTTTGCAACTTGGTTAAATGGCTCTTTAATGCCTTATTTGCAACAAATTTTACAATTAAGTCCTTTTGAAGCGTCACTCATCTTATTCTCATTTTATATTGCCGTCACTTTTACTGCACTACCATCGGCGGCTGTCATTCGTAAAGTGGGTTATAAAACCGGCATGGCACTGGGTATGGCTACTATGATGGTGGCGGGGTTATTGTTTATTCCTGCTGCTAAAACGCAAGTGTTTGCTTTATTTTTATTTGCACAACTTGTGATGGGCACAGGTATTACCTTGCTGCAAACTGCTGTTAATCCTTATGTTGTGCGCCTTGGGCCAGAAGAGTCTGCTGCTGCACGTATCTCTATTATGGGTATTTTAAATAAAGGGGCTGGTGTCGTTGCCCCTATGGTATTTACTGCCTTGATTTTAAGTGGCTTTCAAGATGTCAGTGGTGAATTAACGCAAGTACAAATTGATGATATGGCTAACTCTTTAGTTTTACCGTATTTAGGTATGGCAATTTTTCTTGGCTTACTCGCCTTGGCTGTTAAGCAGTCTCCATTACCAGAATTAGAAAGTGAGGCTGACGCTGATGAAGGTAAAGATGAGGATCACTCTGGTCATCTTAAAGAAGCCTTAGCTCATCCCAATTTAGTCTTAGGTGTGGTGGCGTTATTTTTCTATGTGGCTGCTGAAGTGATTGCGGGTGATACTATTGGTACTTTCGCCCTGTCGTTAGGCGTGGAAAATTATACCATGATGACTTCTTACACCATGCTATGTATGGTGGCAGGCTACATTTTAGGCATTGTACTTATCCCACGTGTTATTTCGCAACAAAAAGCATTAATGGTTTCAGCGGTCATTGGAATACTACTAACCGCAGGTATTGTTTTTGGTGACAACCACTCTTTCGCTATTGCCAATACCTTGTTAGGTGGAATAGAGCTGCCTGACACTTTATTGCTGATTGCCTTTTTAGGTTTTGCTAATGCTATTGTGTGGCCTGCCGTTTTCCCATTAGCCTTATCAGGTATGGGTAAATTAACCAGTGTTGGTTCAGCTTTACTTATTATGGGTATTTCAGGTGGCGCATTTGGCCCTATGTTTTGGAGTATTACTTCGACATCCACAAGCATGGCGGAGCAGGGCGGCTACCTAGTATTATTCCCTTGTTACTTATTTATTTTATTTTACGCAGTAAAAGGCTGCAAAATGAAAAGTTGGCAATAGTTTTACACTATTGCCGATAACCCTATTACTTAATTGAGTTTACCCCAAACTTAGTTCTGTAAAAAAACTCTGCGATCTGAGTTACTGTTTCACGATAGTAAAGCATTAACTTTGAAAGTTGAGGGTGCGTTATACGGTCATTTGATCGACCCTGAGTTTAATTATTGCTCAGGGTTTTTTTATGTCGCAAGTATAATGATTTATTCTTTTCAGTCAGAGCCTTATCGTTGTGTGGGGTATATTATGGACAAAAAAAGTCTTTTATTGTTATCTTTTTATTTACTCTTTTTTTTGATGGTGTATATTGCAAAACGCACTATAACAATAAATAAATAAAGTGATTAAAAATTATGAAACGCCAAGTAACTATTATATATTATTGTGATGATGGTTTAGAGCTGCATCATAAAGTAAGGACCATCGAGCAAAACGAAGATGGCCGCGTAGTTATTCCGCAAGAGTTTAAAGATGGTAAATCAATCATTGCCGTTTGTGATGGTGAAGTCCAAATTCTAAATAAGGTAGGAGATCGTATTTTATCAGTCAATTATGTCGCCTAGCTTTTAATGCAGTAATGCCTATTAACTCAACCAAACGATAAGAAAATACAAAATTGATGATCATAGATGGAAAAAAAGCTGCAGCAGATCTGCGTGCAGCACTTGCAGGTGAAGTTAGCGCACTTAAAGAATCAAAAGGGATCACGCCCAGTCTAACCGTAGTGTTAGTGGGAGAAGATCCTGCCAGCCAAGTGTATGTGCGTAATAAAGTAAAGCAAACGGTAGAAGTAGGGATGATTTCAAATGAAATTCGTTTACCTGCAAGTGCTAGCCAAGAAGAGCTATTGGCACAGTTGTATTTATTAAATAATGATGTTTCAGTGCATGGCATTTTAGTTCAACTACCTTTACCTAAGCATATTGATGAAAGTGTTGTTATTGGCGCAATTAACCCAGAAAAAGATGTTGATGGTTTTCATGCCATGAATTCAGGGCGACTGCTAAATGGTGAGGCTGGTGCTTTAGTACCTTGTACGCCGCAAGGCTGCATTATTTTAGCGAAGCGACATTTAGGCGATGATCTATCAGGTAAGCATGCAGTTGTTATTGGTCGCTCAAATATTGTTGGTAAACCCGTTGCTCTTTTGTTGTTACAAGAAAATTGTACCGTCACTATTGCCCATTCACGAACCAAAAATTTAGCTGAGGTTTGTCAGCAAGCTGATATTTTAATCGCAGCGGTTGGTCGTGCTGAATTTGTGCAAGCAGATTGGGTGAAAAAGGGGGCTACCGTGATTGATGTCGGTATTAACCGCATAGTCAATGAAGCATCCGGCAAAGCTAAACTAGTCGGTGATGTTGATTACGCTGCAGTGAATGAAGTTTGTGGTGCAATAACGCCTGTACCAGGTGGCGTTGGTCCTATGACGATAGCTTGTTTGCTTAAAAACACCCTCGAGGCTGCAAAGCTCAATAGCTAGTTTTTTTCAGGAACATTTTGAAATAAAAAAACCACAAACATAAAAATGGTTGCGGTTTTTTTATTAACTGTTTAGTTAAATGATTTCGAGTCTAGATTAATTTTTGCTTTCTAACTGCTTATCGCTGTATTCCAACTTTTTATAATCTTTACCTGCTGCATCTGCTAGCTCAGCTGGCATATAGTTTTCATCATGTTTTGCAAGCACTTCACTGGCTTCAATATGTAAACTACCAGTGTTATCACGGGTTAAGGTTCCGTTAGCCACTATGCCTTGGCCTTCGCGGAATAAGTCAGGCAAAATGCCTTCATAATAAACGGCAATCATGGGATCATTTTCATCAAAAGCGATAGGCATCTTCATATCTGATAATTGGAAGGTTACCTTTAAATTATTTGGATCGCGCTTGACTGTGCCCGGCACCACTAAACCACCGATACGAACGCGCTGACCAACACTGGGTTTTATACCTGAATCTTTCTTACCTTGAGTAATTTCAGAGGGAGTGTAAAACAAATCAATGTTTTGACTAAGGGCATAAAGCACAAGGCCCGCAACTACCGCAATACCTATTAATACTGACGCAACTATAGTTAAGCGTTTTTTACGACGTGGGTTCATTGAGCTACCTTTTCGGCTGATTTGTTAGTTGATACTTGGTTTGCATTCCGCTTGGCATTTTTACCTTGCTTACGCACTTGGCGCAATTTATCTTCTCGTTGTTGGCGAATGGCAATATTGTTGATTACTTGCTGGTGACCGATCATAGAGCTAACAATAAGTACTAAAATAAGCACTGCAGAAACACCAAAGGATAACCAAACATAAAAGCCATAACCGCCCATGTCCAAAAAGGCACTAAAACTATCAAATTGCATTATTTATTCTCCGTTGACTTTACTTGAGATAAAGAAACTTGAGGAAGAGTCGTTTGTGCTAAAACTAATGCTCTAACCCAAGGACGAATACTGTTACGGGCTAAAATCTCACTGCGAAAACGGATGCAAATGATTGTGGCAACTAATAAAGCAAAGCCAATGAAACAAAATAAGAAAGGCCAAAGCATATCAACCGACATTGATGGTTTGCCTAGTTTGCTAACTGTTGAACCTTGATGCAAGGTATTCCACCATTCTACCGAATATTTAATAATGGGTAAGTTGATAACGCCCACTAACGTTAAAATACCAGCGGCTTTTCCCGCTAAATTTTTATCTTCAAAGGCGCTATGTAAAGCTATTACGCCAAGGTACAAAAATAATAAAATTAATTCAGACGTTAATCTTGCATCCCAAATCCACCATGTGCCCCACATAGGCTTTCCCCATGCAGCGCCAGTAATTAAGGCTATAGCGGTAAAAACAGCACCAACAGGTGCCATTGCTGCGGCTGAAGCGTCGGCTAATTTAAATTGCCATACCATTGAGGTAAATGCGGCTATTGCCATGCCTAAATATATGCCCATAGAAAGAGATGCAGCAGGCACATGTATATAAAAAATACGAAAGCTATCTCCTTGTTGATAATCAGCAGGGGCAAAAGCTAGCGCCCAAACAAGACCTATCGACAAAAATATCGCAGCTAAAGCACTTAACCACGGAATAAGTTTTCCGGTAAAGTGATAACTCACTTCTGGGTTAGCGTAAGGGTGTAACCATTTCCACATAAATTATGCTCTTCTTTTCTAAAATACTAATTGGTACTGACTTTTAACGCGGCGCCCACGGCAAAGGGGGCAAGTGTTAATGAGCCAAAAAATAGTGCAGCAATTATAGCAAGTTGACCGCTATATGGTAAGCCAAGCGCAGCCGTATCTATGGCACTGGTGGCAAAAATTAACACTGGAATATACAAAGGTAATACCAGTAAGCTTAATAATACGCCACCTTTTTTTATGCCAACGGTTAACGCGACGCCAATGGCACCGAGTAAGCTCAATACCGGTGTACCTAACAATAGCGTTAACAATAATGCGCCATAGCTTTGCTCGTTGAGATGTAGCAGTACCGCTAATAACGGTGCTATTAAAATAAGTGGCAAGCCAGTGATTAGCCAATGAGCGACGATTTTAGCTAACACCAAGATAAATACGGGTTGCGGACTAAGTAACATTTGCTCTAATGAGCCGTCACTATGATCTGATTTAAATAATCTATCTAATGATAATAAAGTGGCTAACAGTGCTGCTACCCAGATAATGCCCGGTGCTATACGGCTTAATGTTTGTGCTTCAGGACCTATACCTAAAGGAAATAAGGTGACAACAATAATAAAAAATAACAGCGGATTGATAATGTCATCTTTATGTCGCAGCGCAATGGTTAAGTCGCGTTTAAGCACTAAAGCAAACACGGAGCGATAAGATAAATTAGTCGTTGGCATAGGCTTAGTCATCTTCCTTACTCACCATAGCTATCAAAGGCATAGTCTAAAGTGATTTTTTTTACTTGCGAAGGGGTAAAAGTGAGTAAATCTTGATGGGTGGTTAAAATCACACAACCTCCCTGGGCTATATGTGTTTTAAACAATTGCTCTAGGTCGTGAACACCTTGTTTGTCTATTGCGGTGAAGGGTTCATCTAAAATCCAAATACGCGCATGTGACTGATATAAACGTGCTAGCGATATTCGCCTATGTTGACCCGCGCTTAAATGAGCGGCCAAGCTATCTTCAAACCCCGTAAGATTAACCTGTGCAAGCGTTGCATCAGTATTGATTACTGTCTTACCAAAACCATGCAGGGCAAGGTTAAAGCTTAAGTTTTCTTGCGCACTCATTTCACCCTTTACCCCAGGCAAATGACCTAGGTAAAGTAGGTTTTGGTGAAACTCTTCACGACAACTGTCGATAGAGAGTTTATTAAAAGAAATGTCACCTTCAAAAGGTTGGGAGAGCCCAGATAATATACGCAGTAAACTCGTTTTTCCTGAGCCGTTGGGACCTTCTACTTGCACTATGTCGCCTGCATTTATTTCAATGTTGAGTTGATCAAACAACAAGCGCTCTTCTCGAATGCAAGTTAAGTTTGTAGCGCTGAGCAAAGTGGCTTGTTTGTTGACCTTTTGACTATTTATAGTAGTACTGTCTGAATTTGTGGCTGACAAAGGAATGAATACTCTTTTCTTATATTGATACCCGACAAATGTTAACTGATGCTTGTCGACTTTTTGTTGACTTAGATCGTTTTTGACTTATATCGTTTTTGATTTAGATCGTGTTCTTATATAGGGCAATATCATATCATAACGCCGTTAAAATCTAATAATAAATACCGCTAGCAAAATTGTAACATTAAGAAACAATTATCACAGTCAACTGAATTGAGCTATTAGCCTTTTCATTGAAAAAAGTGTGTTAGAATTGCGCATTAATTTAATAAAGTAAGTGTTACAAAACTGTAGTCTGCCGCTATTAATGATATTTTCGGAGAAGTAAATGATACCTGATACGGTACCACAAATAATTCCTCAACTTATACCAGAGTTAGGTCACCTTGCTTTGGTGATCGCTTTAGCTTTTGCCTTGTGCCTTAGTGCTATACCTTTATTAGGTGTACATAGCGCCCAACAAAAATTGATGTCTTATGCGAAGCCATTAACCTTTGGCATGTTTATCTTTACCGCAATAAGTATCTTAATTTTAGCTTATAGCTTTGTCGTTGATGATTTTTCGATAAAATATGTGGCTAGTCATTCCAATACCCATCTACCGTATTATTTTAAAATAAGTGCTGTGTGGGGAGGACATGAAGGATCATTATTGCTTTGGGTGTTTTCACTCACCGCTTGGGCTATGGCTGTTGCTAAGTTCTCTAAAGACATTGAACAAGAGTTTATCGCTCGCGTATTAGCTATTATGGGCATGATAGCAGTAGGTTTCATTGCCTTTACTCTATTAACCTCGAACCCTTTTGAGCGTCTTTGGCCAAATGTGCCGATGGAAGGGCGTGATTTAAATCCATTGTTGCAAGATGTCGGTTTGATTATTCATCCACCATTATTGTATTTAGGTTATGTTGGCTTTGCGGTTGCCTTTGCTTTTGCGGTGGCAGCGTTAATGTCGGGAAAAATGGATGCCGCTTGGGCGCGTTGGTCTCGCCCTTGGACCGTTGGTGCTTGGATGTTTTTAACTTTAGGGATCGCACTGGGCAGCTGGTGGGCTTATTATGAACTTGGCTGGGGTGGCTGGTGGTTCTGGGATCCTGTTGAAAATGCTTCTTTTATGCCTTGGCTTATTGGTACGGCTTTAATACACTCCTTAGCGGTAACAGAAAAGCGTGGCACGTTTAGAAACTGGACCGTACTTTTAGCTATTTTTGCCTTTAGTTTAAGTTTACTTGGCACGTTTTTGGTGCGCTCGGGTGTTATTACTTCAGTGCACTCATTTGCAGCCGATCCCTCACGTGGTGTTTTCATTTTAGTACTATTAGCCATTACTGTTGGTGGCTCACTCACCTTATATGCGTTTAGAGCCAGCAATGTCGCCAGTTTTAGTCGTTTTGCCCTTTATTCTCGCGAAACAGCATTACTGCTTTGTAATATCATTTTAGTGGTGGCAGCGACTACCGTACTGTTGGGCACTTTATATCCTTTACTCGTTGATGCCTTAGGATATGGAAAAATCTCTGTAGGCCCGCCTTATTTTAATGCGGTCTTTGTTCCTATTATGAGTTTCTTATTTGTGATCATGGGCATTGGACCTCTTATTCGTTGGAAGAAAGCGAAAAAAGGTGAGCTGCGTAAGCAGTTGATAAAACCATCTGTTTTTAGCATCGCTTTTGGCTTGTTATTTCCCATCATTTACGGTGGTGAATTTGATGCCTTAGTTGCCATGGGGATGATATTGGCTATGTGGGTTTTCTTGGTGGTGGCAAAAGATATTGTTAACCAATATCGTAATAATGTGCAGCCAAGTCGCAGTCATTGGGGGATGGCCATTGCCCACGCAGGTATTGCTGTCACTATTGTTGGTGTCACGCTAGTCTCAAGTTATGAAAGTGAAACCAATGTCAGAATGGCGGTGCATGAGCGCGTAGAAGTCTCAGGTTATGAAATTGAATTTAATGGTATTAAACAGGTAGAAGGCCCTAATTATAGTGCTGAGCAAGGGCAAATTAATGTTTACCATAATGATGACTTTGTTGCCTTATTACAACCTGAGCGTCGCGCTTATAGAGTGCAAACTATGGGTATGACAGAAGCCGGCATTGATGGCGGTTTATTTCGTGATATTTATGTTGCCCTTGGTGATCCACTTGACGATAAACAAGGAGCTGGCGCATGGGCTATTCGCGTACATTATAAGCCTTTTGTTCGTTGGATATGGCTTGGCGCGCTATTTATGGCACTTGGTGGCACTTTATCAATGTTGGATAAGCGTTATAGAACAAAGAGTCGTGCTAAGAAGCAAGAAAAAACTACTCAGCCAACTATCCAAGCTGTATCGGAGTTATCTTAAATGAATAAAATCATCCGCTTTTTACCCCTTATCTTGGTGATTGCCCTTGGTGTGGTCCTTTATCGTGGTTTGTCGTTAAACCCACAAGATATGCCATCGGCATTGGTTGGCAAGACCATGCCGGTGTTTTCATTAACCACATTAACTGATGCCAATAAAACGGTCACTAAGGCAGACTTAACCGGTGATATCGTGTTACTCAATGTTTGGGCTACTTGGTGTCCAACCTGTAAGTATGAACATCCGTATTTACTTGATATTGCCAATAACGCGCAACTGCAACCTTATGTAAAACTTTATGGTTTAAATTATAAAGATGATCGAATGGCAGCAATGCATTGGTTAACCAAATATAAAGACCCCTATCAATTTTCTATTTTTGATGAAGAGGGAACATTAGGCTTAGATTTAGGTGTTTTTGGCGCACCAGAAACGTTTGTTATCGATCATCATGGCGTCATTCGAAAACGATTTGCTGGCGCAATTGATACCCGAGTGTGGCGGAAAGAATTTGAACCCCTTATCAAACAATTAATCAGTGAAAAGCAACAAGGTCAATAGCATATGTTAAATAAAGTTTTATTTATTACCATGATGGGTATTGCTTTGTTGTTTGCCAGCAATACTGTTGATGCAAGCCCGGTAGATACCTTTGAATTTAAAGATGAAGTGACTAAAGTGCGTTTTCAAGCCTTGAGTAAAGAGTTGCGTTGTCCAAAATGTCAAAATCAAAACTTAGCTGACTCTAACTCGCCTATTGCTGCAGATTTACGCCGTGAGTTATATGAATTATTGCAACAAGGTAAGGCGGATAGTGAAGTGGTCGATTTTATGGTTGATCGCTATGGTGAATTTGTTTTATATCGACCTCGTTTTTCTAACGTAACCTATATCCTTTGGTTTGGTCCGGCTTTATTAATACTTATCGGTGTTATTGTGGTGATTGTTATATTGCGTAAAAAGCCTGCCAGCAAAGAAGGCTTAGCATTAAGTACCAAGCAACAAGTAAAATTAAAGCAATTATTAGCTGATAACGCCGAGCAGAGCACTGGCTCATCGACAGTCCTTGAACAAAAAGAAAAAGAGTAAGTCATTATTATGGAAATTGTATTAATCCTCCTTGTTTTTATTGTCCTGTTATTTTGGGCAATTTGGTTACCTTTTTTCAAACAAGACAAGACTCAAAAAAGTGCAGATATAGTTGCTGTCACTCAAAAAGGCGTTCGTGAGCAAACCAATATTGAGTTATATCATGAGCATAAAGCTGAAATTGAAAAAGATTTTCGTGAAGGTGGTGTTGATGAAGAAAATTATCAGTATTTATTGGCAGAGCTAGATAATAGTTTGTTGCAAGATATTGACTCATCAGGGCAAGCCAAGGGAGTGTCAACATCGAGCAAGCCATTTTGCATTATTTGGCCAATCACCTTATCTTTCTTTATTGTCGCTTTTTCTGTGGTTTTGTATCTAAAGCAAGGGACACTAGATAACTTAATGACCGCGCCAGCAGCCAATCATGCCCAGCAACAATCAATGTCAGTCGAGCAACAAGAACAGACACGTCAGCAGCAAATGATTAATCATATCAGTGAGTTGCAGGCTTATATCGATGGGAACCCTGACGATAGCGAGGCTTGGTATAATTTAGGGCAAACATTAGTGGGCGCTGGCGGGTTTGATCAAGCTATCACCGCTTTTGAGCAAGTTATTCGCATTGAAGGTGAGCATGCCGATTTACTCGGGGCAATCGCGCAAGCGAGCTATTATAAAAATAATCAGCAAATAGATGCCCAAGTGCAAAGCCTAATTGATCGAGCATTGGCTTTAGATATTAATGATCCGTCTACCAATATTTTATTGGGCATGCACAATTTTATTTCTCAAGAATACCAACAGGCAATTGATTACTGGCAGCGAGTTATTGATGCAAATAAACAAGGTGTAAATATAGCGGCACTAAACGAGGCTGTGTCTGAGGCAAAAGCTCGCCTTAATCTTCCTGTCGATAAAGGCGCTGAGAACAACAAGACAACGGATACCGTATCAGGACCTACTCTGAAAGTTAGTGTGAGTTTATCGGATGAGATTACACAGGAATTAGCGCAAGGAGAAGATAAAGTTGTTTTTGTTTATGCCTTGCCTACTAATGGCAAGCGTATGCCACTGGCGGCGGTAAAATTAATGGCAAGTGACTTACCTAAAGTGGTAAATCTTAATAATAGCCAGTCAATGTCAGCTGAAAATAATTTAAGCAGTGTTGAACAGGTGCATATTTTTGCTATTGTTTCAAAAAAAGGTGGTGCAGGAATAAAGCCTGGAGATTACAAAGGCGAAACTTATAATATTGCTGTGGATAACAAAGATACCATCAGTTTAGTTGTCAATGCCTTAGTTAAAGAATAAGTTGAGAAGCCAAATAAGATGAAATCACGTTTTAGCGCGAAAACCCCTTTGGTTGAAAACAAGTCGGCTGAAAATAACTCAGTTAAAACAGCGGTATTGTTGACCAACTTAGGCTCTCCAGAAAAGCCAACAACCAGTGCTTTGCGTCGTTATTTACGTGAATTTCTTTCTGATCCTCGTGTTGTCGAAGTGCCTCGATTTATATGGATGATAATACTGTACTGCATTATTTTACCCATGCGCCCCAAAAAATCGGCAAAACTATATCAAAGTGTTTGGACTAAAGAAGGTGCACCTTTACTGGTTATAAGCCAAGCTCAAAAGGAAAAAATAGCAGCTAAACTTGCTCTCCAATATGGTGATGATGTCATTGTTGATGTCGCCATGCGTTATGGTGAACCCTCAATCAGTAGCGTATTACAAAAATTTCAGCAACAAGGTGTCGACAAACTTGTGATATTACCACTATATCCTCAATATGCTGGGCCGACTACCGCTTCAACGTTTGACGCTGTGACTGGTGAGTTACAAAAATGGCGTTATGTGCCTAGTCTTCATTTTATTAATAGTTATCACAGTAATTCACACTATGTAAACGCGCTCGCTAATACCATAAGTGAGCACATTAATAAGCATGGCAAGCCAGACAAATTCGTACTTTCCTATCATGGTATGCCGGAATTATTCCACCAGTGGGGCGATCCTTATTATGATTTTTGTCAGATAACGACCAATTTACTCAAAGCTGAGTTATTGACTCGACCATTAAACTTGTCTGATGATGATTTTACCATGGCCTTTCAATCGCGTTTTGGTAACGCCAAATGGTTACAGCCATATACCGATGAGACGCTTGAAAGCTTGGCTAAAAATGGAAATAAGCATCTAGTTATTATGAGTCCAGCTTTTAGTGCTGACTGTTTAGAAACTTTAGAAGAGCTTGAGCATGAAAATCGTGATACTTTTATGCAAGCAGGAGGCGAGAAATATCATTACATTGCCGCGTTAAATGATCGTGATGATCATATTGATGCATTAGTTAACATAATCGCACCAACGCTTAACTCACTCATTGACTAAGCTTTGATAAAAAATTTATTATCAAAATATAAAATCAAACCACAATAAAAAAAATAAAAAAGGCTCGCTCATGAAATCTTTTTCCCTCAATCAAATAGCGCTTGTCGTACTTTGTTCGACACTGGCACTAACGGCTTGTGAAAATAAAACAGTATCAACACAAAAAACTGACACCAAAAAGGCTATCACTATTGAAGCGCAGGCGCTAAAAATAGCAAAAGAAACCATTATTATTGATACTCATATCGATGTGCCTTATCGTTTAGAGCACGAGTATGAAGATGTCAGTAAAGCCACCGCGCAGGGAGACTTTGATTACCCAAGAGCGGTAAAAGGCGGTTTAGATGCTCCTTTTATGTCTATTTATATCCCTTCAAGCCTACAAAAAACAGGTGGCAGTAAGGCGTTAGCGGATAAATTAATCGATGATGTTGAAACTATTGTTAACCAGTCACCAAACAAGTTTGCGTTAGCGTATTCAACTGCGCAGGTGAAAGAGAATTTTGCTAACGGTATTATTTCCCTGCCTATGGGCATGGAAAATGGCAGTCCGATAGAAGGGAATTTAGCCAACTTACAGCATTTTTATGATCGTGGCATTCGCTATATCACCTTAGCTCATGCGAAAACTAATCATATTTCAGACTCATCATATGATGAAAATCGTCCCGCACAAGGTCTTACTGATTTTGGCAAAAAATTGATTGTAGCCATGAATAATATTGGCGTTATGGTTGATATTTCACATGTTTCCGATCAAGCTTTTTATCAAGTGATTGCGATCAGTAAAGTACCTGTCATTGCTTCTCACTCGTCAGCTCGTTTTTTTACCCCAGATTTTGAGCGTAATATGTCTGATGAGATGATCAAATTATTAGCAAAAAATGGCGGCGTTATTCAAATGACTTTCAGCGGTATTTTTACCTCACAAAAATTTAGGGAGCAAAGTGCTGCTTATAAATTAGTTGAAGCAGATTTTATTAAAGCGAATAATTTAAATGAAGAAATAGCAGCAGATAAAAGTAAAATTGACGCCTTTGAAGAGGCTTATGATTTAGATCATCCATATGATGTTGGCACCTTAGCGTTAGTACTTGATCACTTTGAACATGTGATTAATTTGGTTGGTATAGACCATGTCGGTATTGGCTCTGACTTTGACGGCGTTAGTGGTATTCTTCCTGATACCTTGAAAGATGTATCTGGTTATCCAAATTTGATCGCAGGCCTGTTAAAACGTGGCTATAGTGAACAAGAGATTGAAAAACTTCTATCTGGTAATTTAATGCGTGTATGGCAGCAAGTTGAAGAATATGCCGCCAAGAAAAAGAAACAGTCCTAATACTTACATAATTGACACTGTATAAAAACTCAGTAAAATATCGGTATGAAGAAAATAATTCATGTCGACATGGACTGCTTTTACGCGGCAGTAGAAATGCGAGACTTCCCTGAATATCAAAATATTCCCTTAGCCGTTGGCGGGGATGGACCTCGCAGTGTTTTATGTACCTGTAATTATCAAGCGCGAAAATTTGGTGTCCGCTCGGCTATGTCAGCCATCAAAGCTAAGCAGCTTTGCCCTGAATTAATCATAGTTCATGGGCGTATGGCGGTTTATAAAGAAGTTTCACAGCATATTCGCGAAATATTTTCCCGTTATACAAAACTTATTGAACCACTATCACTTGATGAAGCTTACCTTGATGTAACCGACGCTAAAAAATGCCAAGGTAGTGCTACCTTAATTGCTGAGCAAATTCGCGCTGATATATACAATGAGCTAAACCTCACCGCTTCTGCTGGTATAGCGCCTAATAAATTTATTGCCAAAATAGCCAGTGATGAAAATAAACCTAACGGTCAATGTGTTATCTCTCCGGAAAAAGTGACAGACTTTGTCGAACAATTATCCTTAAAAAAAATTCCAGGGATTGGCCCTAAAACCTTTCAAAAGTTACAATCTTTTGGTTTCTCTACTTGCGCAGATGTCAGAGCTTCTTCCATTGCTAATTTAACAACCATAGTTGGAAAATTTGCCACCAGCTTGTATCAAAAAGCCCATGGCATTGATAACCGTGATCTTGAAGTGAGTAGGCTACGAAAATCATTAGCCATAGAAACGACTCTATCAGCCGATATTTTTACTGAAACGGATTGCTCACTCGTTATTGAAAAGCTTTATCCTAAATTATTACATCGGCTAGCTAAAGTTGAAGGTAGAAAAATTGTTCGCCAAGGTATTAAATTAAAGTTTAATGACTTTAACCAAACAACAGTTGAGCAACAAAGTAATGCAGCAGAACAAGGCGTTTTTGATATCTTGCTGACTAAAGCATTCGAACGGGCTAAAGGGCGTGGTATTCGGCTTGTTGGTTTGACTCTTGGCTTTGCACAGCCCAATGTTGAAGATGAAATAAGTAGCAAACAATTAACCCTACTGTAAAAGCGAAGCCGATCCTTATAGCTATAAAAATAAATACTATGACAGAAAATGTGAACCAAGACTCCATATCAAAAAAATCTAAGAAGCAAACGTCACTACATTGTGGTGTGGGCTTATTAGCTAGGCGAGAGCATTCAGAGTTTGAATTAAGGCAAAAGCTTACTTCAAGAGAATTTAGCGCTGATGATATTGAAAACGCGATAGAACGACTGCTAGAAAAGGATTATTTATCTGATACACGATTTGCGCAAAGTACCTGTAGATATAGGGTTAGCCGTGGTTATGGCTGGCGTTATATTGCAAATGAGCTCAAACAAAAAGGTGTTTGTTCAATAATTATTCAGCAATTGCAGAATAATTGCGAAATTGATTGGTATCTTCAAGCCGAGCTTGCGTATAATAAGCGCTTTGGTGAATTTAGAGAGCAAGCCCCTCAAGCGCGCCAAAAAGAGAAAGCTAAAAGAATACGATTTTTACAATATCGCGGATTTTCAACCGATGAAATTTTTGCGCTAATTAATGATAATTGAACAAACAGATTGATTAAAGGTTCCCATGATTAAAAGTACCGCCGAAGTACGTCAGGCATTTTTAGATTTTTTTGCCACCAAACAACATCAAATAGTTAAAAGTAGCTCTTTAGTACCAGGCAATGATGCTACATTGCTTTTTACCAATGCCGGTATGGTACCTTTTAAAGACGTGTTCCTAGGCGCAGAAAAACGCAGTTATACTCGTGCTACTTCTGCACAGCGCTGTGTTCGAGCGGGTGGTAAGCATAATGATTTAGAAAATGTTGGTTATACAGCCCGTCATCATACCTTTTTTGAAATGCTAGGCAACTTTAGCTTTGGAGATTACTTCAAAGAAGATGCCATAAGTTTTGCTTGGGAATTTCTAACGGTTGTTTTAGGTTTGCCAAAAGAAAAACTATTAGTAACCATATACGAAAGTGATGAAGAAGCTTTTTCTTTTTGGAAAAATGAAATTGGTATACCGGTAGAAAAAATCATTCGCATTGGTGATAAGTCCCCAAGTAAAAAGTATGACTCAGATAATTTCTGGTCAATGGGAGATACAGGCCCTTGTGGACCATGTTCAGAAATATTTTATGATCATGGTGCTGATATTTGGGGTGGTCCTCCGGGATCACCAGAAGAAGATGGCGATCGTTTTATTGAAATTTGGAACATAGTTTTCATGCAGTTTAATCGCCAAGCCAATGGTGATATGGAGCCGCTACCTAATCCGTCTATTGATACGGGCATGGGATTAGAGCGCATCTCTGCCATTATGCAAAATGTTCACAGTAACTATGAAATTGATCTTTTCCAAGCGTTAATCAAAGATACGGCAAGCCTGTTAAACTGCAATGATTTAGATAATAAATCACTGCGTGTTATTAGCGATCATATTCGCTCTTGTAGCTTCTTAATTGTTGATGGTGTTGTGCCATCAAATGAAGGTCGTGGTTATGTACTACGCCGTATTATCCGTCGTGCTATTCGTCATGGTCATAAGCTTGAAGCTAAAGGACATTTCTTCCATAAGTTAGTGAAATCCCTGATTGAGCAAATGGGTGAAGCATACCCAGAGTTAGTGCAGCAACAAGCCATTATTGAAAAACTGCTGCGTATTGAAGAAGAGCAATTTGGTCGCACTTTAGATAGAGGTATGCTGCTACTTGAAGATATATTAGCTAACTTAGATGGCGATACTATCAATGGTGATGACGTTTTTAAATTGTATGATACTTATGGTTTTCCAGCCGATTTAACCGCAGATATTGCCCGTGAACGTCAATTGAATATCGATGAAAATGGTTTTGATATCGCTATGGGTTTACAGCGTGAACGCGCTCAACAAGCCAGCCAATTTGGCACAGACTATAACCAGCAGTTAAAATCTGATCACAAAACTAGCTTTAAAGGCTACAGCAATCATTCTTATTCTGCCACCGTTGTAGAGTTGTTTAATTATCACGAACAAGAAGCGGTTAAGCAACTTAATGCTGGTGAGCAAGGGTTAGTGATATTAGATCACACAACATTTTATGCTGAATCAGGTGGTCAGGTAGGTGATGCGGGCTTATTACATCTTGATGGTGGCGTCTTTGAAGTAGAAGATACCATTAAACTCGGTAATGCTTTTGCCCACAAAGGTATTGCTCGTACTGATGTAGGTTTAAACCGCCGAGTAAAAGCAGAGATTAATAGTGAACGCCGTGCTGCCATCGTTAAAAACCACACCGCTACTCATATATTGCATGCCGCTTTACGTAAAGTACTAGGCAAGCATGTTACGCAAAAAGGTTCATTGTGTGACAGTGAAAAATTACGTTTTGATTTTTCTCATTTTGAAGGCATGACTGCTCAAGAACTACATGATGTTGAACAAATGGTGAATGATGAGATTCGTCGTAACCATGTTCGAGAAACAGAGTTAATGTACATTGAAGACGCTAAAGAAAAAGGCGCTATGGCTCTCTTTGGTGAGAAGTACGATGATGAAGTAAGAGTGGTTACCTTAGGTGATTTCTCAACAGAGCTTTGTGGTGGTGTTCACGTTGAACGTACTGGTGATATCGGCTTATTAAAGGTTGTATCAGAATCTGGTATTGCTGCGGGCGTTCGTCGTATTGAAGCAGTTACTGCGACACAAGCACTAGCTTATATTAATGAACAAAGTGACACTTTAGCTAAAGTTGCTGGTTTGGTTAAAACCGATGTTGCTAATGTAGATAGCAAAGTAGAGCAGCTAATTACCCGCTCAAAAGCGTTAGAAAAAGAAATTAGCGCACTTAAGCAAGAGTTAGCGGCACAGGCTGGTTCTGATCTTGTTAGCCAAGCTATTGAGATAAATGGCATTAAAGTTTTAGTCGCAGATCTTGATGGTGTTGAAAGCAAAGCGCTTCGCGGCATGGTTGATGAGCTGAAAAATAAAATGCAATCAGGTATTATTATGCTTGCTACGGCCAATGGCGCTAAAGTTGGATTAATTGCGGGTGTTACTAAAGACTTAATTGGCAAAGTTAAAGCGGGTGAACTAGTAAATATGGTTGCTCAGCAAGTTGGTGGTAAAGGTGGCGGTCGACCTGATATGGCTCAAGCTGGTGGTAGCCAGCCTGAAAATATCGCTGATGCCTTAGCTTCAGTACAGCCTTGGTTAACTGAAAAATTAAGCTAGTCAAATAAGTCCAATAAATAAAATTGATAAGCCAACTAAGTTTTTAGTTGGCTTTTTTTTTATGTGCAAATTGATTTATAAATTTATCTTGGGAACTTTGTGCTCATATTTTAGTCTTAAATGTTATCAAAGTGTTAACTGGGCTGGGAAAGCTCAAAAATAGCATAAAATAACGCCATTAAGTCCTACCCAAAGCTAAGATAAGCTTGTTAAAATAAGCACAGTTTTATTAAGGTTTAAGCAAAGGAGTTTAAAGCTTATTAAAAAATGGCTTTTTCTAAAATATTTACTATTACTTATAGTGTATTAAGGAAAAACAGACTAACTTCATATATTACTAGCTTATATATATTTATTTAGTGATTCTCTACTTTAGAAAAAAGGAAGATGTATATGTTAATATTAACACGACGCGTTGGTGAAACATTGATGATAGGTGACGAAGTCACTGTAACTGTTTTAGGCGTTAAAGGAAATCAGGTACGAATAGGTGTTAATGCGCCAAAAGAAATCTCTGTGCACCGTGAAGAAATTTACATGCGTATTCAAGCTGAGAAGGATGATAACGAAGCATCTGGCAACGTATAATTTGCTTTAAGTACATTAAACCTTCTATAAAAAGCACTATTATTGATGGTGCTTTTTTATGCGCTACGTTTTTTAAAGAATTGGTAAAATGGTTGAAAATTGATGTTTTTGTTTGAATTCTCAACAAACAACTCAAAAACAGAAATAAATGCACAAAAATGTTTGACTTATTTTTAAGATCCATTAATATTCGCACCCACTGGAGAGGTGGCCGAGTGGCCGAAGGCGCTCCCCTGCTAAGGGAGTATCTGGTTTATCCCGGATCGAGGGTTCGAATCCCTCCCTCTCCGCCATTACTTACCTTGCGTAATTAATGGCTGTGAATCTTTAGACTAAGATATAAAACATAGTTTATTGCGGACGCGTAGCTCAGTGGATAGAATTTCTAACTATGATGGCTATGAACAAGGTTCGCTTTATCGGGTAAGTAACGATATTAAATACATCTTAAATTGCGGACGCGTAGCTCAGCTGGATAGAGTACCTGGCTACGAACCAGGCGGTCGCAGGTTCGACTCCTGCCGCGTCCGCCACTTTTTATTTGAGTGGTAAAATATAGAATAACGGATGGTTCAAAGAAAACGAACCAGGCACTGTATAACCGAAAGCTTCTACTCCTGCCGCGTCCGCCACTTTTCTTTAAGTGGTAAAATAATAAAGAATAGCTACTATTAAGGCTGTATAAAGAAATTTTTAGACCGCGGACGCGTAGCTCAGCTGGATAGAGTACCTGGCTACGAACCAGGCGGTCGCAGGTTCGACTCCTGCCGCGTCCGCCACTTTCTCTATGAGAAGTTAAAAAACCAGTCTTTTGACTGGTTTTTTTTCACCTATAATTTGTCGTGATACTGGCTGCGAGCCAAGCGCTAGTTGGTTTTACTTACATTTAAGCTACTCCCAGTACCACAATGGTGCTCTCACAAATACTCATATCTATCAGACTATTACCACGCAATATTCCTTATTTTAGGTGTGTTCTTGAAAATGTGAAAAGACTATTATTGAGACTCACTAGTTAATAAATATCACCACCAGTGCAATCGAATGACTGGTTGTTGCCTCTTAGCTATAGGTGAAGCCCTCCTATTTTAGTAATAGAACATTTAAACTACTCAATGGAATAAGAGAGCTTTATTCGCAATAGTATGAAAAACATCCTAAATTAGTTGTAAGAAATCGTCACAAGCGCAGGAGTTAGTATAGGTGATTTGCATAATATGCAGTGTTAGTGAATAAAAAAATACCTCGTGTATATTGTATAAAATTACGGTATTTTCACCGCTATAACCAGTATTCATTGAGTTGATATTGTATACAATATCTCTTTTATGCAATTTCCGTTGAATAATTAGTAAAAAAGACTGAATGTTGGCTGTTTTGGGGGTTGACGATAAATTATTTTTCTGAAACGGTCAAAAAGTGTTTGTTTTTAATTATTGGAGTGATTATTCTAATTTCTGAGATTTTAAACTGAGAACGAAAAATGAACGAAATGCAACAGCAGTTTATAGAAGCTGGAACACTCATGCTAGCAGGTATGGTTTTTGTATTTGCTTTTTTAAGTATATTGATAATCTTTATTAATACCGTCTTAGCAAAACTAGCGATCAAGTTTCCTGATCCTGTAGCGTCGAGTCGCACACGTTCGAATAAACAAAATAAAAAAGCAGCCAGTGGTGAGTTATCACCCGCTATAGTTGCTGCAATTAGCGGAGCGGTCACTCGCTACCGTCAACAGCACTCTCAACAAAATATTAAGTAAATAACGAAATAAGGTCATAGTCATGAGCAAGCCATTAGGTATTACCGAAGTCGTCTTAAGAGATGGTCATCAGTCAATCTTAGCAACACGCCTTCGTTTAGAAGACATGTTACCCATTGCCAAAACGTTAGATGAAGTTGGTTATTGGTCAATTGAATCATGGGGTGGGGCGACGTTTGACTCTTGTATTCGTTACTTAGGAGAAGATCCTTGGGAGCGTATTCGTGCCTTAAAAAAGGCGATGCCAAATACTAAGCAACAAATGTTATTTCGTGGTCAAAATATTTTAGGCTACCGTCATTATGCTGATGATGTTGTAGAGAAGTTTGTTGAACGTGCTCATACTAATGGTGTTGATGTATTTCGTATCTTTGATGCCATGAATGACGTTAGAAACTTACAAACTTCAATCAAAGCAGCTGTTAAAGTTGGCGCTCATGCTCAAGGCACATTAAGTTATACAGAAAGTCCTGTGCATACACTTGAAGGTTGGTTAACCATGGCTAAGCAACTTGAAGACATGGGCGCACACTCGTTATGTATCAAAGACATGTCGGGTTTGTTAAAGCCTTATGATGCCGCTGAGTTAATCTCAAAATTAAAAGAAACGGTTTCTTTACCTATTGCTTTGCATTGTCATGCAACTACTGGTTTAAGTGTTGCGACACAAATGAAAGCCATTGATAGCGATGTTGATGTTATTGATACTTCTATCTCTTCAATGAGCATGACCTATGGCCATTCACCGACAGAAACTATTGCTTCTATTGTTGAAGGTAGCGCAAGAGATTCTGGCTTGAATGTAGAAAAAATGGCTGAAGTGGCAGCATACTTTAGAGATGTGCGTGAAAAATACGCTCAATTTGAAGGTAGCTTAAAAGGTATTGATGCACGCATTCTTACCGCACAAGTGCCTGGCGGCATGTTAACAAATATGGAAAATCAGTTAAAAGAGCAGGGTGCGTCTGATAAGTTTGATGAAGTACTTACTGAGATTCCAAAAGTTCGTAAAGACTTAGGTTATATTCCTCTAGTAACACCTACTTCACAAATTGTTGGTACTCAAGCAGTACTTAACGTGTTAACAGGTGATCGTTATAAGTCAATCACTAAAGAAACTGCTGGTGTGCTGAAAGGTGAGTATGGCTCAACTGCTGCTCCTGTAGATACAGCATTGCAAAACCGTGTTTTAGACGGCCAAGAAGTGATCACTTGTCGTCCAGCTGATTTACTTGACCCTGAAGTTGATAAATTATCTGAAGAGTTGCAAGGCTTAGCCCAAGAAAAAAATATTTCATTAGCTGATGAAGTCATTGATGACGTATTAACTTATGCCTTGTTCCCACAAATTGGTTTGAAATTTTTAGAAAATCGCAATAATCCTGATGCCTTTGAGCCAGTGCCAACAAAAGCGACACCTAAATCAGAAGCTAAAACTCCAGCTGCATCAGTAATCGATCCTGAAAGCTACGCGGTGAGTGTTGATGGTAAAGTTTATGATGTTGTCGTTGCTCCTGGTGGCTCTATAGAGTCAATCACTCACCCTGCAGGTGATGATGCTATTAAGCAATCGGCTTCTATTTCAGCTGAAGAAACATTAAATGCACCATTAGCAGGCAATATCTTTAAAGTATTGGTAAACGAAGGTGACAGTGTTGAAGCGGGTGAAGTTGTTATTATTATGGAAGCAATGAAAATGGAAACTGAAGTGCGCGCCGTTAATTCTGGCGTAATCACTAGTTTACACACTAAAGAAGGTGACGCCGTTGCGGTTGGTGATGCCTTACTTAGCTTTTCGTAGGTGGTAGCATGGATAAGTTAAATACACTTTGGCTTTCTACTGGCTTAGCTAACTTTGAGTTAGGCCAAGTGGTTATGATGCTGGTGGGTTGCGGTTTGCTTTATTTGGCTATCGCACGTAACTTCGAACCACTCTTGTTATTGCCTATGGGCTTTGGTGCTATATTGACCAATATTCCTGTGGCAGGCTTTTCTGAAGTTGGTGGTTTACTGCATTATATTTACTATGCAGGTATTGATACGGGCATATTTCCTCTCATTATCTTTATGGGTGTAGGGGCAATGACTGACTTTGGTGCCTTGATTGCCAACCCTAAAACTTTATTGTTAGGCGCTGCAGCACAGTTTGGTATTTTTGCGACCTTATTCGGTGCAATTGCTTTAAATGCAATACCTGGTATTGAGTTTACCCTTAAAGATGCTTCAGCTATTGCTATTATTGGTGGTGCGGATGGTCCAACGGCTATCTTTTTGGCCTCTAAGTTAGCGCCAGAGCTATTAGGTGCGATTGCGGTTGCTGCCTATTCTTATATGGCACTAGTACCAATTATTCAACCACCAATCATGAAGGCGTTGACTACTGAAGGTGAACGTAAGATTGAAATGGCACAATTAAGAACAGTGACGAAAATAGAGAAAATTATTTTTCCACTTGGCGTATTGTTAATGACCATTTTCTTTTTACCAGCCGCTACGCCATTAGTTGGTATGTTCTGTTTAGGTAACTTAATGCGTGAATCTGGTGTAGTAGATCGTTTAAGCTCTACCGCACAAAATGAGCTAATTAATATCACCACTATTTTCTTAGGCTTAGGGGTTGGTTCAAAATTAAGCGCCGAAGCATTCTTAAATGTGGAGACTTTAGGTATTTTAGGTTTAGGAGCGGTAGCTTTCTCAATCGGTACAGCTTCAGGGGTATTGATGGCTAAAAGTATGAATAAGCTTTCTAAAACCCCAATTAACCCACTGATTGGTGCCGCAGGTGTATCAGCGGTACCAATGGCTGCTCGTGTCGCTAATAAGGTTGGTTTACAAGCTAATCCGCATAACTTCTTACTTATGCATGCGATGGGACCGAATGTTGCTGGTGTATTAGGATCAGCTGTTGCTGCCGGTATCTTATTGGCACTTGTTGGTGGCTAATTAACTACCTCTTGATGTTAGCATTGAACTGTAAAAACGCTGAGCTTGCCTCAGCGTTTTTTTTGGTCAAAAATACTTAACTCCCCCTCTGATACTATACCAATCCTTTATACGGAATAGTATTGCACTCAAGCCAGTTGAAATGTTGTTAATCCTTGAGGTGTCATGCTTGTATTATCTTCATTAAGTGCAGAGTAATTGATATAAGTTTAATCTTCTTAAAATCCATCCTAGGTAGCTATTGTTTCTATGAGGTGTGGTTGTTTTGTTATTTTAAATCATGGGTTTACTGTTTTTTATGAGGTTTTGTTTATTGTATTTTAATAAGTGAATAACTATTAATTAAAAAAGTAAGTGTAAACCCTTAGAAAAAATACGCGCATTCGCCGATTTCACCTACGTCCACATTTTAATATATTGGTTAGGCAATAAGCAATAGGACTTCTTGAAACACTGAAGTCATCTCTACTCAACTAAATAGGAAATAAAATGAAAACTATAATTAAATCCGGTTTGATGTTGACAGCATTGGTCTCTGCACCGTCTTTTGCTGGTTATACGTTTGATTTAACAGATAATGATAAAATAACTTTCGGTGGTTATATTAAACTCGATGCCCGGTATACTGATGGTAACATTGGCGCAAGAGACTACTGGATTGGCGGTGGTACAAAACTAGATAACAGCCACTCAAACTTTTCTTTTTCACCAAGAGAGACTCGTTTCAATGCCAAATATCAGCATGGTGATGTAACTGGATTTATCGAAATGGACTTTGACGGTGGCGGGGGTAATGAAGTTATTTCAAACTCTGCTCATCCTCGTCTGCGTCATGCTTTCATCAAGTATGAAAATGTTTTAGTTGGTCAAACATGGTCAACTTTTATGAACACAAGTTCAATAGTTGAAGCCGTTGATTTTGGTGGCCCACTAGTTGCGACAGCATTTATCCGTCAAGGTCAAATTCGTTACACTAATGGCGGCTTACAATTATCTATTGAAAACCCTGAAAGCTACGGTGGTTATCGAGGCACTGCAACAACTAAGGATGATTCTGTACCAGATTTTATCGCTAAATATACCTTCAAAGGTGATTGGGGTAATGTTGCAGTATCTGCTTTAGCACGTCAATTAAAAAGTTCAACCAATGAAACTGAATCTGCTTTAGGTTACGGCGTATCAGGTCGTATTAAAGCGTTCGGTAAAGATGATTTCCGCTTCCAACTACACGGTGGTAATGTTGGTCGTTATGTCGGCGCAACGGCTAATTTGGATATGGTAGGTGAAGAAGCAGAAGAAAGTACCTCAGTATTAGTTGCTTATCGTCACTTCTGGTCAGAAGATATGAGAAGTAATGTATTTTACGGTAATACTGAAAATGACCTAAGCGATAGAGATCGCAGCCATTGGGGGGTGAACTTATTCAAAAATGTTACTAAGCAACTTTCTTTTGGTGTTGAAGTAGGTAATTTTGAAATGGCAGAAGCTAATGCCGATTCAGATTACGTTCAATTCTCAGCTAAATACGTTCTTTAACTTTTCAACTAACTCTACTGGAGAAATACTATGAAAAAATTACCTTTACTACTATTAAGTGCCTTGGTTGCTGGCAGTTTTTCAAGTGCTGCTATGGCTGAAAAGAAAATGCTACTTAAGATGCCAATCTATTATAACTCGGTATTACCAAGCTTAGGTTCTACGGCAAAATACCTTGCTGATAATATGCAAACGTTAAGTGGCAATAGCTTAAGATTGAAACTTTATGAGCCAAATAAACTGGTTAACCCTAAAGAAATACTTGATGCTGTTTCTACTGGTAAAGTGCAAGCGGGTTATGCTACAGCAGGTAACTGGGGCGGGAAAATACCAGCTGCTCGTTTATTTTCAGCCGTACCTTTTGGTCCTGAAGCACCAGAATACTTAGCTTGGTTCTATCATGGCAACGGCAATAAGCTTCATCAAGAGCTTTACGACAACAATAACCTCAATGTTAAAGTGCAAGTATGTGGTGTATTAGCACCAGAAACGTCAGGTTGGTTCAAAAATGAAATCAATAAACCAGAAGATTTAAGTGGTTTAAAAATGCGTTTCTTTGGTTTAGGCGCTTTGGTCATGGAAAAATTGGGTGTTAGCACAGTTGGCTTACCTGGTGGCGAAATTTTCCCTGCGATAGAAAAAGGTGTTATTGATGCCACTGAGTTTTCAATGCCTGTTGTTGATAAACGTATCGGTTTGAAGAAGCTATTAAAATATAATTACTTCCCTGGTTGGCATCAACAAGCCACGATAATGGAACTGATTATCAATAAAGATACTTGGAACAAAATGAGTGACCGTCAACATTCAGTGGTTGAGCACTTATGTAAATCAGCTACTCTAGAAGCTATTGCGCTTGGTGAAGCAATTCAAGCACCCGTGATGAAAGACAATGTTAAAAATGGCGTAGTAAACAAGTATTGGTCGCCAGAAATGCTTGATACTTTCAAAGCAAAATGGGATGAAGTTGTTACTGAGCAATCGGCAGCAGATCCAGCCTTTAAGAAAATACATGACGACCTAGCTAAGTTCCGTAAGGAGTATGATTTATGGGAATCAAACGCTTTCTTACCTCGTCCAAAACCTAGCCTTTAAGTTAAAAGCTTAATTACGTGCAACCTATTGTCCCTTTATTTTGCACAACCTAGAGCCTTCAGGCTCTAGGTTTTTTACTGAATTAGGAGAGTCATATGACTGATTCATCTTCTCAACCAACAGGCTCTTTATCTGCTTTCATGCTTAAAACAGCTGATATTTTTGAGTCAATCATTTTAAAAGTATCAGCTGTTTGTTGCTGGTCTTCAGCATTATTAATTGCAGTAATTATCTGCAATGTCACTATGCGCTATGGCTTTAATAATGGCTTGATTTTATTTGAAGAAATTCAATGGCATTTATATGCGATTGGTATCATGTTTGGCTTATCTTATGCCGAAATTACTAACTCACAAGTAAGAGTTGATGTTGTTGCTTCCATGTTGAAAACAAAAACGGTACTGAAATGGGAAATATTTGGTGCCATTGTATTCGTATTTCCAACCATTTTTGTCATCTTATTTAATAGTATTGATTATGTCGCCAACTCATACATGCTCGGAGAAAGTTCCTCCTCACCATTAGGCATGCCATTTAGGTGGTTAATTAAATCTGCTATTCCTGCAAGTTTCATTTTACTAGCAATGGCTGTTCTGGCTCGTATGTTTCGAAATATCATTACTCTAACTCAGAAGGAGGCGTAATCATGGACTTTAATGAAATTCTAGTCATCGGCATGTTTTTAACCTTCATTGTTTTTTTATTTACTGGTATTCCAATTGCCTATGTTTTAGCTGGTGTTGGCGTTCTATTTGGCGGTATAGGTTACCTGTCAGATATGCATATGGATACCTTTACAGGCTTAGATTTGAATGTTTTAGGCTTGGTGGTTTCTCGAATATTCTCCTTGATGGAAAACTGGGTGCTGGTTGCCCTGCCCATGTTTATCTTTATGGGGTTAATGCTTGATAAATCGGGTGTTGCTGAACGAATGATGATGGCAATGCAAGAGCTATTTGGTCGTGTTCGTGGCGGTTTAGGTATCACAGTCACCTTAATTGGCATTATTTTGGCGGCTTCTACTGGTATCATTGGCGCTTCTGTTGTCTTGCTGGGCTTATTATCAATCCCTGCCATGATGAAACAAAACTATTCAAAAACCTTTGCTACGGGCATAGTGTGTAGTGCGGGTTGTTTAGGTATTTTAATCCCACCAAGCATTATGTTAGTGATCATGGCTGATCAATTAGCACTTTCTGTTGGTGATTTGTTTACTGCTGCCGTCTTTCCTGGCTTAATGTTGGGTGTGGTGTATCTGGCTTATATTTTAGGCTTATCTTTTTTCAAGCCTGAAGTGGCACCAGCACCAGAAAATCGTCGACCATTAAATTTTCAGGTGTTAAAAGAAGTGTTTCGCGCTATTTTACCACCAGTAATTCTTATTGTTGCGGTATTAGGATCTATCTTTGCAGGTATTGCAACACCGACTGAAGCCAGTGGTGTTGGCGCTTTAGGTGCAACTGTATTAGCGGCAATGAATAAAAAGCTAAATTTAAAAGTATTCCATGAAGTGTTAATGTCTTCATATAAAACCACCGCTTATATTTTTGCTATATTCATTGGTGCGACGGTTTTTTCATTAGTATTGCGAGAGCTTGGCGGTGATGAGTTTATTTCCAGCATGTTAACGGGTTTGCCTTTTGGTCCTTATGGCGTATTACTGATTATACTAGGCATCGTATTTTTACTAGGCTTTTTATTAGACTGGATAGAAATCACCTTAATCGTATTACCATTATTGGCACCAGTAGTTGGTCTGTTAGATTTTGGTATCGCTGATGTTAATGGTTTAGATCAACCTATTTTAGTGTGGTTTGTTATGCTTATAGCCGTGACATTACAAACGTCATTTTTAACCCCGCCCGTTGGCTTTGCCTTGTTCTATTTAAAAGGTGTTTGTCCGCCAGAGATCAAACTGACCGATATTTATAAAGGGGTTGTACCTTTTATCATATTGCAATTACTTGGTCTTGGGGTGTTAATCATGTTCCCTGAGGTTGCATTGTGGCTTCCCTCCGTTGTATATGGGAAGTAGAAGTTCATCATAAATAGATAGATTTAATCAGCTCTCACAGATTAATGCCCGTCAGTTATCAACTGACGGGCATTATTTTTTACACTTTGCATTTATTGATACAGTCAGTACAAATAAAAACCAACAAACCCTAGCCAACTAAGTAGTAATAATATCCAAGGTAGCTGATTATTACTCTTTGCTGGTTGAGCAATAATTTGTGTTGTCGATTCAACCTTTGCTTTAGATAATTGCCTTTTTTGCTTGTCACGTGCTCTGGCTTTTACTTTTTGCTGTTTTTTATATTCAGCTATTCCCTTTTCAATCCCTTGAGCAATACGTTTAGTCTGCTCCTTAGTTTGTCCGGGTTTCTGCGTACTTTTAGCTACGCTCATTGCTTGCTCTTGAATTTCTTTAGATACTTTATTAACCATTAGGACCAGTGTGAAACACCCTTGTGAAATTTATAAATAATTATAATCTCATTTAACCTGAAAGCCTATTTATACCAATTTCACTAAATTATTGTCCACTTGTGCTGGTTAAAATACTCCATGGCGTCGTTGCTCTCACTCCCAATAGCCAGCTATTGCTCAATTGAGCGCCTTGCCCTGATTTATTTTTCCTACGCACAACAAGATCACAAACTTAATGAAACTGGTATTACAATGACAGTAAACTCCACTCAAGGTGATGATAAGCTTGAAACCCATTAGCTGAGTAAGAGTAAGACGAAGTGCCAATATAGGCTGCTGAAACAGAAATGAAAACCCTGTAGAGGGGAGGGATCAAAATTTAGCTCATCCATAAGGTAAGCTTGCCGATTAATTTATTGTCAAATAAAGTTGTCGCTAATGAGTTGTTTGTAAAAGGAGATATAGTTCTATTCAGCTAACGATCTAAGCCATAATCAATCGCATAGCGCATTAACCCCATTGTTGAATCTATACCTAGCTTTTGTTTTATATTGCGTTTGTGAGTTTCAACGGTTCGTACGCTAACGTTGAGTTCTTGAGCGATACGCTTGTTATTAAGGCCGTGAGAAATAAGTCTTAATACAAGTTGCTCACGTCTTGTGACAATACCTCGCTGTTCGCCCGCCAACTCTTTTGACAGGATTTCCGTAACTTCAGCACTAAAGTAATGTTTTCCCGAAACAACTTTTTTAATGGCGTCTATGAGTTCGTTTCCGGGGACATCTTTTAAAATATAGCCATCAGCACCATGTCGCATAGCGCCAAGAATGTACTCCTTATTATCATGCATGCTTAGCATCAGTACTTTGCAATCAAGGTTTTGCTCTCGTATGAGTTCAAGTACATACATACCGTCCATTTCAGGCATATTGATATCCATTAAGACAATATCAAAATCATTTGATTTAATTAGCTCTAATGCTTGCTTGCCATTTTCAGCTTCAGCAATAACCTCTAATGTGTCATCGAGACTTAAGCGATATTTTAAGCCCTCTCGAAAAAGAGGGTGATCATCTACAAGTAAAACTTTAATCATGAGCTTCCCCTTCTGATACGCTTTAACTGGCGTTACTGTCATTATAACGAAGTTGTGACTGTGGAATACGTGCACAAATAGTAGTGCCTGTTTTATCTGTTTTTATTTTTAAATCTCCTTGATAAAAGCTTAACCTTTCTTTCATATTTCTAAGGCCAATACCCTGATGTGCCGTATTTTTTTTACTTTTATCATAACCTTGATAATCAAAACCATGACCATTATCTGATATTTCCATCACTAACCAGCCAGGCACTAATTTGATACTCATGTTCACTTTAGAGGCATCGGCATGTCGTTCTATGTTGGTTAAGGACTCTTGAGCAATCCGGTACAGAGCGGTTTTAACTTCTTTAGAAAGTATATTACGAATTGATAAACGTTTCACTTTTACTTCGATACTGGTACGTTGAGTAAAATCTCTGCCTAATTCTTCTAGCGCTGCACCTAAGCCATAATCTTCTAATAAACCGGGATGCAATTGATGAGAAATACTGCGAATATCGCCCATTATTTTACAAATTAACTGCATAGAGCGATCAAGCTCTTGGCTAGCATCATCCTGGTTTTTCTGCTTTAGCTGGGCAGTTTCGATGGAAAATCTCGCTGCAGCGATACTTTGACTGATACCATCGTGTAACTCTCTCGATACTCGTTTACACTCTTCCTCTTGGGTTTGGAAGATGCGTTCATTTAACTCGCGCAATTTACGGTTTGCGAGTTTTTTCTCACTAAAACGAATAAATTGTCCAGAAAAAAAGATTGCTATGATTGCAATTAGCCCAATAATCAGTGTTGTTTTCGAGTTGTTAAGAATATGTTTGCCAATAGATTCACTGAGTTGTGCTGTTTCTTGGTCAATATCATCCATATAAACGCCGGTGCCGATCATCCATTGCCAGTCATCTAGGGCGCGTGAATAACTTAATTTTTTAGCCACTGCGCCCTCTTTAGAGGGTTGGTTAAAGACATAGTTAAGATAACCGCCCCCGCCTTGCGCTGCTTCTATTAGGCCTTGAATAAGTTTTGTGCCATTTCTATCTTTAAGATTTATCCAATTTTTACCCACTCGCCATTCTTGTCCAGGAACAGTTAACGCTATACCAGCATAATCATAAGCAAAAAAATAACCGTCTTTACCAAAACGCATATTAGCTAATACTTGCTTAACTAATGCTTGTGCTTCTTGGGTGTTTAAGTTTTTATTTTGATGAATATGCTCTGTAGCACCTTCGGCTATAGTGACATAATTGCGTAACTCTTCTTTACGATGCTTAATGACACTGCGCCGATATTCATCAACAGTTTGTTTAGAAAGCGACTTGTATTGCACTTGTGTAGCAGATAATACAGCTGTTAGTGCTAGCACCAAAGGGACTATAGTAACTAATTGCAATTTTAAATTTATATTCACTTATGCCCCTTTTGCTTTTCGCTTAATTATTTTTAGTCGTGTTAAACGGCAACTTTTTTTGTTGTTGCTTTATCTACTAAATATATAATCGACTGATAATCAATACCAGTATGATGAGATAAACCTATTTCACAAGTTTTACTATTACTATAGCCAGTATTACAGCCTTTGGGTACTTGAGCTTTTAATGGCGCAAGAGCATTTTCATTTAACTCGGGAGTAGTGAAGCCCTTATCACCAGCAAAGCCACAGCATTGAATATGCTCAGGTACAATAACTTGTCTGCTACAACGCTCTGCTAATTGTTGCATTTTCATCGCTAAGCCCATCCTTCTAGTAGTACAAGTAACATGTAGCATTATCGCTTCATCTACCGGAGTGAAATTTAAATAATTTACCAGTATATCTTCAATAAAGCCAACCGGTTCATATAGAGATAACCCTGTTACTTTTTCTTTATTTTCTAATAACATAGATTTACAAGGGCTGGTATCAATGAGGATGCGATGTTTGCCTTGTTCACTTAAGTCTCTTAATATATTTAGTAAAGCGTTTCGTTTCTGATTTGCCTGAGAAAACATGCCTTTACTGTTAAATGGCATACCACAACATTCGCCAGTAAGGTCAGGACTTATTACCTCAAAGCCTGCTTTTTCTAGTAAAGAGAAAGTCACTTGGGTTAATGAACGCTGCTCGGTAGCATTGACTGCTTGTCCCATACTTCGACTCGCACAGCTTGGAATATAGACAACTTTTGGACGTGATGTTAATTCACCGTTGCTCACATTTTTAGGCTGATAGTTCGCTTTTTGTGGTAAATATTGACTCCATAAGGGGATTTTATTAGCAGAGAGTTTTCTAATGGTTCCCGTTACCCCCCCCATGGCTTTACTACCAATAAGCTTATGACTAAAGCCTGCAATAGCAAGTGAAGCGCGAGTCACTTTCTCTACCGTAGCAAAATTATTAGCTAACACCTTAGCAATACCCTGGCACTTTTCGTTGTTACGATGGCGTAATTCACGAATAAGATCGCCAGTATTAATGCCCACGGGGCAACGCTCTGCACATAACCCCGTTGCCGCACAAGTATCTATACCCAAATAACTAAATTCTTTTTTAAGCTCTGCCAATAGTTTGGGATTTTCATTGCTGTGAGTAAGGCGGCTAATCTCTCGAAAACTGGTGATCCGCTGACGAGGGGTAAAACTCAAACCATTAGAAGGGCAGACTGGTTCACAAAACCCGCATTCAATACATTTATCTACAATAGTATCAGCAGCTGGCAGTGCCTTTAAATGCTTGATATGCGCATTAGCATCGTCATTAATGATAACGCCTGGATTAAGTAAGTTTTTCGGATCGAATAATTGCTTTATTTGCTGCATTAACTCGAGTCCTTGCTTACCCCACTCCAACTCCACAAAAGGGGCCATGTTCCTACCCGTGCCATGCTCAGCTTTAAGTGAACCTTGGTAGTCAACAGCAACTAACTGACAAACATCATCCATAAAGGCTTGATAACGATCTATTTCAGTTTGGTTGCCAAAATCTTGGGTAAAAACAAAATGCAGGTTGCCTTCTAGGGCATGACCAAAAATAATCGCTTCATCATAATGATACTTGTTAAACAATGCTTGCAGATCAGCAACACCATTTGCCAGCTGTTCCACGGGAAAAGCAACATCTTCGATTATCACTGTGGTACCGTTCTCACGCACAGCACCAACCGCTGGAAAGGTGCCTTTTCTGATGGCCCATAGTTGAGAGTACTCACTGGCAATATCAGTGAATTGTATGGCGTTGGTTTGTTCGAAATCAGCCAGTATTACTTCTAATTGAAATATCTGCTGACTAAGAAGTTCAGGGTTTGCTGCGCGCGTTTCAATCAGTAAAGCGCTAACATTTTTATCAAGTATTTTAATAAAGTTAGGCAGGCCATCCATTTCACTTACCGAGGCTAAGGCTCTTCTGTCCATTAACTCTACCGCTGATACATTAGCCGATGATAATGCCGTCACGGCGCGACATGTTGTGTCCATATCGGGGAAAAATACAATTGATGAGGCGCGATATTTATGCTCAACAACCGTGTTATAAGTAATGGATGAAATAAAACCTAATGTGCCCTCTGAGCCAATCATTAAGTGGGCTAAAATATCGATGGCATCATCAAAATCGATAAGTGAATTTATCGCATAACCCGTGGTGTTTTTTAGGCGATATTTGTGAGTAATTAACTGGTGTAAATCTTTATCATTGCGTGTTTGTATTGCCAGTATTTTTAAATTCTCTAACAAGCTAATATGAGTTTTTTTAAACTCAGCAACACTTTCTGTATCACTGGTGTCAAGTACAGAACCATCATGCAGTACAAGGCGTATACTATCTAAAGTATGATAACTATTTTGTGCAACACCGCAACACATGCCACTGGCATTGTTGGCGGCAATACCAGCTATTTTACAGGTGTTAATAGAAGCAGGATCTGGCCCTATTTTTCGCCCGTAGGGTAATAAATACTTGTTGGCATCAGCGCCGATAACACCTGGACCTAACTGTATTTTTAACCCTAAGTCTAGAATTTTATGTGCTCGCCAGCTGGTGGTTAACAAGATTAATATTGAGTCAGATTGTGCTTGCCCTGACAGGCTGGTACCCGCTGCTCTAAAGGTTACGGCAAGATTAGCCAATACGGCCTTTTTTAATACTAGTGCTACTTCTTTTTCTGTATCAAGTGTTAATACTAGCTTTGGCACCAATCGATAAAAGCTTGCATCAACGCCAAAGGCCAGCCGTTTTGCATAGCTAGTAATAATTCGCTTTTTAGGTAAAAAACAAGCTAACTCATTAGCAAAATCTTGATATTTCTGTGATAACATAAAAACTCTCTAATTGACTATTTAATAACGTAAACAAGCGTTATAGAACCATGAGCATCATAAGCTAATGTTTGCTGAATATCAGTAGTTTTGGTTGAGGCATTATAAAGCGCAACATTGGTTACCAATTTACTTTATACGAAATGGTGTTAATTGTTGGTAAGCAACCTTTATTTAAATCATTTTGCTTGTTATAAACCATAGAGTATTAAATTATTACCGCGTGTGGAATCGGCGAATATACGTATTTTTTCTACGTGTTTGCCCTTAGTTTTTTTGAACGATTATTATCAAACACCCTAATTTTTCTTCGTATCTTGAAGTGGCTTAAGTATAATAGGCTCATCGTCCCTTTAATATCTTCAACCTTTTATGAAAAACATTTCTTTTTATTGTTTTATGTTATTGTTTTTAACGGCTTGCTCTACGTCATCGACAGGACGAAAGCAGATCTCATTGTTTTCTGATGCTGAGCTAAATCACATGGGCTCTGTCTCATTTGAACAAATGAAAAAAGAAGTGCCTATTAATACCGATATTGATATTAACGCTTTTGTCCATTGTGTGGCGAATACTGTCACCGACAATGTGTCAAAATCCGTGCATCAAGGCGAATGGGAAGTCGTGGTTTTTGATTCAGCACAAATCAATGCTTTTGCTTTACCGGGGGGTAAAATAGGGGTGTACACGGGAATTTTAAATGTCACAGAAGATCAGCATCAGTTAGCCGCAATAATTGGCCATGAAGTAGGGCATGTATTGGAGCAGCACTCAAATGAGCGATTATCTGCTAATAAATTATCCAATGTAGGGCTTATGGTGGCGTCGATAGCATTAGATGCAGGCAATATTGAGAATAAAAAGTTATGGGTTGCAGGGTTAGGCATTGGTGTACAATATGGCTTTGTTATGCCATATAGCCGAGCACATGAAAGTGAGGCCGATATTGTTGGTCAAGAGCTTATGGCACGTTCGGGTTTTAACCCTAAGGCGAGTGTTAAGTTATGGCAAAATATGTCGAAATTAAGTAAAAGTGCACCACCTGAATTTATGTCAACTCACCCAGCTAATGACACGCGAATTACACAGTTGAATAAACACTTAGCTGTTTCTCAGCCTCTTTATTTGGCACAAAAAAAGCAGAGGAATATACCAAGGTGTGTAAAACCTAAAGTTATCCCTGCGCCGGTAAATAAAAAGAAATAGCTAATAAATATTAAGGGTGCAATTTAAAATTAAGCCATTCGTTTTCTTGTTTTTCAAAACAGACTCTATCGTGTAAACGACTGGCTCGGCCTTGCCAAAACTCAATATAAGTCGGTTTTACTCGCCAACCGCCCCAAAACTCAGGGTGAGGTACTTCACCTTGAGCGTATTTATCGCTGAAATTAGCCATGCGCTCTTTTAGCTCGTTATCATGGGTTAACTTTTGGCTTTGTTTAGAAGCCCATGCACCTACTTGGCTACCACGGTCGCGGCTATGAAAGTAGTCTGCGGACTCTTGTTGAGTAACTTTTTCTACACTACCTTCTATGCGTATTTGTCGTTGTAAAACATTCCAATGAAATAATAAGGCTACCTTACTATTTTCTGTTAATTCATGGCTCTTTCGGCTGCCATAGTTGGTGAAAAAAACAAAACCATTTTCATCAAAGTCTTTTAGTAACACCATGCGGGAACTAGGCTGGCCATCACTACTACAACTGCTTACCGACATAGCCTCTGGGAGTAAAATACCAGACTTGTTCGCCTCTTCAAACCATTGTTTGAATAAGGGCAGTGGTGTTGAGTTAGCAGGGATTTCAGGTAAAGGGAGTGCAACGCCTTGACCAAAAGTTAGTAAGCAGCGAAGCTTTTCAAATAAAGTCATAAAGTAAATTACAGTTCAAAACAAAAAGTTATTTTATCAGTATATTAGTTAAAAAGCAGTGATAGTTATCAATATATAACTATCACTTTGAAGAGGCTAATGGTGTTTGTCCATATAAGCTAAGGTTAAATTAGATAACAATTTAACCTCCTAGTTTCATGCCACTTTCATCGATTTGAAATTCAGGCGTATGGTGATCTGGCGCTTTTGAGGCTGGCATGTTTTTAGCTCTTCCACCAACAAATAAAAATAAGCTGGGCACTTTTTCTTGAAAGAAGGAGAAGTCTTCTGCACCAGTCACCGGATTAGTTACCTTGGTATTTTCAACGCTACCAGTCATCCTCATCATCAAGCAACTCTTTAAGCCTTTTTTTCTCCCTTAGTTCATCAATGCGTTTTCGGGCTAATAAGTTTTTTTGTGCCTGCACTTGCGCCTCCTTTTCTGCAAGTTCGTTGGCTTCGATATCAATGGTTCGTTCGTTTTCAATTTCGCCATCATCAATATCGTCTAAAAAACTGTCATCACCTACCATCAGCTTTTCTCACTAAAAAATATCTAATAGTTATTAGTCAACATAGGCAAGTAATAAAGGATTTTCAATAAAATTTTCTACTTTATAGTAAGATTGCTTGCTAAACTATTGTCTTATAAAGAGTTAAATTATCAGCAGAAGTTATCATGAAAAATGAAGTATTCGTTGACTGGTTGCAAGGCTTTCAGCAACAAGCATTAGCGTTAAATGAACGTCGTTTAATTGTGCTTGTCGGTGATGAGTTTTGGGCACATTCTCTATTAAAAGCTGTTGATAATATAGAAAATAGTAACACTAAAAATACGCACTGTTTAATTTACGGTGACAATGAAACTATTCGACCTAATGTTTCTTTACAACGTTTTCGAGATAAACTTGGTAGTGAAAGTGATTATGTTATTTTTGCCCATAGCCAATTATCTATTGATGCCTTAGCGGCACTTTCTGGCACCTTAGTGGCGGGCGGCGTATTTTTCTTATTAGTCGATGATTATAGCAAACTTGAAAGTAGCCTGTTTTATAAACGCTTTTTAACTCTTGTTTCCAAGGATGCAGCGCATGTTGTGCTTGAACAACAAAAGTTTGTTTTGCCTGTTTTAGAGTGTACTGAAAATGTTAGTAATAATATAACTACCAATAAAATACTCTTTAACTATGGCTGTGTTACTCAAGAGCAAGTGGTGGCTGTTGATGCCATCATAAAAGTTGTCAAGGGTAAAAGGAAAAGACCGTTAGTGCTAACCGCTGATAGAGGCCGAGGAAAATCATCCGCATTAGCACTTGCCAGTACGCAGCTACTTAATACCGCCAAAAAGGATAATCCTTTGCATATTGTTATTACCGCCGCGGATGTTAACTCTTTGCAGGTTTTTTTTAAGCAACTTCAAGTCAGCTTGCCAGCAGGAGAATGGCAAAATCATCGTTTTACTACCGACAACGGCTGTGTTGAGTTTATGGCAGTAGATCAACTGATAAAACAACAGCCAAAAGCCAGCTTAGTATTGGTTGATGAAGCGGCAGCTATTCCTGTTTATCTCCTAGAGCAACTTGTTGAAAGTCATCATCGTATAGTTTTTTCCAGTACAGTGCACGGTTATGAAGGGGCAGGGCGTGGCTTTACCTTAAAGTTTCAGCAAAGTCTTAACTTAACTTGCCCTCAGTGGCGCAGTTTACATATTCACCAGCCTATTCGTTACCGCGAGGGTGACCCCCTTGAACAACTCATTTTCTATGCCTGTATGCTCAATGCTGAGCTTGATGATTTGACCTGCAACTTGGCTAGCTCATCAAACTCATCATTGGTGGATATAAATGCTTTAGCGTTTAAATATTTTACTGCGAAATCGTTATCAGAAAATGAAGTTCTATTAGCACAGGTGGTTTCTGTGTTGGTAACCGCTCACTATCAAACTAAGCCAAGTGATGTGAAAATGTTGCTGGATAACCCGCATGTGCAAATATTGTGTTTATTGTCTGAGATTAACAACAAGCAGTGTGTAGTGGCGGTGGCTATGCTAATCAGTGAAGGGAATTCAGAGGTTGAAGAGGTTAGTAGTGCAGATATAATTGCCATAAAGCACTCTCAAAGGCGGCTAAGTAATCACTTTACCCCGCAATCTTTATTGACCCAATGTGGTGTTGAGCAGGCCTTTGATTTTTATTATTTACGCGTGATGCGAATTGCCGTTCATGTGCAGTTGCAACACCGCGGCATTGGCAGTTATCTTTTAGCGAAAATAACTCAGCATGCTCAATCACAAGAAGCTGATTTTATTGCCTCAAGCTTTGGAGCAACTAAGTCTTTACTCTCATTTTGGTTGCAACAAGGCTATCACATGGCTCGGCTTGGCTTTAGCAAAGACAAAGCCAGTGGTGAGCATTCAGCATTAGTATTAAAAGCTATTAGCAGTAAATCTTCTGAACTGGAATTAACGGTAGAGCATGAATTTTATCGAAGCTTTGATTATTTACTTAGTGATGAGTATCAATGGCTAGCTGCAGACTTAATTGCCTTAATCCAGCATTATTGCCCTAAAACTTCTATGGTTGAGTTAACCGAATATGACCTTGTTAATGTAGCCGCTTTTACACAGGGGCATAGACAATACGCTTGTTGTGTTTTTAGTTTGTATGTATGGCTAAAAGAGCGACTGATAAATACTCACCTTGGGGATCAAAGGGATATTGCTGTGTTAATCCAACGCATTATGCAAAAGCATAGTATTGCTGATGTTTGTCATCAACATGGCTTTAGCGGTAAAAAAATACTAGAGCAGTTTTTAAGGGAAAAAATTAAAGCGCTACTATAACTAATCAAGTGAACACTTGTAGAAATGAAGTGTCTTTAATCATAACTTAAGTACAATAAGATTGACTATTTACTAACAAGAGATGTTATTGCGTGAGTATTGCCATTTGTGTAGAAAACTTAGTTAAGCAATATAAAGATGTAACAGCGGTTGATAACATTAGCTTTACCGTCAAAAAAGGGCATTGTTTTGGGCTATTAGGACCAAATGGTGCGGGAAAAACGACGACTATAGAGATAATGGAAGGGATTATTTCTCCCAGCTCTGGTAAGATTTTGTATCAAGGAAAAGCAGTTGATGCCAGTATTTCACAGCAAATAGGCATTCAATTTCAACATACTGCTCTACAAGACTTTTTAACGGTAAAAGAAACACTTAATTTATTTTCATCGTTTTATCAACACACGGTTGAGCAAGAGAGTCTTATTGAACTTTGTGATCTGGCTGATTTTTTAGACCGAGATAACCGCTTACTTTCAGGCGGTCAAAGGCAACGCTTACTACTCGCCCTAGCTTTGATTAATGATCCTGAAATAATTTTTCTTGATGAACCCACTACAGGTTTAGATCCCCATGCCAGACGAAATTTTTGGCAGCTGATAAAAAATATTAAAGCCCGTAATAAAACCATCATATTAACCACTCACTATATGGATGAAGCGGAGCAACTTTGTGATGATATTGTCATTATGGATCAAGGTGAAATCATTGAATCGGGCACGCCACATCAATTGTTGAGTAAACACTTTAGTGACGTTTTTATTTACTTGCCCAAAACGCAAGTTCCAGATGAGTTAATCACAGAGCAGTCATGGCAAAAACATGGCGAGCGCATCGAAATTACTACCGCAAATGTTGAACAAACCTTGACCTTGTTAATGGCAAATAATGTCTCCTTAGATGGTTTACATGTAAAGTCAGCCAATTTAGATGATTTATTTTTACACTTAACAGGGCATTCTTTGAGGGGAGATAAATGAACTTAAAACGCTTTTTTGCCGTGTTTAAAGCCCGGAATATTGAGTTTTTCCGAGACAAGTCTTCCATGAGTTGGAATCTAGCTTTTCCCATTTTACTCTTGGTAGGTTTTTCGTTTATTTTTTCTGGTGATGGCCGTTCAGCGTATAAAGTAGGCTTAGTGGTTAATGGGGCATTAAGTCAATCACAAACGGATCACAAGAGTTTTACCAATACGCGCTTTATTGATTTTATTGACTATAAAAGTGTTGATGCGGCGAAAGAAAAGCTCTCAAGACATACTATCGATTTGGTGATAGATAACCAAGAGCAAAAGTATTGGATAAATGAAGAGTCAGCAAAGAGTTATTTGGTCGAGCGAATTTTCTCCAAGCAACTTAATGGCTACATACGATTAGCAACATCAGGTAAAAAAATTCGTTATATTGATTGGGTTCTACCGGGAATTCTAGGGATGAATATGATGTTTAGCTGCCTGTTTGGTGTTGGCTACGTTATTGTGCGTTATCGAAAAAATGCGGTGTTAAAGCGCTTAAAGGCGACACCATTATCTGCATTTGAATTTGTTTCAGCCCAGTTGTTGTCGCGCTTGTTTATTGTCATGTTTATGTCGACAGTGGTCTACAGCGGTTGTAATTTGCTGTTTGATTTTTTTATGTTAGGGAGTTATCTCGATTTATTCATTATTGGCATGCTAGGAGGGTTTTGCTTAATCAGCTTAGGCTTGTTAGTTGCGAGCAGAAGTAAGAGTGAAGAGCTGATTGGCGGTTTATTAAATGTAACCTCATGGCCAATGATGATGCTTTCAGGTGTCTGGTTTAGTTTAGAAGGCGCACCACCGGCATTAAAGGCTTTTGCGGACTTTTTACCCTTAACACATTTGGTGGCAGGAGCGAGAAAAGTAATCACCGAAGGCGCAAGCTTGAGCGACATTAGTTACCATGTAAATATTTTGCTCATAATGAGTATTCTTTTTTTGTTGCTAGGATCTTACTTTTTTAGCTGGAATACTGAGCGTTGATCGACAAAAGCCCCTAAATACCATAAACTACTGGTCATACCTTGATGGTCTAACCGTTTGTAAATTTTAGTCGAGAAATGAAATGTCTGTTGTAATTAGTGGTACAGGATTATTTACCCCGCCCGAAAGTATTTCCAATGATGAGCTTGTTGCGTGTTTCAACAGTTATGTTGATCAATTTAATAGTGAAAATGAGCAAGCAATAGAAAAGGGCGAAGTGACTGCTTTATCTTATTCAAGTAGTGCTTTTATCGAAAAAGCATCGGGTATTAAAAATCGTTATGTAATGTCAAAAAGCGATATTTTGAATGTTGATTTAATGCGCCCAACATTTAAAGAAAGAGCCAACGAAGAGCTTTCACTTCAAGCTGAAATTGGTGTCGCTGCGGCAAAGCAGGCAATGGCTGCTGCGAATAAAAGCGCAGAAGATATTGATTTAGTAATAGTTGCCTGTGCCTATACTCAGCGTTCATACCCTGCCATGGCCATTGAAATACAACAAGCACTTGGTTGTGGGGGGTGGGGATTTGATATGCTAGTGGCGTGTTCAGCAGCAACGTTTGGTATTATTAACGCCGCTAATGCAATTCGAAGTGGCACGGCGAAAACAGTATTGGTGATAAATCCTGAAATCCTTTCTCCACAGGTTAATTATCGTGATAGAGACAGTCACTTTATTTTCGGTGATGTGGCTACCGCTTCAATCATAGAGGATGAGTCAACGGCTACTGGTGAACACGTCTTTAAAATTATTGCTGAACAGCCTATTACACAGTTTTCAAACAATATTCGCAGTAACATTGGCTATATGAATCAATGTAGCCCTGAAACTGAACATGCCGATGATAAGTACTTTATTCAACAAGGTCGTAAAGTGTTTAAAGAAGTGCTGCCTATGGTGTCTAGTTTAATCGCTTCCCAAATGGATCAGGCGCAAGTCGCTCCTAGTGATATAAAGCGCCTTTACTTGCACCAAGCGAATATCAATATGAACAATTTTATTGGCAAGAAGGTATTAGGACGAGAGCCGGCAGCAGGCGAAGCACCCATTATTTTAGATGAATATGCTAATACTAGCTCGGCAGGTTGCATTATAGCCTTACATAAACATCATGAAGGTTTAAGCTCAGGTGACAAGGCGGTACTTTGTTCATTTGGTGCTGGCTACTCGGCTTGTTGTCTTGTTTTAGAATACTTGTAGATAATTGCTTAACTCCATTGTTACTTGAATCAACTTCATGGTTGAAAGTACTCATTGATAGTCATCAACTCTGTGCTTTGGCCTTTAATTTGAATCAACTGCCTGCGAGTTGAAGCAATTATTAGTGTTTATTAAATAACAGTGTTATACCAATTTCACTAAATTATTGCCCACTTGTGCTGGTTAAAATACTCCATGGCGTCGTTGCTCTCACTCCCAATAGCCAGCTATTGCTCAATTGAGCGCCTTGCCCTGATTTTTTCCTACGCACAACATGATCACAAACTTAATGAAACTGGTATTAGTGATTAAAAGTCATCGACTATTTTTGCTATTAATGTTGCCGTTTCCTCAGGTCGTTCAAGTGGAAACATATGGCCACCATGTGTCGTTGCTAATGAAATATTCTTGTTAAGTTTGGCAAATTTTTTGAAAAACACCTGTGGGCACACATCCGTTTGTTCAGCATAAACTAAGGTTGCAGGCACCTTGAGTTTATTTTTATAACTGGAAAGGTTTTCAGCTAAATTCCTAAAGATATCTGCTTCTACCTGTGCATTAAAAACTAGCTCCAACTGATTATTACGTTCCACAATACCATGACTGACATAATCGTTGAGGCAGCGTTTATCAAAGTTCTTAAATAGTTGTCGGCGGGCAAATAGTCTGGCCATGTCGGTACCTAATGGCCAATGAGTACGTCTTACTTTAGCTTTACCAGCGGGACTAAATTTATCAATGAGCTTAGTTTTTTTGACATACTTCATCGCTAGTGCTGTTGTGCCTGTGACCACAGGCGGATCAAGCATTAGCACTCCCTTGAATAATTGAGGTTGCTGGCACGCGGCAATAAAGGCAATTACCCCACCAAAGGAGTGGCCAACACTGATCACTTTTTCTTGGTTGTTCATTATTAATTGTTGTTTAACATAATGAATTAATTCATCCACTAACGGTTGCCAGTTATCTTTCACAGGGTATTTTTCATCATGACCATATTTTTCATGGCCAATCACTTGATACTGCTCTGGTAAATAGTTGAATAAAGTTTGATAACTGGAAACAGGAAAACCATTGGCATGGACAAAGTTAATTAAGGTTTTTGGCATTGTAATCATGGGGTAGCGTAAAAGTATAGACAGAAGTTAAACAGGTGTTTGAATTTTGTCAACGCTTTTGTATATTTTTACTCTAAAATACTTTTTCGGATCATTAAAAAACCCAGCAAGGCTGGGTTTTAAGTGTTTGAACAGTTTAAAATTCTTTTAGGTATCAGTTAAAACTCTTCCAACATATACTCTAGTGAGTCTTCATAAACCCTAAGTTCTTTTTTAAGTTGGAATTTATCTCTAATCTGCTCTATTTCACGCCATTTTCTTTTTTTACTAGACGCTTTTTTTCCTTTTGCTGGTTGACTAATTGATTCTAATACTTGGTTTAAATTATCCATAAAACACCCCTTAAATGACAAAACACAAATCAACTGCCCCTTTTAAGTATCACACTTTTTGTACGATGCAAATAAAAAACGCACAATTTTGTTAAAAATTGTGCGTTTAAAGGTAAAATTCAAACATTGTATCGTTATAAAAAACTGTTTAGCTCAGCCTTATAAAAGCTCTGCTAATTGCTTCTCAAGTTTTACTTGGTCAATGGCAAAGTTTCGAATACCTTCGCCCAGTTTTTCTGTCGCCATGGCGTCTTCATTCATCTGCCAGCGAAATTGTGCTTGGCTAAGTGGTGACTCACTGCCTGCCTGAACGGTGCTTGGGTTAAGTTTTTGTTCAACAATATCTGTGCTTTGAGCGAGTTCATCCATTAATTGAGGGCTGATAGTTAATCTATCGCAACCGGCAAGGGCTAAAATTTCCCCTTTATTTCTGAAGCTAGCGCCCATCACTACCGTGTTATAACCTTGTGCTTTGTAATAGTTATAAATACTAGTGACTGAAACAACACCAGGGTCTTCATCACTTGGGTAATCAGTGCGGCCAGTGTCTTTTTTGAACCAATCAAGAATTCGGCCAACAAAAGGAGAAATAAGGTAAGCACCCGCTTCAGCACAAGCTCTGGCTTGAGCGAAACTAAACAGTAATGTTAGGTTACAGTTAACGCCTTGGGTTTCAAGTTGCTCAGCAGCTTTAATACCTTCCCATGTTGAAGCCAGTTTGATCAAAATACGATCATTGCTAATACCTGCTTCGTTGTACATCGCTATTAACTTATGTGCTTTAGTAATAGAAGCTTGAGTGTCAAATGATAAACGGGCATCCACTTCGGTTGAAATACGACCAGGAACAATTTTTAAAATTTCTAAGCCGATTAAAACAGAAAGCTTATCAGCTGCATCAATGACTTGCTGTGCTGCATCATCTGATTGCTTTTTCGCCCATTCAACAGCATCACTAAGTAATTGCTGATAATTCGGTAAAGCCGCCGCTTTTAATAACAACGAGGGATTAGTAGTAGCATCTTGTGGATAAAACTTAGCAATAGCTTCAATGTCACCTGTATCGGCAACCACTGTGGTCATTTGCTTTAATTGTTCAAGTTGAGAAGGGGGATTTGTCATGACAATACCTTAAATTTTACCAGAAATTATAAATCGATGAATTTAACTGATGAAATATTACTACATAAATAAATAAATGTACGCAATTTATCGTAGATTTGTTACAAATTTTGGTTAATTTTCATGAAAAGTGCAGAGTAGGGAAGATAATAGAGTAAAAGAGAAGAATGCATTTACCCTGTGTTGTAGTGATGTTATAAATGCGTTATCTGAAAAAAATTTTGAAGAGATATAAAAATATTATGTTAATTGTTGTTTCTCCAGCGAAAAAACTCGATTTTGATACCCCATTGGTTACTAATGAATACAGCCAGCCAACATTGCTTGAGCACAGTGAGGTTTTAATAGAGCAATGCGTGCAGCTTTCTCCCGACCAAATAGCCTCCTTGATGAAGTTAAGCGATAAATTAGCTGGCTTAAACGCGGCTCGTTTTGGTCAATGGTCATTGCCATTTACTCCTGAGAATGCTCGCCCAGCAATACTTGCCTTTAATGGTGATGTTTATACCGGCTTAGATGCTCAGTCTTTTTCAGCGGCAGATTTTAGCTTTGCGCAACAATACTTTCGCATCTTATCGGGTTTGTACGGATTGTTAAAACCATTGGATTTAATGCAAGCGTATCGATTAGAAATGGGCACTAAACTTGATAATGAGCGAGGCAACAACTTGTATCAGTTTTGGGGGGATATTATCACTAAAGAATTAAACCAAGCTTTAGCAGAGCAAGGTGATAACGTTTTAGTTAACCTTGCCTCAAATGAATACTTTAAAGCGGTTAAGAAAAAAGCACTTAATGCTGAAATTATTACGCCACAATTTAAAGATTGGAAAAATGGTCAGTATAAAATGATCAGCTTTTTTGCCAAAAAAGCGCGTGGCTTAATGGCGAGGTATATTATTCAACATCAGTTAACAGATATTGAGCAACTTAAAAACTTTGATTTGGCTGGCTATGAATTTAGTGCTGATTTAACTCAAGGTAATGATTGGGTGTTTACTCGAAATCAGCAAGGGTAGGTTAAGCGCCTAACTGAGGTTAGCATCAGCTTCAATAGCAACGGCTGCTCCGACAGCCAGTTATTGAATTTTTGGTTTAGGGCATAAAGAGCGAAAACCGGTTGTCAGTTTAATATCACTTAACTTAAAGATTGCCTGTATACCGACTAGGATATTCATATTTGAACTTCCTCTAGCTATTTAGACAACTTTGATCTATTTTAAGAGTGAGTATAACAAGTTACTGCCTGTATTATTTGGGTAGAATATTTAGCAGAAAACCAGCCTAAAGGTTCAGATAGGTTTTGTATTGATAGTCATTTGTATATATTGCTGATTAAGCTATCCCTTATTTTTAAGGCTCTTCTTTATCTAACAATTCCATTAATCCAACCAGTGCAGCGAAAAGCACAGCTCCCACAGGCCAAACAATCCAAGTTACGCCCCAGTCCATAGTCCATAAACTCCAGCCAAGAAATATAGCGATTAGTAAAGGCCAGTAAAATGCGGCCAGCTTCTCAGCACGTTTTGTACGTTTACTTTTCGTTGTCTCAACACAACTATCTTTTAGAATATTGTTGTAGGCATCGTATTTAGCAGAGACAGGAGCCACAATATATATTCCTGCAGCTATCATGAGAATGAGTACAATTAGCATCATTAAAATTATATCTGAGCCACCGGAAAACATGGCAGCAAACATCAGAGGTACGAAGCTGATAATGAAGATGAATATGCCTACTGATAACCTTCGGTTATAGCTAGCTCTAAATTTTTGTAATTTTTCTGTGAAAACGCTGTGCACACCATAGGCCAACTCAAATGCCTCATTATCTATCACAGCTATGTCACTTTCATATTGATTGGTTTTGATAAAAAAGCTGATGCCAATAGAGACCATAACTAAAATACTGACCACTCCTATCGCTGCTGCGATATCGCCTGACAGGTTCAACCGATTTGTTTCAGCCATTGCCAAAAAGAAAAATAGTGGCACTACTGAGCATACACAAAGCATAACCCCTTTAGTGATTAAGGCAGACACTTCCAGCTTGCTTTCAACATATTTCACTGCTTGTTCCAAGCTAATTTGAATGCTATCAGGCTCTTTACTTTCATCTCTGGAATCAAATGCTTCATTCTCATCTTTCAGTAGAAAGTCAGTTGAAACGTCAAAAAGCTCTGCTAACATAATTATTCTATTTAAATCAGGTATGCTATTTGTGCTTTCCCATTTAGAGACAGACTGTCTGGAAATATTCATTTTTTCAGCCAATTCTTCTTGCGACCAGCCTAGCTGTTTCCTTAATCTGACTATCTTTTCTGCTAATATCATAAAGTTTATTCCTTCATCTGTTGTTGAGCACTAAGCATAGAAAGTCAGGTAGTTGCAGACCAGCAAGTCAGGTTGTTAATTTGTCAACCAGCGGTTGCAATTAGGCTAAGTAGCTAAATTTAACTATTTTTTTTGGTGCTAGCAAGTTAGTTTTTATTAAAAAAGTCGAACCATATCCTATTTCATAACTATCACTAAATTGTCAAACTAGGTCTAAATTTTTTCACCGAACAGTTCTTCCTCTATAGGAACTTTAACGCTGCCCCACTAAAGCCCATTTTGTAATCCGTTTAGGAAAAGTTTTTACCTGTCTTACATGCAAAAGTATGCTGGCTGAATTGCGAATTCATAGAGAGAATTCTCATGCTGCTTAAGGCAATTACTTGAGAAGTCACCTTGTGCTTCACTTGTCATCATTTGTGACTTTCAACTTAAAGCGGTTTGTATGCTTAAGTTTCACAAAAAACTTTATGGTTAGAAAGAATGTTCAAGCTTTAGTACTGTGGCGTTTTTGGGTTTGTAAAAAATAGCCACTTATTATTGGCGAGTGGCTATTTTTTTAGGTGGGATAGGAGAAATAGATTATGGTTTATTATTTGGCTTTTTTAGCTTTTTTCTTCGCCTGCTTTTTGGCTTTTGCTTTTTTCTGAGCAGTCGTTAATTTCACTTTTGCTTTTTTGTTGGCTACACGGGCCTCTTTATTTTGAGGGCGCAGTTCATCAATGACGCGACGTTGAATACGTTCGTTTTGATAACGCTCAATTTTACCAACTACCGTCATATCATGGGCTTCAACTAAAGATATTGCAGTACCTTTAGAGCCTGCACGACCTGTACGACCAATGCGGTGTATATGAATATCCACTTTTCGCGGCATATCAAAATTAATAACATGGCTTATGTCATCAATATCTAAACCACGAGCAGCGACATCAGTAGCAACTAGTACTTTGATTTCACCGCTTTTAAAGCGTTCAATGGCTTTGTTGCGTTTGTCTTGAGGCATTTTCCCTTCAAGCCAAACACAAGGTAATTCTTCAGCGTATAACTTGCCTGACAAGTATTGTACCGTTTCACGCTTATTGGCAAATACTACAGTGCGTTCAACACCTTCTTGTTTAAGGATATTTACCAGTAAATTTAGTTTATGTGGCGCACTATCAGCAAGGTGTAGCCATTGATGAATTTTAGCTTTTTCTTTGCGAGAGGGGTTCGACTCTAAAAAAGCCGGCTCGGTAAGTACATCTTTTGCAAAGCGAATAACACCAGCGCCTTCCAATGTGGCAGAAAATAGCATGGTTTGCTTTCGCCAGCGAGCTTCTGCTACAATTCTGTTGATCGTTTCCCGAAAGCCCATGTCTAGCATGCGATCCGCTTCATCAAGCACTAAAATTTCAATTTCGCGGGCATCGAATTGTTCGTTTTCAATGTATTCCAATAGTCGTCCCGGCGTAGCAACAAGAATATCTGTGGTGCTGTTTAGAATATCATTATGACTTCCATAGTTGACACCACCTGTGATCACACCCGTTTTAATATTCGTTAACTTGGTGATTTTTTCACTGTCTTCACCTATTTGAATAGCCAGTTCACGGGTTGGCGTTAGGATTAATACTCTAGGAAAGCCAGGTTTAGTACGGGGGTAATCTAATAAATGTTGAGCAATAGGCAATAAAAAGGCTGCCGTTTTTCCTGTGCCTGTTGGTGCTGAGGCCAGTATATCGTTACCTGTCATTGCCTGTGGAATAACCAAGTCTTGAATAGAGGTTGGTTTTTTGTAGCCTAATTCTTTAACTGCGGCTAGTAATTCAGAGTCGAGATCAAATTGCTCAAACATAGAAGGAGTTCACTAAAGGTTGGAATATCAATATTGCGGCAATTATAGTGTTTTTTCTGCTTAACTTGTAGCTTTTATCTTGAAACTTACAATTCAGTATATTCAACTAAAATCTGTTCGCACCATTGCTCAATACGTTGCTCACTTAATTCATATTGATTATCTTCATCAAGTGATAAGCCAACAAAGTGTGATTTATCTAGGGTCAGTGCTTTTGAGGCTGAAAATTCATAGCCTTTATTAGGCCAGTAACCTATTAACTGTGCGCCTTGCGCTATAACTTGTTGGTGCAACATGCCAAGGGCATCTTGAAACCACTCGCTATAACCTATTTGATCGCCCATGCCATACAAAGCAATGGTTTTTCCTGATAGATCAAGAGCAGCTATGTCTTGCCAGCACGACTCCCAATCTTCCTGTAATTCACCATAGTCCCATGTGGAAATGCCAAAAATAATAAAGTCATAATTAAGACAATTACCTAAAGGCTCATCTTTAATGTTATGTAAATTAATTAATTCTGTGCCTATGGTCGCTTGAATTTTTTCTGCAGCTATTTCTGTGTAGCAAGTGGTTGAGCCGTAAAATAAGCCGATTTTCATGTAAGTTTGCCTAAAAAGTAAGAACAGAAGTAAATTACCAAGATTTTAACAAAAGCATTTAGTACAATTCAATGTAATACCAATTAAAATAATGAATCGACCAACTTAGAGTTACGTAGCAAACTGATAACATCACAAAATGAATGAAATATAGAATAACTATGTTTAACTCATTTTGTTTGTTCTAAGCTCGCTACGTAACTCCCGAAGGGCGAGTTTAAAAGGCTTACATGCTGCGTTATTGATTTTGACAAGGGAATAACCATTCTCTTCAATCAATGCCTTGCCTATTAGCCTTTTAATTCTCGCTAAGTGGTAGATTCATTAATTCAGTTGGTATAATTCATTTTATCCTGCAAACTTGTCATTACGACTGTAATTTCATCATCATTGAATCGGTCAACTATTGCAACTAAGAAAAATTTAGGAAAATTAATTATGTTTAAGAAAATATTAATTGTTGGTGGTTTAGCCGCTGTTGCTGCAAGTGTGTTTTTTTCAGTAAATGATTCAGCTGTGGCAAATAATTCATCAGTACCGAGCAGTATAGCAAAACCAGCAGAGCAAGATCCTACGCAATTAAACGCCGAGCTTTTAAAAGCTAAAATTAAAGCTAAATTAGGTTTAGAAGTTGAGCAAGTTGAAACAACACCTGTGCCGGGTATTGCCTTGCTTATTACTAATCAAGGTTTGTTTTATGCGAGCTATAATGGTGATTATTTTATTCAAGGGAAAGTATATAGTTTACTTACAGAAGTGACTGATATAGCAGAAAAAAGCTTGGCTAAAATACGTTTAGAAGGCATGGAAAAATTTAAAGACGACATGATTGTTTTTAAAGCGGAAGATGAGAAATATGTAGTCAGTGTCTTTACGGATATCACTTGTGGCTATTGCCGTAAAATGCACAAGCAAATGGCTGATTACAACGCCCGCGGTATTACCTTTCGTTATTTAGCTTACCCGCGTTCAGGTATAAAAGATAGAACCGGTAACTTCTCTCAAGGTTTTAAAGACTTACGTTCAGTATGGTGTGCTGACGATTCAAAAGTAGCCATGACTGCGGCTAAAAATAGCCAGAGCGTTGCCTATCGAATTTGTGATAAGCCCATTGAAGGTCAGTTTAATTTTGGTCGTCAGGTTGGAGTGAATGGCACACCAGCCATGATTTTATCAAATGGCATGATGGTGCCAGGTTATCAGCCTCCAGCGCAATTAGAGCAATTATTAAAAAGCTTATAGTTAAACTTTTATGACCATAACTATATCTCGTCGCGACTTGGTTGCAGATGATCATTTACCAAATGATTTGCCCGCAATTATTAAGCAAATTTATGCTAGCCGTGGTGTTGCTTCTGCGACAGAATTAGATCAACAAGTTGCTAATTTACAAGGGCTAAATAACGATAGCGCTCAGTTAAAAGGTTTAACACAAGCGTGTGACATATTACTCTCTGCCATAGAAAACAATGCTGCTATTGTTATTATCGGTGATTTTGATGCTGATGGTGCAACGAGCACTGCTTTGATGATGTCAGCGCTGAGTATGTTTGGCTGTAATAATCACAGCTTTATAGTGCCTAATCGCTTTGAGTATGGTTATGGTTTAACCCCCGAAATTGTAGATATTGCAGCCAATCAAGGTGGTCAAGTTTTAGTGACCGTTGATAATGGTATTAGCTGTATTGCCGGTGTTAACCGTGCTAAAGAACTCGGTTTACAAGTTGTGGTTACGGATCACCATTTACCGGGAAAAGTAACACCCAATGCTGATGCTATAGTCAATCCAAATCAAGAAGGTTGTCCGTTTGCTAGCAAAGCGTTAGCTGGGGTCGGTGTTGCTTTTTATTTGATGTTAGCATTGAGAAAATATTGCCGTGAACAAGACTATTTTAGTAACCGGAACATAGCTGAGCCTAATATAGCGCAATTATTGGATCTAGTTGCTCTAGGGACTGTTGCCGATGTTGTGCCACTTGATGCCAATAATCGTATCTTGGTAGCCCAAGGGTTAAAACGAATTCGCGCAGGGCAAACTCGCCCAGGTATTCAGGCTTTAATAGACATTGCTAAGCGGGATCAAAGCCAACTGATTGCCAATGATTTTGGTTTTGCTTTAGGGCCGCGAATTAATGCCGCTGGCCGTTTAGATGATATGGCTTATGGCATAAATTGTTTACTTGCCCCTGATTTAGCCAGTGCCAGAGTGATGGCTCGCGATTTAGATGATTTAAACAAAGCTCGCCGTGAAATAGAGCAGGGCATGCAAGTTGAAGCTGAAGCAGTATTAACATCATTAAGTTTTGAGCAAGAAACACTACCAAGTGCCATTGCTTTGTATCAACAAGACTGGCACCAAGGCGTTATTGGTATAGTAGCAGGACGCTTAAAAGAAAAATTTCACCGCCCCTGTATTGTTTTTGCTAATGGCAGTGACGAAGTGAGTGAAAATTCAGAGATTAAAGGTTCAGCTCGCTCTATTGCGGGTCTGCATATTCGTGACCTACTTGAGCATATCTCTAGCCAACATCCAGACTTAATTTTAAAATTTGGTGGTCATGCCATGGCTGCAGGTTTGTCGATTAAAGCGCAAGACTTTCAGAAATTTCAGCAACTTTTTAATCAGGTAGCTAAGCAATGGTTAACCAAAGAGCACTTACAGTTGGTATTGCTTAGTGATGGTGTATTGCCTGCTCAGCATATGACGTTAACCTTTGCCGAACAATTAAGAAATGCGGGCCCGTGGGGGCAAAACTTTCCTGAGCCTTTATTTGATGATGAATTTACTCTTGTTCAGCAACGACTTGTTGGTGAAAAGCATTTAAAACTGGTGGTACAAAAAGCAGGGCAGGTGTTTGATGCTATTGCCTTTAATATTGATATTAAAGTTTGGCCAAATTCAGGCGCGAAAAAGGTACACTTGGCCTATCATTTAGATATCAATGACTTTCGTGGTAAACGCAACATACAACTTATGGTCAAAAATATTGCTGTTGCTGAGCACCTTAAACCGGATAATTAATGATATCTGGTTAGATAAAAAACGTAGATGATCGCTCATCTACGTTAATAATATAAAAGTGAACATGCCATTTTTATATTTAATACATGTGCTGACCACCATTAATGGATAAGGTCGAGCCAGTAACAAAGCTTGCTTCATCAGCCACTAAAAACAAAACAGAACGAGCAATATCCTCTGGCTGGCTTAAACGACCTACCGGAATTGTCCTAACAATTTTTGCTAAAACTTCTTCTGGCACAGCACGAACCATATCCGTTTCAACATAGCCTGGTGCAATTGCATTGACGGTAATGCCTTTCGCTGCGCCTTCTTGTGCCAATGCTTTGGTAAAACCATGAATACCAGATTTAGCTGCGGCATAGTTTACTTGACCATATTGACCCGCTTGACCGTTAACTGAGCCAATATTAACAATATTGAAAGTGCGATGAAACCACTAAATAGCTTAGTAGAGTTAAACACTAAAACGGTTGAACAATTAATTAGCCAGCAAACCGCGTTAATTACTTCTATTTTAGATGACAGTATTGCTCAAACTAAAGCATTATCATCACAAACAGATTTTACCGCTGCTGTTGAATCGCAAAAATCATTTAACGAAGCGCTTCAAGCTAAAGTTTCAAACTCAGCCAAAGAAGCTTATGATGTTGTTTCAAAAACTTCAGAAGAAGTAACGACGCTCGTTAAAGGTTCTGTTAACTTTGGTAAATAATCCTCATTGTTAAAATTTGGCGGTTTACTTACCTTTCTCGCCGTAAAATACTTTGATAGTCATAATGGAAGACCAGTAGCTTTTGCTTCTGGTCTTTTTTTTACCTACTTTTTTAATGACACATCTAAACTAAAGAGCGTCAAATTTAATGCAGGATGCTTTTGATGTACTTTAAAGCTTTAATTCAGGTTTATTGAAATTTAATCGCAGCAGAGTCTCGTGTATTCGTTTATTTACTGGCTTTTTTACGCTACAATGCCCGCCTATTTTTTTAGCTGAAACACTTGCGTATAAGCCCTTATGTTCGAAGTCAATCCCATCTTAAATAAAATAAAAGAAATTCGCGAACGTGCTGACTTACTTCGGGGGTACCTTTGACTACGATGTTAAAGCAGAACGTTTAGTTGAAGTATCACGTGAGTTAGAGCTACCTGATGTTTGGAATGAGCCAGAGCGTGCACAAGCGCTAGGTAAAGAGCGCAGCGATTTAGAAGCGGTTGTCAATACCATAGTTGAATTAGAGTCTGGCTGTGAAGACATCGAAGGTTTAGTTGAATTAGCCGTCGAAGAAGAAGATCAAGACACTTTTGATGACGCACAACTTGAAGCTGATGCCTTAGATGCTTTATTAGTTAAGCTAGAGTTTCGTCGTATGTTTTCGGGTGAGCAAGATGGCAATAATTGTTATCTAGATATTCAATCAGGATCCGGTGGTACTGAAGCGCAAGATTGGGCTGAAATGCTGATGCGTATGTATTTGCGCTGGGGTGAAGCTCATGGCTTTAAAACTGAAATGGTTGAAGTCACTGACGGCGATGTCGCGGGTATTAAAGGTTGCACTATTAAGTATACGGGCGAATATGCCTATGGCTGGTTACGTACTGAAACGGGGGTTCATCGCTTAGTGCGTAAATCGCCGTTTGATTCATCTGGGCGACGTCATACTTCATTTGCATCGGCGTTTATTTATCCTGAAATTGATGACAATATCGAAATTGATATTAACCCCGCAGACTTACGTACAGATACCTTTCGTGCTTCAGGCGCGGGTGGTCAGCATGTAAACAAAACAGACTCGGCTATTCGCATAACACATGAACCAACAGGCGTAGTAGTGCAGTGTCAAAGTGATAGATCTCAGCATAAAAACCGCGCAAGTGCGATGAAAATGCTAAAGGCGAAACTGTTTGAGTTAGAAATTCAAAAGCAAAATAAAGACAAGCAAAATTTAGAAGATGGAAAGTCAGACATAGGCTGGGGCAGTCAAATCCGCTCATATGTACTAGATGACAGTCGTATTAAAGATTTAAGAACGGGTGTTGAGAATCGTAACACCCAAGCCGTACTAGACGGTGATTTAGATAAGTTTATTGAAGCCAGCTTAAAGTCTGGTTTGTAGAAAATTTAAGATGAAGGTAGAGAAATCCCATGAATGATAAAGTTCAACCAGTGCAAGTAGCACAAGATGAAAATAAGCTTATCGCAGAGCGCCGTGGTAAGTTAGATAAAATCCGTGAGAACTGTCCAGCCAATGGTCATCCAAATGATTTTGAGCGCAAAGACTATGCCGGCGATATTCAAGACGCCCATGCCGAAAAAGAAAAAGAAACGCTAGAAACAGAAACGGCCACTTACAGCATTGCAGGTCGTGTGATGGCTAAACGTGGACCATTTTTAGTATTACAAGACATGACAGGCCGCATACAAGCTTATGCCGCTAAAGATGTACAAAAGGATATTAAAGCACGTTGGGGCTTGTTGGATGTTGGCGATATTATTGGCGTGACAGGAACTTTGCATAAATCAGGTAAAGGTGATCTTTATGTCAATATGGATCAATATCAGTTATTGACTAAATCTTTACGCCCATTACCTGAAAAGTTCCACGGCTTATCGGATCAAGAAACCAAATACCGCCAGCGTTATGTTGATTTGATCACCAATGAAGATACCCGCAATACCTTCAAAATGCGCTCGCAAATTGTCAATGGTATTCGTAACTTCTTAACCACACGTGACTTTGTTGAAGTTGAAACACCCATGTTACAAGTGATCCCTGGTGGCGCAACGGCTAAGCCATTTCAAACTTACCATAACGCCCTTGATATCGACATGTATTTAAGAATTGCGCCAGAGCTTTACTTAAAACGTCTAGTGGTTGGTGGTTTTGAACGTGTCTTTGAAATTAACCGTAACTTCCGTAACGAAGGGTTATCAACGCGTCATAATCCAGAATTCACCATGATTGAATTCTACCAAGCGTACGCCGATTACAATGACTTAATGAATTTAACTGAAGACATGTTGCGCACTATTGCCCAAGATGTATTAGGGACCACGCAAGTACGTAATACCGTTAAAAATAGTGCTGGTGAAGTGGTAGAAGAGAAATTCTATGATTTTGGCCAATCATTTACGCGTTTATCTATGGTTGACGCTATTATTAAATATAGCGAAGAAAGACATCAAATTAATGAAGCTGCATTACGTGATCCTGAAAATAACTTTGATGCAATTAAAGCGATGGCGAAAGCCGTAGGCGTTAAAGAAGGCGATGCGGCAAAAGTTTGGGGACCAGGTAAGTATATTTGTGAAATTTTTGAAGAAGTAGCAGAGCACTTGTTAGAGCAGCCTACCTTTATCACAGAGTATCCGTGGGAAGTATCTCCATTGGCGCGCCGTAATGATGATAACCCATTTATTACCGACCGTTTTGAGTTCTTCGTTGGCGGTCGTGAATTAGCTAATGGCTTCTCTGAGCTCAATGATGCAGAAGATCAAGCTGCACGCTTTAAAAAGCAAGTTGAAGAAAAAGATGCTGGTGATGATGAAGCGATGCATTTTGATGATGACTATATTCGCGCGCTTGAGCACGGTTTACCACCAACGGCAGGTGAAGGTATCGGTATTGATCGTTTAGTCATGTTGTTTACCGATTCACCAACGATTAAAGACGTGATCTTATTCCCACACATGCGACCAGAAGTTGAATAATTTACACTTAGTGTAAAAGATAGTTGTCAAAAGCCCATACGATGAAAATCTATGGGCTTTTTACTTTTTTAACTTCGCCTCTATTATTTTTACTAACTTTTGAGTAGATTAGTGGGCAGAGAATAATTATAAAAACTAAGAAGTGTTTAATGAGTGTATCAAGAGGCGGCTTTAGCTCGCGCATGGGGTTTATTTTAGCGGCTGCAGGCTCTGCCGTTGGTTTAGGAAATATTTGGGGTTTTCCAACACAAACGGCTAGTAACGGTGGCGCTGCATTTGTATTGGTGTATTTAGTGCTGGCGTTTTGTTTGGCTTATCCTGCTTTTATGGCCGAGTTGTTAATTGGTCGCTATGGACAAGCGAATGCTGTGACTTCAATGGAAAAAATGTCACGCAATGCAGGCCAAAAGCGTTTTGCTTTTATTGTTGGCTTTGGTGGTATTATTTGCGCCGCGTTAATTTTGAGTTTTTATGGCATTTTAGCCGGTTGGATGATGTCATATGCCATTGAGCCGGTTACTTCTCTGCTAGGTTTTAATGAAGCCTCAAGTTGGCTAACCTCTCAATCTATTGCCCGTAATTTACTTTTTACGGCGCTATTTATGATGCTTACCATTGCTATTATACGTCGTGGTGTTGAGCAAGGGATAGAAAAATGGTCTAAACGCTTAATGCCTATGCTTATTGGTTTACTGGCTTTAATGATCATTTATGTGTTTACCTTAGAGGGTTCAAGAGCTGGTTTTACGGCTTATTTAAACCCTGATATTTCTCGTGTATTTGAACCGAATCTACTGATTAATGCCTTGGGTCAAGCTTTCTTCTCTTTGTCGTTAGGCACCAGTGTTATGGTGATTTATGGCTCTTACATTTCTAAAAAAGAAAATTTAGTCTCTCTAGGGGCACAAGTAACCTTAATTGATGTTTCTATCGCCTTTTTAGCTGGGTTGTTAATTATCCCTTCTATGTATGTAGCTCAAGCCCAAGGTGTGGCTATTTTTAGTGAAGATGGCAGCTTAATTTCAGGCCCTAACTTAGTTTTTGAGGTACTGCCAACTTTGTTTAATGGTATGGGGGCTATTGGTTTATTTGTTGCGTTTGGCTTTTTTGTATTAATGTCTATTGCCGCATTAACATCAAGTATTTCAATGTTAGAAGGGCCAGTCTCTTTTATGGTTGAGCGTTATAATGTTGAACGAAAAAAAGCGACTACCTTAGTCGGTTTGGGGATCTTTATTTTAAGTACGTTAATTGTTTTAAATTTTGATGTGTTTTTTGGTTTGGTTATTTCAATTTCTACTGTCTACGGTCAACCAATGATTGCCATGCTGTGCTGTATTTTTGTTGGTTGGATATGGCAGCGAAGTGAAGTGCTCGCCGAAATTAAACAGGGCAATGACACTGTCGAACATAGCTTTTTTTGGACAATTTGGCCTTGGTACACTAAATTTATCTGTCCCAGTGCCATTGCTATTGTCTTTTGGCATTCGTTATAAGTAAAGTTTCTTTTTATATTTTAGGCCAACTTAGTGACCAAGGTTGGCCTATCTCATTTAGCTTATCCTTGATGCTCTTTGTCAAAAAAAATTCACCCTCCTCAGCAGGAAAAGTAAACTCGTATTCTTTATCACAGAAATTAAACCTTAATGCATAGGCATGTAAATAACCTCTATCATGCATTGATTTAGGCTCACTTTTTGGTGTTTTATTTGAAGAATATAAAGGATCACCCATAATTGGTGCACCAATGCTACTGAGCGCCACTCTTAGTTGGTGGGTTTTTCCTGAGTGTGGCTTTAATAAGTACAACCTTTTGCCATCACCTAAGGCGTAAGAGAAAAACTGTGTGATGGCAGGGTTTTCCATAGTGCGCACCAATTTAAACATGCTACGTCGGCTTTTTTCCATGTCGCCCTTGATCAAACCTTGTTTTTTAGTCGGTTTACTATCACTAATGGCAAGGTAGTATTTCTCGACTAAGTGATTTTTAAATAGTTCAGAAAATAACTGGGCACTTGTTAAGTTTGTGGCAAAAACAACCAATCCTGAGGTCATTTTATCTAAGCGATGTACGGGATAAAGCTCAGTAATACTGTTGTGCTTTATAAGGTGCGCTTTTACTTGTGAGAATAAACCTGTGCCAAGATCACCTTCATCGTGAAAATTAACATCCGCACGTTTGGCAATCACAACAAAATCTGCTGTTTGTGCAATAATTTTAAACATTTAATAAGTCTACTTTGCTCGATTATTTGCTATGATAATTCAATCAAATCATTTTTACTTTGATTACAGGAAGTTATTTTGAAAAAAATCTCTCGCTTTATCTCTAGCCTTAGCGTTGTTGTGTTAACGACGTCATTATTATTTGCATGCACAAGCAATGAAAGTCCTACTCACACTGATGAAAGTATCGCCTTGCCTACGGGTGTTAGTTTGGTTGAAACTGTTATCCAGAGTGAAGAGCGTTTAGCTATCCCCTTTAAAAAATACACACTTGCCAATGGCCTTACCGTTATTTTACATCAAGATAACTCTGATCCGTTGGTGCACGTAGATGTGACTTATCATGTTGGCTCTGCTCGTGAGCAATTAGGTAAGTCAGGCTTTGCTCACTTCTTTGAGCACATGATGTTTCAAGGCTCAAAAAATGTTGCTGATGAACAACACTTTAAAATAGTGACTCAAAGTGGTGGTGACTTAAATGGTACAACGAACACGGATAGAACCAATTATTATGAAACAGTACCCAGAAATCAGTTAGAAAAAATGCTCTGGCTTGAGTCAGATAGAATGGGGTTTTTATTAGAAAGTATCACTGAAGAGAAATTTGAAATTCAACGAGCGACAGTGAAAAATGAGCGTGGTCAAAACGTTGATAACCGTCCTTATGGCCGTTTAAATGAAACCATTAATCAAATGATGTACCCCAGAGACCACCCGTACTCTTGGCCTGTTATTGGTTACATGACTGATTTAGACCGTGGAACATTAACTGATTTAAAAGAGTTTTTTAGTCGTTGGTACGGCCCTAATAATGCGGTGCTAACTATTGGTGGTGATATAGATGAAGCACAAACATTGGCTTGGGTTAACAAGTATTTTGGTGAATTAAAAGCCGGCCCTAAGGTAGATAATATTACTAAACAGCTAACGACATTAGAGAAAAATCGTTATTACTCTTTTAGTGATAACGTTTCACTGCCACTGCTTTATATTAGTTTTCCAACGGTTTATGGCATGCATGAAGACGAAGCAGCATTGGATGTTTTTTCTAATATTATTGGTAACGGCCCAACGTCACTACTTTATAAGAATCTTGTAAAATCAGGTGTTGCTGTACAAGCAGGCGCAAGCCATCCTTGCAAGGAGTTAAGCTGCCAAATGAGCTTTTATGCACTGCCAAACCCACAACAAGGCATGGCGCTGTCAAAAATAGAACAAGTGATTAATGATACCTTGCTTGAGTTTGAGCAACGCGGTGTAAATGATGATGATTTGCTAAAAACTAAAGTAAGTATTGAAACAGGCACTATTTATGGCTTACAAAGTGTGTCAGGTAAAATCTCAACGTTAGCTCATTACCAAACGGTTTTAGGTAATGCTGATTATACCCAGCAACAAGTCGCTCGTTATAACAAAGTCACTAAAGACGATGTGATGCGTGTTTATAACAAGTACATTAAAGGGAAGGGCGCAGCAGTGTTATCTATTTATCCCCATGGACAAAAACAGTTTATTGCCAAAACTGATGATTTTATTTTACCTGATGTCAGTAACCCTCCTGAATTAGCTGTAATTGATACGTCAATTATGAAAAATACCAGCCGTTTTAATCGCGCCATTATGCCTAAAGCGGGTGTTAACCCACAAATTGAGGTGCCTAAATTATGGCGGGATAGCTTCAAAAATGGCATTGAAATTATAGCGACACAAAATAGTGAAACACCAACGGTTAGTTTATTACTGAGTATTGAAGGTGGCCCTTTGTTAGATCCTATCGAAAAAGCAGGGCTTGCATCACTCACAGCCAGCTTGATGAACGAAGGCACAAGCAACTATATAAAAGAAGAGCTATCAAATGAGTTGGCAAAATTGGGCAGTGATATCTCTATTGGCGCTTCAGGGAGAAATACCCACATTCAAGTGAGCTCTTTAGTTAAAAACCTTGACGCTACCTTAACCTTAATGTTGGATATGATGTTAAACCCTGCATTTGAACAAGCTGACTTTGATCGAGTTAAAAATCAATTAATTCAAAGTCTAGAGCAAGGTAGTAAAGATGCACGCACATTAGCAAGCAGGGCATTAAAACAAGTCACTTATGGTGAAAACAATCGAATTGGCTTGCCAAATAGTGGCACTATAGCAACGGTCTCTGCTATTACCCTAGAGGATGTTAAAGGTTTTTATCAGCAATATTTTTCACCTAAACATGCCAGTTTAGTGATAGTAGGGGATATTAGCCAAAGTGAAATCATGCCTAAGCTTGGCTATTTAAAGTCTTGGCAAGGTAGTGATTATACTATTCCTCACTATAATCAATTTCCGCAACTTACCCCGAATAAAATCTATTTTGTTGATTTACCAAAGGCCAGCCAGTCGGTGATTAAGTACTCTCGTCGTGCTATGACGTACGATGCTACGGGAGAGCATTTTAAGGCGACCTTGATGAACTACCCATTAGGTAGCGCGTTTAATAGCCGTATCAACTTAAATTTACGTGAAGATAAAGGCTACACTTATGGTGCTTCGAGTTATTTTTCTGCAGGTAAAACCCTAGGGCGCTTCACCGCGGGTGCTAGTGTCAAGAAAGTTCATACATTTGATGCCATGATTGAGGTAGAGAAGGAGCTGAAAAATTATCAGCAACACGGTTTAACCTCGTCAGAAATCAACTTTATGCGCCAAGCTATTTCACAAAACGAAGCGCTTAGTTATGAGACACCCAGCCAAAAAAGTGGTTTTTTAAGGCAACTGCTGCAATTTAATTTGCCGGAAAATTACGGTGAGCAACAAAGTGAAATCATCAAAACCATTTCACCTGAGCAACTAAATGCAATTGCTAAACAGCAATTAAGCAAACCTATGCAGTGGATTGTTGTTGGTGACGGTCAAGTAGTTAGACCGCAATTAGAAAAAATGAAACTAGAGATTGTGGAGCTGCAGTTGGCAAAATAACAGTAGTAATTTTATTTTTGCTATTGAAAATTATTAAAAGCCCCTCATTTATAAAGCATTAATATGGGGCTTTACCTTATATACGCCTAAGCGCAGGAATTATTTTGACATTATCATTAAACGATTACATCACAGCATTTAATCAAGAGAGTAACTTGCAGGCCTTAGCAGGCATTGGTCGTGGCATTGAACGTGAGGCATTAAGAGTGTTAGCTGAAGGTAAATTGTCCGTGCATAGTCATTATAGTCAGCTTGGATCGGCATTAACTCATAGCCAAATCACCACCGATTATTCAGAAACCTTGCTTGAATTTATTACCCCTGTTAGTCATTCTCCTGAACAAGCTATCGCCCAATTACAAGACATTCAAAAGTATACATTAGCCAATATAGAAGGTGAGTTATTGTGGCCTATGAGTATGCCTTGCTTTGTTGATGAAGAAGATAAGATCCCACTTGCTCAATATGGTGATTCAAATATTGGCAAAATGAAAACAGTTTATCGTCAAGGGTTAAAGAATCGTTATGGCTCTATTATGCAAGTGATTGCGGGTATCCATTTTAACTTTTCATTTTCGACTGAGTTTTGGCAAGTTCAGCAATCTTTGCATAAAAACACTGCGCCGTTAGCTGATTTTATTTCAGAGCGTTATTTCTCTATTTTACGAAATTATAAGCGCTTCTGTTGGTTAATTCCGTATTTATACGGCAGCTCTCCCGCCATATGCAGCTCTTTTCTACAAGGTAAAGAGCATAAATTGCCTTTTAAAAAATCGCCTACAGGTGCTTTATATTTAGAACATGCGACTTCTTTACGTATGAGCGATTTAGGTTACACCAGTAGTGAGCAATCCAGCTTAAAAATTTGTTATAACAATTTAGATGGTTATGTTGATGGAGTGCAAAAAGCGATTGCCTTAAAGTCAGAAGAGTTTGCTGATATTGGCGTAAAAGTTAATGGTGAGTACCAACAGCTAAACAGTAATGTTTTACAAATTGAAAATGAGCTTTATGCACCGATCCGCCCTAAACAAGTGATAAAGTCAGGTGAAAAACCATCGCACGCGTTACGTGAACGTGGTGTTGAATATATCGAAGTACGTGCTCTTGATGTTAATCCTTTTGCGGATACTGGTATTAGTATTGAACAAGTTCACTTTTTAGATGTTTTTTTAACGTATTGTGCTTTTGTTGATAATAAAGAGTTTGACTGTGATTCACAGCAACACCACGAAAATAATATGAATGATGTTGTGATGCGTGGCAGAGATCCTACGTTGTTATTATCTGATGCTAACTGCGCAGGTAAAGTCACCTTAAAGTCTGTTAAGCAATGGGGTAATGAGCTTTTTGATAATATGGAAAAAGTGGCTAGGTTATTGGATAGCGCGTATCAAAGTGATAATTACACTAAATCAATTGTTCGTGAACGAGCTAAAATTAATGATGCTCAACTTACCCCTTCGGCACAAGTATTATCCATCATGTTAGTGCAAGATCAAAGCATCTCTCAATATTCATTAACCAAAGCAGCTCAATATCGACAACAAGCATTAGCGCGAGATTATCAGTTTTATTCAGAGCAATTTTTTATTGATGAAGCTAAGAAATCTCATCAAGTACAAAGCGAAATAGAAGCGAGTGATACACTAAGCTTTGATGATTTTCTAACGGATTATTTTCAACAGTAATTGCCTGGAAAAGTCATAAAAATAAAATACAGACAAAAAAAAGCGCGTTAGGGCAACGCGCTATGGATAAAGTCACTCGGCTTTTCAAAAAAACCTCAAACAACTCTATAAAATAAAACAACACGAAAGCAATCCAGGGAGTGATGCTTTCATTAGTTAAGACGCATAGAAAATAAAATAGTTCAAATTTCAACCATTAAAAAGTCAAAATTTTTTTAATTTATTGATCTCCTAGCTTTTCTTTTTTCCATGTAGATTGATAACTAAAGGCAAAAACAATGTCCCTATCAAAATAGAAACCTAAAAATATGAAACTTCGCTAATGAGGGTGGGAAATAATGTTTCTTTGGTTACGTGGGGAACGTCAATTAAAAGGCAAAAAAAATGCATCTATAAAAAATAGATGCATAAAAACATGAAACACTAAGGGAATAACACTACTAATAAGTAAGAGTGTGCTCTACCCAATAAGTTCAAAATTTATTAATAAAGTTTAGGCTTATTTCTAATATGTTTGTGAGCCTGAACTTATAACTAAAAAATAAGCAAAAAAAATGCATCTATAAAAATAGATGCATAAAACATGAAACACTAAAGTAAATAAACCCTCTCTCTTAGTAAGAGTGCAACTTACTCAATAAGTTCAAAACTTTTTCTAAGGTTTACATTTGTTTTAATATGTTTGTGAGTCTGAACTTATAACTAAAAAATGCATCTATAAAAATAGATGCATAAAAACATAAAACTTAGCTAACAAGGGCGGGAATAACATCCTGTTATTTTGTACTCTTCACCGGCTAAAAATAAGCAAAAAATCACACCTATAAAAAATAGATACATAAAAACATGAAAATTAGCTAACAAGGGCGGGAATAACATCCTGCTATTTTGTACTCTTCACCGGCTAAAAATAAGCAAAAAAAATGCCTCTATAAGAATAGAGGCATAAAACATGAAACACTAAGGGAATAACATTACTGATAAGTAAGAGTGCTTTTTTGAAAATAAGTTCAAATTTTTTATATAAAATCTAAAATATTTCCAAACACCTTAAGTTTCTCCTCAATAGCTCTATATAAACACTGCAAATTGATTGAAAAATCTGGCATGATTGTTTTCAGTAATTTCTGTTAATAGTTTTTTTTATGTTTTGCACAAAGCCCATTTATATCACTGCAATGTCTATTTTGCTTTTATCAAGCTGCGCCACACCTCCGCCGAAAAATCCTGAAAACATTTGTGAAATTTTCCGTGAACACCAAGATTGGTATTTTGCTGCTAAAGATGCCAGAGAGCGTTGGGGAGTCCCTATTCATGTGCCTATCAGTATGATGTATCAGGAAAGCTCTTTTAAGCATGATGCCTTACCGCCACGAGATTATTTGTTGGGATTTATTCCGTGGGGAAGAGTCAGTAGTGCCTATGGTTATTCACAAGCTAAAACCATGACTTGGGATGATTATGTTAAAGAAACGGGTAATTCTGGTGCAGATAGAGATGATTTCGATGATGCTATTGATTTTATCGGGTGGTTTATTTACAAAACACAAAAAATAAATGGTGTTTCTAAATGGGATGCCTATAGCCAGTATTTAAATTATCACGAAGGCTGGGGTGGATTTAAGCGTAAGACATACAAGAAGAAGGCATGGCTTGTGAAAGTAGCTAGAAAAGTAGATAACCGTGCCCGACGCTATTCTTCGCAATTAAAAAGTTGTGAAGCTGATTTAGATCACGGTTGGTTATGGCGGCTGTTTTTCGGTTAATACCAATTTGATTAAATTTCTTCCTAACTCAGAGCTATGCTCGATGTTCAATAACAAGGCAAATTTGTTTCGGTCTAGTCATTCTAAATCAAATAAATTTAACGACGTTAGTGTGCTTCGAGCAAGCTCCCAGAGGGCGAGTTCAAAAGGCTTACATGCGGCGTTATTGGTTTTGACAAGGGAACAACCATTCTCTGTAATCAATGCCTTGCCTCTAAGCCTTTTAACTCTCGCTGAGTGGGAAAGAACTTAATCAACTTGGTAAAAAGTCATTTTGTTTGATTAATAAACAAGAATATTGTTAATCGCATAAACCTTGCCACTTTGTTAATTTTATTGTGAAAAACAACTTGCAATGTTGCTTTAGTAAGTAAATCAACGCTTGTAATAAGTCATCTTTTTTTTAGCTAAAAAAAGATGACTTATTTTTAAAAAAACTGTTGAAATAGTTAAAAGCTTTAACAGTTGGGGATTGCTCTCGTTATCCACAGAAATTGTGGAAAGCTAATATTATAAACTAACTT
>ERZ1048872.145-NODE-145-length-84431-cov-7.992427_pt1 | contig 84431 bp, 75 predicted proteins | sample MGYA00383100_ERZ1048872 | MGnify/ENA primary metagenome ERZ1048872 (study PRJEB29581, sample SAMEA5548370) | metagenome | biome: marine; feature: coastal; material: water | depth 50 m | study: Short-term variability in the microbial, nano- and picoplankton...
GATATGTACGTCAATGTGCTCGAAGCTAATGGTATTACAGTTACTGTAAGACGAAGTAGAGGAAAAGATATTGACGCTGCATGTGGACAGTTAGCTAATAAAAGTTAAGTCATAAAAAAAAGCGGCAATTGCCGCTTTTTTACATTATAATTGAGCTTTATCTTTTTACAAATTTAATAGTTTTAAAGCTACCATTAATATTAACTTTAGCTAAGAAAATACCAGTACTTAAGTCTGAAACATCTATAACTACTGTACTGCTTGATAATTTTTTAGCAAGAACGCTTTGTCCCAAGATTGAATAAATCTCAACACTAGTTATTGGAGATTCACTTGATTCAAGGTTTAAAACTTTAGTCTCTGTATTATAATAATGGCTAAAACTATCTTGATTAAAATCATCTACAGATAAATTTGGATCAGCTTGTGTTGTAAAACTCCAAACAGGACTGGCAACACTACTACCACCACAATTTACGCCTACCACAGACCAGTAATAAGTTGTGCTGTAAGCCCAATTGAAAATTATGCCATTACCATTAGTAGCTCCATTAAGAGTTCCAATGTCTGTTCCTGCCGTATCTAAACCAAGGCTTAAATCATAAGAGGTTGCAGCATCTCCCGTTGTAGCTTCAGTCCAAGTAAAAGGCGTAACCAATAAATTAGCTGGATCTGTTGTGTCGATAGCAACATCAATTGCACTATCTAGTGGTACCTCTACAGTAGTAATAGCTTCAGGTGCAGCCATTGTACACGCTGAAGTCGTGAAACTCCAAACTGGTCCGGTTGTAGAACCAAAACAATTAACAGATTCTATAAACCAATAATAAACTGTGTTCGGTTGCCAAGAATATACTACACCATTACCATTAGTAGCATCAGTAATTGTTCCTATGTCATTACCAGCAGGGGTGATACCGAGGCTTAAATTACTGCTTTCTACACTTCCGCCAAGTGTTCCATCTACCCATGAAAATGGCGTGATAAGTAAATTGGCAGGGTCAGAATCATCGATTGGGATATCTATAGCAGCATCTCCTGGATTTGGATCTGTAGGCGCACTTGGTGCTGCCGTTTCTAAACAAGAACAGGTAGTACATTGAATTGTGGTAGCAGTATTTCCTGAGTTTTGAGTGCCACAAGCGGCATCTAGATGCCAAAAAATTGTAAGACCAGTTACACCAGCTCCTGCAGTAAAAGAAACAGAGCCTGCTCCATGAGTAATTACAACGTTGTCGGCTGTGTTTGTTACTGTTATGTATAACGAAGGGGTACCTGTTACAGTATAGTCCGAACCAGGTAAAACACCTTCAATAATTGAAAATTCGGCGTTGGGCCAGTTGTTGCCAGAAATAGCTTCCACACCACCTGAGTTGTTAAGAGTTACTGTCCCTGATGGCCATTGCCCACCAGTCGCTGTGGTACATTGTCCATAGACCATTGATCCGATCGATAAGCAAAAGATAAATAATAAAGTAATTTTTTTCATGTGTTTTCGGTTTTTTAAATAATAGCCTTAAAGCTACAAAGAATAGCTGTTAAATAATGAAAATAAAGCATTATTTATTATTTGTAAAAATACATTCATCATTATTTGTAATTTTGAATAATAAATAGTCATTTACTAAAATGAAAATAACCGAACAAATAAAACAACCTATAGCCTATGAAATGGAGCTGTTTGAACAAAAGTTTCAACTCTCTATGGCAAGTAAAGTTGCATTGCTTAACCGTATTACACATTACATGGTTAATCGAAAGGGCAAGCAAATGCGGCCAATGTTTGTGTTTTTAGTTGCTAAAATGTTAAATAATGGTGAGGTAAGTGAGCGCACATATCGTGGTGCTTCTGTAATAGAGCTAATACATACTGCGACTTTAGTACATGATGATGTTGTGGATGATAGTAATAGAAGACGCGGGTTTTTCTCAATTAATGCCTTATGGAAAAATAAAATAGCAGTGCTAATTGGTGATTATTTATTGTCTAAAGGGCTTCTGCTTTCTATAGATAATAATGATTTTGATTTGTTAAAAATTATATCTGTAGCCGTTCGCGAAATGAGTGAAGGAGAATTGCTTCAAATAGAAAAAGCAAGACAACTTGATATTACTGAAGATATTTACTTCGATATTATAAGACAAAAAACGGCAACTTTAATTGCAGCATGTTGTAGCTTGGGTGTGGCTTCAGTAAAACCAAATTCTCCAGAAATAGAATCTATGCGAAAGTTTGGGGAATTGATAGGTATGGCATTTCAGATAAAAGATGATTTGTTTGATTATGGTGACGAAGCTATTGGCAAACCAACAGGTATAGATATTAAAGAACAGAAAATGACGTTGCCTCTTATCTATGTGCTTAATAACTGCTCTAAAAAAGAAAAAGCTTGGTTGATTAATTCTGTAAAAAATCATAACAAGGATAAAAAACGTGTAAAAGAGGTCATCACTTTTGTAAAGTCTAATGGTGGTTTAGATTATGCAGTTTCTAAAATGAAAACATTTCAAAAAGAAGCTCTAGAAATCTTATCAACTTACCCTGAATCTACGTATAAAGCATCTTTGAAACTAATGGTAGATTACGTTATAGATAGAAAAAAATAATTGTAAAACACCTATTATCAGGTATATGAAAAATAGTTTAAATATTTTTCACTTTCCAGACAACCCTTGGTAACAAAATTGCGTCTTTATAAATAGAAGCGTAATAGAAATCAATTTAATGAAAGTTATTCAACTTCATAAAAACGAAACAAAACTAATACAAAGAGCTGCGAAACAGAATCGTGAAGCACAACATGTACTGTACGAGTTGCATGCGCCAAAAATGTTGAGTGTTTGTAGGTATTACATTAAAGATGTACACCAAGCAGAGGAAGTAATGCTTAATGGATTTTTTAAGGTTTTTAAATATTTAAAAACATTTAAGAACAAAGGGAGTTTTGAAGGTTGGATAAGACGAATAATGGTAAGAGAAGCTATATCGTTTCTAAGACAAAAAAAGAATATTGAGTTTGCTACAGAAGACGACTATTTAGAACACGATTATTCTAATAATATTAAAACAAATATTGAAGTTGCAGAAATACAGCAACTGATTGATAGTCTGCCAGAAGGGTATAAAATGGTGTTTGTAATGTATGCAATAGAAGGTTATAAACATGCTGAAATAGCAGAGTTATTAAATATTTCAGAAGGCACTTCTAAATCGCAATTGTTTAAAGCAAGACAAATGCTACAGAAAAAGATTAAAGAATTAAATAAAAGCAGTTATGGCACCAATTAAAGTTGAAGAACGATTAAAAGATAAGCTCGAAAAGCGCACTTTAACGCCATCGTCAGAAAGTTGGTCAAAGTTGTCCGATCGCTTAGATGCAGATGATAAAAAATCCAGAAATCCAATATTTTGGTGGTTAGGAATTGCGGCTGGTATAATTATATTGATTGCAGTCTCAATACAGTTTTTTAATAATGATGATGCGCAAGAGATGTTACCAATAATTGTTGAAGAGCAGGTGAAAGAAGAACCGTTAGAAAGTGAAAAACAAAATCTTAACGAAACTGAACCTATTGAATTGGCGATTGAAAATGATGTTTTAGAGTATAAAAAAGAAGACGATTTTAGTGTTGAAGAACCTCAAGTTATCAATGATAAAAAAATGACTCATAAAAAGACGAAATCAAAAACACAACTTGCCGATAACAATAGCCCAACTATAGAATCTAATACGTCGATACAAAAAGAAGAATTAAAAAAAGAAGTACAGATTGTAAATGACAAATCATTAATAAAAGAAGCCATTGCAAGTACTTTAAATGAGTCAAAAACAAAAAACACTTCTGTTACGGACAAGGAAATAGATTTATTATTAAAAGTAGCTAATAAAGAACTTTTTAAAGATAAGTTACAAAACGAAACAACTACGACGGTTGATGCAAATGCATTACTAATGAGTGTTGAGGATGATATGGGACAATCTTTTAGAACTAAAGTTTTTGACGCATTAAAAGAGAGTTATGAAACAGTAAAAACAGCTGTTGCACAACGTAATAATTAAAATCAGAATCAATTAAATTTTATATACAAATCATCAAAAAACGAACAGTTATGAACACAATTACCAGAATCGTAGTCTATTTAATGATATCACTATCATTTGCTACATTACAAGCTCAAGAAAAAGAATTAGATTCAATTAGGATATCTATTGTCGATGACAAAATTAGAGATTTAGAAGAAGATATTTCTAAAATTGAAGAACAAGAAAAAAACATATTAAAGCTAAAAATTTCTAAGATTAATAAGCGATTAGATAATAAGGATATTACGGCTGAAGAAGCGGAGAATTTAAAAAAGGAAGCAGCTAAAATTGCAGCACTTAACATTGAAAATCGACGAGAAATACTAAATCAAAAAATTGCGTTGTTAAGAAGAAATGGATATGATTCTTATCAATATAAAAGAGGTGATGAAGACGACCGAATCGTTGTTAGAATTGGAAGTGATGAAAATAAAAGCGAAAGTTTTATTTACATAGGTGATAAAGGTGACGACAAACCTCGAAAGTTCGATAGACGCACAACTCAAGACCTCGTGTTTGGAATTGGATTTAACAATGCATTAATTGACGGACAAAACCTAGATGATTCTCCTTATAAGTTAGGTGGTTCTGGCTTCGTAGAATTGGGTTATGCATGGAAAACAAGAATATTTGACGACACTAATTTCTGGAGACTGAAATACGGATTCTCTTTCACCTGGAATAAATTTGATATTAAAGACAATAACTTCCTAGTGAATACAGATGGCGAAATTTCATTGCAAGAATTTCCAACGGATTTAAATAAGGCAAAATTTAGAACTACGAATCTGGTTTTTCCTATTCATTTAGAATTTGGTCCATCAAAAAAGATTGAAAATGACAACTACTTTAGATATTCAACACATAATAAACTAAAAATAGGTTTAGGTGGTTATGCAGGTCTAAATATTGGAAGTATGCAGAAACTAAAGTACAAAGACGTTGGAAATAAAGTAAAAGATAAGCAACGTGGAGGATTTGAAGTAAGTGAATTTGTATACGGTTTGAGTGGTTATGTAGCAATAGGAAATGTGGCACTTTACGTTAAATATGATCTTAACCCTTTGTTTAAAAATCAAATAATAAATCAGAATAATATTTCTGTCGGATTACGATTCGATATGGATTAGATGAATCAATTTTTTGAAAATATTAAGTCTTAATCTGAAGTTAGGTTAAGACTTAATTTTTGTTCTGAATACACTTTAAAAAACTTAAATGCGCGTTTAAGTTTATTTCAAATAAACATACTGGTGCTTCATGATAATGTTCTGGTAGTCCGTCTGTGTTTTTTAGTTGAAACATACCTAAAAAGGTGAAGCCGGCATTTTTATAATGTTCTATTAATTTTACATTATTACCGAGAGTATCAAGTCGTATAAACTTAATATGATTAGACTTTGCGAAGTTTATTGCCCAGTTTACAATTAAAGACACGAAATTATTCCCTCTAAACTTGGGATTGGTGGCAATTCTATGGATGTACATAGCATTGTCCTTATTCCGCTCTTCCCAAATTTGCTCATCAGTAAAGGTAATTGCCCAAACACATGCAATTTCCCCATTAATCATTAGTTTCCATTGTCTATTCTCTATAACTTCAGTAGCCACAAGATCTCTTTTGAAATTTGGCCAAACAACAACAGTTTTTTTAGTCCTTTGATAGTCTGAAGCTATTTTATAGAGTCTAAAAATCTCATCAATGTCTTCATTGTTACAATTAAGAATAGTCATATTTGATAGGCTTTCTGTCCGAATTTTTTTAATCAAGTATTGAGAAAGTAAAATTGAAGATAGAATAATATTTTTTAAGTAGACAGTTTGTAGTAAATTTACAAACGAATTTTTTTAAATTTTGATTTCACAAAACACCATAGCACAAGTATTCGAAACCGCTCGCGTAGAGGAGGTGATTGGTGATTTTGTGCAACTTAAAAAATCGGGTAGTAACTTTAAAGGCTTAAGTCCTTTTAGCGATGAACGTTCACCAAGTTTTATGGTCTCACCTGTAAAACAAATCTGGAAAGATTTCTCGAGTGGTAAAGGTGGTAATGCTGTTACCTTTTTAATGGAACACGAGCATTTTACCTATCCTGAAGCTATAAAATATTTGGCTAAAAAGTATAATATTGAAATCGAAGAAACCGAACGTACTGATGAAGAAAAAGCACAGGCGGATGCTAGAGAAAGCCTATACTTAGTTAGTGAATATGCCAATGAATATTTTCAGAAAGTATTACACAAAACAGATCAAGGAAAAGCTATTGGTTTGAGCTATTTTAAAGAAAGAGGATTTACCGAAAAGACTATTAAGAAATTTCAATTAGGTTACTCTTTAGACGAATGGCAAGCATTTACAGATGATGCTCTCGGTAAAGGTTACAATATTAATTTTCTTGAAGCTACAGGTTTAACCATTGTAAAAGAACAAAAACGTTTCGATAGGTTTAAAGGTAGAGTAATGTTTCCGATTCATAGTATGAGTGGTCGTATTCTAGGATTTGGTGGACGCATATTAGCTAATGACAAAAAAGCAGCTAAATACCTCAATTCGCCAGAAAGCGAAATCTATCATAAAAGTAAAATACTTTACGGATTATACCATGCTAAACAAAGTATCGCTAAAGAAGATAATTGTTATTTGGTAGAAGGGTATACAGATGTAATTCAGTTTCATCAAACCGGAATAAAAAATGTAGTGTCTTCCTCTGGTACAGCATTATCCGCAGATCAAATACGTTTAATTAATAGATTAACGAATAATATAACTGTTCTCTTCGATGGTGATGCTGCAGGTATTAGAGCGTCTATTAGAGGTATAGACTTAATACTGGAACAAGGAGTTAATGTAAAAGTATGTACGTTTCCAGACGGAGAAGATCCAGATAGTTTTTCTAAAAACAATACTTTAGAAGAGCTAACTACCTATTTGAGTGAAAACGCCAAAGATTTTATTCAGTTTAAGGCGTTTCTCTTAGTTAAAGAAGCCAATAATGACCCAATAAAAAAGGCTGAGACGATAAGGGAAATTGTAAATAGTATTGCTAAAATTCCAGACCAGATTAAGCGAGAAATTTATATTCAAGAATGTGCGCGCATTATGGATATTAGTGAAAATGTTCTGTTTAGCACATTAGCACAAATCAGTAAGAAAGATTTTCAGGAAGCCAACAAGAATTTTAAGAAAGAGCAGAAAGCTTTTGAGGTTGTAAAAAATGAACAGCAGTCAAAACATAAAGTCGATGTACAGTTTGAGTTAGAACGAAAAATTATCGAAATCTTGATGCTTTATGGAGATAAAACTGAACAGTTTGAAGATTTAATATTGAAGGAGGATGAGGTTACAGGTGAATTAATATTAGAGCCAACTGTGCATGAAGCAAGAGTGTTTGAGAAAATATATTTGGACTTGCAGGAAGACGAAATGCAGTTTACTAACGAAAAATTCAAGGAATTATACTATTCAATAATTGATAAATTAAATCAGGATGAGAATTTTTCTACCAAAAACTTCATCAATCAGCTCGACCAAGAATCTGCAAGTACTGTAACCAGTATTTTAATGGAAGATGAAAAGTATAATTTGCATGATTGGGAACGTAATCAAATTACACCTAAGGAGAAAGAACATTCTATTCCTCAATTAGTAAGTCAAACAATTCTAAGCTTACGATGCTATCTAATTGATCAAAAAGTAGCAGAATATAAAAACGAAACCTTAAATGAGAATTCCGATTCTCGATCGATCATTGAAGATGTCAAAGATTATTTAGGTCTAAAAATGTTACTCTCGCGAAAACTAGGTAAAGTAGTTGGCGGCTAAGCAAGATTATGATGTTTTGCTTGGTGAATTAAATCTACAATGTTAGTTACGTTTAATTTTTTAAAAAGTCTTGTTTTATAAGTACTAACAGTTTTTTCGTTGATATCTAATTCTTGTGCAATCTCTTTATTTTTTCTTCCTATTGATAACAGTTTTAAGACTTCTACTTCTCTTGTAGAAAGTTTTTTAAACATGCGACTTCTACTTTTACGCGTATCCTCGTAACGTAGATGTTTGTCCATTTTTTCACTAAGCGAAATACCACCAGAATGAATTTTTCTTACAGCGGATTCAATCTCATCAATGCTAGCCGTTTTATTTAAATATCCAGAGGCACCTGCTTTTATTGTACTGATGGCATAGATTTCTTCTGGTTGATGACTAAACATAAGAACATTAAGGGATTGGTAATCTTTTTTAATAGCTCTAAGAGCAGTTATTCCATTAAGTTCTGGTAAATCAATTTCAGAAATTATGACATCTACTTTATGACGTCTAACAAATTCAAAAATTTCAATACCGCTTTTTAATTTTCCAACAACTTTAAAATCCGGTTTACTATTTAGAAAGAGTTCTAAACCAGATCTTACTATAGGATGACTGTCAACAATCAGAATTTGTATCATGATAATTGATATTTAAGATTAGTAAAACTAAATAAGTTAAGAAGTAGTGGAGTTTTCGTAGTAAAGGTACTTAAAATTTGATTATTTAGCTAATATAATTCGATAAAAAGCAAATGTTATTTAATGTTGTTCGGGATTTCGCAAATAGGAATAGGGATCATCTTATGTTTGTTTGATGTGTTGAAACGCATAAATATTTCAAATACTTTTTGTTGTCTACCTTCAAAATCTTCGGCGATTTTTCCTTCATCTTTCATTTTCATAGCCCATTCTAATTCTGGGTAAGAAGCACCAATTTGGTCTTCGTCACTTCGTGTATCTCCAAAAAGTCCATCACTAGGTGCAGCTTTCATAATTGATGCTGGTACATTAAGAAATTCTCCAATTTCATAAACTTCTGACTTTAATAAATCTGCTATTGGACTTAAATCAACTCCACCATCTCCATACTTAGTGTAAAACCCAACACCAAAATCTTCAACTTTGTTCCCAGTTCCCGCAACTAACAATCCCAATAAACCTGCATGATAATACAACGTTGTCATACGTAATCTAGCTCTTGTATTAGCCAAAGCCATATCAACAGTTACTTGTTTACCTTTAAGACTTATTTCAGTTCTAAATTCTTCAAAAACTGGAGTCAAATCAACACGAGCCTCTTTTACATTAGGAAAATGTTTTTTTAATTGCGCAATATGTTCTTGAGCTCTAGTAACATGGCTTGCAGCCTGGTGAATAGGCATTTCTATGCATAAAAGATCTAACCCTGTTTTTGCGCAAAGCGTTGATGTTACTGCAGAGTCAATTCCACCAGATATGCCGATAACAAAACCATTTACTCTAGCCTTTATAGCATAATCTTTTAACCATTCTACGATATGATTTACAACCTTTTCTGTTTGCATATTTTTCAAAATTTTATAACAAAGAAGTGTACCTTTGCACAACAAAAATAATAGATAACTGTTAGGATTAAAAATGTTTTATCAAATGCATATAAGAATTTATATAGTTTTAATACTAGGATTAACCTTGGTGTCTTGTAATGAGGAATCTAAAGTTGAAAATGAGATTGCAAATATTGAAGCAAATTTTATTATCGAGCGTTTTGATAAGGCTTTTTTCAAGGCATCTTCTAAAGACTTACCTCAATTGAAACAAGCCTATCCGTTTTTGTTTTCTAAGCATGTCCCAGACTCGATATTGCTAAAAAGAATGAATGATCCTTTGCGAAATGAGTTGTTGGTAGAAGTAGATAAAACATATCCAAATCTTCTAAATACAAAGGAAGAGTTAGAAGGTCTGTTTAAGCATTTAAAGTATTATGACCAAACTTTTAAATTGCCAAGAGTCATTACATTAACTAATGACATTGATTACAGAAACAAAACGATAACTACAGATTCGTTGGTGCTTATTGCTCTAGATAATTTTTTAGGATCTGAGCATATGTTTTATGAAAACATACCAAATTATTTAACAGACAATATGGGTGAATCTCAAATTATAACTAATGTCGCTGAAGGGTATGCAAAAAACTATGTATTTCAATCCAGTAGAAAAACCTTATTAGACGAAATGGTTTATTTTGGAAAGTTGCTTTATTTCAAAGATATAATTATTCCATTTAAAACTGACGCTGAAAAAATAGGTTATTCAGAAGATCAGATTAAATGGGCAGAAGCAAATGAAAGCCAAATTTGGAGTTATTTTATTGAGAAAGAACTATTGTACAGTACGGATAATAAACTACCAAGTCGTTTCATTGCAGATGCTCCTTTTTCGAAGTTTTATTTAGAATTAGATAATGAATCTCCCGGACGATTGGGTCAGTATATTGGATGGCAAATCGTAAAAGCGTATGCCAATTCTACAGGTATCGATGTAATGACAATAATGCAAAAAGAAACAGAAGAGATTTTTAGAAAGTCGAAATTTAAACCAAAAAAATAATGTCTAAAACAATACACTCTAAAATAGAATTAAATGTAGAACTCGACGAAAATCGAGTGCCAGAAAAATTAAACTGGTCTGCTCAAGATGGCGGTGTTAATAACGAAGAAGCTAAGGCTGTAATGCTATCCGTTTGGGATAGTAAAGCACAAGAAACGTTGAAAATAGATTTATGGACTAAAGATATGCCTGTAGATGAAATGAAATTGTTTTTTCATCAAACATTGGTAACTATGAGTGATACGTTTTTAAGAGCAACACAAGACGAAAAAATGACCGCAACTATGAAAGATTTTTGTGATTATTTCGCAGAAAAATTAGAGCTTAAAAAATAAATTATTAAGGCTGAGGTGATTCTTTTTTTGTGTTAAAGAACGGGACATCATTAAGGCTCCAACATAAATACTTGTTGGATCTATGGTGCAATTCTTGAAACATTCTTCAAAAGCAAATCCGTCTTTAAGGAGTTCTTTAAACTTTTTTTCATCATACCCAATTAATCATTAATTTACTTAATGCACTTCTTCAATAGATGTTTCTTCTCAACTTTTGTTACATCATCTGAGTAAACGGATGCGAATTTCATTTTTGTAATACGTTCATCGTGCTGACTTCACCTTTCGTATGTTTATTTTAATCAATGTTGAATAAAAATATTGAATTTTATTGCTTTTCTTTAAAAGCACTAAATTGATTTACCCATTTTTCAGCTGATTTTTTAGACATACTAGGAAACACTATTGCCTTTAGTCTGGGCATTATGCATTCAGTAAGTGTATTCGTATTCGTATCGCGTTTTATCATCGCACCAGTTTCACCTTTGTCACCGCTTAAATGCACTTTTCTAATGTTTCTATCCTTGATACCTTCTGTTTTTTATTTGGTAAGGGTTGTGTTAACAATACAACTTTTTATTGATTGTCCCTTAAAATGCATTGGCAGAAATTTTTCCTTTTCAATTTCGCGTTTATATGGTTCTATGGCTAAGGTAACCATTAAAAGACTGTCTTTTTGAGATACACTAACGATTTTGTCTACAATTGTATGTGTCATACTTCAGTTGTCTGAAAATTCAATAATAGATTTAGAGATAACATCCCATTTTAAAAATTCTAGACGCGAGAAATAACCATAGTATCTAGTAATGGTTTCATTTTGTTTTGGCGAACTGATTTTTCCTTTGTCTATAGAAATGAAATTATCGGGCAACTGATGTCTAAATGCACTAGCATCCTCGTTAAATTGGAAATCCTGTAGCGTCACAGAGTTAACAAAAGGATAATAAGCTCTTACGCATTTGAAGAAATATTAAAAATTATTATATCGCTATTTTAGGGTTTTTGAATATCCTTTTTTGTAGAGTAATACGGTGAAGTGTTAAAAATATCTGAAGATGATGAGTAAACAAAATCAGGGTTAGATACCTGGTTCTCCATAAATTTAGTAGTATCGTACACTTCCCAGATTATGAGTTCGTTTAATTTACCAGAAGCGCTATTATGCTCTATTTTATTTTTTAGAATCATTCGTTCTGCAGATTCTTTTTGCACTAATTTCATGGTTTTGCTAGCTCCACTTTCATTATTAATCTTAGTAAGGGTCCAATAGAATTTTTCTTTCTTATTTCGATTTATTTTTGCTTTTTCTCTCGTTAATAAAAATTCAATACTATTCTTAGGCGTTAGCTTTATAAGATTTAATTTGTCATCCAACATCATACCTTTTCCTTCGGCAGTTTCTTCATTATTGTGGGTAAGGTTAGAATTGTCTGTATGATCTATTTGTTTATATTTAATAATATCCATGACAATTATTTTATTATCTAACTTCACTTCAATAACAAATTTTCCAATAGGAATTTCATCTAAAGAAATTTGAGCTTCATAATCATTAATCTCAATTATTTTTTCATAATCTTCATTAAAAAAATCAATTTTAATAATCGACTTTTCGGACTGCAATATTAAGCTATCGCCAGAATAATTCAAATTATGGATGAGTTCCTTAGCTTTTGGATTAAAGTTTTTTAGTAACGTAATCTCCTGACCAGAAGAAACGGTAAGTGCTAAAAACAAAAACATTAAGGTGCATATTTTCTTAATCATAATAGTCACGTATTAGATTTGAGGGTGCATTAGGTATCTAGATTCTCATAAAGATGATTCTTATATATAAACTAAAGTTACAGTCTGAAATTTAAAATTTCGCATAACTAAGGTATTTTGCATTTTTCATGGATGACGCACTATCAATTAGGATGTAAAGCAAAAAAAGCAGGTTTAATTGGGGTTTATGTAGTGTATATTGGTTTGTATTTTTGTTAACTTAGCCTATGCGAAAAATACTATTTGGTGTTATAATTACTTTAATTGTCCTATTTACGTTTAAATATTGTGATAATCAACAGAGCGAAAAGATTTTGCTTGAAGAAAACACGGCATTAATACAAAAGCAAATTAATAACGTTGGGAAATTAGTAGTTGCTGAAGGCCATTTTAGTGAGGTATTTACTTATAAAAATACAAAAGCTGTTTTTGGGGATTTATTTGAAGCAGAAAAGCAAGCGATCGTTATTGTTAATGCTGGTGTAACCGTCGGATACGATTTAAGTAAAATAGAATACAAAATTAACGAAGAAAGCAAAATATTGCACATAATAAGAGTACCTGAAGAGGAAATTAAGATTAGTCCAGATTTTGAGTACTACGATATACAGGCAGATTTCTTAAATCAATTTGAGGCAACAGACTATAATGAAATTAAAGACATTGTAAATAAGTCTTTGATGAAAAAGATTGAAGCTTCAGATTTAAGATCTAATGCTAAAAATAGACTAATAAGTGAACTTGCTAAATTCTATATTTTAACCAATGCCATGGGTTGGACTTTAGAGTATAATAATATGCCAATTGATTCCAATGAATATTTGCAATCATTAGATTTAAAATTGTGAAAATAAAACCCGAAACCCGAAAGGAGGAAATCTTAAGAGTAGCCGCCAAACTTTTTAAAGAAAAAGGTTACAGTGCTGTTACTATGCGAGACTTGGCAAAGGCAATGGGTATTAAAGCTGCTAGCCTATATAATCATATTAATTCTAAACAAGATATTCTCAATACTATTGTAATCTCATTGGCAGAACAGTTTACTTCTCAAATGAAACTCATCCATGCTTCAAACGATTCTTGTATTGATAAATTAAATAGAATTATTAGGTTGCATGTAAAAATATCGAGTCAGAATAGTTACGGAATGGCGTGTCTTAATAACGATTGGATGCATCTAGAAGAACAACTAGATTACTATAAGGAGTTAAGAGCAAATTATGAAAATAATTTTAGAACAATTTTAGAAGTTGGTATCGCATCTGGAGAAATTATTCATGTCAATCTAGATATATTGATGTTTTCTATATTAACAACTTTGAGATCACTGTATGTGTGGATTCCAAAAAAAGACGATCTTAACCTAGAAGAATTGTCGGATACCTTAATCAGAATCTTGATAAAAGGTATTAACAAATAATTTAGATTATATTTTATAACTTTGTTTTTTAAACTAACAAATGTTAGTTAAATATGAAATTATTACTTATGGCTCAATTCTATAATTTAAGAGTTAAAGATATTTATAAAGAAACAGCTGATTGTTCTGTTGTTACGTTCGATGTTCCAGATAATCTATCTAAAGAGTTTGCCTACAGTCAAGGTCAGCATCTTACGTTAAAGGCAGAGATTAATGGCGAAGATGTACGCAGATCGTATTCGCTTTGTTCAAGTCCGATAGAGAATAAATGGCAAGTAGCTGTTAAACAGATATTAGGTGGTAAGTTTTCTACATATATAAATAAAGAAGTGAAAGTTGGTGATGAAATTGAAGTGATGACTCCTAGCGGTGCATTTGGTGTTCCTGTTAATTCTAATGCTTCCAAAAACTATTTATTTTTTGCCGCTGGTAGTGGGATTACGCCTGTAATGTCAATGATTAAAACACATCTTCAAGACGAACCTAATTCAACCTGTAAACTATTTTATGTAAATAGAACTGCAAAATCTATTATCTTTAAAGAACAACTGGAACAATTGCGTAATACATTTTTTGGAAGATTAGAAATCTATTACTTTCTGACTCAAGAACGAAGAGATATAGAGCTTTTCAACGGAAGATTCGATGACGAAAAAATGAATATTCTAACAAAGGTGTTTATAGATATTCCTGATACGAGTGAGGTGTTTTTATGTGGGCCTGAAAAAATGGTAAACTACGTGAGTAACTATTTAGTTGAAGCAGGTTTGCCAAAAGATTTACTTCATTTCGAATTGTTTGTTACGGGTCTAACAGATGAAGATATTAAGCGACAGGAGCGCCTTGCAAAGCAAAATGTAGAAGGCACTAAAGTGACTATTATCGATGGTGGTAAAGAATTTATATTTACTATGACAAAAGACTATAACAACATTCTTGATGCGGCTTTGGGTGCAGGAGCAGATTTGCCATTTGCATGTAAAGGAGGTGTTTGTAGTACATGTAAGTGTCAGGTGAAAAAAGGTGAAGTAGAAATGAAAATAAATTATGCACTTGAAGAAAAAGAAGTGGCCCAAAATTATGTATTAAGCTGTCAAGCCGTTCCAACTACAGATAATATTGTTGTCGATTTTGATGTGTAAATGATTTGTAATTCCTGCCTAAGCCAGAAATTGAAGATTAAGCGTAAGCTAATCCATAAAAGATTGAAAAAGAAAAAGTAAAGTTAAAAACGCTAACGGCCAAAAGTCAATAGCAAAAAGCTAAAAAAATGAGTGAAGAAAAAATTAAAAATTTAGAGGATCAATTTGAAGCACGCATAGCTAATGACGAAAAAATTGAGCCAAAAGATTGGATGCCAGAAAAGTATAGGCAAACACATATTAGACAAATGTCGCAGCATGCACATTCAGAAATTGTAGGTGCGCTTCCAGAAGGCAATTGGATTACAAGAGCACCTTCATTAAGACGTAAAGTAGCTTTATTGGCTAAGATTCAGGATGAAATAGGTCATGGCTTGTATTTATACAGTGCCACAGAAACCTTAGGTGTTTCAAGAGATGAATTGCTAAATCAATTGCATACAGGAAAAGCCAAATACTCTAGTATTTTTAATTATCCAGCTGTAACATGGGCAGATATGGGAGCCATTGGTTGGCTCGTAGATGGTGCTGCAATTATTAATCAGGTAGCACTTTGTGGTACGTCATTCGGACCATATGCAAGAGCAATGGTAAGAATTTGTAAAGAAGAGAGTTTCCATCAACGTCAAGGTTATGAGATTTTGGTTAAATTGTCGAAGGGAACGCCAGAACAGAAAGCAATGGCGCAAGATTCATTAAATCGCTGGTGGTGGCCATCATTAATGATGTTCGGCCCAGCAGATGCAGATTCACCGCATACAGCACAATCCATGAAATGGAAATTAAAAAGAAAAACTAATGATGATTTGCGTCAGCAATTTGTAGATCAAACTGTTCCCCAGGCGGAATTAATTGGGTTAACTATACCAGATGCTGACTTAAAATGGAATGAAGAACGTGGGCAATACGATTTTGGAGAAATTGATTGGGATGAGTTTTGGCAAGTTGTTAAAGGACATGGCCCTTGCAATAAAGAGCGTATGAAAGCAAGAGTTGGGGCATGGCAAGAAGGAGAATGGGTAAGAGATGCTGCCATGGCTTATGCGGAAAAGAAAGTAAATAAGAATTTAGATAAAGCAATATAATATGAAGAAGAATTGGCCACTTTGGGAAATCTTCGTTAGAAGTAAAAATGGTTTAGAACATCGTCATTTTGGTAGTTTGCATGCTGCAGATGCAGAAATGGCATTAGAAAATGCACGCGACGTTTATACAAGACGTAATGAAGGTGTTAGTATTTGGGTCGTAGAATCGAAGCACATTACAGCTTCTAATCCAGAGCATAATGGGGAAATGTTTGAACCAGCTCAAGATAAAGTATATCGTCATCCTACGTTTTACGATTTACCAGACGAAATTAAACACATGTGATAAACCTTTGATTTGTCATCTTAAATTTATTTTTAGGATATCATCAAGTAATATATTAATATGAAAAACGAAAAGTTATATAATTATATCCTAGGTATTGCAGATAATAATCTAATTCTAGGGCAGCGACTAGGTGAACTCTGTGGACATGGTCCCAATCTAGAAACAGATATTGCTTGTACTAATATCTCATTAGACTTATTGGGTCAAGTTCGTAGTTTTTATCAATATGCAACAAAAGTAGAAGGACAAGATAAAACTGAGGATGATGTCGCTATGCTTCGCACAGAACGAGAGTACCTTAATGTTTTACTTGTTGAACAACCAAATACGGATTTCGCTTATACTATTGCACGTCAGTTTTTATTTGATGTATATCATTTGTTGTTTCTACAAGAGCTACAAAAAAGTAACGACTTTACATTAGTGGCAATTGCCAATAAGTCTATTAAAGAGGTGAGTTATCATTTAAGATTTTCTTCAGATTGGATAAAACGACTTGGTGATGGAACTCAAACCAGCCATCAAAAGATTCAACAAGCAATAGACGACCTATGGACATACACTGATGAATTGTTTCATCAAACCGAAACCGATAAAATAATGGTTGAGCATGGTATAGGTGTAGACGTTACTAAATTAAGAGACACGTATTACGTTCAAGTAGGTGAAGTACTAGCGGAAGCAACATTGCAAGTCCCAGAATCAAAGTACTTTCAAAAAGGGGGCAAACACGGAATTCATACTGAGCATTTAGGCTATTTACTTAGTGATTTGCAATACATGCAACGTACCTACCCAAATATGAAATGGTAATAAATCTTTGATTTGTCATCCTGAACTCGATTTAGGATTTCATTTTTAAAAACTATGATGATAGCTAAAAACATTGATAAAAGATTCATTTCAATACTAGAACAGGTATCAGACCCTGAAATTCCAGTTTTGTCAATCATTGATATGGGTGTTGTGCGTTCTGCAGTAATAGTAAATGATATTGTCAAGGTTGAAATTACTCCAACGTATAGTGGCTGTCCCGCTATGGATGTTATTGGTGATGATATCCAAAAAGCCTTGAAAGATGCTGGTTACAATTCTGAAATTGATTTGATTTTGCATCCAGCTTGGACAACAGATTGGATAACTCTAAGAGGGCGTAAAGCATTGGAGGATTATGGTATAGCTGCACCTTTAGACGCAGAAGCAGACAAAGATGTATTGCTAAATCAAAAACGTTTGGTTAAATGCCCACAATGCAAATCGACGAATACTAAATTAGTAAGTCAGTTTGGGTCAACAGCATGTAAAGCACAATTTCAATGTGAGGATTGCCAAGAACCGTTTGATTATTTTAAATGTTTGAAATAATAAGAATTTAGGTCCAAAAAGGTATGAGCGACAAAACATCTTTAATTTTAGGCTTAAGAACTACCATATATATGGTAAGTGATATTGTTGAAGGTACTGCATGGTATACAAAAGCTTTCAATACAAAACCCTATTTTAACGAACCCTTCTATGTAGGTTTCAATATTGGTGGATACGAATTAGGATTGCAATCCGAAGAAAAAGATATAAACTTAAAAACAGAGAATGTATGTTCTTATTGGGGCGTTAACGATATTAATGAAACATATCAACATTTAATAAATTTAGGAGCCATAAAACACGAAGAGCCACATAATGTAGGTGGCAAACTTATGGTTGCAAGTGTTTACGACCCTTGGAAAAACATTATTGGCATTATTTATAACCCATATTTTAAATTACCATAATAGTATGAGTTCAATAGAACTAAAAATTGAAAATAAAGTAGCGTACATCACGCTAAATAGACCAGAAGTATTTAATAGCTTCAATCGTGAAATGGCTTTAAGCCTTCAAAATATATTAGACGATTGTGAGGCAAATGCTGATGTTAGAGCAATTGTACTTACCGGAAATGGAAAAGCATTTTGCGCAGGTCAAGATTTAAAAGAAGTAACGGACCCAGATTTAAATCCAGGATTTAAAAAAATACTAGAAGAACATTATAATCCCATCATTACAAGAATTCGCTCTATCAAAAAGCCAATTGTAGGTGCTGTGAATGGTGTTGCTGCTGGTGCAGGTGCCAATATTGCTTTAGCTTGTGATATTGTAGTAGCTCACGAAAAAGTGAGTTTTATTCAAGCATTTAGTTTAATTGGTTTAGTTCCTGATAGTGCAGGAACTTTCTTTTTACCACGTTTAATTGGTTTTCAAAAAGCACAAGCGTTAGCAATGCTAGGTGATAAGATTTCTGCCGAGGAAGCAGAAAAAATGGGAATGATTTATAAATCAGTGCCGTTAGAAAATTTTGAGGACACGATAAATCAATTAGCCATTAAACTTGCTAATATGCCAACAAAAGCTTTAGGTCTTATCAAAGAATTGTTTAATAAATCCATGACCAATACTTTAGAAGCGCAGTTGGCTCTAGAATCTAAACTACAAATAGAAGCTGCAAGCAGTAATGATTACGCAGAAGGTGTTGTGGCTTTTATTGAAAAGCGTAAACCTAATTTTAAAGGGAACTAATTGAACAAAGAAACCCTCATAGAAGTTTATAATAGAATAAAACCGTTTATTCATAAGACACCAATATTAAGTTCTACCTTAATAAATGAAATGGTAGGTGCGGATATCGTGTTTAAATGTGAAAACTTTCAAAAGATGGGTGCCTTTAAAATGCGAGGTGCTGCAAATGCCATTTTATCACTTTCTGATCAAGAGAGAGAAAGAGGTGTGGTTACCCATTCATCGGGAAATTTCGCCCAGGCAGTATCCTTAGCTGCTCAAAAATTGAATGTTAAAGCTTATATTGTAATGCCAGAAAATGCACCTCAAGTCAAAAAGAGTGGTGTAAAGACTTATGAAGGTCAGATAATAGAATGTGAGTCTACACCACAGGCTAGAGAAGCGACAGCTAATAAAGTAACCAAAGAAAAAGGCGCATCCTTTCTACATCCTTCAAATCAAGATGAGGTCATTTATGGCAATAGTACAGCTGCCATAGAATTGTTAGAAGAATGTCCAAATTTAGACGTAATTTTAACACCAGTTGGTGGAGGTGGACTTATTGCAGGGACGGCTTTGGCAGCACATTATTTTTCAGAGAACTGCAAAGTCATTGGAGGTGAGCCTATGGAAGCAGATGATGCATATCGTTCTTTAATTTCTGGTAAAATAGAAACAAATGATAGTTTCCATACAGTTGCAGATGGTTTAAGAACGCATTTAGGTGATCGAAATTTTCCGATTATTCAAAAGCATGTCGAAAAGATTATTTGTGTTGAAGAAGATGAAATTGTAAACGCTATGCAACTTATTTGGGAACGTATGAAAATAATAATAGAGCCCTCATCTGCCGTTCCATTTGCAGCAGTTTTGAAGAATAAAGAAGAATTTAAAAATAAAAACGTCGGTATTATTTTGTCGGGCGGTAATGTAGATGTGTCAAATCTTCCATTTGGATGATTTGTCATCCTGAACTTGTTTCAGAATCTCATCATAATGATAAAACTATGAACGTAGGAATTATTGGTTCTGGGACAATGGGAAGTGGTATTGCGCAAGTTGCATCTACTGCTGGTTGTCAAGTAAAATTATACGATACGAATCAAGCAGCTTTAAATAAAGCAAAAGCGGCATTAGACAAAATATTAAATCGTCTAATCGAAAAAGGGCGTATTGATGCAGATGAAAAAAATAGAATTCAGTCTAACATCTCATATGTTGATAGTTTAAAAGATTTATCAGATTCAAACTTAACCATTGAGGCGATTATCGAAAATCTTGATGTAAAGAAAAAAGTATTTTCAGATCTTGAAAGCTATGTTGCAGACGATTGTATCATAGCATCAAATACCTCTAGTTTGTCTGTTGCATCAATAGCAGCATCCTTGCAAAAGCCAGAGCGTTGTATTGGAATTCATTTTTTTAATCCGGCACCTTTGATGAAATTGGTTGAGGTCATTCCTGCGATTCAAACATCAGAATATGTACTTCAAAAATCAATTGATACCATTTCTAATTGGAAAAAAGTTGTCGCAGTTGCTAAAGATACACCTGGCTTTATTGTCAATCGCGTGGCACGTCCATTTTATGGTGAAGCCTTAAGAATTTATGAGGAAGGTATTGCAGACTTTGCAACAATTGATTGGAGTTTAAAAACCATAGGAGGTTTCAGAATGGGACCATTTGAATTGATGGATTTTATTGGTAACGACGTTAATTATACAGTAACAGAAACTGTGTTTACAGCATTTTATTTCGACCCAAGATACAAACCTGCGTTTACTCAAAAACGTTTTTCAGAAGCAGGTTATTTAGGCCGTAAATCTGGTAGAGGATATTACCAATATGATGAAAATGGGAAGCTTGTTGGGAGTCTAGATGTTACTACGAGCGCAGTCGAGAGGTCTCTGGCCGAATCTATTTTCAATCGTGTTATAGTTATGTTGATTAACGAAGCTGCAGATGCATTGTTTTTAAATATTGCATCAGCAGAAGATATTGATAACGCTATGACCAAAGGTGTCAATTATCCAAAAGGATTATTAGCTTGGGCGGATGAGATTGGTATCAATAAATGTATTATTGCATTAGATAAATTGTATGATGAATACCATGAAGACAGATATCGATGCAGTCCGCTTTTACGTAAAATGAATAAAGAACAAAAGACTTTCTTTTAATGAAAGGTGAAAGAATACCATATAAAATGTTAAGTCAAGATGCTTACAGTCAATCGTTAGGTATTGAGATTTTAGAATGTGAGATTGGTCGTTGTAAGTTAGGAATGACCATTAGAAAAGACATGCTAAATAGTATGAACAAAGCCCATGGTGGTATTAGCTATTCTTTAGCAGATACAGCATTTGGGTTCGCAGCTAATACACATGGAAAGTATGCAGTATCTATAGAAACTAGTATTAATCACATTGAAGCATTAGATGAAGGTGATTATTTAGTGGCAGAATCCGTAATTGAAAAAGTAAATAACAAATTAGGATTTAATATCATCGAAGTAAAACGAGGTGATGAATTAGTGGCACTTTTTAAAGGTGTTGTGTATAGAACTCAAAAAGATTGGGAAGAATGAAACAAGCATATATCATAGACGGAATCAGAACACCAATAGGAAATTTTAAAGGCACCTTATCTACTGTTCGTACAGACGATTTAGGAGCTTTAGTGATTTCAGAAGTTGTAAAACGTAATCCAAGTATTCCAAAAGAAGCCTACGACGATGTTATTATGGGTTGTGCCAACCAAGCAGGTGAAGATAATCGTAATGTAGCTCGTATGTCATCATTATTAGCAGGATTACCATTTACGGTTCCTGGGGAAACGGTTAACCGTTTATGTAGTTCAGGATTATCAGCAATCATTCATGCCAATCGCGCTATAAAAGCAGGAGATGGCGATGTATTTATTTCTGGTGGTGTTGAAAATATGACTCGTGGGCCTTATGTTATGGCAAAACCGTCATCAGCATTTGGTGGTGATTCTAAAATGTACGATTCAACATTTGGATGGCGTTTCGTGAATCCTAAAATACACAAACTGTATGGTACAGATGGTATGGGTGTCACGGCCGAAAATTTAGTTGAGAAGTATAATATTTCGAGAGAAGACCAAGATAAATTTGCGTATTGGAGCCAAATGAAAGCATCAAAAGCGCAAGACAATGGACGTTTAGCAAAAGAGATTGTAACGGTTGAAATTCCGCAACGTAAAAAAGATCCAATACAATTTGCGAAAGATGAATTTGTAAAACCAAATACATCACTTGAAGTACTAGGTAAATTACGAGCAGCTTTTAAAAAAGAAGGAGGAAGTGTAACCGCAGGAAATGCATCAGGATTAAACGATGGTGCTGTCGCAACAATAATTGCTTCTGAAGATGCTGTAAAAAAATACAACCTAAAACCATTAGCAAGAATTGTAAGTTCTGCTGTTATTGGCGTTGAGCCAAGAATTATGGGAATTGGCCCAGTGCAAGCTTCAGAAAAAGCATTAGAAAAAGCGGGATTAACAATGGGTGATATGGATGTAATTGAGCTTAACGAAGCTTTTGCTGCACAAGCATTGGCATGCACAAGAGCTTGGGGCTTAGCAGATGACGATTCTAGATTAAATCCAAATGGTGGTTCAATTGCTATTGGTCACCCTTTAGGTGTAACAGGAGCACGTATAGCATATTCTGCGGCTTTAGAATTACACGAGCAAAATAAAAGGTATGCACTCATTACAATGTGTATTGGTGTTGGTCAAGGTTATGCCGCAATAATTGAAAGAATTCCTGCGTAGGCAGGAATTTCATAATAATATAGAATGAAACATTGGTACGTCCATATCATGGGAAATAAATCAAACGGATAATTTATATTGGAGTGACTGATAATACTGAAGAAAGAGTAAAAGAACATAAATTCAAATTATATCCTAAAGCTTTTACAGCAAGATATAACTGTGATAAATTGGTTTATTTCGAAGAATTTAAAAATGGAGAAGCGGCTTCGGTTTGAGAAGTACCATTCAAGAAGTGGATTAGAGATTGAAAAATCAAGTTAATTGAAGAAATGAACCCAATTTGGTCTGATTAAGTTTAAATTGGAATCTTGATACGAGAAGATTACGAAATAATAATGAATAAGATACCTGCCTCCACAGGCATTGATTATGAAAAAGATACAACATTACGTTCAAGGAAACTGGACAACAGGAAAAGAAGATGGCACTCCAATTCTTGATGCCGTTACTGGTGAAGCTTTCACAAGCGTTGCAATTGAAGGATTAGATATTCCAGAAATACTTCAATATGGAAGAACCAAGGGAGGTGAAGTACTTCGAAAAATGACTTTTCAAGAACGTGGCAATATGCTTAAGAAACTAGCATTATACCTCACCAAAAGAAAAGATGCGTTTTATGATTTAAGTTATAGAACTGGTGCGACAAAAGTGGATAGTTGGATAGATATAGAAGGTGGTTTCGGAAACTTATTTGCTAATGCCTCTTTACGTAAATTATTTCCTAATCAACCATTTCATGTAGAAGGTGATGCTATTGATTTATCTCGTGGTGGACGCTTTATGGCACATCACATTATGGTGCCTAAAAAAGGAGTTGCTGTGCATATCAATGCTTTTAACTTTCCAGTTTGGGGCATGTTAGAAAAATGTGCTGTGAATTGGATGGCTGGAGTGCCAGCAGTAGTTTTGCCAGCACCTTCTTCATCATATTTGGCAGAAGCAGTAGCGCGTACCATTATCGATTCTGGAATTTTACCAGAAGGCGCACTTCAAATTATAAACGGAACAGTTAAAACCATTTTAGATACTGTTGAGTCACAAGATGTAGTAACCTTTACTGGTTCTGCACAAACTGGGCGCTTACTAAAAGCAAACCCAAGATTAATTCAAGAATCAGTACCATTTACTATGGAAGCCGATTCTTTAAATGCATCTATTTTAGGTGAAGATGCAGTCCCTGGAACACCAGAATTTGACTTATTTATCAAAGAAGTCAGAAAAGAAATGACTGTAAAAGCTGGACAGAAATGTACAGCAATAAGACGAATTATAGTTCCGGAAAATTTAGTTGAAGATGTTCAAATTTCATTAGGAAAAGCTTTGGATAAGGTTACTATTGGAGATCCAAGATTAAAAGAAGTGAGAATGGGATCACTAGTAAGTCAACAACAAGTTCAAGCTGTAAGAGATTCTGTAAACGTTTTAGCAAAAGAAGCGCAAATCGTTTATGGCGATTTAGATAAAATTGAAACTATAGGTGCAGATGCCAAGAAAGGTGCATTTATTAGTCCAATATTATTAAGAGCTGATCATCCATTCCAGAATTCAGTAATACATGAGCGTGAAGCATTCGGTCCTGTTAGTACCATAATGCCATATAAAACTTTAGATGAAGCTGTTACTTTAGCTCAAATGGGCAAAGGGTCATTAGTGTCGTCCATTGTTACAAATGATGATAAAATTGCAAAAGAGTATGTTGTTAATGCTGCTAGTCATCATGGTAGAATTTTAGTTCTTAATCGCGAAAGTGCACAAGAGAGCACTGGTCATGGTTCACCATTACCTTATTTAGTGCATGGAGGTCCTGGACGAGCAGGTGGTGGAGAAGAAATGGGAGGTATGCGAGGTATAAAGCATTATTTACAACGTACAGCAATCCAAGGATCGCCAACAACGATTACAGAAATTACAGGTATTTATCAAGCTAATGCAAAGTATAAGGAAGCAGAACAACATCCATTTAAATACCATTGGGAGGATATCGAAGCTGGTATGTCTATGAAAACGCATAAGCGTACGATTACAGATACTGATATTATTTCATTCGCTAATGTGACTTGGGATCATTTCTACGCACACACAGATATCACATCTTTAGATGGCAGTATTTTCGAAAAGCGTACAGCTCATGGATATTTCATTATTTCAGCGGCAGCAGGATTATTTGTTTACCCAAACAAAGGCCCTGTATCCGCAAATTACGGATTAGAAGAATGTCGTTTTTTAAGACCGCTTTATCATAATGACACTATTTATGTACGCTTAACATGTAAGCAAAAAATAGATCGTGATGTAGCATCTGCAGAACATCCAAGTGGTATCGTAAAATGGTTTGCTGAAATTTTTGACGCAGATGATGAGTTGGTTGCTTTGGCAACTGTGCTTACGATGGTTCAGAAAAAGCAAGAAACATTTGTAGAAATGACTGAAGGCAAGATTGCAGAATGTTTATCTAATCTTTCTAAAGATGCAAAACCTAAATGGGGAATGATGACACCACAACATATGGTTGAGCATTTAGAGTATACTTATAAAATCGCTTCAGGTGAAATTCAAGATTTTGAAATTTCTACACCAGAAAAAATTCTTGAAAAAGTGAAAAACAGCCTTTGGAATTATACTAAGTTTCCACTTAATTCACAATTTCCTTTGTTAGAGAAAGATACGCTTGATAAATTAAAGCACATAGATTTAGCAACAGCCATTACTAAATTTAAATCACAAAGAGAATCCTATTTAGAGTACTTTAAAGAACATCCAGACGCGACATTAAGCAATATAGTTTTTGGAGAATTAAATAGATACGAGTGGTACTTATTAGAACGAAAACACTTGAACCATCATTTTGAACAATTTGGATTGATATAATTATGACACAACCATACGTAAAACAAACTATAGAAAACGAAGTAGGATACATTGAGTTCTTTCACCCTGCGCACAACTCTCTTCCGGGAGATGTACTAGCCAAGCTAGCCAATACAATTGCGGAAGCTGGACAAAACGATGCCATAAAAGTTGTTGTTTTAAAAAGTGGTGGTGATCGTACATTTTGTGCGGGAGCTAGTTTTAACGAACTTATAAATATTAATGATGTTGCTGCAGGAAAAGTCTTCTTTTCAGGGTTTGCAAATGTTATTAATGCGATGCGTAAATGTCCAAAATTTATTATTGGACGCGTCCAAGGAAAAACTGTTGGAGGTGGTGTAGGACTTGCTGCTTCAACGGATTATTGTATGGCAACAAAATTTGCATCAATTAAATTAAGCGAGCTTAATATTGGTATTGGACCATTTGTTGTAGGACCCGCTATTGAACGTAAAATGGGATTAAGTGCGATGTCTCAAATAGCTATTGACGCCAATTCATTTTACCCAGCGGAATGGGCTAAGCAAAAAGGTTTATTTACTCATGTATACGAAAGTACAGATGAGCTGGATGCTGCTGTAAAAGCAACAGCAGAGCATTTATGTACGTACAATGTAGAAGCTATGCTAGAAATGAAAAAGGTATTCTGGATGGGTACTGATGGTTGGGATGAACTATTAGCAGAACGCGCTCAAACAAGTGGAAGATTGGTGTTATCTGATTTTACAAAAGAAAAACTCAAAGGGTTTAAATAAGATGATTTACGAATTTCAAGGATATATTCCCGTTGTGGATGAGAGCAGTTTTGTACATCCTTTGGCTGCCGTAACAGGCAATGTAATTATTGGTAAGAATTGTTATATCGGTCCTGGTGCTGCTATTCGTGGAGATTGGGGACAAATCATTTTAGAAGCTGGTGTAAATGTTCAAGAAAACTGTACAATACATATGTTCCCTGGTAAATCTATTACCTTAAAAGAAAGTGCCCACGTAGGTCATGGAGCTATAATTCATGGTGCTAATTTGGGTAGAAATTGTCTCATTGGGATGAATACTGTTATCATGGATGACGCTGTAATTGGTGATGAATCTGTAGTTGGCGCGATGGCATTTGTAAAGGCAGAAACTATAATTCCAAAGAGAAGTTTGGTTGTTGGTAATCCAGCTAGGGTGGTAAAACAAGTTACCGATGAGTTGATTGCTTGGAAAACAAAAGGCACTGCACTCTATCAAAAATTACCAAAAGATTGTCATGATTCTTTAAAAGAAGTAGAACCGTTGAGAGAAGTTCCTGAAAACATGAAAATTCAAGATGATAGCTACAAAACGCTTAGAGAAACTTTTAAGAAATAAACTTTAAACTCTACTCAAGTCAATTGCATTCGTTTCTTTTCCTGTAGAGAGCGTGATTAAACTCTGAACATTTCCGAGATAAGGCAAAAGTGTCAATTTCGAAATTATAAAGGTTTCATAGGCTTCAATGTCTTCAACGACTAGCTTTAGTAAATAGTCGAAATTTCCACTCACACGATGACATTCTACTACTTCAGGGAAATTGTTAATCTCCCTTACAAATTTTTCAAGAAAGCTTCTAGTATGACCTTGTAAAGTAATACCGATAAATACGGTAAGTTTTAATCCAATTTTCTTGTTGTTAAGAATAGCGACGTATTTTTCAATATAGCCTTCGTTTTCAAGCTTTTTTATACGTTCAAAAATTGGTGACGTGCTCATGCCTAACTCATTTGCGATACTCTTAGTCGTTCTGTTACTATTTTTCTGTAGAATAGCTAGGATTTGTGTATCAATCTTGTCAAGATTATAGGCCATAAGAAAATTATATTTTATAATAGCTTAAATGTAAATATAAAAAGAATAAAAAACTTAAAAAAATTAATAATAAAGAAATATAAACCGATTAAAGGTAATAATTAAGTGTTATTTACTAGATAAATTAAAAATGGCGTATCTTTATTCCTTGTTTAAAAATTAGTTTTTATTTGAAAAATTTCGAATTTAAAATGCCCAAATTGGGTGAAAGTATTACGGAAGCTTCCATTATTACTTGGTTTAAAAATGTTGGCGATACCATTGAAGATGACGAAATGCTTTTAGAAGTGGCTACAGATAAAGTAGATTCTGAAGTACCTTCAACAGTTTCTGGAGTAATTGTAGATATTTTGTTTGATGCCAATGAAGTTATTAAAATAGGTGAAACAATTGCAATCATAGAAATTGATGGTAAAGGTGCATCGTCTAAGAAAGCAACCAAGATAAAGAAGGCTGCAACCATACCAGCGAACGTAAACAAGGGGAAAGTCGTAAAAAGACCAAAATTTATACAACCTCCATCTGTAGAGACTTCTGCATCTTTTTCAAAGTCCAACGCTAACACCTTCTTTTCTCCTTTAATTATTTCAATTGCAAAAAACCATCATATTAGTTTTGAAGAGTTGGCTAGAATACCCGCAACTGGCAAGACTGGAAGATTACGCAAAAGTGATGTTTTTGATTATATAGAATCCGGACGACCATTCAAGTTTGCTCAACCCGCAGTACAACAAGATCCTACAGCATATAGAATACCTCAATTATCCTTTGATAAAGGAAAAGGGGAAATTGTTGAAATGGATAGAATGCGCCAAATGATTGCAGATCATATGGTATATTCTAAACATACCTCTCCACACGTAACAGCATATGTTGAAGCAGATTTAACCAATATGGTAAATTGGAGAAATGCTAATAAAAAAGCATTTCAAGATACATATGGAGAAAGATTAACATTTACTCCATTGTTTGTCGAGGCAGTTGCAAAGGCAATAAAGGATTTTCCAAATATCAATGCTTCTGTAGATGGTAAAAATATTATTGTAAAAAAAGATATTAATGTTGGTATGGCAACTGCCTTGCCTAGTGGTAATTTAATAGTGCCAGTAGTTAAAAAAGCAGATACTAGAGATTTGTTGAGCTTGGCAAAAAATGTCAATGAATTGGCACTAAAAGCCAGAGAAAATAACCTTAAGGCAGATGACATTCAAGGAAGTTCATTCACGATTTCTAATGTTGGGACTTTTGGAAGTATAATGGGTACACCAATTATTAATCAACCAGAAGTGGCTATTCTTGCACTCGGAATCATCAAAAAGCGACCAGAAGTGATTGAAACCGAAAAAGGAGATGAAATAGCAATAAGGAGTATGATGTATTTGTCACTATCGTTTGATCATCGTGTTGTCGATGGATTCTTAGGTGGAAGTTTTGTGCGTCGTGTTGCGGACTATTTTGAACAATTTGATATTAATAGAAAAATATAAAAAAAACTTGTCATTCTGAACTTGTTTCAGAATCTCATAAATCAATTAATTATGAGTTACAATATAAATATTACCAAAGCTGAAAAATCTAATCTTGATGAATTAGATTTTAATGACATTCCATTAGGTACCACATTTACGGATCATATGTTTATTTGCGATTACGAAAACGGTCAATGGACTAATTCTAGAATTGTCCCAATGGGATTAATCCCTACACATCCTGCAGCAATGGCCTTGCATTATGGACAAGCTATTTTTGAAGGTATGAAAGCTTATAAAGACACTGAAGGCTCTCCTATGTTATTTAGACCAATACAAAATGCTAAACGTTTTAATAAAAGTGCTGATCGAATGGGAATGCCTAACTTACCTGAAGAGTTGTTCGTTGAAGGCCTTAAAGAATTAGTCGGATTAGAACATAATTGGATTCCTCCTCAGCAAGGCAGCGCTTTATATTTACGACCGTTTATGTATGCTGATGAACCTTTCATTGGCATGCGAGCAGCAACACATTATAAGTTTATTATTATGGCGTCACCTGCTGGACCATTTTTCGGTAAACCAATTAAGTTGTGGGCAGAGAAACAATACATCAGAGCTGTAGCTGGTGGAACAGGTGAAGCAAAAGCTGCAGGAAATTATGCAGCTGCTATTCGTCCTACGGAACTGGCAAAAGACAAAGGCTACGATCAAGTGTTGTGGTTAGATGCTGCAGAACACAAGTATATTCAGGAAGTTGGAACTATGAATATTTTCTTTAAGATTAATGGTGGATTTATTACTCCAGAACTTGATGGTTCTGTGCTGCATGGTATAACAAGAGCTAGTGTTATTGATATGCTTAGAGCGATGAATTATAACGTAACTGAACGTAAAATCACAATAGATGAAATTAAGAAAGCAGCTTCAAATGGCACATTGGAAGAGGCTTTTGGTACAGGAACTGCCGTTGGTATTGCCTACATTCAGGAAATTGGATTGGAAGAAGAAACAATTCATGTATCAGATGAAAGTCCAGTGGGTATAGAGGTAAATGAAACATTAAATAGCATTAAAACAGGGCTTTTAGAAGATAAATTTGGCTGGATGATAAAAGTACAAAAGGAGTTAGCTTAAATGAAGAAGACGATTTTAAAAAAAGGTTTTGCAAAACTCTGCACAGCCAAAGCAATGACAGAATTGTATGAAGCTAATTTTAAACAAGTTTCAAAATATGTGCATGCAACGTCCCGAGGGCATGAAGCTATTCAGATTGCGTTAGGATTGCAGTTGTTACCTCAAGATTATGCCTTTCCCTATTATAGAGATGATGCCATGTTATTATCATTCGGTTTAGAGCCATATGATTTAATGTTGCAATTATTAGCAAAAAAAGAAGATCCTTTTTCCGGGGGAAGAACTTATTATTCTCATCCAAGTTTAAAGGATAATGATAAACCCAAAATCCCACACCAATCATCAGCAACAGGCATGCAAGCAATTCCTGCAACTGGAGTTGCTATGGGAATGAAGTACAAAGAGATACAAGGTCTAAATGACTCGTCTATTAAAAATCCGATAACTGTGTGTTCACTTGGTGATGCGTCAGTAACAGAAGGTGAAATAGCAGAGGCATTTCAGATGGCAGCTTTAAAGCAAATACCAATTCTATATTTAGTTCAAGATAATGGTTGGGATATTTCTGCAAATGCAGCAGAAACGCGAGCTCAGAATGCTTTTGAATATGCTCAAGGATTTCATGGTTTAGATGCAATTTCTATTGATGGTGCTAATTTTATTGAAAGTTTTGAGGCATTAGAAAACGTTATTAAATTAATAAGAACGGAGCGTCGACCATTTTTAGTTCATGCTAAAGTTCCTTTGTTAAATCATCATACTTCTGGTGTCCGTATGGAATGGTACCGTGATGATTTAGAAGAAGCACGGTCACATGACCCATATCCATTATTAAAACAACAATTATTAGACACTGGCTTTTCAAAAAAGGAAGTTGAAACCATAGAAAATTCTGCGAAAGCGAAAGTAGAAAAAGACTTTACAAAAGCTTTAAAAGCCGAAGATCCAACTCCAGAAGATTTATTTACTCACGATTTTGTGCCAACACCAATCACAGAAGAACAGGGAATACGAGAGCCAGAAGGAGCAGATAAAGTCGTTATGGTGGATTGTGCGTTATTTGCTGTAGAGGAAATAATGCGTGAGCATAAAGAATGTTTACTCTATGGGCAAGATGTAGGAGGGCGATTAGGTGGTGTGTTTAGAGAAGCAGCAACATTAGCTCAAAAATTTGGTGATGACCGCGTTTTTAATACTCCAATACAAGAAGCATTTATAGTTGGTTCTACAGTTGGTATGTCAGCGGTTGGTTTAAAACCGATAGTTGAGGTTCAATTTGCAGACTACATTTGGCCAGGATTAAATCAATTATTTACAGAAGTAAGCCGAAGTTGTTACTTGTCTAATGGTAAATGGCCAGTAAGTATGATACTGCGTGTTCCTATTGGTGCTTATGGAAGTGGAGGACCTTATCATTCATCATCTGTAGAAAGTGTAATAACGAATATTAGAGGTATTAAGATAGCATATCCAAGTAATGGTGCTGATCTTAAAGGATTGATGAAGGCAGCGTATCACGATCCAAATCCTGTAGTGATATTAGAACACAAAGGATTGTATTGGTCTAAAGTACCAGGAACATTAACTGCCACTTCAAAAGAGCCAGCAGCAGATTATGTTTTACCATTTGGTAAAGCATGGGTATTACAAGAAATCTGGAAGCAAGACAATGTAGAAACGCTAACTATTGTAACCTATGGAATGGGTGTACATTGGGCTTACAATGCATCTGGTGATTTAGATATGCGAGATCAAATAGAGATTATTGATCTAAGAACATTATATCCATTAGATGAAGATACAATCCTGAAATCTGTAAAGAAAACAGGTAAATGTTTAGTTGTTACAGAAGAACCATCAAATAATAGTTTTGCCAGAGCTTTAGCTGGTAAAATTCAAGAAGAGTGTTTTAAATATTTGGATGCTCCAGTAATGACAATAGGTAGTGAAAATATGCCTGCAATTCCATTAAACTCTACATTAGAGCAAACTATGATTCCTTCAACAGAGAAGGTGAGAGCTAAGATTGAAATGATTTTAAACTACTGATTTATTAGTCTGAAAATTAGTATTGCGGTTCTTTTGGTTAGTGCTTTAGTTGTTTTAAAATTAATGGTTTTCTTTGGTGTGTAAGCTTGTGATTACATAGTTTTTTGTCCATCTAAACAGTCCACATATTCTGCTAAAAAAAAGGTGTCAGCTGCCCCACGTTTCCCTAGGTCGTACGCTAATACTTTCCTTGATTTTAGTCGATACTCACAGTGCCTAGAATAGACACTAGTTGTTTGTTTCCCTTCGTAGTTCCCAGTGTAGGGAGACTGTCTGTCAATGAAATTTTAGTTAACGCTTGATGTAAATTATTGTTCTCAATTGTTTTATGATAGTCTTCTCAACTTCTAAGTGGTGCTGTGCAGTTATAGCTGATAAAATATTAAAAGAATGATAAAAAGGTAATGATGTTTATTAATAGTTAAATGTATGCTATAAGGTAAACAATATTAGAACTATTTAATGTTTACCTATTTTTTAAATTTAGCTGGTTCAAGAAATTATGTATCTTACGTTAATTAAAAACCAATTTAATGCTTACAAAAAAACGCTACTCAGTAAAGGATATGGTCCTATGGACTCGAGGTGAAACACTTGTGTACATACTCTACGCTGGAATTATAACAGTATTTTATAAAGTGTTTGGTTTCACCTTTTTAAATGTTCCGTGGACTCCTGTTGCGCTTATTGGTACCGCAGTTGCCTTTTTAGTTGGTTTTCAGAACAATTCTGCATATGGTCGTATTTGGGAAGCTCGAATGATTTGGGGTGGAATAGTAAATACATCTCGTACCTTGGGAATGAAAATTCAAGATATGGTTTCTCATGAATACTGTAAGGAACCTACTTCTGAAGATGAATTGAAACAGCATAAGAAGACGATAATTTATCGCCATATTGCTTGGATGACTGCATTACGATATGCAATGCGCCAAAGGAAAAGTTGGGAAACACAATATAAGGCAAAAACAAATCAGGAATGGCGTGATATGATACATATACCTGAAGAGGTGTCTACCCTTGAAGATAATTTACTGATGTATCTTTCTGAAGAAGAACGAAGGTATGTTTTATCCAAAAACAATAAGCAAACGGCGATTTTGTATTTACAATCTAAGCATTTACGAGCGCTAAAAGAGAAAGGTATCGTTTGGGAATTTGCATTCTTGGAGCTCGAAAATGTTTTGGAATCTTTATTTACTCATCAAGGAAAATCTGAGCGTATTAAGAACTTTCCTTATCCTAGGCAGTATGCAAGTTTAGGGTTATATCTTACACGTGTATTTACTATTTTAATACCATTTGGATTAATTCCAGAATTTGCTGAAATAGGCGATACAATGGTTGATGACTTTTTTCTTGTAGGTAAATATTTTATTTGGATTGCAGTTCCTTTCTGTGCCATTGTCTCATGGGCATTTCATACAATGGAGCGTTTGGCAAGAACAGGTGAAAACCCTTTTGAGGGTGGGCCAAATGATGTTCCTATTTCAACTATCGCAAGAGGTATTGAAATAGATTTAAGACAAATGCTCGATGAGGATTCTGATGATATTCCTTGTCAGTTTCCTGAAGAGCAAAATGTTCAGATGTAAGCAATAAAAAAGCCTATCCAAAAGATAGGCTTCATTCTAAAAAGATTGCAAGATATACTTATATAACTTTTACATTTATAGCGTTTAATCCTTTTTTTCCTTCAGTTAAATCGAATTCTACATTGTCTCCTTCTCTAATCTCATCAACTAAACCAGAAATGTGCACAAAATGATCTTTGTCGTTTCCTTCTTCCGTTATGAATCCAAAACCTTTAGAGTCATTAAAAAATTTTACTGTACCAGTACTCATATTATAATATATTAAATTAAGTTACAAAATTAATCTAATTAATTGGTATTCAATTATTTTGAACCCTTAATTTTGATTTTATAAAAAATAGTTCTTAACTAGTTAAATCTGAGCTTTTAGTATAATTTTAAAGTTCAATTATTTAACTATAAGTTATATTCAGATAATGGTTTTGTAAACTCTTCTGGGTTTTCGGCTAAATGATAACGCGGGTCATCTACAGCCTCAATAATAATTTCTTCAAACTTAGTGTTGGCTTTTCTAAGTAGAATTTTACAATCTTCACTGAGGTGTTTTAATTTGATGATTTTACCTGTAGCTTCGTATTTATTTACCAAGGTATTAATGGCTTCTAAAGCAGAATGATCACTTACACGAGATTCAACAAAATCTATTTCTATATAATCAGGGTCATTTTTAACATCGAACTTAGAATTGAAGTTTTGTACAGAACCAAAAAATAAAGGTCCCCAAATTTCGTATGTTTTAGTACCATCTGGTTTAATTCGCTTTCGCGCTCTAATCATAGTGGCATTTTTCCAGGCAAATACTAATGCAGAAATAATAACACCTGCGATTACAGCTACCGCCAAATCTTTCCAAACAGTGATAGCGGAAACGGCAATTAAAACAATAGCGTCTGATATCGGTATTTTTCTTAAAATTCTAAAACTACTCCATGCAAATGTTCCAATAACAACCATAAACATTACGCCAACTAATGCGGCTATGGGAATTTGTTCAATTAAAGGCGCTCCGAATAACACAAAACACAGTAATGCAACTGCTGCAATTGCACCAGATAAACGACCACGTCCACCAGAATCTACATTAATTATTGATTGACCAATCATAGCACAGCCTCCCATACCGCCAAAAAGTCCATTAAGCATATTAGCACCCCCTTGGGCGATACATTCTCTATTTCCATTTCCTCGTGTTTCAGTCATGTCATCTATAAGATTCAATGTCATTAACGATTCAATTAAACCAACTGCTGCTAAGATTACTGCAGTGGATAGTATTAGATCCCAATGTCCAGCTAATGTTCCAAATAATCCAAAAATCTGATCCTGAAAAGTTGGTAAACCACCTTGCAATCCTTCTCCTCCTCCTTCTCTAATAAATGAACCAACAGTACTTACTTCTATACCTCCAATAATTGTAATACACGCTACTACTATAATCGCAATTAATGCTGCAGGTATTTTTTTGGTGAGTTTAGGTAATCCATACATTATACCCATGGTTAAACCAATGAAACCAATCATTTTCCAAAATGATGCATTGCTGAATAATGCTGAAAACCATGCCGAAGTATTGCCAAATAATGAAATATCTTGCGGCACTGCATTAGGGAATAAGCCTAATTGTGAAAGAAAGATAACTATAGCTAATCCATTAACAAATCCCATCATTACAGGATGTGGTATTAACCGCACAAATTTTCCAAGCTTGAATATTCCTGCTAATATTTGTATTCCACCAACAAATAAAAGTGTAATAAATAGCCATTGTAAGCCAAGATTGTCAATAGGAGTTTCCAGTGCGCTACCAACTGCATTACCTTTTTGTATGAGGTGAACCATCACTACTGCCATTGCACCTGTCGCACCAGAAATCATTCCTGGTCTTCCGCCAAAAAGTGCTGTCACAATTCCCATCATAAATGCACCATATAAACCAACTAAAGGGTCGATACCTGCAACGAAAGCAAATGCTACTGCTTCTGGTACTAAAGCTAAAGCCACAGTTAAACCCGAAAGAATATCATTCTTTGGATTCTGAGTAAAGTTTTTTCTGGTAGTCTGACCTAGTATCATAATTCTTGTTCTTAAAAGTCGGCAAAGATATGGTATTTAGATTTATAGCCTAATCAAATAATAGAAACAAAAAAAGCACTAGTAGATTAACTAGTGCTTTCTTTGTATTCGAAAATAGTACTTATTTCATTTCTGGTGGAAACTGTGCCATCATTTCGGCAACAAATTCTTTTATTCTTGCTTCTTTCTTTTCAACATTTTTAGTTACAAGATTCCCTGTTCCAGAACCTTGCCAAATGAGTTCTTTTTTACTAGCATCAACTAAATCAATATATAAAACGCCTTCGGTTGAAGTAGAAACTTGATTTCCTCCCCAACCCCAACGACTATATCCTCCCCAGCCCCAAGCTCCATAGCCCCAAGCATTGTTATACACGTCAACACGTTGGTTAGATTTAGTGAAAATACTCACTAACAAATCTGGATTTTCTGATTTATTATAGCCTTTAGCCATAAGTTCTGCTTCAATGGCTTTCAGAATTCTTCTTTTATCTAGGTCGCTTATCTCTGCTTTATCGATCCCAGGTTTAAAAAATGCAAAAGTTTTGTAATTGTCAAAATTTGCCTCTCTATCATAATCTGTTGCAACTCTTACAGTACTGCAAGAGGAAAGAATTAAAAATAGTAGTAGAAGTGGTGTGAATTTCAGTAGCGTTTTCATAATGGCTTCTTTTTAAGTTAAAAAATTATCTAAATAAATCTTCATCAACAACATTTGGTAAAGTTACTTTTAAATTAGGTTCAATGTCCATAGCGCGTTTTATAGCAAAAATGGCACCTTCATTTCTTGCCCAACTGCGACGCGAAATTCCGTTGTTAACATCCCAAAATAACATTTGTTTTAAACGTTTTGATGTTTCTTTACTACCATCAAGAACCATACCAAAACCGCCATTAACAACCTCTCCCCAACCAACTCCACCACCATTGTGAATGCTTACCCAAGTTGCGCCTCTAAAACTATCTCCAATGACATTATGTATTGCCATATCTGAGGTAAAACGAGAACCATCATATATGTTACTTGTCTCTCGATATGGAGAGTCTGTGCCAGATACATCGTGATGATCACGGCCCAGGATGACTTCACTTATTTCATTCTTAGCTATGGCTTTATTAAAGGCATCCGCAATTTTCATTCGCCCTTCAGCATCTGCATACAAGATTCTGGCCTGTGAGCCTACTACTAGTTTGTTTTCTTGAGCGCCTTTAATCCATTGAATATTATCCATCATTTGCTGTTGGATTTCTTGAGGTGAGTGTTTCATAATCTCTTCTAAAACTTCACATGCAATTTTATCAGTTTTTGCCAGATCTTCTGGTTTTCCTGATGCGCAAACCCATCGGAATGGTCCAAACCCATAATCAAAACACATTGGCCCTATAATATCCTGTACATAACTAGGGTATTTAAATTCTCGACCTATTGTAGGGTTTTTGGACATAACATCAGCGCCAGCACGAGAAGCTTCTAATAAAAAGGCGTTTCCATAATCGAAGAAATAAGTGCCTTTAGCTGTATGTTTGTTTATTGCTTTTGCATGACGACGTAATGTTTCTTGAACTTTTTCTTTAAATAATTCAGGTTGCTTAGCCATCATGTCATTGGATTCTTCAAACGATTGATCAACAGGGTAGTAACCTCCAGCCCAAGGATTGTGCAGTGATGTTTGGTCGCTGCCTATATCAATATATAAATTTGCTTCATCAAATTTTTCCCAGATGTCCACTATATTGCCTAAATATGCAATTGAAATAGTTTCTTTCTCTGCCTTGGCTTGTTTAACTCGAGAGACGAGCTCATTTAAATCAGTAATTTTTTCATCAATCCAACCTTGGTCTAATCTTACTTGTGTGATTTTAGGATTTACTTCTGCACAAACAGTAATACAGCCTGCTATGTTCCCAGCTTTTGGCTGAGCACCAGACATACCCCCTAATCCTGAAGTAACAAAGAGATTTCCTTTTGGTTCTTTACCTATTTTTCTAAAACCATTTAAAACAGTAATTGTTGTGCCATGTACGATGCCTTGTGGTCCAATATACATATAGCTTCCGGCAGTCATTTGACCATACTGAGTAACACCAAGCGCATTAAACTTTTCCCAATCATCTGGCTTGGAGTAATTCGGAATCATCATGCCATTGGTAACCACGACTCTAGGTGCTTCTTTATGAGATGGAAATAAACCCATTGGGTGACCAGAGTACATAACTAGAGTTTGCTCATCATTCATTTCTGCCAAATACTTCATGGTTAATCTGTACTGCGCCCAATTAGAAAAGACTCCACCATTACCTCCATAGGTAATAAGTTCGTGTGGGTGTTGAGCGACCGCTGGATCTAAGTTATTTTGAATCATTAACATGATTGCAGCAGCCTGTTTGGATTTGGCAGGATATTCTTCTAACGGTCTGGCGTAAATTTTATAGTCTGGTCTTAGTCGATACATATATATGCGACCGTAGGTGTCTAGTTCATTTTTGAATTCTGGTAATAATTCTTGATGATGTTTTTTTTCAAAGTAACGTAAGGCATTTTTGAGAGCTAATTTTTCTTCTTCTAAAGAAAGAATGGATTTACGATTAGGTGCATGATTTACTTCAGTATCGTACGCTTTTTGTTTTGGCAAAGTACTCGGAATACCCTCTAATATTTGATCTTTGAATGATATTGTTGTTTTTTGCATTACTTTTTTTTTAAAATAGTTTTGTTGAAACCATAAGGACAGTGTCTACAGCCACTTTCACAACAGTATCCCTTTTTTAAATGATATTGTTCCGTAAAACAACGGTAACCTTCGGGTGTTAAGTAGTAATCGCCTTCCTCAATGGGTACATATTTTTTCATACTTAACAAAGATAATATAATTTGGATTGATTTTTGTAACGGCTAAATTGTGATTTTAATTTCAAAATATATTGTACCTAAAGGTTATACAGGAATTGCAATTTTCCCATTTATGATTTTTAAGAAAAAGTATTTGAAGGAGAATGTTTTTTTGATTAATCATGAAAAAATTCATTTGAGGCAACAGATGGAGCTATTGGTTATCCCTTTTTTTGTTATTTATTTAATTGAATTTTTAATTCGATTCTATAAATATAGAAATTGGAATCTAGCGTATGTAAATATTTCCTTTGAACGTGAAGCCTACATTAATGAAAAAGACCTTGACTATTTAAAATCAAGGCCTTTATTTAGTTTTTTGAATTTTATTAGAAAATAATCTTAGCGATTTTTTGCTTGCCATCAACTAATCTTATTTTAAGAAACAGGGTTATTTCACTTGGCTCTATACTGTTTATGTAAAAACGATTAGAGTTCACCAGTTTATTTGCAAATAGGGTTCTTCCTAAAATGTCATAAACCTCTATGGATTCAATAGTCTCATAATCAGATTTTACAACAATTTTGTTGTTTTCTTCAAAAACCTGTATGCTGTTTAGTATTTCAAAATCATCTATAGTTAAAGCAGTATTTGTGAATCTTAGTATAAACCTATCATAAAAAGTTCCTGATTCTGAATTAAAACTGAACGGTGATGCTTTTAAATCACGGATTATACCTTGATAAGTATCTTCTAAATAGATGTTTTGACTATTGTTATTTTTAAATAGACCATCAACACCACTAATAGATATGGTATAATTACCTTCTTGAGGTATATCGACTCCTAAAGGAACTTGGTCTTCAATTTCAAATGGTAATTGACGTCCTTGAATGACCATTTTTTCTTCGCCTATCATAGAATAGATATTCATTGTATTAGACTCAAAAGTATAAGCATCATAAGACCTGTCTTTTGCTTGGGTAGCACCTTCAATATAGCCAACCATTGTACTAGAGGTTTGTTCATTTTGATTGCTTAAATTGAGCCAGATGCGATGACGCTCAATGGTGTTATCTGTTTCAGTATTTGTGTTACTACTTCTGTGAAAGATACTATTATCATTAGCTATATTTCTCATGGTATTACTAAAGGTAACACTACCAGTTTCATTATCATTAAGTGCTAACACAAAGAAGCCTTGACCAGATCCAATGGAGTAATCTGTACTTGTTATCTCATTTGGGTATGTATTGGTGCCTGATAAATTATAAGTTAAGTAATCATTAGGATTATAGTTTATGGTATAATCATCATAAAACGGATCGGGATTAGTATTATTGGCATCTGTACCATGTGTCCATAAATGTATTGCTCCTTCAATCAGAGTATTGTCTACACCATCATTGGAATAATTAATAAATGCATTAGCAGAAATTGCAGAAGGATAAGGATTACCTATAAGATTCCAGTTGTCGTCAAATGGAGTAACTAATACAAAATCATTTTCATTTGGCTGGTATGTAAAACTACAATAAGCAGGACCATTATTGCCACTTTCAATTAAATGCGTAATTAATCCATTATTGATGATGGTGCCCGTAATAGACATAGGGTAGTTGGAAGCCACAGGACCTTGACTTGTTGGACCATTTGAAATGTAACCTTTACCAGTTGCCATATTGCCAGAATATGGCTCCCAATCTCCAAAGCAAATAGGGATATTTGCATTTGTACAGGGGCCAGGAGGTACTGAAATTGTACCATTTGGTATTGTAGTATCCCATCGATAAGTTGCATTTGGTGTATCAATACCGTATATGTTAGATAAACTCATGTCCGAAACAGGTGAAGACCAATAGACGTAATCTGTACCGCTAATGAAGGGTTCTCTATCCATAATTAATATTCCAGTACCAGAATTATTATTAATATTAGGTGCCCCTTCATTAACTTGGATTAAACTTGAATTATTTTGAACGTGTAATACAGAGTCTCCTTGTAAATCTATAAAATCGGTTATGGTTAAACTTCCATAATTAGCATCCGTATCAACATCATCTATGGTTAACATTGCGTTAGCTTCAATAGTTAAATTGTAGCCTAGGCCGTCTGTGGTACCATCTATTATAGGATTATTACCTCCTGTATCTGCTATAAATACACAATTCGTTGCGGTAGGAACTTCATTAGGAATCCAATTAGTAGCAGTATTCCAATCGATATTACCAGGTGCGCCATTCCAAATTTTTCCAATAACAAAATCTGCTTGCAACCTAACGCCAGGTGTACTTGGGCATGCTCCCCAAAAAGAATATACACCAGGTGTATTGGTATCGGCTAACGGGGAACCAGCTACACCAACAGGGTCAAAAGAAGACCCGCTTCCAATTGATGTGCCACCAGTTGCTGTTGTGTACCAATTAATACCTCTTGGAGGACCTGTTACATCCCATATAAAAGGACCAGTATGCGTAGTATTGCCAAATGCAAACTTTGTGGTTACTAATGTATAAGTTACGCCCACCATAAGATTTGCAGTTATAAGAGGGTCTAGATCAGGACCATCATCGTCATCACCTGCAATATATCCAGCAGAACAAGTTCCTGGCACAAATCCAGAAGCAGTTTCATATATATAAGCCATAGCATCAAAATATGGTACTGGGGTCTGCATGGCGAAAGTATAAGTCCCTGAGGTGTCAACAGTAAAGTTAACTGTTGCATAATTTGAGGTGTCTGTTAGATCAAACCCACAAGGGTCACCACTTGAAATGAATATTAATGGTTGTAAGGCAACGCTATCCGTAGCAGCATTTAAATTACCATTAATAGTATTGCCAATGCTTAATGCTCCTTGACAACCTACTGTGGATGTTAATGGTTGGCTTGCATCTCCAGGGCAATCTAAGGTAACACCATATACATTAGGAGGAATCGGAGAGGTTGCGCATATTCCGAATGTACCTTGATTATTATTTCCATATTCCCAAAAGCGAATATATAGTGTTTCACCCGGAGTTCTACCTGTTAGAGTGATCATGGACATTAAACCGTTAGCACTATCGTCATCATCACATTCTATTAATGTTAAAGAGCCGCAACCTCCAGAATAAAGAGCCATTCCACTATCTAATACACCTGCAGTTTGAGTGTCAATTGTTACTTCGCCTGTAAAATCTACAACAACCGAAAACCAAACATCACCTCCCGAATAAAATGCGCATCCAGGATTGGCAATTCCAGAGTTGGTTGCACCTGAGTTAGTATATGTGGAAAATATACATCCTGAATTTACAGTTAGCGGTATTGCATTGCAAGGAGCGTCATTAGTTAATGAAGGCGGAGGGGCGCTTAATAGTGTCACAGTAATATCTCCAGTTTCGTTGAAGGAAGGAGTAGTTGCACAATTAAATTCATTAACCTGAATACGGTAATCGCCAGTAGCTGGAGGTATAAAATCAATTGAAGCAGCTGTCCCTGTGCAAGCAGGCCCACCGTCATCATTGTAACCAACAACTGCACCTCCTATATTTCTAATAGTCATTTGCGTGTCAACTCCTGCGCCACAATTCGAAAGTCTATAGGTGGCATTTGCAATCATGTTCGTTACTCTAAAATTATTTCTTCCTGCATTATTTAGAGGAGGGTTGCAGAAAATGGAATTACCTGTAACTGTTGGTGCATTTGTTGTACAGGCATCAGTGGCAACAGCCGCACACTGACTGAAAGCTTCAAAGGTTATTAAAACTGAAAGAATAAAAAATAGTAATAATTTTCTAATCATAATCCACATTATTGTACCAGACAAAAACTATAAATGGCACACAATGTGCATTATTGTAGGTCGGTTTTAAATGTAGATTTGTAATGTTTGAGCCTATAAAAGTATCAAAAAAATATAAATATGTTAACGATTATTTATTGTTTTATTCAAAATTTAAGTTAAAAAAAATATGAATGAAGGATTTTGTGATGCTAAATTAAAGGTTAAAGGATATTTAAATAACACATATTAGTATGCATTAATTTTTTGTTCTATTTAAATCATAAGTTTTTTGGATACTGTTGCCCCATTCTCAAGCGAAACTTTAACTATATACGTACCGGCACTCAAATTATTTGTCTGATGAGTATAGTTTGTGTTACCCACTTTAAGATTTTTATAAATTGTTCTTCCAGTTACATCATATAATTCAAATGTTTTGATTTCACTTAAAGAGGATGTCACATTAATAGTCTTATTTATAGATTTAATATAAACATTTGCCAAAATATCTTGAGCATTGGTGCTTAATGTCACAGCATTGAATCGAAGAATAAATCTGTTGTCAAAAGTTCCTTGGTCTGAAGAAAATATATAAGGATTTACTCTTAAATCGTGTATGATATTTAATTCAGTATCTTCCAAATAAATGTCTTGAAGGGCACTTTCAAATAATCCATCTAATTTATTTATTGTTAATGTGAAAATACCAGAAGTTGAGGATTTGTAACCCAATGGAATTGTGTCTGTATCCTCAAAAGGTAATGCTTTACCTTGTATAGTAAGTCTTTGGTCAGAAAGTAAAGAATAGAATTGATTTTCTGATTGATTAATAGAAAATCCATCATATAATCGATCTATCTCGTTAGTTGCGCCATCAGCAAAACCAACTAGTATTGGTAATGCGGAATTATCTTCTTTTACCAAATCTAACCAAATGCGGTGCTTGTTTTCCGGGTTATCTAAAGCATCTCTATAAAAACCATCATTTGCATAAACACCTCGCATTGTATTATTAAAAGAAACAGTGTTTGGTGTTGGGGCAGAATCTAACATTAAAGCAAAGAATCCTTGTCCAGAAGCTATATAGCCGTTAAACCCGGCTGGAGTTGATCCCAAACTATTGGCTGCTAAGTAATCTTTATCCCTATAATTATAGATGTAATTTTCATAAAAAGCATCATTTATTGTGTTGCTGGCAAGATTTAAATGTCTCCAAAAATATAAAGTACCATCAATGCTAGGATTAGCAGTTACAAAATCATCTAATGAAATTGCAGATGGATATGGATTTCCCAATAAGTTCCAGTTGTCATCTTCAGAAGTAGCAGTATTTCCGATACCAGCATAGTCTGCACCTGTATATGACCCTCTAGATATTGGATAGGATAGTTGTCCATTATTCATTGTACCCACAAATTCTGCAGTATCTGCAATTGCAGTTCCTGCAATACCTCTAACAATATAGCCTTTTCCCGGGGTCATATTCTCAGTTGTGTTTATCCATGTACCATGTTGACCTGTTGTACCATTTACCTCTGTTGGGGACCAATTGTAGATAAATAAATTTGATGTACTGGGTGAAATATCTTCAATATCAAACACATTTACTGGTGAGGACCAATAAACATAATCTAAGGTGTTTATGTCTGAGACTTCACGTTGTACTCTTGCATTGCCGGTATTCTCATTTGTTACCACATCGGTAATTTGAATTACACTAGCACTATCTTGAACTTCTAAATCACCATTTGGTTCTATAATAATGACATCTTCAATAGTAAGTGAGGCATTAGATTGTTCCGTCAAGGTTACACCATCTCCAATTGTTAAATTGTAACCAAAACCATCTGTTGTACCAGACAGAATAGGGTCATTTGCTGTAACTGGAATTGTAATACAATTTGTCGCAACTGGAACGCCAACAGGTGTCCAGTTATTTGGGTTTTCCCAAGCAGTACTTACTGAACCATTCCATGTTTTATCACCTGTAATAGTAACTGTTGTCTCATCTGTTTCAATTATTTTTGAACCACCACATAACGTGTAGGTGACTTCAGCAAAATAGGTTGTTGTGGCGGATGGTGAAACTGTAATTTGACCATCATCATTTGGGTCAGCGATTTCGTTAGCTGAAGAAATTGAACCTTCATACCATTTTAAATCTGTAATTGCTGGGCCAGCTGGCACAAATCTCCATGCTTCATTTGTTGCGGTCCAATTTGGGCTGAGCGTATTTCTTCCAAGTGGTAATGTAGCAGTATTGCTATCTGCCTGAAGTCCGATACTTGCATTTCCGTCATTCCATGGACTGCCACCGTCAATATTTTTTTCCTTAACATAGACTTCAATGACGTTTGTGTCTTCATAAAATACAATCATTCCGGTATATGATAAAGAGTTATCGTAATACATAGGAACATTGTACCATGATGCAACTAGAGCTCTACAACCTGTGTCTAAATTAATAAGCTGATATCCAACTTCCCCTCCAATAGTAGGATCAATATCATGATGTACTCCGAAGATTGCAGGTCCAAAATTAAGTATAGCTCCAGATTCTGTTGCATTTATATTGTTTGGAATATTATTAGTTGTATTCCATCCAGATGGACCATTTGCTAGGCTCGTGTCAAAAGATATAACTCCATTAGATCCTATGACAAATGAGGTGTACGTTTTATCGTAAAAGCAAAATTTAAAAGGTAAAGTAATAACAGGTGAGAACACATCATCTAGATTAACACTTACAGGATTTTCTAAACAACCAAATTGAAATGGTGGGTTGAATGGGATAGATTCTACAGTATAATCTGATGTATCACCTAACTCTAAATATGTTGCCTCAATTGTTGTTTCTCCTATCGTACAATCTATTGTTGGCGGAGTTGTACTGTCAAGCCCAACACCACCAACTTCTACAGATGGACAACCTAATGTCGATGTTCCTATAGCTTTACTGGGCATACATGGTGTTGTTACGCAGATTTTAAATTCTCCGTTTTCAGCAGAACCATTATAATAACTGTATATTCTAACATAATAGGTGCTGCCAATACTTAAACCTGTAATCGATAAAGATTCAGATGACGTACCACCTGTACTATCTTCGCAACCAAGTGAAGAACCTCCACAACTATCAAAAACTTCAATTACAGGATCGTACAGAGTTGTAGGTTCAACTTCTATAGTATGTTCTGTTCTCGATGCAGCAAATGAGTACCATACATCATCATCGGCGGTTCCAACACATCCTGCTAACGATTGTGAGGAGTGCGTTGTTGTGCCCAATATTGGTGTGCAAAATTCACTAGGTACTAAGGTTATTGCATTAGTGCAACTATCATTTATTGGCGTAGATATTGCAGTTATAACAACATCGTCAAAATAATTATAGTCGTTATTTGCATTAGCAGGACCAGAAAACCTTAATCCGGAATTTGTAGCAAAAGTATTAGTGTTAGTAGATAGTGTTACAGAAAAAGAATGAGCATTTGTTGTCCCATTATTAAAAAAATCAGTACCATATGAAAATGTTCTTTCAGTGGACCAGCTAGATTCGTTATAATACTGTAAGCTAAAACCTTCACCTTGATCTAAGCGTCTAGATTTATGACAAAATGAAATATTTACATCGGTATAACTCGTTAAATCAAGTTGCGGAGATGTAATCCTATTTTTATTAGTTTGATCATCTTTAGAGTAAATGCTATAATCACCATTACATGAAAAAGTATTAAAGTTCACTCTTCCAGAATCATTACCATTATTGGTCCAACCTTGAAAACCTGATTCAAAACCATAAGGAACAGGCAATTGTCCATAAGCATAATTGCTTGCAAATAAAAAAATCGCAAAAAGCAATAATACAAATGGACTTTTATTGAATTTTAGGCTAGAATTAAATATAGGAAATGACGCAGAATGTATCGTATTCTTCATGATTAGTAGGTTTTCAAATAAGTAATATCTATTTAGATATTTTTAAATTTGGATTGCAGCGATTTTTTTTAGGGCTTAATTGTATAGTTTTTTTTTCAAACGTAATAAATAAAAACAAATAACGATAATATTTCATCGATAAAACGACTAAAAACATCGTTAAGTTGTTATTTTTTGGAAATTTCACCACAGATTTAGATGATAAGAGTTTAATCTAGGTTACTTATTTTTGAAAAAAAATGATATTGTTCAATACACACATTTATAATCAAGTTATAAATACTCAATATAAGTCTATTACGATAGAAATAAAACGAGAGGATCTAATTCATCCGTATATTTCGGGCAATAAATATCGAAAGCTGAAATTTAATATTAGGAAGGCTTTAGAAATTAAGTCAAAGACATTATTGACTTTTGGTGGGGCTTATTCAAATCATATCGCTGCAGTAGCTTCAGCTGGTAAAGCGTTTGGTTTCGAAACTATTGGAGTGATTAGAGGTGATGAATTGAAGCTAAAGAAAAATCTTAATCCAACTTTGCAATTCGCTAAAGCAAATGGTATGCGTTTCAAATTTGTTTCTAGAGAAGACTACAGGAATAAGACTAATATTGATTTTGTTTCTAAATTAAGGAATGAGTTTGATGATTTTTATCTCATTCCGGAAGGAGGTACAAACAGTTTAGCAATACAAGGATGTGAAGAAATTTTGCATAAAGATGATGAAGCATTCGATTATATCTGCTGTGCTGTGGGAACAGGTGGTACAATTTCTGGCATAATTAATGCTTCAAAAAAGCATCAGCAGGTATTGGGTTTTCCTGCATTAAAAAATGATTTATTACAACTAGATATTCGTAAATTTGCAAATCAAGAAAATTGGAAATTAATAACAGATTATCATTTTGGTGGTTATGGTAAAATAAAGCCCGAATTGATTGCGTTTATTAATAGGTTTAAAAAAACAAACGGTATTCCATTAGATCCTATATATACAGGTAAAATGATGTATGGGATATTTGATCTAATAGAAAAAGGATTTTTTCTAAATGGTTCAAAAGTACTAGCAATACATACAGGTGGATTGCAGGGTATAGATGGTATGAATGAATTATTGAAGCGTAAAAATTTGCCGTTAATTGATATATGAAAATAGATATTAAGTATATAATAGTAGTAATTGTTTTTTTGGTCATCAGTTGTGGTCCGAAGAAAGACATTGTGACTAAGAAAAAGAACAGTCGTTCTAAAAGGGAGGTTATTCTTAAAACAAACAAAGAACCTGCTAAAGTTTCGGAAAAGGAAAAGATAGAAAAAAGTGATAAACTTAATGCTGTTGAACTTTATATAAATCGTTACTCAGATATTGCAAAAGATAACATGCGTTTGCACAAAATACCTGCAAGTATAACACTTGCTCAAGGGATTTTAGAGTCGGGATCTGGCAAAGGACGTTTGGCTATAAAGGCTAATAATCATTTTGGTATTAAGTGTCATGGATGGAAGGGAGCTAAAATATATCATGATGATGATCGGTCTCAGGAATGCTTTAGAAAATATAGAAAAGCAGAAACATCTTATAAGGATCATTCAGAATTTTTAACTGGTCGAAGACGATATGCAAGTTTATTTAAATTAAAATCAAATGACTACAAAGGTTGGGCAAAAGGTCTAAGGACGGCTGGTTATGCCACTGATAGAAAATATCCTCAAAAGCTTATAAGTCTTATAGAACGTTATAAGCTTTATAAGTATGATGAAGAAGTTCTTGGGAAGTCCAAAAGGAGGAGTGTGATAATGAAAGAGGTTAAAACAAAGCATATTGTAGTAAAGGGTGATACGCTTTATTCACTTTCAAGACGTTATAATACGACTGTAGAGGCTATTAAGTCTAAGAATAATTTAAAATCAAACAACCTTACAATAGGTCAACAACTCATAATAAGTAATTAATCTATGTTATATCAAAGAAGTAGCGCATTATTTAAGGCTGCTAAAACTGTAATTCCCGGTGGTGTAAATTCACCAGTGAGAGCTTTCAATGCTGTTGGAGGCACTCCAATTTTTGCTAAATCTGCAAAAGGAGCCTATGTGCACGATGAAGATGGAAACCGATTTATTGACTATATCAATTCTTGGGGACCAATGCTTTTAGGGCATGCTTTTCCTCCTGTGGTAGAAGCTGTGGTTGAAAAAGCAAAAGCTGGAACATCTTTTGGAATGCCTACTGCTTTAGAAACTGAAATTGCTGAGTTAGCAATTTCAATGGTGCCAAATATTGATAAAATTAGATTTGTTAATTCTGGTACTGAAGCATGTATGAGTGCAATTAGATTAGCCAGAGGTTTTACAAAAAAGGATAAAATTATAAAGTTTGCTGGTTGTTATCATGGTCATAGTGATTCATTTTTAATTGCCGCAGGCAGTGGTGCTGTAACTTTTGGAACACCAAATAGTCCTGGTGTTACTCAAGGAACTGCAAAAGATACACTTTTGGCTAAGTACAATGATATTAAAAATGTTGAAGCACTCGTTGAAGCGAATAAAAATGAAGTTGCCGCAATTATAATTGAACCAATTGCAGGAAATATGGGTTGTATTCCACCTGTAGATGGTTTTCTTGAAGGATTAAGAACATTATGTGATGCAAATGATATTTTGCTGATTTTTGACGAAGTAATGACTGGTTTTAGATTGGCTAAAGGTGGAGCTCAAGAGTTGCAGGGAGTTAATGCGGATATTGTTTGTTTTGGTAAAGTAATTGGCGGTGGTTTGCCTGTTGGAGCATTTGCATCTCGAGACGAAATTATGAATCAACTAGCACCGCTTGGTCCAGTATACCAAGCAGGAACTTTAAGTGGGAATCCATTGGCTATGGCCGCCGGATTGGCAATGCTAAAAGCTATTGAAGTTGATGATGGTTTGATGAACAGACTAGATGAGAAAACAAAATATTTGCACCATGGTATTTCTGATGCTTTAACTAAGAATAATGTTACTCATACCATTAATAGAATTGGTTCTATGATTTCTGTACATTTTTCAGAAGAACAAGTTGTAGATTTTGATACAGCAGCAAAAGGGAACAACGAAACGTTTAAGAAGTTTTTTCATGGCATGTTAGAAAATGGAATTTACATCGCACCAAGTGCTTTTGAAACATGGTTTATAACAGATGCTTTAACATACCAGGATTTAAATCAAACTATTGCGGCCGTCGAAGTGGTTGCGAAAAATTTATAAATAAAAAAACCTCGCAATTTGCGAGGTTTTTTTGATAGTATTTAGAAGTTATCCCTGAGGAAAATTTTTGTATCTCAAAAATTGTTCTTCAGTTAAAATGCTTTTCATTTTTGACTCTAATTGTGTTTCGATTTTTTCAACAACACCTTCTTCTATAGTCGTTTGTTTATTTACCGAAAACGTAACTTGGTGATATTCTCTAAGCGCTTCGTATACTTCGTCTCTTTGGTTATCATCAAATTTAATATATTTTCTTAAAGCCTCAGTTTGCTCAGAAGCTCTAGTGTTTATTTCTATTTTATCAGTCAATTTTGTGTTTTGTGCTACGACAGATTGATTGCCAAGAAACATTGCAAATACAAAAAAACAGAGTGTTATTACCTTTTTCATTATGGATTATTTAGTTGAAATTGGATATAAAAATAACATTTTTATTCAATTAAATGAAAAAGTATCGCATAAGCGATACTTTTTACTATGAATTAAGTTTTAACTATCTTTTATTTTAATGGTTACTTCGATATTTTTTTTATGCTTTTCCCCTCGTTTTTCTTGCTTTCTTCCCATCTGTTTTAGGTTGCATTGTTTCGAACTTTTCATATTGTTCTGGTGTTAAAATAGTTTTCAATTCACGCTTAAATTCAATTAATTGATCAAGCTTGTGATTTTGTATTTTTACGAACTCATCTTTTGTAGGCTTTTCTCTTTTTTCACCTGCAGCCTTTTGCTCTTTTCTTAATTTCTGATTTTTTTCAGATTGTTTTAAAATAATTTTGCGCACTTTTTGCTGTTGTGCATCAGTTAAGTCTAATTTAAGGGTTAATTTTTTTGCTTTTAAATCAGCAATATCAACGGGTGTCATTTGCTTTCTTAATTCAAAACCTTGTTTACGGTCTGCTTTGTGTTCTCTTTTTTGAGCCATGCCATTTAATGTGAAAAAGGCTAAGGCAATAATTAATAATTTTTTCATTTTTTTTATGTTTTATGTTCTATCTATTTAGACTTTAGGTCTATACTTTAGTTTAAAATCATGTTGCTTTTTAACATATAATTTAACATAGCTTACATTTTTATGAGCTTCAGTGTTGTTTGGTATAAGTTTCCTTTTTCGACTTTATTTTTGAGCCATGCATAAAAGCTCATTACAAAAATATCTTCTTCATTTACAGTTGTCCATTCAAAGGATATTTCTAGTTTATTTTTAAAATCATCAGTTGTTACACTATCGGGATTTAAATAGTATTGTTCTGCAAAACTTAGAAATGTTATTATACGTAATTTACCAATTTGCTTTAGGTATTTTGTGTATCGACGTTTAAAACTTTTTAATCTAGAATAGAATAAATCATCCTCTTTTAATTCAATATATAACAATAATTCGGCTAGGTTTTTCTTTATAATCCATTCAATTCCTGCTTTTTCAATATACCATTGATCGGTATGATAAAACTTTGATAATATCGATTTTGCTTTCAGAAAATCTTCTTTTTGAAAGTGAAACATTACTAATGATAAATGTAGGTCTAATAAAGATTCTATGTCATTGTGTTTAATGTCTATCAATGACGCTACTAGTTCTATTGCCTTGTCTTGCTGGTTATTATAGTTGTGATTTAATGCTTCTACCAAAGTTTTTTTTAAAATGAAATTCTTGTAATACACACTTCGTTTCAATAGCATTAAATGTTCCATTTCATTTATATAAAGTAAAGACGTTTCAAATTTTTTATTTCTGAACAGTGTATTGGCGATTATGTAAACAATATATATCTGATAAAACAACTGTTTATTAGTTTCTTTTTTGCCTTTGAGTATTTTATAACTTTTAAGGACAAAATCCTCAATATGAAAATATTTTGTGGTAACTAATGCCGATATGTTGGCTATAGCTAAAATTTGATAAAGCGATTTAAAAGAAAGTGATTCGTTAAGTTCAATATCATAATCGTTTAAGGTATTTTGTAAAATGTGTTCAAAATTAATGACCTTACCTTCGTAATTGATAGCATTTAATATTGATTTTAATTTGGCATAAACAATGTTTAATTGGTCCTCTAATTGGTGCTTTTTCTGATTTTCTTTCTGTTTTTGAATAAGCGCTTCTAAATCTATTTTTGAATAATCAGCCGCATACTGGATTTTAGTATGATAAATCTCATTAAGAATTGGAAACAGTAAGTTTTCGTCTGCTAACCGTTCTGCTTTGTCTAATATTTTATATGCAATATCGTAGTTTTTTTGAAGTAGATAAGTGCGAGATGCCAGAATATATTTAATAATCTGCATATCTATTGAGTTTTCATCTTCTAGATTTTTATTAGCTGTAAAATCTATTAAAGATTGGAACAAACGTTTTCTCAACGCATGGTATGCATTTTTTTGGTTTGCATTGTATAGTTGTTTACAAATGCTGTTGGTGTCAGCTTCTCCTTTTGCTAAAAGCTTAAATAACTTAATGTTTTTAGTATCCTTCCTTTTGTTCTTTTGTTCTAAATAAGTAATGAATTTTTGTTGGTCTTCAACATTAAAAGTGTCAATTATTGCTTTTATTGCTATCATTAAATCGTCATAAAAAAATTAGTATTAATACTAAAAATAATAAAAAAAATTAAAAAGTAACAGAATATATCGTCAGTATTATGTTTAAAATGATTTTAAAGATTATATGTTTAGTTGCAAATTTGCTACATAATCATCAAAAACAAATATTATGAAAGCTATTATCAAATTGAGTATTTGTCTAGCTGTATTAAGTTTGGCAATAATTTATTCTAACTCAATATCAAACTATTTAATTGAGTCGTATAATAATCAGATGGAATTCTTAGTAAGTCACATGGTTAATTCTTCCAATCCTTTTAGGTTTTAGTATGAAATTAAAAAACCTAAATATTGCCTTTTTTGTAACTACTGGAATTTCGATGGTTGTATTCATTTATCTTGTGTTTTTGGGTTATGATGAAATTCAATCATTCAAAGACATTGTAAAGATTGTGGCTGCAATTTTATTTCCAATTCCAATGTTGTTTTTTGTAAGATTTATTGTTATTGAACATTTCTTGCCGGAAAACACGGATGAATACAAATTGAAGAATCAGAAGCCAGCAATACTATTTCTTGTTGTAACTATTGTGATAGGTGTGCTAATAATGCAACTCGTAGAATTTGCAACGCATAAAAAGTTGGAGGATACACTGGTTTTTGCACACCTATTAAATTCTACAGCTATTAGTTCTTATGTACTTAATTTCTTGTTGTATAATAATTTAAAAGCCAATGGTATACTAAGTGGAGTACTTATGGCTTTAGCAATACATGTTTTCTTTTTATCTACTTAAAACAAAAATCACCAGTGTTTAATCATCAAAAATTAATATTATGAACATTATCAAAACACCAAAAACTCAGACTAATTCTGGTAAGAGAGAATTACTGTTTACGTTTCAAACTATAATAGTAACAGGCTTGTTGGCATTTACGGCAATCGCATTTTTCTTTTATAATGAATTGTCAGTAATAAAAGGAATTAAAGTCATTTTTGCACCATTTTTATCTGTGGTTCCTTTGCTCTTTATTTTATCAATATTACGTGACTTAAGAAAAGGATTTATAGAAGGAAATTACACTAAAAATGAAATACTAAAATTTGGATTAATTACAGTCGCAATTACAGCCGTATTTACAGGAATAACGTTATTATTATCAAAAATTGATGCTTTAGAGATCCTATTAGCGGGTATAATAGCCATACTAAGTACTGTGTTTTTTCTACGAAGTAAAATAAAAGATATTCTTGGAATGTCTATAGTTACAGGAATAGCTGAAGGGATTATTATATATATGATTTTTTTGTTTTGATGATAGGTTAGTTAGTAACCCAAAACCTCGCAACATGGTTTAGAGTTGCGAGGTTTTAAATCAAAATCATTATGAAAAATAGACTTACAACATATTTGGTTGAGTTTTCAAATGTTAAAATCACAAGACCAGCTTCTGATAAGATTAGAATCTTAGAAATTATAGCAGTAGTCTTGACGGCAATGGGTAAATTCATATGTGTGGATTATTTAAACTTGCGGTTGCAGTTTGTTGTTGTAACGATACTTGCTTGGTCTATTTATGTAATTTATAGATATAAGAAAGATAATTTGGTTCTTAAAGATTGGGGATTTAGAACGGATAACTTAATGTCTGTTATTAAACTTATGTTGCCATTTGCTATGGTTTCAATTCTGTCCTTTTTTACCATCGGTTACTTTCGAGGAACATTAAATCTGTCTTGGCACATTCTTCCGTTATTAGCAACATATCCTGTTTGGGGAAGTATACAGCAATTTTTAACTATTGGATTGATCACAGGAAATCTTAATTCTATAAAAGGATTAAAACTGAATAAGATTACAGTAATAGTTATTACAGCCTTGTTGTTTTCAGTGGTTCATTTCCCTTCACTTTGGTTAATGACAGGAACTTTTATTTAAGCTTTATTTTATGGTTATATTTACTTGAAAGCTAAAAACATGTATGCTCTAGGATTGTTTCATGGATGGTTAGGAGCTTTATTTTATTATACTATAGTGAAACAAGACCCTTTTGCCGATGTCTTTTTAAAATTTCTAAATTAAATTAATTATGAAATCTAAAATATTAAATGAGTTAACTGAATTATTAGAGCATAATGTTATTTCTAAAGATGTAGCTTCAGATATTTCATCATATTATCAAGCTAAATCAGATGAGCAACCGAATCGATTATTTACCGTTTTCGGAGTTTTAGGTTCTGCATTAGTTGGGTTGGGTATTATTTTAATACTCGCTCATAATTGGGATAATTTTTCAATACTGGTGAAAACATTTTTTGCTTTTCTTCCATTGATTATTGGTCAGACAATTTCGGGCTATAGTATATTAAAAAATAAAGGCCAGACTTGGAAAGAATCATCTGGCACATTTCTATTTTTTGCCATTGGAGCTTCAATAGCTCTTGTAAGTCAGATATATCATATTCCAGGTGATTTAAGTGAATATTTATTTACATGGATTCTATTAGGACTGCCACTTATTTATGTGCTCAACTCTAAAGCTGTCTCTATGTTGATAATTGTTTTCGCAACGTATTACGCTTGTGAATTAGGCTATAATTTTGGAACTGTAAATAAAGCACCATGGTTTTATCTAGCTATACTTTTAGGTGCCATACCGTTTTACATTAATTTATTAAGAAAATCACCTAACGCAAATACAACTTCTATTTTTAATTGGTTATATGCATTAAGCATAGTCATAGTACTTGGGACGTTTATTGATTATAACTGGTCTTTAGGCTTTGTTATGTATGCTATGTTATTTGGGCTATTTTATAATTTGGGTAAAATTTCTGTTTATAGTAATCAACAGCTTAGACGCAATAGTTTTCTTCTCATAGGTTCGTTAGGTACTATTGTTTTGTTATTGATTTTGAGCTTTAATATGATATGGAAAGAAATGCATTATGAACTAATTTCAGTCTATTCACAAGAGATGATAATATCTGTAGTATTATTTATTTGTGCTACCGGATTATTACTATACTCAAAGAAATCTCAGAAAAGCCCAAAATTTAATTTGTTTCAGTATGTATTTTTATTGTTCGTCATAGTATTTGTCATTGGTAATGGTAATTACGGTTTAGGTACAATCTTTACTAATGTACTTGTATTTACTTTAGGGGTTTTCGTAGTTAAGATTGGTGCAGATTCATTTCGTTTTAGTGTTCTAAATTATGGGCTATTAATTATTTCTGCTATGATAGTGTGCCGTTTTTTTGATACAGATATGAGCTTTGTTTTACGAGGCATTTTATTTGTTGCCGTAGGGCTTGGGTTTTTTTTAATCAACTATTTTATGCTTAAAAAACAAAAAGAACTGAAACAGAAACTTTAAAATAATGCATATGAAACGAGCATGTTAAAAACGTTATCCTTCAACGGAATGGTTATAGCGAACAGCATGTGACAATTAAAAATAAATAAATATAAACATATGAAAACGATACATATATTTCTAATTTTTATAGTTGTGGTATTGCTACAGTTATTTGTACCAGCCAAGATGATTTTAGATAGAGAAGATATTTTAAAAACGGGTACACAGTATAAGTTTAAAACACAACCAGTTGATCCAAATGATCCATTTAGAGGGAAATACGTGACTTTAAATTACGAAATTGACTCTGCAGATGCAGTAGCAATGGATTCTACTATACATAGTGGAGATAGAATTTTAGTATATCTCGATACCGATAGTTTAGGATATGCTAAGTTGCATAGTGTAAGTAAATTTAAAAAAAATACAGAAAGAGACTATGTCGAAGCAAAAGTACAATCGTATAATATTAACACTAAAAAGGTGAACTTTCAGTTAGAATTTAATCGTTATTATATGGAAGAGTTTAAAGCAAAGCCTGCTGAGGATATCTATAGAAAATATAACTTAAAACAAGATTCAACAGACAATACGTATGCTATGGTGGCTGTAAAAGAAGGTGAGGCTGTTTTAAAAGATATTTATATCAACGATAAATCAATCCATTACTATATAGAAAAAGAAGCAAATCAATAATTTGTATCTTGTGACAATAACATTAACATATGGCATACTGGGTTTCAACCATTTTATTCATCTTGGGAATATATATTGCCATAAGTGTAGCATTATATTATTTACAAGATTATGCATTATTTAAACCAGAGAAATTACCTGAAGATTTTCAATTCGATTATGAAAATCAGGAAACTAAAGAATACAATTTAGAAACTAGAGATGGTGCCGTTATAAACGGATTACGTTTTTTTCCTAAAGGTGAAAGTAGAGGAGTAGTGTTGTATCTCAAAGGAAATTCTAAAAGTATTAAAGGTTGGGGAAAATTTGCAGTAGATTTTACAAGGCATGGTTATAATGTGTTGATGATTGATTATCGTGGCTTCGGAAAAAGTACAGGGAAGCGTTCGCAAAAAGCTATAAAACGTGATTTGCAAATAGTTTATAATAGGATTAAAGAATTGACAACAGAAGATAGAATTATTCTTTATGGACGTTCTTTGGGATCTGGTTTTGCAGCTAAATTAGCATCAATGAATCATCCAAAAATGCTCATATTAGATGCGCCTTATTATAGTTTAACTAAAGTAACAGCGAGATATATGCCATTTATGCCGTTGTCTTTATTAATTAAATATCCATTGCCAACGTATAAATGGTTAAAATATGTGCAATGTCCTATTCATATAATTCATGGTACACACGATAAGTTGATACCTTATAAATCGAGTATAAAGCTATCACAAATAAATCCTAAGCTAACAAAATTGTACACTATAATAAAAGGTGGTCATAAGAATTTGAATAATTTTGAATCTTATCACAAAATGTTAGACGATATTCTGAATAGAGAACCAAAAACCATTGATTTAGAAACCACAAGTATTAATGTTATTCACACTTCAAAAAAAACAAAAAAGAAGGCTTAAAAGTTTCATTGTCGTACTTTTTGGATTATATGTTATGATTGGATCTGCGCTTCATTTTTTTCAAGAAAAACTATTGTTTTTACCAACTACTTTAGAGCAAGATTATCAATACAAATTTGATTATCCGTTTGAAGAGTTATTCCTTAAAACTGAAGATGCTACGATTAATGCACTTCACTTTAAAGGAGAAAACCCAAAGGGTGTTATTCTCTATTTTCATGGCAATGCAGGTGATTTAAGTCGTTGGGGAAAAATCACAGAATATTTTGTGACTCAACACTACGATGTGTTAGTAATGGATTACAGAACTTATGGAAAAAGTATTGGAAAGCTCAGTGAAAATGCATTTTATAAAGACGCACAGTTTTGTTATAATTTTCTCGTACAGCAATATCTAGAAGAGGATATTACTTTGTATGGTCGATCTTTAGGTACAGGAATAGCAGCGAACTTAGCATCAATTAATCAACCTAAACAATTAATCTTAGAGACGCCTTATTATAGTATTTTAGATGTGGCCGAACAACGTTTCCCAATGTTTCCTGTAAAACAACTTTTAAAGTATCAGTTTCCAACATTTAAATATTTACCTAAAACAAGTTGTCCAATTACAATTATCCATGGCACTGAGGATAAAATTGTTCCATACACATCAGGCAAGAAACTATTAGGATTAAAACTTCAAAATTTAGATTTTAAAACTGTTGAAGGCGGTAATCATAATAACCTTATTGAATTTGAAGATTACCATGTGACCATAAAAACTATTCTCAAATAAAAAAGGCTTCAATTTTAATTGAAGCCCTTAACATCCATTTAAACTTTAGTTATTTCTTTGGATCTAAAATATTATTAACACGTTCAATTGCATCTGCAATATGAATTCTACTCATAGAATCTCCTCCCCGAGCATTTCTTAATGCGCTTCTAAGCGTTTTTAATTCTGCTCTTACTACAGCTCTTATATCAGACTGACTTGTATTCACAGCCGTCATTTTTACATAAGGACTAAAAGTTCTACCGCTCTGATTTTCAGCAGTCATTAAATAACTTAATCTATCAATGTGAGCACGTTGCAGGTTACGCCTGTATGTGTCTATTTTCTTTCCATTACGTAATTCACTCCAAACACCTTTACGCAAATCTCTCATCATTTCTGGAAGTGAATACGCATTACTATCATAAGTATGTGCTTCGGTTAAACGTTGCATTTTACCTAAACTTAAAATGTTATTAATGGTTCTAGATTGTAATGCACGAACACGTTCTACAGAACCTGTAAATTCAATTCGGTCGAAAATATCCTTATCAATTAACCATTGTGGTGTTGCAAATAAGTTTTTCTGTATCCATGCCATAGCTTCTTTTTGATGTGCTTTCGGCACTGCCGTATATACAGCTCCGTCTTGATCAGCTGCTTTATAATGTTCATATACACCACCAATATTATTGGCAACATGTCCCATATAGCGATTAAACTGTGATAACACATGACCATACATTTCTTGTAAATCGTCATAATCTTCACCTGCTTCAGTGGTCCATTCAATTAAATTTGGTACGATACGTTTAAGGTTTTTAATTCCATAATCACTTGCTAACATTGCATTATCACCAAGATCTTCTGTTTGAGAGCTAGGATCAACTACATCACCTGCTTGTTGATGTCCAAATCTATACATTGGGTCTCCAGCATGTTCCATAATCCATTGGTTAAGTACAGGCTTCTCTTCTTCAGCTGATTTATCTAAAATTGGTCTGTAGCCCCAAGAAATTGAGTACTTGTCATAAACACCAATGTCTGGCATTAAAGCGACACCTTCGTCACCAGGTTGGGCAACATAATTAAAGCGTGCATAATCCATAATTGACGGTGCTGTACCATATTTTTGAGTAAAAGCAGCATCACGTAATTTTTCTACAGGATAAGCAACACTACTTCCCATGTTATGCGGTAAACCTAAAGTATGTCCCACCTCATGAGATGATACAAAACGAATTAAACGTCCCATAACCTCATCTTTAAATTGTGGACTCTGAGCATCTGGATTAATTGCTGCAGTTTGCACAAAGAACCAACCGCGCAATAATGACATTACATTATGGTACCAGTTAATATCACTTTCTAAGATTTCACCAGTTCTTGGATCGCTTACATGAGGACCATTTGCATTTGGAATTGGTGACGCTAAGTAACGCACAACAGAATATCGTACATCTTCTGGACTCCATTCTGGATCTTCTTCAACCGTTGGTGGCTCTTTTGCAATAATAGCTTCTTTAAATCCGGCAGCTTCAAAAGCTACTTGCCAATCTTCAATACCTTGTTTAATGTATTTTCTCCATTTAACAGGTGTTGCTCTATCTATATAGTAAACAATTTGTTTTTTAGGAACAACTAATTCTCCCCGTTTAAACTTTTCTATATCCTCATCTTTAACTTCTAATCTCCAACGATCTAAGAAAGTTAATGATTTACTCTTTTGATCCCCTAAACCATAGTCGGTTTGGCTTCTTGCAAACCATCCTACGCGCTCATCAAAATAACGACGCTTCATTGGGTTATCAGGTAAAAGAATCATTGAGTTATTAATCTCAATAGAAATACTACCTGTGCTTGAGTTAGAGGGTGGACGGCCAGCGGCATACGTTTTTACGTGTCGAGCTTCAATATTTCTCGGATAACTTTTAATACCTTCTATAAAAGATTTATCACTCTCTAAACGTGTAACTCTATAAGGAGTTCTTCTGAATTGTGGTAAACCTAAAGACTTTACATCCTTCTGAAATAAAGGAGAAGCATCAATTACTGTACTTGTAGAGTCTTTGCTAAATGCTTTAATTGGGAATGTATATAAAACAGGCTCAAAATTAGAATTAACGACAGCTTCATTAACAGGAAGCGAGTCTGCTGCAACGACATTGTATGATACAACGCGAAGTACAACTTTCTTCGCTTTTTTCTCCCAACGTAATACTTGAGTGTTAACTTTTCCTCCACCAAAGCCCAGTCCAGCCGCAGTTTTAGCGATACGACTTACCATAAGCATTTCACGACCAAACAAAGAGTCTGGTATTTCGTAAAAGTACTTGTCATCTAAGGAGTGCACTGTAAATAGACCTTCGTCACTTTTAGCGTCCTTAGTAATAACTTTGCTATAAGGTTTTGGATCATTTTTTTTAGGCTTTTTACCTGGTGGTTTTGCCATTGTAGTGGCATCTTTCTTCGATTTGCTTGCTTTTTTAGCTGTAGAACATGAAAACGCTAAGAAAGCAGAAGCTACAAGTAGTAGCTTGATTGATATATGTTTCAAATTTGTTGGTTTTTATTAAATTTGCATCAAAATACGGATTCTATAAAGAATCTATTAATTTCAAAACCGATTTTAGTATTTTTTTAACGCGATTCTTAAAGTGTATCCAAGTAGTCCTGAATTAAATCCACCCCTTCTGTGTGAAGTAAGGTTGTGCCAATGAACGGCATACTTACACCTTCATTGTACTCTGATATTCTGAATTGAATACTTAGTTTTCTTTCTACAATGTCTGTGTTTTCTAACAAAGTTTCATACGCTAAATTTAATGAGGATTGATCTTCGCACTGACCTCCGGATGTATGGCAATGTGCACAATTAACATCAAAATAGGCTCTAGATCGCTCTTCTAATGATGCGGTAGTATCTTGCCAATTTGGTAACGTATTTACTGAAGAAACATCAGTTAAACCAGTTAATTGTCCGTCATTTATAAGCTGTTGTAATTGGTTGGTGCCATTAAAATCAAAATTCATAGTTCTCAATTTTGGACCAATCGGTACTGTGTCGTCAAAGGATTGATGACAAGTAAAGCAAGCTGTATCAGATGGAATTCTGTAAGTTGTAGATTTAGTATTTCCATCAGCATCAATCCAGGATATTGGTAATGTACTACCTTCTAAATGTAAAACAGCATCAGTTTGGTCTTCATTCCATTTATAATCACCAGTAATCCAGTCCCCATCTTTTTTTATGAGAATTCGGGTTTCAATTATTTGGCGTCCTTCAGATAAATCACGTTCATTAAGATTGTAATAGAAAGTTTTAGCAATTACGGTATTATCAGGAAAAATAGGCAACCCATCACCATTAAATTGCATCGATGTATTCACAGGTAATGCAATTAAACGTTGTTTTTTGGAATAATCTGTAAATAGTGGTGTGCTGAGATCGTACTCAAAAGCTCTCGACGAAATAGTTAGTTCATTTAGATTTCCGAGGTAGAGATTTAATTCAGATAAATTAGGTCTTAACTCAGCAATTACAGTAGGAGGTAAAGTTGTAAAGCTATAAGCATCAGTATATATGCTCGTATTATTTGAGCTACAAACGGTTTGAATATAAACATCGTAAGTAGTATTTACTTGTAAATTGATAAGATTAGTACTTGTGTTAGCTTCAGTCACTGATATTCCACTTCCTAACGCAAATCCTGAAACACCATATTCTAACGTGTAGAATGCCGAATGGTTTGTGGTTTCCCATACAATTAGTGCAGAATTGTCTGTAATAGAATTTGAAGCTATATTTGTTACAATATCACACTGAACTACTAAAGTATCATCGTCAGTACATGAAACTATAAGATAGGCAAAACAGATTAAAATTAAAAACTTTTTCATAGTATGGGACGAATTACTTAATTTATTTTATGGGTGAAAATACTAAAAATGTGCTAATTAGCAAGTTTTTTATCGATTTAGACTACTGGTAAAAACAAAAAAGGAACATTCTAAAGATAGATGCTTTAAGCGTTTATTTACAATTAATTATGTAATCCAGAGATACAATCAACGCTTCATCAATCTTTCTAACCTTGGCAATTACTTGTTTATAATTTAGTTTGAGCTTACCTGTTCTGAAGTTATGTATATTACGGATAACGTAACTACTGATTTTTATTATGAGAACAAAACTTACCAATTAATAAAGCGTGGTCAGAACTTTTAAAGTAATGTTTCTCCAAACTTAATGGTTTTATATTTTTCTTCAACCAAATTTGATCTAATTCAATGAGAGGAATACTAGCAGGCCAGGTTGCAGAAACACCATTTTGATAGTCTCTTAAGGAATTATAATTTAGCTTTAATTTTTCAAAATGAATGCTCTCAAAAGGGATGTTGAAATCTCCTAAGATTATATCAACATTATTATCGTTTACAAAGGTCATTACTGTATTTAAAGCATATTTTTTATAATGCAAAGGATTTCCGTAAATATCAATTAGTGCGAATGAATATGTGTTTTGCTTTAATTCAATTTGAAGATGGTTTATTCTATAATTTAAATGTTCTTCATTAAAGTTTTTAATTATAACATCACCCTTAGCAGCAATCAACATATTACCATCCAAAAATTCAACATTGTAATCGCCAAGAACCCTATTAAATTCTTTATTAAAAGCGTTGTTTTTATGGATTGCTTCAACAAATATTATAGCATCAATGTTTTCTTTTTCTAGAATTTGTTTTAGGTCTTCAATATTGTAATCTTTTTGTTTAGCTATGTTCCAAAATAGTATAGAATAAGATGCGCAAGTATTGTTACTTTCATAATTAAAAGAATAATTCTGAAACCAAATTAAGGATAGTATTCCTGCAGAACATAGCAGCACTATTCGCATATTTTTATTCGAAGAGAATATAATAAAAAGGGGAATAAGTGCTATTATTAATGTAAGTAATGGAAATGTGTAAAAGATAATTCCGGTAACGAAAAAATAATCCTTAAAACCGAAATGTATAGTCAATAAAAAAACATAGGTTAAAAGAATAAAGGCTTTATGTTTTCTTAAGAATTTAAGCATCTGTTATAGCATTTCAACGAACAAACCTTCTTCAGTTTTTTTAACTTTAGTTAATCCATGTTTCCCCAAACCTTTAATGCCTTTATCCCAGCCTTTGTTGCTTAGTCCAGATTGAGATTTTAATGCAATTAAACCCATACATTTTTGAGATTTTAAAATTTCAAAAATCACTTTCTCATTATCGCTTAATGCGACTTGTTTTCTCTCTGGTCGCATTTGAGGGAAGAATAATACTTCCTGTATACTTTGATTATTAGTTAAGAACATAATTAAACGATCCATGCCAATTCCCATTCCAGATGTTGGTGGCATTCCGTATTCTAATGCACGTAAAAAATCATAATCAATAAATTCTGTTGCTTCATCATCACCTTTTTGAGCAAGTTTTAATTGGTGCTCAAAACGTTCACGTTGATCTATTGGGTCGTTTAGCTCTGAGTAAGCATTGGCTATTTCTTTTCCACAAACCATTAGCTCAAAACGTTCTGTAAGTTCTGGGTTTTCTCTATGTTCTTTGCACAAAGGGCTCATTTCTTTAGGATAGTCAGTAATGAATGTTGGTTGTATGTAATTACCTTCACATTTTTCTCCGAAAATCTCATCAATTAACTTGCCTTTACCCATAGTTTCATCCACTTCAATCTGCATGTCTTTTGCTGCGGCTCTTATCTCATCCTCAGATTTATTGTAGATATCAAAACCTGTAAATTCCAAAATCGAATCACGCATTGTAATACGCTTATATGGAGCTTTAAAGTTAATGTTATGCTCGCCAAAAGTAGCTTCTGAAGTGCCGTTTACGGCAATAGCACAATACTCTAATAATTGCTCGCAGAATTCCATCATCCAGTTGTAATCTTTGTAAGACACATAAATTTCCATTGCAGTAAACTCAGGGTTATGGGTTCTGTCCATACCTTCGTTTCGGAAGTTTCTAGAAAACTCATATACACCATCAAAACCACCAACAATAAGTCGTTTTAAGTATAATTCATTAGCTATTCTCATATATAATGGAATGTCTAAACTGTTATGATGCGTAATAAATGGACGTGCTGCAGCTCCACCAGGAATCGGTTGTAAAATTGGAGTTTCTACTTCAAAATAACCAGCATCATTAAAAAACTGACGCATAGCATTAAACAGTTTTGTACGCTTAACAAATACATCTTTTACATGCGGATTTACGGCTAAATCAGCATAACGTTGTCTGTAACGTTGTTCAGGATCAGTGAAAGCATCGTATGTAACACCATCTTTCTGCTTCGGAATAGGTAATGGTTTTAATGCTTTACTAAGTAGTTTAAAGCCTTTAACCATTACGGTTTTTTCACCTACTTTAGTAGTAAATAGTGTTCCTTCAATACCTATAAAATCACCTAAATCTATTAGCTTTTTAAAGACATCATTATACATGGATTTGTCTTCACCTAAACAGATTTCATCTCTATTAAAATATACCTGAATGCGACCCTCACTATCTTGTAACTGCGCGAAAGATGCCTTGCCTTGGACGTTAATTGCCATTAAACGACCAGCTATAATTACCTGTTTGCCTTCTATAAAATCAGATTTTATCTGTTTAGAAGTATGATTTACTGGAAATAAATCTGCCGGATAAGGATTAATCCCAAGAGCACGTAATTTTTCTAACTTTTCGCGTCGTACTAATTCTTGTTCTGAAAGTTGCATTATTGTATTTTTTTTGAACTCTACCTTTTTCGGTAGACAGCTGCAAAATTACACTATTTAGAAAAATTAGCTAACTTCTTTTTAATTTGATTTTATCATCTCAAGGTTTTCTTTAACATCTTCATTTTCAGGATGCAGATTTATAGCTTTTTCAAGTACTTTCACTGCGCTTTCTTTTTGCCCAATAACACTTAAAGTATTTGCTGAACTCATGTATGATCTTGGTTCGCTTGGGGATAATTTAGTGTTTAATGTATAGACAGCAATTGCTTCCTCTATGCGATCTGTTCCATATAAAATACGACCATAGGTATTAAGCTCAAACATACTAGCGACTTTGCCTTTATAAGTTTTTAGAATCTTTTTAGTTTTTCTTTTTAAACCTTGAGTTCCCTTTATCTTTAAAATATTATCTACAACCGTTACATTTTGATAGTTAGATTTGTAATCGTCTTTTGCAATAATATTCTGTATATCTTCTTCGAAACTCTTAATAGGATGCTCTACAATTCTGTTGACCTCTTTGTTGTCTTTATAGAAAATAATAGTCGGAACTCTGTGAATATTAAGTCCTGCATCTTCGTGTTGTGGGCTTTGTTTATACATGTTTGGTTTTCTACTAACTGCAACTACTGTTAGTTGTTTCATTGGATAATTACAAGCTTCTAATACTTTATAAAATCGAGGAACTACTTTTTTAATATCTCCACACCAAGTACCCATAAATAATTTTATGTTGTACGTTTTTAATGCTCTAGAAATCTCAGTAATAATTGATTGGTTTGGTTTCATCTAGATTTTTAGTAAATCAAGATGTATAATTTTCACCTTCCAATCCACTTTTATCAATTTTAACGAGAAGATAAGGTATTTCACCTTTCTATTGCGATTTCTTTATTTAATGTTTGTGCTTTTAATTGAAATGTAAAAACAAAGGTGATTAATAGAATGATTATGTTCGTTTTCATTGTTATAATTTTAAAGTTTGTGAGCAGCGAAATATATGCCTTTTAGAACGTAGTGTGATTTTTTCAGATTTGGAGCATATCTACTATGTTCAATGTGAAAGCATTGGTAATCTAGAATTTTATTATGATGCAATTATATTACCCTTTATTTTAAGAATTTTATTCCCACCTTTAACATTAGATGTTACGATAATTGTTTTGGTAAATGCACCAAGTCTTAAGGTGTCGTACTTTATCTTTAATTTACCTTTTACACCAGGTAATAATGGCGCTTTAGAATAACTCGGTACTGTACACCCACAACTTGTTTTTACTTTTGTAATTAATAATGGGGCATTACCTTTAAACTCAAAAAATCCAGATTCATCTGCTGTTGTTTTAGCGATAATTTGTTCTGATTAGACACCAGCCATTTTTCGATAATCTTCAACTATAGAAAGATAAACTGAATTCTGCCATTCATTAGGATTTATAAAACCAGAAAAGGAATATTAAGCTCTACAGATGGAAGTAACCGCTAAAAAAACAAAAGAATTTTTAATCGCTTAGACAGAATCTACATCATTTAAAGATACTTTGAAATAGTGTAAGCATAAAAAGTGTAACAATTTTACAAAAAATACGTCATATCAATACATCAAATCATCAAACAAAATTATGAGTATCTGGCGTGTCATACTGTCCATCATTTGCCCACCTTTAGCAGTTTTAGATAAAGGTTGCGGCTCAATTCTTATTACTTTTTTATTATGGCTTTGTGGATGGGTTCCAGGGGTCATTGCAGCATTAGTTATTTTGAATAATCCTGAGCGATAAATTATTATCTTTGTACTTTACGAAATCAATAAAGTTTTAATGAAAAAACTATTCTTATTATTTACCATTGTTTGTTTTTTAACAAGTTGCAATGTAACCGAATCTATTGTGTTTAATGAGAATGGCTCTGGTCAGTTTCTTGTGACTTACGAAATGGGACAAGCTATGAAAGCCGTGACAGAAACAATTGGTGGTGGAGCATCGGATAATGAAAAGAAAGAAAAAGGTAAAGTAATCGATACAACAATGGTTTTTGCTGATGTAATGGAAACTTACAGGGATAGTGTTGCGGCATTGCCAGAAGATAAACGTTTAGCAATGGAGATGGTAAAAGACATGTTTATGAATATGAAAGTGGATGAAGATGAAGGGATAATGGATATGGGAATTGGTCTTAATTTTAATTCTATCGATGCTTTAAAAGATATCAATAAAAAGATTAAAAAAGCTCAAAGTTTAAACACACAAGGCGATCAAGTAGGTGCAATGATAGAGAATTCACCACTTGGGAATTTCTTTGGTAACGAAAACAATGCGGTAGGCTACAGTTTAAGTGAGAATAGTTTTTCAAGAGAGACGATTATTGAGCTTCCTGAAGATGCAGCTGAAGATGCTGTAGATGAGTTGTTTGATGAAGCTGACGAAAGTAATAAGGAGTTTATGGATTATTTTGAAAGTGCCTATTACAACGTCAAACTTACATTTCCAAAAGCAGTAAAGTCTATTTCTGTTGATCGTGTGGAATTTTCTAAAGATAAAAAAACAGTGACTTATAAAGTAAATTGGATAGAGTATCTTAAAAATCCAAACCTGTTAGATGTCAACGTAGAGTTTTAAATGAATAAATCTATAAGACTACAAGATTTAGGGACTAAAGATTTTAAAGCGACTTGGGATTATCAAGAAATGCTTTTTAAGGCCATTTTAGATACCAAAATAAAGAATAGAAGAGAAGATGCAGGATTAGAAACAGACAATCACTTTCTGTTTGTGGAACATCCTCATGTCTACACTTTGGGTAAAAGTGGCGATTTGTCTAATTTGTTGCTGTCGCAAGCACAGCTAGAGGCAAAAGGAGCAACATTTTACAAAATAAATAGAGGTGGAGATATTACCTATCATGGCCCTGGTCAGATTGTAGGTTATCCGATTTTAGATTTAGATAATTTCTTTACAGATATTCACAAATATCTACGCTTTTTAGAAGAGATAATTATCCTCACTTTAGCAGAATATGGGTTGAAAGCAAAGCGTAGTCCTGGTGAAACAGGTGTATGGTTAGATGTTGGAACTCCGTTTGCACGCAAAATCTGTGCTATGGGTGTTAGAGCTAGCCGATGGGTTACTATGCATGGTTTTGCACTAAATGTCAATGCCGATTTAGGATATTTTGATAATATTATTCCTTGCGGTATAAGAGGAAAAGCTGTTACAACTCTAAACAATGAATTGGGTGTTGTAAAAGTTGATGAAGAAGAAGTTAAAAGGAAACTTTTAAAGCATTTTAGTGTGCTTTTTGAGGCAGAGTTCATTTGATGTGTTATGTGCTTTTAACACAATGAAATAAAACGTTGGAATTAATTTAGTTATAAGTCAAAACTGTCTTTTGGTATGGCGTGAAAGCCTGTTGTTTTTACTTGAATTTCTAAATCTTCTACGCTAATGAGTTTGGTCGTGTAAACGGTAATTTCTCGCGGAAACACCGCTGTATTTAGCTTAACGTCCTTAATGCCGTCTAATTCGAAAATTCGTTTTTTTATGCAATCTAATTCTTTTTGTTCTGTGGCATCGGTTCCGAAAACTCTGCCATGTGGACCCGGAATAATATGTTCTGAAATTAAACTCATAATAATGGATTTAATGTTAATGCTTTGGATGTAATCCATTTCGATTTTTTATACACTCAATGTACAATACAAAATGATAATAAAAATTGATATTGGTCAGTATTAAGAAGTTTTATCGGATTCTTACATTAGACTACATTTAAGCCTCAGCATTAAAAAACACTTTGTAAAAATGCATTTTTTTCTCATCGTCATAACCACGTTCTAGATATTCAGCAGATGCATCTGGAGCGTCCACATCGAGTTTAATCTGTATGTTGGTGTCTAATTTTATTTCAGTTTTAATCTTTTGTTTTTGTTTTTTTAAGACACGCTCAGAAACATCAAATTGATTTCTTATAAGGACTTTGTGCTCAGATTCATAACTTTTTTTGTAGTCCTCAAAAAGTTGTATTTGGTCTTCTTCATCAAAAATTTCTTCCTTAAAGGTTTCAATATTTACAATTTCATTTTCCTTAAAAAAATCAACTGTTTTTGCTAAGAAATTACTTTGTTCTTGACCTCCAAAATTTGGTTGCAATACTTCTTTAGAAAACTCCCTACAGAGCTCAATACAATTCTTAGTATGTTGGTTGCTATCGTCTGGATATTTTATATTAAGGAAGCTTTTAATCCAGTATTGCGTATCGTAAGTATTATTATCCACACTAAACACAATTTTACCTTCCATATCGGAAGTGTTTAAAATTAAACAGCCTTTGTCGACTTTCTTTGCTTGAATCCCTTTTTGGACAAGTATATCGTAATTACCAGACTCTAAATAGGTTTGAAAAAATTCCGTTTTGTTTTCAATCTTATAGATACCCACTGCATCTGTAAAGTAGTCTTCATATTGTACGTTTTCAAAATGGCAAATTAGAACGTCTCCTGTTTTAATTTGAGCAGAATTACTTTGTTCAAATAAGTGTGTTACTATATGTTTTGAGACGTCTTCAAATTTAGCTTCCTCTTTAAAGATTTGTTCGCTGTATGTATTAATTTCATTGAGACCAACGTCACTATGATGATGAAAACGATAACTCTCTGTAATACTAACAAAAGGCTTTAGAAGATAAGGTAACATTAAGTTATAAGTGGCTTCATCAAAATCTACGGGAGTATCAGAAAATGCATTTCTTGTGCCATTAAATTTGTTACCAACTTTGTGAATAATACAGCTTTTTATTGAGGCTTTTTGTCGTTTTATCATTGCAAGTAATAGGTCTTATATTTAAGATACAATACTACAAAATGATAGGGTTAAAACTAAAGAAACGCCAAAAATTAATTTGGCGTTTCAGACTCGAGGACTTTGAGATTTGGTTAGCGTTATGTTTTGACAAATTCTACACGTCTATTTTGTGCTTTTCCATTTGCTGTACTATTGTCACCAACAGGTTGGCTTTCGCCTCTGCCATCCGTGGTAAGCCTATCTGCTGAAATTTTATAAATATTTATTAAAACATCTTTTACTGCTGCAGCTCTGGATTTTGACAATTTTAAATTGTCATCGTCTGAGCCATCAGAATCGGTATGCCCAATAATATTCAGATTTATGTTTTCATCTTGCATTAGCACTTGAGAGATCTGACGAATAATACCCAAAGATTGTGGTTGAATATTTGCAGAACCAGAATCAAATAAAATTCCGTTGGTAGAAATCTTACCTTCATTCATTAATTTTCTTCTTAAATCTTCACCTCCTTCTGATACCTTGAGGTTAGACATAAATAGGCGTTCTACTCCTTCTACTTTAAATCCATTTAGGTGAAATTTTATAGCTTTTAGAGGTGAGTCCGCACCTATCATTTTAGGAATATCCACACACTTTTTTTCATTAACCCAAACTCTAAAACGTTCCTTGTTAACTGCTATTGAAATATGAGGTTTGTTAAGCACTGCTTTTCTAATATCGGCTTTAATATTGTTAGTAATACTATTTTTGCCATCTATTCTATTTCTAACACGAAAGGTTGAAACCACAAATTGTACAAATGGAATTTCGACTCTAGCAAAATCTTTTCCAGTTCTAAATTCATTATTGTCAGATAGGGTCACTTCTAATTGCGCAGCACTAGAAGTTTGACCGCCTAAACCAAGGGCTACAACGTCAAACTCTATAGTAAAATTCTCAGGTAGTTCTCTTGGTAAGTTAGGAATTACAAATGTGTTATATCCTTGTTTAAATTCAAACCAACGACCTGGAACTTTATTTAGAGTTACAATTTCACCAGATCCATTTGTGTTCCATGTACTTGGAAAATCACCGATAAAGTCATTTGAGAAATCATCAAAAAATATCAGTTTATCGCCAGGCACAAAATCATATTTACTGTAAGCTTCTAAATCGTCTGAAATATTAGTTGACGTTGCTTCTATGTCACTGACTGAAATTTCCTTTTCTTTAGAATTACCTGATAATTCTTGTTCTGAATCTTCACCATTTTTTGATGATTCATCTGCATCTTTACCTATTTCTTTTTCGTCGTGTTCACGCTGACCTAGAAGTAATTCTTTGGTAGTTTTAATGCTATATTTTAAAGCTTTTCTCGAACGATTAATTTGTAATGTAGCTTTTGCTTGTTTTAAAGCTCCTTTTCCATCTAAATCATTTAAAATATCTGGTGCAGTTTCACTTAATACGGCTACCTCCTCAAGGGCTTCTTCTAAAACATCTAAGTCTTCATCCTCTAATGGTGTGCCTGCTTCAGCATAACCATCGTATTTATAAACCTTGTCGTATAAATCGAAAGATTCCTTAACAAAACTATCTACACTATAAATGCCAACTTGGCTTTTCGGCCGTTTTATTTTTCGAGTCTGACCTTCAATGTTCGGAATTATATAAAGGGTAAGACAAATAGATATAACTATTTGTGCTGAATTAATTGAATACTTCATTTTAAGTGATTGATTAATAGTGATCTAAAATTAAGAATAACTATTGGTACCAAAAAATGAAATGTGTATTTCGTTTATAATTTAGTGTAATTTGTATACAATAATATTTTTAGTATCACTTTGAGTGATGAGCTCTAAACCGCTCTCTTTATCTAATTTTTGCAATTCTGCAGCTGAGGTTCCATAGATTGGGAAATTTGGAATCGATTTGGCTTGGCTATCAAAAAGGTAGACCTTTTTCGATTGTAAATCTGTGGTAGAGACATAGATTTTGTCATTAAGGTAAAATACTTTTGGGGCTGTATATTCTCCATAATCTAAATCTACTGTTCTAGATTTAATGTTTAGTTTGTTTTCAATCATCGAAACTAAAGTCTTACTCGTGGTTTTTAGATAATGTTTATCTGAAAGGTTTAAATTTTTTGTAATTAATTTCCCTCGTGTATTAACTTGTACAAGCTGACCAAGTGTGTTGGTTGCTGTAAATTTATTCTGGTACAAAAATATTTCGTTATCAGAAAATCTAATTTTGTCTTTTACACTGATTCTATTACGTCCTTTTCGATTTAAAATTTTTAACGTTTCTCCTGCAGCAAACGTAATATAATCTTTAGCGCCTATTCTAAAATGTTTAGGCTGAGTTTTTATAGCAGATCCGTTATTCTTATAATTAAAACCTGATACAGCTTTACCTTCTGCATTATACATTAACAAATTTTCACCTTGAGTAACTAAGAGCCTGTAGTTTTTTCTATTATCATAATCGAAGACAGAAAGTGGTTTTGTTATTTGATCATTAAATTTTAGTGGAAAAGGGGAGACATCTTTACCATTTCGGTCTAAAACATAAATGCGATTTGGTGTTGCAAATGCCAGCTGTAATCGACCATTTTTGTACATGTCTATTTGTTCAATATCACCAAGAATTGCACCATGTAATTGTTTTTTCCAGAGAATATTTCCAGAGCTCGAAATAAGGTAGAGCGTGTTATTAATATCCTGTACGACAATATCATGAGCTTTGGTAACATGGTTTTTAAGCGTTTGAGGTTCTGAGATAAGTTCTGTATTTAGTTGTGTTACAAATGCTTCTGTTATTGTATTTGAAGCTGCTCTTTTTTTGAATTTTTGGATAACACCATTAACGTGAGCATAATTATCTTCATAAATATACTGCACGGCATTGGCGTTATAACCTCGTAAATTTTTGCCTAGGATATTTGATAAGCCTTTAGAATTTTTAAAAATAAATAAAGAAGCTTCATCGCTTAGATTTTTGCTAATACCAATATATGCATCAGATTTTGCAAGCGTATTATTATTTAAAGCTTGTGTTAGAATTGTTTTTATAGTTTCCAATGAATTTGAAAAGACAATAAAATTTTCATAAACACTAAAAAATTTGGTGTTAGTATAAGAGATAAAAGGCAGTAATCGAGATTTAAAAAAGTCTTGATCGTTAAATTCATAAATCTCTATAGCTCTAAAAGTTTCAACGTTAGTTTTGTCATCAATAGATTCAAATACTAGGTTAGAGTCCAGTGTGCTCAGTATTATAGCATTATCTACTAAAGCAATTTCATTAGTAAAATTTAAAAATGTTTGAGTACTGTCAATTTCTCTATTATTTAAGACGTTTAGGTTGTTATTGAAAACTGAAAAGTCATCGTATGTAATACTCAATAGAGAATTAGTGTTATCAGGAGCCAATTTGGGCGTATTTGTTTTTTGAGGAATTGTATGTTTAAAACTATCAAAAGAATTAAATATAGAATCATTAGAAGTTTGAATTCCATTATAATTAAGTCCCTGTTCAGAGTAGCCTAAATCTAAAACAGTAAAGTTGGCATCGTTTTCTTTTTCTCCAATGCCTGTAAATAGTAATTTTGAGTAATTCTGTGAACTTGATTTAAAAACTATTGAAGCTACAGATTTTTGATTAGTAGTTTCAATTAATTTACTCAGTTCATTATTTGTTTGTTCCGTTTTTAAGGACTTAAGAATTTCTAAGTTATTTGTACCAGCAAATACATTTCCTAAGATTTTATGATAAATAGTAGTTGAGTTTATTTGTGTTTTATGGATATCATAATCTACTAAGGTTTCAGTTATTTGGTTGGTAATAGAATCTGTAACAAATAGTGAAGCGTTATTTTCTGTAAGGATTAAATAATCAGAATTGTTTTCTGAAGCTTCTAAAAAATTAATGAAGACTTGTTTAGTTGTGTTGAAATTTTTTAAAACTTCCGAAGTATTTTTTAACTCCTTATTATATATACTAGAAAGTATGTCGTGATTTTCAATACTGTTAACAAAGTCATTAAGTTCATTTACAATAATTACAGCAGATACATTATTGGGAATAAATTGTTCGGGATTTTTGGTCTTATTATAGTCTTTTCGACATGCTAAAATAAAGATTAGCATTATTATTAAATATCCGTATTTCTTCATTAATAAATAATTATGGATACAAATATAAAAAGTTATAAATCTAATTGGTATTGCTCTGGCAATAATCTGAACGATTTTCTGTGATACTTTGTTATGCCAAATTCCTTAATTGCAGCTCTGTGTTCTTTAGTTGGGTAACCTTTGTTTTGTTTCCAATTGTACATTGGAAATTCTTCATGGATTTTTTCCATAAAATTATCCCTATAAGTTTTGGCTAAAATTGATGCAGCTGCAATACTTAAATATTTACTGTCACCTTTAATAATAGTTTCATGGGGAATTGTATTAAATGGTTTAAACTTGTTTCCATCAACTATAATAAAATCAGGAATTGTTTTAAGTTTTTCAATAGATCCATGCATTGCTTTAATCGATGCATTCAAAATATTGATGCTATCAATTTCAGATTCAAAAATATGCTGGACACCAAATGTAAGGGCTTCTTTTTCTATAATAGGTTTTAATAGATTTCTTTTTTTTTCGGAAAGTTGTTTAGAATCGTTTAAAAAACTATGACGAAATGAATCTGGTAAAATTACAGCTGCCGCTGTAACAGGTCCAGCCAAACAGCCTCTACCAGCCTCATCTGTACCACATTCTAAATCAAAGGAGGAATACTTAATTTTTAGCATCAAAATGTTAAAATTTGAGCAAAGTTATAATTATAACGCAACCCTTTTACATTATTTACATCTAAATAATGAGATAAACAGTTTAAACCATTCGAAAATGATTTGTGTTAGTTGTTATCATATTAGCAAAAGTATTAACATTTTTTTGGCAAAAACACTTGCTTATTTAATATTTAATTAAGATGTTTGCAACTAGACTAACTCAAATAATTGTTTTATGAAATTAAAGTTAACATGGTTATTAACGCTTTTTATGGCGTTCGTGATGCAATTTTCTTTTGCACAAGAGAAAACTGTCACAGGTACAGTTACAACAGCTACGGATGGCATGCCGCTTCCAGGTGCTAGTGTAATTGTAAAAGGTACCTCTAGGGGTCAACAAACAGATTTTGATGGTAAATATACCATTAAAGTGGATCAAGGTGATGTACTTGTAATTTCTTATGTAGGTATGACACCTGGAGAAATTACAATTGGTGCAGCTAATACATACGATATTGCGTTGGAAGATGCAAACACTTTAGATGAAGTGGTTATTGTTGGATATGGTACAACCACAAAGAAAGCTTATGCTGGTACCGCTACAGTTGTGAAATCGGAGAATATTGAGACAAAAAACTTCTCAAACGTTTCTCAGTCTCTTGCAGGTGAAGCAGCTGGTGTAACAGTAATTAATACATCTGGACAACCAGGTTCAACTTCTACAATTAGAATTAGAGGATTTGGTTCTGTTAATGGTAACAGAGCTCCTTTATATGTTGTTGATGGTGTTCCTTTCTCTGGAAGTCTTAACTCGATTAACCCTTCGGATATTAAGACTACAACAATTTTAAAAGATGCAACGGCAACTGCGATTTATGGTTCAAGGGGTGCTAATGGTGTAATCTTAATTACTACAAAAGGTGGTACTGCTTCAGAATCTTACATTGAAGTTGATGTTAGAACTGGTATTAATACACAGTTAATTGACAGATATGAAGTTATTACAGATCCAGAAGAATTTATTGGATATGTATGGGAAGCAAATGTAAACCGTGAAATATTAGGTGGAAATGCTGATCCAGTAGGTACAGTGAATAATACATTATTCACAACGCTTATCAATCCTGTGTACAACATGTGGAATGTTGCTAATGGTGCTGAATTAATTGATCCAGCAACAGGTAAAGTAAGAGCTGGTGTGACAAGAAAATTTACACCAAAAAATTATGCTGAAGAAGCATTTAATCCTGCTTATAGAACAGAAGCTAACCTTAGAATGGGCGGTGGTAACGAAGATGTTAAGTATTTCGTTTCAGCAGGTTTCTTAGATGATTCGGGTTATATTATTAACTCTGGGTATAAGAGATATACTACTAGATTAAACATTAACGCTAAAGTTAAACCATGGTTAAAGCTTGGAGCTAATTTAGGTTATGCTTATTCTGAGACTTTAGCAAATGGACAAACAAATGGTGCTGAGAACCTTTTTGAATTTGCTGATAAAATGCCTCCTATTTATGGCATATTCTTAAGAGATGATAACCAAGATTTAGTTGAAGACCCTATTTTTGGTGGTTTCCAATATGATTATGGATCGATTTCAGCTATTAATAATGGTTTTGCACCTAGAGCTAGACCCGCTTCAGATGGTCTTAACCCAATAGCATCTGCATTATACGATTATGTTGGTACAGATAGACATGAAATTAATGGTAGCTTTAATGCTAATATAAATATTGCAGAAGGATTAACTTTTGAAACTACATTTGGTGCACAATACTCAAATAACGTTTTCAAAAATACTTCTAACCAGTTTTATGGTGGTGCTGCCCCAAGTGGAGGTACTTTATTTCAGAGAGATACTGAAACATTAACAATGAACTTTTTGCAGTTATTACGTTACAGAAAGGATTTTGGAAAACACTCTATTGAAGCATTAGTAGCGCACGAAAGTAACGATTTTGATAGATCGCGTATTACTGCTAACAAAAGTAAGTCAGTTATACCTGGTGTATATGAAATAAACAACTACATTGTGGATGATTTCCCAGTGTCTGGTTTTTCTGAAGGTAGAACTTTAGAATCTTATTTCGGTCAAATTAATTACGATTATGATGATAAATATTATTTAACAGGATCACTTCGTCGTGATGGATCTTCTAGATTTGCCTATGAAAAATATGGAACATTCTATTCTATCGGTGGTGCTTGGATTCTATCAAATGAAGATTTCTTAGCAGATAATGATTTATTTACATTCTTAAAACTAAAAGGATCTTTCGGTACTACTGGAGATGAGAATGGTGTTGGATTTTATACAGGTATAGATACTTTTAATGCATCTAATCTAGGTGGAAGTATAGCGATAGCGCCAAATACTTTTGAGAATGAATCATTAACTTGGGAAACAGCTAAACAATATCAAGTTGGTGTTGAGTTTGGGCTTGGAAATTGGTTAGACGCTTCTTTCGATTATTTTGTTAAGGATACAGAAAACTTAATATTTTCTAGAAGAAACCCACCTTCTAGTGGTGTAGCTGTAATTACAGTTAATGATGGAGAGTTAAGAAACTACGGTTTAGAATTTGATTTAACAGGACATATAATAAGTAAAGATGATTTCACATTAGACGTAAGTCTTAATGGTGCAATGTACGATAATGAAATCACAACAATGCCTTTAGAGCCTGCTACAGGTTTACCTAAAATATTAGATCGTCAAGGTAATTATGCGTATACAAAAGGAGGTTCTATTTATGACTTCTATATCCGTGAGTATGCTGGTGTAGATCCTGCAGATGGATATCCAATGTGGAACCAGTATTATGATGATGTTAATGGTGATGGTTTATTTGATAGTGGTGATACTGCTATCCAGAGTATGACTGATTATTTGGATGCTAATCCTGATGCTAATGTAGAAAAAACGCTTACTAAAACTTATGCAGATGCTACTGAAAGGTTCAATGATGGTAAGTCTGGTATTCCAGATGTAGCTGGTGCATTTCGTATAGCCGCACGTTATAAAAATTGGAATTTATCTACGCAGTTTACATACTCTCTTGGTGGATACGCATATGATAATCAATATGCTGAGTTAATTCACGATAATAATAGTGGTATATCTGGTACTAACAGACATATAGATATTAGAGACAGATGGCAACAGCCTGGAGATATTACTAGTGTTCCTAGAATTGCAGATAGAGTAATTCCTAACGTTAGATCTCAATCGACAAGATTCCTTATTAAGAAAGATTATTTGGCTTTAAATAATATTTTATTAGGATATACTTTATCTTCTAAATTTTTGGATAACACAGGTTTAGATATGGTAAACTTATATGTATCTGGTGATAATTTATTTGTAAAGTCAGCTAGAGTAGGTTATAACGCCTCACTTAGTGAATCAGGTAGTAGTGGAAGAGCAACGTATGCACCACTTACTACGTTCACTTTAGGTGTTAAATTAAAATTTTAATTAAAAAAAAGCAATATGAAAAAAAATGTATTTAAATTAATGATGCTATCGGCTATAATGTCATTGACATTTAGCTGTGGTGAAGACTACTTGGATAAGAGTCCAGAAGGTGGATTAATAACTTTAAATCAACTTGCTGATGCAGGTGCGGTTAATCCGGATATTTTAATTGGTACAATGGACGGTGTTTATACGACAACCTTTAATACGGGTACTGGTGGAACTGGAGGTCATGATGATTTCGGTCAGAAAGCCTATGATATCTTTGGTGATATGTTATCTGGTGATATGGCGCTTTCTCTAAGTACTTATGGTTGGTACAGAGCGAGTATTACTGAATTGCAATGTACTCAAGATTTTACGTACTCTGACAATTACCAAGTATGGAGACATTATTATAGAGTAGTAAAGAATGCTAATATTGTAATTGGAACAATCGGTGGTACTGATTTTGATCCAGAGACTGATGTAAACAGATACATTTTAGGTCAGGCATTAGCAATGAGAGCGCATTCTTTATTTTATTTAACTCAGTACGAATCTAGAGATTATATGCCAGATGCGGAGATATTACCTTTGTATACTGAAAATCAAAATTTAGGTCAACCAAAATCTACGACTAATGATGTGTATACATTTATAGAAAGAGATTTAAATAGAGCAATCGACCTTCTAGACGGTTATAATAGACCAACTAAAACTCAGGTAAATAAGCCAGTAGCGCAAGCTATTTTAGCTTATGTATTAGCTTCTAAGCGAAATGCTTGGCCAGAAGTTGCTGCATTGACGTCAGAAGTAATGTCTACTAATGGTGCAACATTAATGAGTTCAGGTGAAGTGACAGGTGGTTTTAATAATGTAGCTACACCAGGATGGTTTTGGGGTGTAGATTTAACAACAGATATAGGTTTAGGCTTAGTATCATGGTGGGGACAAATTGATTATTTCTCTTACAGTTATGCTGCTTATGGTGATTCTAAAGCAATAGATGAAAATTTATATAACGCTATTCCTGCTGATGATGCTCGTAAAGCTCAGTTCTATGATGTAGCAGGTTCATTATTTTTAATGCCACTAGATAAGTTTTATGATGATGATAGAGTGCCTGCTGGTGCTTCTGGTACAGTAACTGCAGATTACGTTTATATGCGTCAAGCAGAAATGATACTGTTAAATGCTGAAGCTTTAGCTAAGTCTGGTTCAGATGGTCCAGCAAGAGAAATGCTAAGATCGTTAATGTCTCAACGTGTTCCGGATACATCGTATTTAAATGCACTTTCAGGTGCAGCGTTACAAGATGAAATTTATTTACAAACACGTATTGAACTATGGGGTGAAGGTAAATCTTATTTAGCGCTAAAAAGAAATCAAGGTACTGTAAATAGAGGACCTAATCACCTTTCTTTTGTTGGTGAATCAATGTCTTATGACGATGAACGTTTAACGTTTGAAATTCCTGAAGCGGAATTACAAGATAATGTTAACATCGATTCACAAAATCAATAATAATTAAAACAAGACTTATCTCATGAAGAAAATTTTAAATTATATAATAGTAGGCATCTTGGTAACATTTGCTTACAGTTGTGAAGAAGACCTTCCTAGTGGAAGTACAAATTATGTAACCTTTGAGGAAAGCCCTAGTGGTTTAACTGTAGACAAAGACGCAACAACGACTAAGAATATCAATGTATATACTGGAAATACAACAGGTTCCGATAGAACATTCAACGTAATGGTTGATGCTAGTTCTACATTAACTGCTAGTTATACAGTACCTAGTACAGTGACTATTCCTGCAAATTCTAATGTTGGTTCAATCGCTGTATCAGTTACAGATGACGACACCTTGAGCTTTGTTGCTCAAACGTTAGTTTTAGATCTTCAAGATGAGGCTAGTATAAACACTGGTGAAAATCTTGTCATTAACGTAACGGAGTTATGTCCAGGTTCGTTAGTTCAATTTTTTCTAACACTAGATACTTGGCCAGATGAAACATCTTGGGAAATATATGACTTATCAGGAGCACCTGTAGTTATATTTTCAGGTGGACCTTATGATAATCCAGCAGATGATTTTGCTGAGTTAGCATTTGAGTTTTGTTTACTACCAGGTGAATATGGTGTAGTTGTTTATGATTCTTACGGAGATGGAGGACCATCTTATTCTGTAAAATCTGGTGCTACAACTTTAGTTGGAGAAACAACTTTGGTAAATACAACATCATCGGCTAGTACATTTACTGTTGATTAATTGATGTAATATTTTATTATAAAAATGAAGCCACCTTATTTTTAAGGTGGCTTTCTTATTTTTTAATAAAATTTTAGATTATATGAGTTAAATAATTATTTATAATATCATTATATTGCAAATAAAAATAAAAAATATGAAAAGGAGTATTAAAAAATGTTTGTTATTATTTACTATTTTAGGATTCTTTAGTTATTCAAGTGCTCAAAATATAGATAATAATCTTTCTAAAGCTAATTCTGAATTGGTAAAGGAATTTCAAAAGCAGGAACAGGAAAGAATTAATCGCGTTAAAATTTTTCTCAAAAACAATCCCAATGTTAGTAAATCTGTAGATAATAATAACAATCAACTCATTTATATATATGATATAATAAATAATAAACCTATTTATAGAGGAACTGATAACCTTGGCGCAAGCAGAGCTACTAAGACTAATCATTTACACAGTGGTGGAAGTTTAAATTTAAATTTGAGCGGATCCGGAATGACGGTTGGTGTATGGGACGGTGGACCAGCTCAAGATACGCATGTAGAATTTGCTAATGCAGCAAACAATGGTTCAAGAGTAACAATAATTGATGCTGCTACTGTAGATGGTGATACTGGGTTTAGTTCTCATGGAACGCATGTTACAGGTATTATTGCATCCAAAGGTGTTAACGCAAATGCCTTAGGTATGGCGCCAGATGTAAATGTAAAGTCCTACAATTGGTCTGATGATTATTCTGAAATGACTACCGCAGCCAATGCCGCAGTGGACCCAATAATAATATCGAATCATTCTTACGGTGTGTATATTGATCCAGGTGATGGTTCTGGTCCGATTGATTCTTGGATAATGGGTGCATACACACAACGTTCATCTAATGTTGATAATATTGCAAAAAATAATCCAGGATATTTAATTGTTATGTCTGCTGGAAATGGTGGTAACACATCATATACAGGAGGAATGCACCCAGGTTATGATAAGTTAACTACTAATAAAACAGCAAAAAATATCTTAGTAATTGCTAATGCTAATCCAACTGTGGTCGAACAACCTATATTTAGCGGTAACTATGAGATTTCTAGTATGTTTATTAATTCTAGCAGTAGTCAAGGTCCAACAGATGATTTAAGAATAAAGCCAGATTTAGCAGCCGATGGTACAAATTTACTGTCGCCTGTTCCAACAAATAGTTATGCTACTTTTTCAGGTACTTCTATGGCTTCACCTAATGCTGCGGGAACATTAATGCTTTTGCAAGAATACTACAACCAAATTAATGGGGTATACATGAATGCTTCTACTTTAAAAGGTTTAGTATGTCATACATCATTAGATGATATTGTTACTGCAGGTCCAGATCCAATATTTGGATGGGGCTTTTTAGACGCAAAAGCATCTGCTGAGACAATAACAGAAGCTAATATTAGCGAGTCGATTATTGATGAATTAACATTAGATAATGGACAAACTTACACATATACTTTTGCAGCACAGGCTGGTGAGAAATTAAAAGCAACAATTTGTTGGACAGATATGCCAGGTAATATAAACACAGGTTTATTAAATGATCCAACACCAAGATTAGTTAATGACCTAGATTTAAGATTAACGAAAGGCGGTAATACTTACTTTCCTTGGAAATTAGATTTTGCATCCGGAACTGGTTTTTCAAATTCAAAAGGAGATAACATAGTCGATAACATAGAAGTTGTAGAGATAGATGTCCCTGAAACTGGAAGCTATACCTTAACAGTTTCTCATAAAGGAACAATCCAAGGTAATAGCGGTGGACCTTTTGACCCTCAAAGTCAAGATTTTTCACTAGTAATAACAGGTAATAACTTAACCTTAAGTACATCAGACTATGAATTATCTAATACTAAAGTTTGGCCTAACCCGGCTTCAAGTGTTGTAAATATTAGTTACATAGCAATAAGTGATCAAAAGGTGTCGTTATCAATTAATGATTTGCAGGGAAGATTGGTTTATAATAAGTTAATAAGTGATGGGCAATCTGAAATTAGAGAGTCTATTGACGTAAGTAATTTATCTAAAGGAACTTATATTCTGTCTATTATAGAAGGTACAAATAAAGTTAATCATAAGATAATTGTCGATTAGTATTGATAAAAGAATAAAATAGATGTCAATTAGTTTATTCAAATGACTCTATAAAACAGATATATTCTATTTAGAGCGAGCGAGATAATTTTATGATTTCTCGCTCTAAATATTTAATAGAATGATAAAGAAATAATTCATTAAAATTTGATCCTTAACAGTCTTAAAAAGTTTGGTAATTAATATGTTGAACCCAAAATATTTAGTAATTATATTTTTTTTGTTTGCACTAAACAGAATTAGTGGTCAAGTAAAACTAAACAAAAAAGGGCTGCCTAATACAGAATATCAAAATGAGAATGATTCTTCTAAAGTTAAAAAATCAAAAGGATTTAAGAAATTAGCAACGATAGATATGTATTTACAGTTTAATGCTGAAAAGGATTCAGTAATAGTGGATACAACCTTATCAATAAAAAAGGACTATAAATTTAATTACCTACAAAAAGATAATTTTGGTTTAATGCCTTTTGCTAATATTGGGCAAACGTATAATACTTTAAGTTTTAACGCAATATCGAATCATACAACTCCTCTGTTTGGATCTAGAGCACGTCATTTTAATTATTTTGATGATGATGATATATATTACTTTGAGGTTCCAACACCCTGGACCAGGTTAACTTATAAAACAGCCTTTGAACAAGGGCAACTCTTAGATGCTTTCATTACAGTTAACTTGTCAAAACAGTTTAATTTTTCTATAGCATATAAGGGTTTAAGATCTTTAGGTAATTATCAAAATGCACTTACTAGTTCAGGAAATTTTAGATTTAATTCTAACTTTAAATCAAAAAACGGCAAATATGAGGCTAAAGGCCACATTATTATGCAAGATGTCTTGAATCAAGAAAATGGTGGGTTAAAAGATGTTGATATTGAGAAGTTCGAGTCTGGTGAAAAAGAATTTTTAGATAGATCTGTTTTTGATCCTAATTTTGAAGATGCTGAGAATACGTTAAGAGGGAAGCTTTTCTTTCTAGATCATTCCTTCGCTTTAATAAATAAAAATGATTCCATAAGTAAAAATAAGTTAGCGATTTTTAATTCCATTTCGTTAGCAGATAAATATTTTCAATATAAGCAAGTAGTGCCTGCAACGACATTTTTTGGAGATACATTCACTGGTAGTATTAATGACAAGGTTACGATTCAAAATTTTAAATCGTCACTAGGACTAAGTTATTTCAATAATATACTTGGTGAGTTAAAGTTTGGAATAAATTATACCAATATCAATTATGGATATAATAGTGTGGTTTTATTTCCAGATGAAAACATACCCAATAGAATAAAATCTAGCTTTATTGGTGTCGATGCAACTTATTCTAAAAAATATAAAGGATTTAATATCAAAGGGCATGGTGGTTTAAATCTTTCTGATGAATTTGTAGGAAGTTTTATAAATGGTGCTATTAGTTTAAAACTATTTGAAGATATGATTTTATCAGGCGGTATTAATATTAATACTAGACTTGCAAATTATAACTACCTTTTATATCAGAGCGACTATGTAAACTATAATTGGTATAATTTTGATAATTTTAAGAACATCAATACTCAGCAGTTAAATTTTAATATTAAATCTGAAAAGATATTTAATGCAGATATTGATATTACTAATATAGATAATTACACATATTTTAATCTTGAAGAAACAGGAGATAACGTTAAAGTTATTATGCCAAAACAGTATAATAAGCCACTTCAATATTTTAGGCTGAAGGTGCAAAAAGAGTTTAGAGTTGGTAATTTCGCTTTAGATAATACAGTTATGTATCAAAATGTGGTGAGTGACGATGAAGTTTTAAATGTACCAGCATTAATAAGTAGAAATACCCTTTATTACTCTAATCACTTGTTTAAAAATGCAATGAAACTTCAAACAGGTGTTACATTAAATTATTTCACAAAGTACCATATGAATGGTTATGACCCATTATTAGCAGAATTTTATACTCAAAATGATACTGAATTAGGTGGGTTTCCAAGACTAGACTTCTTTATAAATGCAAAAATTAGACAAACGCGAATATTTTTAAAAGCTGAACATTTCAACTCATCATTTACTGGTTATAACTATTTTTCAGCGCCTAATCATCCCTATCGAGATTTTACTGTACGTTTTGGTTTAGTTTGGGATTTCTTTTTGTAAACCCTTCATAGATTGACTTTTTTTATATTTTTTATGAATTAATAAAAAGAGTACCTATATATAATAGACTAGGTTAAGTAAGCATTCGAGTTAATTATGGTTTTAATTTTGTGATAAGATATTGTTTTAACAAGAAA
>ERZ1048872.151-NODE-151-length-82696-cov-7.112547_pt1 | contig 82696 bp, 86 predicted proteins | sample MGYA00383100_ERZ1048872 | MGnify/ENA primary metagenome ERZ1048872 (study PRJEB29581, sample SAMEA5548370) | metagenome | biome: marine; feature: coastal; material: water | depth 50 m | study: Short-term variability in the microbial, nano- and picoplankton...
GCACAATCATCATTTGCAGGTGGACATACAGAACCAAAATCTCCTAAGGTAAAATCACATCCTTCATCTGAATGCTCAACATCTAAAGCAACCGCAGTACCAACTGCATAAGGTCCAGCAATTACTGTTCCTGCAAAAACTGGAAAAGTAGCTGTTCCATCGTTAATAACTGTTGCGTCGCCTGCAGCAGAGACCACTACTTCTATAGTAAAAGTACCAGCTCCACAATCATCAACTACAGCTGTACTATCCACTACTGCTGCAGTACAACTAGGTGTTTCATAAGTTACAACTACATCAATATCAAAATAAATCGGATCATCGTAAGGATCTATATTTACAGATGTAAGTGTTATTGTTGTAAAATCCATTACGTTTAAATCTTCAAAATCAGCAGAACATCCTCCTGCTATTGAAGTGCCATCTGCAACACCACCTGTAACATCTAGATTAAAATTATACCAATCATCACAATAGGTCGTAGACCCAGAAGGACTGTAATAATGAACTACAAAATTTGCTAAACTAAGTTCTTGAATTGTATTACTACCATTTACAGTAATATCACCAGCATTAATTGTTAAAATAGTCGGAGCACTATCATAACCATCAGCTCCAAAATTTTGGTTCACTACAATCTGCGCATTAGATTGCCAACAAAAGGCAAACATGAGCGTTAACATAAACTGTGTTATACCTTTTTTGGAGGGATGAAACACATCATGTTTAAAAATCGTAAAATAATCTTTTTTAAATCGCGAACGAAGAGTTGGTTTTTCTGTCATAGATTGTTGTTATTAGTTAAATTAACACAACTATAAAATAGACTCAACAGCATTAAAACTGAATAACCAACTAATGATATTCAATTCTAAAACTACTATGTTACGGTAGGAATAGGGCGATAAATTCTGCTATTAATCAATCGCTTCTAAAATATGAATGGCCTAAAAATAATCATAAATAAATGTTAAAAACAAATGAATTATCAATAAAATCGACGAAATACAAATAAATTAGTATTAAAACTAAAAATATATGAATAATCAAATAAAGTAAAAAAAATACGTCAAAAAAAAAAGGAGGTTTGCTGCAATCTGCAGTCTAAATTAGATTTTTTTTAATCTTAGTCTAGTTTTAATAAGTTAACTTTAAATTTTTGATTTGAATTAATTAACCAGTAGAATTATTTTCTTTAAACAGAAATTAACAGCACATCCTATGCATGGTATTCAGATCGAAACAAAACGTCTCATACTAAGAGCTATTACGCAATTAGATGCTCAAGATTTTTTTGAGTTAGATTCTAACCCAAAAGTGCATCAATATCTTGGTAACAAACCAGTGATAACTATTGAAGAATCTCGTGCTATGATAGATACTATTTTAGAACAGTATAAAACCAATGGTATAGGACGATTGGCTATAATAGATAAAAACACGAAGCTATTTATAGGTTGGTCTGGCTTAAAATATGAGCAGAATTTACGGCCAGAATTCGATTATTACGATATAGGTTATCGCTTAAAAGAACAATTTTGGGGCATGGGATATGCTACAGAAGCTGCAATTGCATCATTAGACTATGGTTTTAAGGACTTACAATTAAAAGAAATATGTGCAGCTGCACACATGAATAATATTGGTTCTAACACAATTCTTAATAAAATAGGTATGAAACCTTCCGGAACATTTAAATATGAAGGTTTAGAACACAATTGGTATTCGAAGATAAATACCAGCTTATAATATTTACTTTGGTTAATATTTAAAATAACAAAAAACGAATTACTTTTTTAAAATAACAAAACCCCTTTCTCAAGGGGTTTTGTTATTAATAAGTTTGTCTAAACCATGACATGAATTTATTTATTACTGATGTTGTAATTTAAAGTTTATCGGAATACTATAAGGTACACCAACTGGCTTATTACGTTGTTTACCTGGTTCCATTTTAGGTAATAAACTAATAATACGTTCTGCTTCAGTTTCTAACAATCTATCAGGTCCTCTACTCTTAATTTTGGTTACTTTACCATACTTATCAATTAAGAAGAATACAAACACTCTACCTTGTATATTCAACTCTGAAGCTGCATCTGGATATCTAAAGTTTCTTAGAAGGTGTTCTTGCATCTTGTCTTGGAAACAGGCTTTTAATTGTGCGTTATTTCCTTTACATCCTGGGAATCGAGGTACTCTTTCAATCACAGAAAATGGTACTTCTATATCTTCCTCTACGTCTTCTACTTCTACGTCTTCTACTTCAACAACAGGCTCAATAATATCGTCTTGTCCAATTTCCGTACTCATTACCACAGTTTCTTCAACATCTTCAACATCTTCAACTATTGTTATAGATTCTGTTACAACAGGCTTTGGTGGTGGTGGTGGTGGAATGTTAATTGTAGTGATTGGAATATCTTCATCAAATTGTTCATCTAACATTAAAAGATCAATCTTAGTTGATTCCTTTTCGTAAGTCTTATGTTCAAGTCCTAAATAAGTTAAGACTAACATTACATTTAAGCCAACAGCAAAATATAGACTGCTGTTTCGACCTACATTGGCTCCTGGGTTTTTTTTGAGTTTCATGACGTCTAATTTTATAGCATAAAGTTAAACATCATATGTTATAAAAATTATGATAATTATCATATTACAAAAACACACTTAACAAACCTTTTTAAAGGTTATCTAACTGATTATCTGCACCATCCTCGCTAATTGTCCAAAAGAATCCTACAAAAAAGAATTGATCTGCGGCTGGTGTTAAAGCTCTTCTATTAAACTGACCATTTAAATCTGGTGTATTTGCATACTGATACCCATTAATATTTTTAAATCCTAAAACATTATTAACTGAGAAGTACAATATTTTTTGTGGACTCAATAAATAAGCCCAATTAATACTTAAACTATTAAAAGGTTTTGTACGCTCACTCAAAAATTTATCGGTATTTGGATCTGTGTACGTTCTCCCTGAAGAAAAGCCATAACTTAATCCAACTTGGCTCTTCCAATCTTCTATCCAATACTTTCCTACGATAGAAAGATTGTGTTTTGACGCATAATTTGGTTGTGCAGACGTTTCAAAGTTTTTATAATCACGCTCTGTATCTAAAAATGAATAACTTGCCCAGTAATCGACATTTTTTATGCTTGTGTTGTCTCTCCAAAAAATATCTACACCTTGTGCATAACCATATCCTGAAGAATTAAAATTAGTATCATAACTCTCAAATTGGGTATCAAATTTTACCAGATTATCATAGTCTTTTCTATATGCTTCAGCTCTAAATATTTTCCCATTGTTTACATATTGGTAGTTTAAAATATAATGTGATGTCTGTTCTGCTTTTAAATCTTGATTAAATTTTAATACAGCACTATTGGGATTCTGAAAAAAGTTACCATAAGCTAAAGAGAATTGTCCGTTTTCCGAACTTTTATATGCAACCGCAGCTCTTGGTGCAATATCAGTGCTACCAAATATGGAACTATAATCAGCACGTAACCCAACTTTTAAAGCCAACTTTTTTGAAAAAACTAAATCTGCTTCTGCAAAGGCTGCAGTGATATTATTAGTGTATCCATAAGTTTCGTCAAAGAATTCATCTGTATAGCTTTCTTTAAAATCTGTAATAAATTGTTCTGCACCAAAACTTAATTTGAACCTACTACTGAAGCGTTTTCTTAATTTCAATTTTAAATGAGCCGAATTTTCGACATCGCTGATATCGCTTGTTTGTATGCCTAAATCTGTATCAGCGAACGTATAGCTTAATCCTGTTTGAAGGCTCCAGTTATTACCAAGAATTCCTCTGTAAGATGTATTTAAATAGAAGTTATTGTTATTTAATTTATAATTTAAACCTTCTTCAAAATTGATATCGTCTTGGGTTAATTCAAATTTTGAGGTATCAAAAGCAGCATAAAACTTTAGCATTCCATTATTTAATCTTTGTCTAAATACAGTTTCTCCCTGTGCACCTTGATAAGGGGTTTCCCACTCATTTCTATCCTCAAAAATTGCCAAATATGGTGCTAGATTAATATATGACGCATTAAAACTTAATGATGACTTCTCCCATTTTTGTGTGTTACCAAGGACAGCACCAACAGTCATAATTCCGATATCGGTTTTTTCTTGGTCTGGTTCATCGATAGTATTTAATAGCAACACACTAGATAATGCTTGTCCATATTCTGAAGAATAACCACCTGTAGAAAATGTAATACCATCGAACAGAAATGGTGAATAGCGTCCACGAGTAGGGATATTGTTTGTAGTAGGTGCGTACGGCGTAAACACCCTAATACCATCTATAAATATTTGTGTTTCATCTGCACTGCCGCCTCTAACAAATAGCCTACCGTCTTCAGAAACATTTGTAGTACCAGGCAATGTTTGCAATGCACCAACAAAATCACCCAATGCACTCGCTGTTGTTACAACGTCTAAAGGTTTTAAAACAGATACTTTACTATTGTCACTGGCTTCAAAAGTACCAGCACTAATAACAACTGCATCTAAGGATTCAACATTTTCTCGTAATATAATCTGAAGGGTATTCATTTTTGAGACATCATCCATAATGGTTTTAGTTTCATACGATAAAAATGAAATGATTAAAGTTTGTGTACCCTCTTGTTTTGTATTAAAAGCGAATTTGCCATTTTCATCAGATGTTGCACCATCGTAGGTTCCATCTAAATATACATTAGCACCAAAAATAGGCTGATTTTTAGTATCTGCTACTCTACCCGAAATGGTGGTTTGCCCATAGAATAGTGCAGTAATTAATAGTGCAATAGTGGTAATTAAATTTTTACTCACGTCTTTTTTATATTGCTTACGGAGTTGTTGATTCTTAAGTTTCATGATTTGATTGATTAAAGATCCTAATTAAAGTTTAGGACACATTGATGGGACAAATTTGATGGATATTTAAGTGAACACAAATTCTATTATACCGAATTGTAATAATTCAATGATGAATTGAATATATTTGGATTATGGGACTAATTAAAAATCTCGCTTTTAGATTTGTAATTGGCGTTGTTGTTGCTTATTCAATATCTCAACAATTCCCAGCTTATGTAAACTTTATTTTAATAGGAGTGTTTATTGCGCTCTTTATTTTACGATCTCATTTGGCTAAAAAATTTTAATTAACAGTTACTGCATCAGGAAAACTACATTTATGCTATCCAACACCGAAAAACAATTCTCTTTACTATTTTTTATTATCGTTCTTATTGAACTAATTACAGGCAGTACAGAAACACTCCAATCAACGCATTACATTGCTAAACCTGCAATAGTAATTAGCCTTATCTTTTTATTCATTAAAACGTCCAAATCACTTTCAAAATCATTAAGAAGCTTAACAATCCTGGCATTAGTATTCTCATTATTAGGTGATGTATTATTAATGTTTGTAGACAAATCTCAACATTTCTTCACCTTTGGTTTAGTTGCATTTTTAATAGCTCATGTGATGTATATTTTACTGTTTCTTAAGCAAAGAAACAAAGAGAAATCGCCTTATGGTTTTATAGTGCTCCTATTAATTTACGCATCGAGTTTGTTCTATTTTTTAAAAGATGGCTTAGGTGAGTTATTTATTCCGGTTGTAATATATATGCTAGTTATTTTAGCTATGGCAACTACAGCTTTTTTAAGAAAAAACATTGCTAATATTCTCAGTTATGGATTGGTTTTTTTAGGGGCATTATTCTTTGTGATTTCGGATAGTGTGTTGGCGCTCAATAAGTTCCATCAATCGATTCCCTGGTCTAATATTAGTATTATGCTAAGCTATGCATTAGCGCAATATCTAATAGTAATAGGAATTTTAAAAATAAATGTAACAAACTCTAAAGTATAACTACTAATGGAGTAACTAACCAATTTCATCAATTGAACAAAGAACTAGAACATAGTTTCGTAGAGCTGTTGCAAAAGCATCAAAACATTGTACATAAGGTATGTCGTTTATATACCAACAATACTGATGCACACAACGATTTGTTTCAAGAAATAACAATACAGTTATGGCGTGCTTACCCAAAGTTTAGAGGAGACTCTAAATTTAGTACGTGGATGTATCGTGTAGGATTAAATACAGCAATTACGCTTTACAGAAAATCGAAACGAAGGATAACGACACAAGAGTTTGACAGCGTAGAGTTTAAGATAAAATCTGAAGAGTATGATGATACTGAGGAACAACAATTAAAGGTGTTATACAAAGCATTACATCAACTTAACGATATTGAAAAAGCTTTGGTTTTCTTGTATTTAGAAGACAAAGACTATAGAGAAATAAGTAAGACTTTGGGTATTAGCGAAGTTAATGCACGTGTAAAAATGAATCGTGTAAAGAAGAAATTAAAAACAATATTAAATCCGTAATATTATGGATGAACTAGATTTATTAAAGAAAGATTGGAACAAAGATAAGTCAGAATTTAAAAATTATTCTGATTCCGACATTTATACGATGTTACATAAAAAATCGTCTTCAATAGTAAAGACTTTATTTTATATCAGTATAGCGGAATTGGTATTTTGGCTTTTAGCTAGTATTTTACCATACTATTCATCGTCAACGTTTCAAGAAAAGCTAGAAGCAAGTTATGCAAATCCTCTTTTTCTTGGGCTAAGTATATTAAGTTATCTCGTAATATTAATTTTTATTTACTTGCTTTATAAATCCTACAAAGCAATTTCTTCTACAGATAATGCCAAAAAATTAATGGAAAATATTCTAAAAACCAGGAAAGTAATTAAGTATTATGTAATTTATAACTTAATAATGATTTTCCTTTCCATCCCACTTTCACTCTATTTTGAATATAATGAGAACCAAGAATTTCATCAACAGATAGCTGAGTTTAGCACGAATCAAATGTTAGTTCTGTACGGATTCGTGGTAGTAGTGGCAGGAGTATTTTTAATATTGCTATGGTTATTCTATAGATTAATTTATGGGATACTCTTAAAGCGACTTAATAGAAATTATGTTGAAATAAAGAAATTAGAAGTATAACTACCAATCTCTAAGTTCTCTATTTAAACGCTCTTTTTCTTCTAATTCTTCTTGCGGAATTACTTTTAAAAATGAAGGATGCTGCTCAATAGCGTATTCTATTTTTTCAACGATTTCAGCAATAGATTCGTTTTCATAATCGATTTCCAAAGGTTGTTTTATTTCAAAAGACTGAAAGATATTCTTCTTTTTAATTCTTAGTCCTTTTTTATCAAACGATCGTCTAAAACCATCAATAACAATTGGCACAACCAAAGGTTTATATTGCTTAATAATATGCGCAGTTCCTTTTCTAATGGGTTTAAATGGTGTTGTGGTACCTTGTGGAAACGTCACAACCCAACCATCATCTAAAGCTTTTTTAATACTAGTTATATCACTCATTTTTACCTGACGATTCACATTTTTCCCCTGAGAACGCCACGTACGTTCAATACTAATAGAACCTGTGTAAGCAAATATCTTAGGAATTAAACCCGATTTCATCGTTTCCTTAGCTGCGACATAATACATGTTTAACTTAGGATTCCAGAGGTAACCGACATTTTTAATGTTATCTAAACGACCACTTAAACTTGCGTTAAATACATGGAACATAGATATGACATCAGCAAAATAAGTTTGATGATTAGATATGAATAGCACATTGGTGTCTGGGAGATTTTTTATAATATCAGAACCTTCAATCTGTAACTCATTGAATCCTCTAAAGCGCCTGTGTGTTAATAAGCCCAAAATTCTAATGAGCCATTTTTTAACCCAAAGTATATGTCCAAAAGGATTCTTTTTGAATAATCCCATAGTTAGTTTTCAGTTTTTAGTCAGTTTGTTAGTATTACAAATGTAACCATTAAGTTAAATTATAAAACTTGTTTTAGCAAGTCTTTTAATTCGCTTAGCATCATTGCAGTTGCGCCCCAGACAATATAATCATTGAGTTTAAATGCTGGCACATCAACTTCTACTTTAAAAGATGTTGGTACTCTTGTAGTTATAGAATTTGCATCATTTAAAAAATCCATAAGCTTTACTTCAATAATGGCTTCAACCTCTTCATCTTGTTTAATAAACTTTGGTGTGGACTCTGAGATGGCCAAATAAGGATGTACCATAAAATTACTTGGCGGAATATACATTGGTGACATTTTTTTTATAATATTCACCATAGATTTTGGTACTCCAACCTCTTCCTCTGTTTCCCGTATTGCTGTTATCATTAAATCGTTATCTTCCACTTCATATTTTCCACCAGGAAAGCCGACTTGTGCTGAATGAACACCTTTGTAGGTTTTTCGAAGTATCAACACTAAATGCGTTTCTTCCTCTGTATTGGGATAAAATAAAGCCATAACACCTGCTTCCTTTGCTGATTTAGATTTCTCTTTAATTTTCTGAGCTAATTCTAATCGGTAAGGAGGGGACATTTTTGCATGCGATGTTTCGCCAAAAAGCTCGAGATGTTTTATTTTTACTACAGATTCTAAAAACGAATTAAAACGCATTTATGAGATTTCTAATTGTATTAAGTATTGGACTATTATTTTTCAATTGTGAAGATAAACAAACTTCAAAACAAAAAGATAATGCTTTTGCTAAAGATTCTTTAAAATTAGAATCAAAACCAAAAAAAACCATTCCAAAAAAGCCTGAATTAGAGTTCCCAAAGTTAACTGATAAAAATGCCATGGAGTTCTTTTTAAAATATGAAAAAGAAAACAAGGAAGATAAAGTGAGAATAACAACCGATTTTGGCAGTATAGAAATACAGCTTTATAATAAAACTAAATTTCACCGTGCTAATTTCATTTACCTCACCAAACAAAGCTATTTTGATGGCACCCAATTCTATCGAGTAGTAAATAACTTCATCATTCAAGGAGGAAGTAGTGACGATTACAGCATTGCCAAACGACGACGTAAAATAGGTAAATACTTGTTGCCACCAGACACAAAAAGAGGATATACTCACAAACGAGGTGCCGTATCTATGCCGAGCAGTGAGATTGAGAACGCTTATAAATTGGCCTCTCCTTTTCAATTTTTTATAATTCAGCGACAAGGTGGTGCAAAATATTTAGATAAAGAATACACCGTTTTTGGTGAAGTGATTCGTGGCATGGATGTCATTGATAAAATTGCCCAGGTAGAAACCGATGAAGGCGAATGGCCTCTACAAAATGTATACATTAGAAAAGTAGAAATTATAGAATAATTAAGAGATCCTTATTTCATTTTTCAGTATCTTATCAGGCTTAATTTTTTTGATTCAAAATGAATCTAAATTTTGAAAACAACATAAACTTACATATCATGATTTCTAAATCCATTAAAGTCGTCCTTCTTGGCAGCATTGTTCTTTTTGCAAGCTGCAAAGAAGAGACTAAAATTAACGAAAAATTAATGAGTGATAACCCACTAATCCAAGAATGGACCGGACCTTTTGAAGGTGTTCCTGCTTTCGACAAACTGTCGGTTGATGATGTAAAAACGGCCATAGAAGAAGGAATGGAGCTTAATTTGGCAGAAATAGAAATCATTGCCAATACTACTGAAGATCCGACTTTTGAAAACACAATAGTTGCTATGGAAAGTGCTGGTAAAGATTTAGACCGGGTGTTTGCATATTATGGAATAATGTCTGCCAATGTATCATCACCAGAATTTAGAGTTGTACAAACAGAATTAGCACCTAAACTTTCAGATTTTAGATCTAAAATATCTCAGAACGAAAAACTTTTTCAACGCGTTAAAGCAGTATACGATGCATCACAGGAAACTCCTTTAGAATCACAAGCACAGCGCGTTGTGGATTTAACTTATAAAAGTTTTGAAATGAATGGTGCTAACCTTGATGCCGAAAAGAAAAAACGCTATGCTGCTATCAACAAGGAATTATCAAGTTTATATACCAAATTTTCTAATAACGTATTACACGACGAAGAAAACTATGTTACTTATTTATCTAAAGACCAACTTGGTGGTTTATCTGATGGCTTTATAAAATCTGCTGCAAAAATTGCCACTGATAAAGGCGAAGAAGGGAAATACGCAATTACAAATACACGATCTTCAATGGATCCGTTTTTAAAATACTCTACTGAGCGCGAATTACGCAAAGCGGTATGGACCAACTATTATTCTCGTGGCGACAATGGAGATGAGTACGATAATAATAAACTCATAGCCGAGATTTTAAACCTCCGAAAAGAGCGTGTAGGATTAATGGGCTATAATAATTATGCCGAATGGAGATTACAAGATCGTATGGCAAAAAATCCAGAAAATGCTATGGAATTAATGATGGCTGTTTGGCCAGCTGCCATTGCAAGAGTGGGTGAAGAAGTAGCAGATATGCAAGTAGTAGCCAATGAATTAGGAGATAATATTATTATAGAACCTTGGGATTATCGCTTTTATGCCGAAAAAGTACGCAAGAAAAAATACGATTTAGATAGCGATGAAGTTAAACAGTATCTGCAATTAGATAAGTTGACTGAAGCCATGTTTTTTACTGCAGGAGAATTGTTTAATTATAAATTTACTCCTGTCGAAGAAGGATCTGTTCCAGTTTTTCAAGAAGATGTAAACGTTTGGGAAGTAACCGACAAAGATTCTGGAAAACATATCGGTCTGTGGTATTTAGATCCATTTGCACGCCAAGGTAAGCGCTCTGGTGCTTGGGCAACAACCTATAGAAGTTATACCTCATTTGAAGGTGAGAAAAATGTTCTGGCTTCCAATAATTCTAATTTTGTAAAACCTGCCCCCGGAGAAGCCGTTTTAGTTTCTTGGGATGATGCAACAACATTTTTCCACGAGTTTGGGCATGCGCTACACTTCTTCTCTTCTAATGTAAAATATCCTACGCTTAACGGAGGAGTAAGAGATTATACTGAATTTCAATCGCAATTATTGGAGCGCTGGTTATCAACAGATAAAGTGATTAACCAATACTTAGTACATTATAAAACAGGTAATCCAATTCCAGCGACTTTAGTTGAAAAAATTAAAAAAGCTTCGACTTTTAATCAAGGTTTTGGTACTACAGAATATTTAGCATCTGCTTTAATAGATATGAAATTACACCTTGCAGATCCAACAGATATCGATATAGATAAATTTGAGCGCGAAACTTTGGCAGAAATGAAAATGCCTAAAGAATTACCAATGCGTCATAGAACACCACATTTTGGACATGTATTCTCAGGAGAAGGCTATGCAACTGCATACTATGGTTATATGTGGGCAGATGTGTTAACAAGTGATGCTTCTGAATCATTTAGAAATGCACCAGACGGATTTTATGACAAAACCGTTGCAGACAAACTCGTAAAGTATTTATTTGCACCACGCAACTCTATGGATCCTGCTGAAGCTTATCGTTTATTTAAAGGTCGCGATGCAAAAATTGAAGCCTTAATGAAAGATAGAGGATTTCCTGTTCCGCAGAGTTAAGAACTAATATTACAACACATTTTAAAACATAAAAAAGGAGACTAAAAACAGTCTCCTTTTTTATTAAACCTTATTAATAGTATTTAATCAAATACCGTTTCAGGAATCATTGATAATGCCATAATTTTTTCCCCAGGTAGCGTCGCTATATACGTAAACATGCTTGTTGTTAAATTAATACTTCCAAAATGACCATCTCCATCAATACCATATATAGTTCCATCATCATCAGTTTCTATTGTTCTAACATCATCTAATTCAGTCATATCTGGGAATCCTGTTCCAGTCAATTCAATAACTTGAGAGATATTACCATTCAAATCTGAAACTAACACATCATTTCCATCAGTAATTAATAATTGGTTACTAGAAGATCCATATTCTATTCCCATACCATCGCTAAAATAGTACGTTTCGCCTTGATACATTAATGGAAATGTGCTTGAAAAGCTGCCATCTAAATTCAAATAAAGTAAGCCAGTGCTTTCGTCATAACTTGGATCGTAATAATCCCAATATACAGTTGCGAGTATTTTACCACCAGCCATTTCTAAGCCAGGTAGTGCATACCAATCTTCATCTGCATTATCATTAATTATAGTTGCTTCTAAAGTTGCTGGATTAATACTATAAATTATTCCGCTATAAGGATCATTTGCTCTAGAGCTAGCATACACAGTCTTGTTAGAAGGATTATATACAATATCTCGTAGACCAATTACAACTTCGCTATTTAAAGTTACAGTACCTAATGTCGTTAGTGCACCATTTGTAATGTTTATAGACGAAAACACTCCTGTTTCTGAGTTATAAACTACCATAACATCATTAATAATTGGTGTAGAGTCATCATCATCACTACATGCTGTAAATGCCGATAATATTAGCGCAAGTCCTAAAAATTTTATAATTATTTTTTTCATAATAATATAGGTTTTAAGTTACGCATCTAATGTAAAATTGTAGTTAATTACACACAATGATATTCATCAGATTTACATATTTTTAGTATTATTTCTTTCACACAGTCTCATTTTTAATTATTCAATCAATTAGCGTAATGTCTAAGAGGTAATTACAACAACTGATACATTAAGATTATCCTTATCATTTTGATTAATACTAAATTTCTTTTATTAAATTAGTTAACCTAAAGCTTTTATAATGCAAAAAATCCATTCTGTTGAAGAATATATAGAGCTTAATCCACATTTTGCGGATGAGTTAACCCAATTACGTAACATCATTAATACTACTGAATTAGAAGAAACCATTAAATGGAGTTGGGTTACACGATAAATATAAAAGCTGCTAATTTATTTAAGGCAATGTAACTGTGATTTTACAATGCGCTGATTAGCTTTTCAATAATTATAAAAACAAAAAAGCCGCTCAATGAGCGGCTTTTTATATAAATTATCCAGTATAACTACTTTGTAGTTGCTGGTGCGTTTAATTTTCTACTCATTTCCATGGAGATTGCAGAACGGTCAAATTTTATTTTACCAGCTGATGTTTCAATAACACAACTGTTATCTTTATCATTAAGTTCTACAACTTTTCCATACATACCACTTTTTGTTAATATGCGATCACCACGTTTTAATTCGGCAGCAAATTTTTTCTCTTGCTTAGCACGTTTCATTTGTGGTGCTATCATAAAGAAATACATTACGGCGAATATGGCAATAAACGGTAAAAATTGAGTTATATCTCCCATTAAAAAATTAATTAATCGTGGTTATGTCCTTCGTGACCTGGTTTTGTCGAAGACTTTTTTGTTGTCGTAGTAGATAATGGATTTACTTCAACGCTACCTGGTTTTTTCGATGTAGCCTTAGCAGGTGCATTAGGATCTTTTTCTACAAAAGCTGAAATCTTTACAATCTCTGTACCTTTTTCGGTATTAGTAGTCATTGTAATCGATTTAGAAACTTTGTTGCCATTTCCTTTACCATTAAACTTCACTGAAAATTCACCAGTTTCACCAGGTGCAACTTCTTTAGTCCAATTCGATGGTACCGTACAGCCACACGTACTTTTAATATTACTTACAACTAACATAGAGTTACCTGAGTTTGTGTATTTAAATACAGTTTCTACAGGAGTCCCATTTTCTATAGACCCAAAATCGTGTTCTGTTTTGTCAAAAGAAATTGCTGGAAAATCTCCTGCGTTTGCATCTCTTTCAGCAGCAACTGCTACATTTTCTGTCTTAATTTTGCTTGCAGCATCTTCTTTGCATGACGTAAAAGCCACCATACACAATGCACTGAGCCCTAAAATTACTTTTTTCATTACTTTATTTTTTTGTAGTTTATTTTTCTTAAAACCGTTAATTGACAAAGATAGTAATAATTTTATCGAATTAAAATTTTTATACTCATGTTAACAAAATCAATACTTAGCGAAGGTTTTACAATAAGCCTCGCCCCGTTTTCTGGTGTATATTTTTAGACTGATATTCTTTTACAATTTTATCTAATATTCCATTTAAAAATAAACTACTCTTTGGTGTTGAATACTCTTTTGCAATTTCCAAGTATTCATTAATAGTTACTTTATATGGAATAGACGAAAATCTTTGAAACTCACACAATGCCATTTTTAGCAATACTCCATCTAAACTTGCCAATCGTTCACTATCCCAATTGGTGGTCTTAGCGGCAATTTCCTCAGAAAATGTTGAACCATTAAGCAATGTCTTTTTAAACAAATCGATTGCAAATGCCTTATCATCTTCATCTTTATATAATTCTGGTAATAAAGCAGTTTCTGGAGACATTAATTTCAGTTTCCTTAAAACTTTAATAATTGCGGTATTTACTACTGGTAAATCATCTAACCAAGTTAGTTGCTTATCTTCAAAATAAGCATAAAGCTTATCATTTGGCGCAATAATATCCGTATATATATCAATAATAAAATTCTTATCCTTATTAAATGAGCTATCCAAATCGTTTGTATATACTTCATATAATTTACTTTTTAATATGTCTTTAAAAAGGATATCTACATATTCAAAATCAAGGTCCCAACAATTTAGCTTTCGCTTAGTTATATACTCTTGAAGCATTTTATTACTACTAATACGATGTAAAAGTTGGTTTTCTTGGAACTTGGTGTTTGGATTTTTATCCGCATCTGTTCCTAAAAGCTTCTTCTGTAATTTTTCGTTATGGTCTTTACTCTTCTTCTGCAATTCTGTGAGTAAGGCTAAAATAGAAATATACAAATCGTACATACTATCTAAACTGTAGATTAAAAACTTTTTGTCTTTAGTAAGATCATCACTTTCTGTTCCTTTAAAAGCGTACAAGGATTGCATTACTTTTATTCTGATGTGTCTTCGGTTTAGCATGTGTAAGAACTGACTTTAATTATAATTTATTAAAAAGGTGAATCCTTAGATTCACCTTGCAAAAATACTATTATTTAATTCTGAAATAAAAATAAATGGCTGACTATTTCGAATTTTCTCTTTTTCGAGTAGCAATACGCTCTTTAGCTATGTTTAATGCTGCAGTATGCGTAGTAACACCATTCGATTTTGCGTTATCCAAAATTTCGAGTGTTGTATTGAATATATTTTCTGTTTTACGCATTATTTCTTGTCTGTCATAATTCTCTAATTCTGCATAAACATTAATAATTCCACCAGCATTAATTAAAAAATCTGGAGCGTAAACAATGCCTCTTTCTTGTAAAATTCTACCGTGCTTATTTTCATCTGCTAATTGGTTATTTGCAGCGCCAGCAACAATTTTAGCTTTTAGTTTATAAATAGTATCGTCATTTACAGTTGCACCTAAGGCACACGGAGAATAAATATCCATAGGCTCGTTATAAATATCATTTCCTTTATAAATAGAAACACCATATTTAGAACGGACTTCCTCAAGACGATCTTGGCTAATATCCGAAATTGTAACTTGTGCACCTTCATCAACCAAATGCTCTACCAAAGCTTCACCAACGTTTCCAATACCCTGAACAAACACATTTTTATCCTCTAAAACATCCGAACCATATTGAAATTTTGCAGCAGCTTTCATCCCCATAAAAACACCATAAGCTGTTATTGGAGAAGGATTCCCTGCACCACCTTTACTTTCTGAAATTCCTGTTACATAAGGGGTTACTTCTCTAACTGTGTCCATATCTTCAGTCTTCATACCTACATCTTCTGCAGTGATATAACGACCACTTAATGAATGAACGAATTCACCAAAACGTCTCATTAATTCTGGTGTTTTTTCAGTTTTAGCATCACCAATAATTACAGCTTTTCCTCCACCAAGATTTAAACCAGTAATAGCAGATTTAAATGTCATTCCTCGCGATAATCGCAACACATCGTTTAATGCTTCCCACTCATTAGCATATTTCCACATTCTAGTTCCACCTAAAGCCGGACCTAAAACTGTATTATGAATACCAATTATAGCTTTTAAACCAGTATCTTTGTCATTGCAAAAAACAATTTGCTCATGATCATCGAAAGAATGTTGTCCAAAGACAGGATCCATTTTTTTTATTTTTTTTGAGCTTATAATTTCTGAAGTCATTTTTAAGTAAGATTTAAGGCTGTTTGAAGATTCTCTAAAAACAGGATGCAAAAATATATTATATACAGAGGATTAGCAAAATATTAACTATAAAATACGATTATCGTAATACTTTTGTCCGATCAAAAACAACATGAAAGCACTAAAACATCTCAATAAGTACTTTTTTAAATACAAAAACCGATTAATTTTTGGCGTTATTATTACAATAATAGCAAAAATATTTTCACTTTTTACCCCGCGGTTAGTTGGTGCTTCCATTAATGTCGTTTCCGATCGATTAAATGGAAAAATCACCGAGGAAGTTTTTAGAAATGAACTAATGATTAATATTCTAATGTTAATCGGTGCAGCAGTTATAGCTGGTCTTTTTACTTTTTTAATGCGACAAACAATAATCAACGTATCGCGTTACGTTGAATACGATCTTAAAAATGAAATTTATCAACATTATCAGGTCCTGTCATTAAACTTTTATAAATCTAATAGAACCGGTGATTTAATGAATCGTATTAGTGAAGATGTTGGCAAGGTGCGTATGTACGTAGGTCCTGCATTAATGTACACCATTAATACTATTACTTTATTTACTGTTGCTATAATATATATGACGAGCACAGCGCCAAAATTGACACTTTATACTTTATTACCGCTACCTGTGTTGTCAATTGCAATCTATAAATTGAGTCGTTTAATCAATAAACGTAGTACTATTGTTCAACAGTCTTTATCCACACTTTCTACCTACACTCAAGAAACTTTTAGTGGCATCTCTGTGATAAAATCTTATGGGATAGAAAATAGGACTAATACAGAGTTTAATCAACTATCGGATGAAAACCGAGCAAAACAAATTGACTTAACCAAAGTACAAGCCTTGTTTTTTCCTCTAATGATATTACTAATAGGTATTAGTAATTTAATTGTAATATATATTGGAGGTATTCAATACATGAATGGTGAAATCGAAAAAATAGGAACCATTGCAGAATTTATTATCTATGTAAATATGCTGACTTGGCCTGTTGCAACTGTAGGCTGGGTAACTTCACTAGTGCAACAAGCAGAAGCTTCTCAAGAGCGCATAAATGAATTTTTAAATACGGAACCGGATATTAAAAATAAGGTGAACAAATTAACACCTATAAAAGGTGATATTGAATTTAGAAATGTGTCTTTTGTTTATCCAGACACCAATATTGAAGCCTTAAAAAATGTGAGTTTCAAAATACAATCAGGTGAAACATTAGCTATTCTGGGAAAAACAGGTTCAGGAAAATCTACAATTTTAGATTTAATTGGACGTCTCTATGATATAAATAATGGTCAACTTTTAATAGATGATAAAAAGATTTCAGATTTAAATCTTAACAGTCTTAGAGAAAGTATTGGGTATGTACCACAAGACGCATTCTTATTCTCAGACACCATAGACAACAATATAAAGTTTGGTAAAGAAGATGCCACTGACGAAGAGGTTATTGAAGCTGCTAAAAATGCTCGGGTGCACAAAAACATCATCGGTTTTAAAAAAGGGTATGAGACCATTTTAGGGGAACGAGGTATTACGTTATCTGGTGGGCAAAAGCAACGTGTATCTATTGCCAGAGCCATAGTTAAAAAGCCAGATATTTTATTATTTGACGACTGTTTATCTGCCGTAGATACAGAAACAGAAGAAAAAATTCTTAAAAATCTAGTAAACCTTACTAAAGATAAAACAACAATAATTGTAAGTCATCGTGTGTCATCAGCAAAAAATGCAGATAAAATTATTGTCTTAGAAGACGGCAAAGTAACACAAACAGGAAGTCACGTAAGCCTAATCAATACAAAAGGTTACTACAAGGATTTATATACCAAACAACTCTCTGAAAAAGAAAATTAAAATTTAGTTGGTTAGCTTACTTTTTTTTTAGATTTTTGAGTGGAATTAAAAAAAAAATGAGTTATGAGTGATTATGGAATGATGGACAAAGAAGAAATATATTCAAAAGTACTACGTGCTGGAAGGAGAACCTATTTCTTTGATGTTAGAGCAACCAAAGCCAATGATTATTATTTAACAATTACGGAAAGTAAAAAGTTTACCAATGACGATGGTTCTTTTCACTACAAGAAGCATAAAATCTACCTTTACAAAGAGGATTTTACTGAGTTTAGAGAGAATTTAATCGAAATGACAGATTATATCATTAACGAAAAAGGTGAAGAAGTAATAAGCGAACGTCATCAAAAAGATTTTAAACGCGAAGATGATTTTGTATCTCAAGAGGCAAAAACACCAGAAGATACAAATGGTACTGATAGTTTTACAGATATCAGTTTTGATGATATTTAAGACAAACTTAGGCTAAATGATAAAAAAACCGTTACATGTTGTAACGGTTTTTTTATTTTTAAACATTAAACCAACAAATTAGCTATGCATAAAATTACCCTCTTAATTCTTTTAGTTACTTCTACCCTATTTTCTCAAACTCAAACTGATTTGTCTTATTACTTAGCTCAGGACTTAGATTACAATACAAGTATTCCAACACCAGAGAGTGTAATAGGCCATAATGTTGGTGAGTGGCACATTAGCCACGATAAGCTCGTACAATATATGTATGCTTTGGCAGAAGCTTCAGACAGAATAACCATTAAAAGCAGAGGCGAAACATTTGAAGGTAGACCTATATTATTGCTAACCATAACCTCTCCCAATAATCATAAAAATATAAATGCTATACAAACTGAGCATCTAAAAGCTACAGAAAGCATTTCTAAAACATCAGTGAATAGACCAATAGTTGTTTATCAGGGATTTTCTATTCATGGTAATGAACCAAGTGGCTCAAATGCTGCTTTATTAGTTGCGTATTATTTGGCTGCTGCTGAAGGAACAGAGATTGACAATCTATTAAAAAACACAATAATTCTTTTCGATCCATCCTTTAATCCAGATGGATTGCAACGTTTTGCTTATTGGGTAAACACAAATAAAAATATTAATCTTAATCCAGACCCTAATGATAGAGAATATAATGAAGTTTGGCCAGGTAGTAGAACGAATCACTATTGGTTTGACATGAATAGGGATTGGTTACCTGTTCAGCTACCAGAATCTAGAGCACGTATCAATACATTCCATAATTGGTTACCAAATATATTAACAGATCATCACGAAATGGGAACCAATTCCAGTTTTTTTTTTCAGCCTGGTATTCCTTCACGAACGCATCCGTTAACGCCAAAATTAAATCAAGAATTAACCAAAGGTATCGCTACTTATCATGCTAAAGCCTTTGATAAAATAGGTTCATTATATTATTCTGAAGAAAATTTTGACGATTTCTATTATGGAAAAGGTTCAACTTTTCCCGATATTAATGGCAGCATTGGTATTCTATTTGAACAAGCCAGTTCTCGTGGACATATTCAAGAAAGTGATAACGGTATTTTAACCTTTCCGTTTACAATACGGAATCAGTTTACTGCAGCGTTATCAACGCTTGAAGCTGCCAATAGTATGAAAAGCGAAATCTTAAACTATCAACAAAGCTTCTTCAATAAAGCTCGAAATGAAGCAAAAAAAGAAGGTAATAATGCAATAGTTTTTGGTGATGAAAAAGATGCCGCAAAATCGTATCATTTAGCTGAAATATTAAAACATCATAGAATTAAATTTCACGAGGTAAACTCTAATTTTACAGAACATGGAAAAAACTATAAGAAAGGCTATAGCTATATCGTTCCAAAAAATCAGAAAAACACAAGACTAATTAATGCTATGTTTGAGAAGCGTACTACGTTTCAAGACAGTTTATTTTATGATATTTCTGCTTGGACATTTCCATTAGCATTTAATGTGGACTACACAGAAACAACTACCGCAAAAGCTGGTGAAGAAATAAAGAACTTGCGTCATCTTAAAGGTTATGTCACATCAAAAAGTAAGTATGCTTATTTATTTGAATGGAACGAATATTATTCGCCTAAACTGTTAAATGCTATCTTAAAAAAAGGATTGAGAGCCAAGGTTAGCCTGAAAAAATTTAAAGCTAATGGTAAACAATATGATTATGGTACGATAATGATTCCTGCTAAAAATCAAGATATGCCTAGCGATGAGATTTATACGTTTTTAAATGAACACGCAGAAAAAAGTCATATCAAAATTGATGCAGTATCAACAGGTTTAAACGAAGGAATTGATTTAGGAAGTCGTAATTTCAGAGCCTTAGAATTACCAAGAATTGCACTATTGGTAGGGGACGGAATGACCTCTTACGATGCTGGTGAAATTTGGCATTTGCTAGATACACGATACGATATTATTGCTACAAAACTAGACACCAAAAGCTTTAGTAAAGCGGATTTAAAACGCTATAATGCTATTATAATGGTTAACACAAAATCTGGATTAAATGAAAGCAATACGATTAAATTAAAATCGTGGTTACAAGATGGGGGAACGTTGGTTGCATACAAAAATGCATTAGGTTGGCTAAATAAAAAAGAGTTAATGAAAATTGACTTTAAAAAGAAAAAACAAATTGCCAAAAACATAAGTTATGAGCAACGTGGAGATTATAAAGGTGCACAAGTAATTGGTGGAGCTATTTTTGAAACAACATTAGATCGATCTCATCCAATAAATTTTGGATATAAAAACGATAAGTTAGCTATGTTTAGAAACTCAACAATATTTGTGAATGCTGATAAAAACAGTTACAACAACCCAATACAGTACACAAAAAACCCATTACTCAGTGGTTATATTTCTAAAGAAAATTTAGATAGTATTAATAAAACTGTTCCATTAAAAATTGGAAAAATTGGAAAAGGAAAAATTGTTGCGTTTACTGATAACACTAATTTTAGAGCCTTTTGGTATGGTACAAATAAGTTATTAATGAATGCAATTTTCTTTAGAAAAGAGCTGTAGTAAATTGTATCACTAGAAAAGTCTCGATTTTAAATTTTAAGAAACTACCATTCCATTTTTAACCTTTGTTTCTGGGTGAAGTAGAAAAACATCGTGTTCTTTAACAGCACCCATAACTAAACATTCGCTCATAAAATCGGCAATCTGTTTTTTAGGAAAATTAACTACTGCAACAATTTGTCGATTTAATAAGACTTCTTTGGTATATCTTGTAGTTACTTGAGCTGAGGATTTTCTAACACCTAAATCCCCAAAGTCGATGACTAACTGATATGCTGGCTTATTAGCTTTTTGAAAATCACTAACCTCAACAATAGTACCTATTCGTAAATCGACCTTTGTAAAGTCTTCAAATGTTATTATATTATCCATTCTTTAAAACTAAGAAATAAAAGCCAAAAAACATAATGTCTTTAACGCCATCAAATATGTTGCCTTTAGGCACAAAAGCACCGGATTTCAATTTAGTAGACACTGTTGATAATACTTTAAAATCACTAGACGAATTAAAAGGTCTATCTGGAACCTTAGTAATGTTTATTTGCAACCACTGCCCTTATGTAATTCATGTCAATTCACAGGTATCGCAATTAGCAAAAGATTATGTGTCAAAAGGAATTAATTGTATTGCTATCTCTAGTAACGACGTAGATAATTATCCACAAGACGGACCAGAACTGATGAAACAAAATGCTAGAGACAACGATTTTGTTTTTCCATATTTATATGACGCATCGCAAGATGTCGCTAAAGCATACGATGCAGCTTGTACACCAGACTTTTTCTTGTTCAATGCTGATTTAGAATTAATTTATGCTGGGCAATTAGACGACTCTAGACCAGAAAACGGCAAGCCAGTAACAGGAAATGACTTAAGATTAGCGATGGACGCTTTAATTAGTAACAAACCTATAAACCAGAATCAAAAACCAAGTATGGGTTGTAACATAAAGTGGAAATAAAAAAATGTCACTCCTTCTTATAAATAGTTGGTAAACTAATTTTAAAAATGACTGCCAATAATCTGATAGCAATAACAACACTTAATGCAATAGCAAAAACGATATTTTGATCTCCAATAAATTCTCGTAAAATAAAATAAGTAACACCACCAAAAATACAAGCTGTTGCATAGACTTCTTTTCTAAAAATAACCGGAATCTCGTTAGACAATATATCGCGAATTACTCCACCAAAACAAGCTGTAATTGTGCCTAATGCAATACAAATCATAGGATGTAAACCAACATTCAATCCTTTTTCAATACCTATTACAGTATATAATCCAATACCAATAGTATCAAACAAAAACAAAGAACGTCTTAGATGCTTTAATTGATTTCTAAATAATATTGCAATTGTAGCAGCAATGGCAATCACATAAATAAAAGTCATATTTATCATCCAGAAAACAGGTGTGGCACCAAGAAGTAAATCACGCAACGTACCACCTCCAACTGCTGTAACAAAGGCAATAATAAACACACCAAATGGATCCATTCGCTTACTCATAGCTACTAAGACTCCAGATATGGCAAAAGCAATTGTTCCTAAAATATCAATAGTTTGTATAAACATTAGTAGTCTTTATTTTAATCGTCCTACGATGTAAGCAGAATAAGCAATTTATACAATTTCAGAAAAAGATAACGTATATGCTTTACTACATGTTTTGTGTGTAGTAATTATAATCTTTTAATATGGCATCAATAAATTGAATATCGTATAGTTTTGTTTCAATTTTAAGTGTATCACAAATCTTATTCTTTAAAAGAGAAAGTGTTTTAAAATCATTGTTTTTCTTCGAAATAGTATAGGCTTCTTTTATTATCCTGACATCCTTATCCGTTAATTGCGTTACATTACTAAAAACGGGAACATAATCATCATTAACATCTTCTAGAATCGTACTAGAAATTTTGTGTTTTTTCTTCACGCTAATCACAACTGTACCAGCAGCAGAATCACCAATTCGCTGTTTTTTGTCTGATAACAAAATACTTAAGATTCCTATGGAAGGTGAAAATATCCATAGATCTACTATTCTTAGCATCCAACGCACAAATAAATTATACCATTCTGTTGGTGTGCCATCTACCCGTACAACTTTAATTTTCATAATCATTTTTCCAACGGTTTGGCCACCAAAAACAATATGAAAAATCAGTGAGTAGAAAAAAGCAGGCAACATAAACAGTCCTAAAAACCCACGACGTGTCCAACCGTCTGCATCAAATATTTCTGATATAGACATAAGGTTTTCCATTATGGTCATATAAGTTATTAAAATGATACCATCAATTAAGAATGCAACCATACGTTCTCCTAGACCAATTAACTTATAATCTAAGTTGACATTTTGTGCAGTGTTAATTGCTAATTTGCTCATTGAAATGTATATTCGTTTTAAATATAGGATGATATATGCGCGAGGCGTCTTTCGTGAAGCAAAATAAGGAAAAATGGATTGGATTTGAAAACGCATTAGATAATAATGTTAAAATAAATCCTGATGACCTTGCTTCTTACTACATACAACTTACTAATGATTTATCATATGCTCAGACCTATTACCCTGAAAGTAAGACTTTACTGTACCTAAATTCTTTAGCTTCGCAAGCCCATCAAAAGATTTATATCACAAAAAAAGAATCTAAAAGCAAAATTATTTCATTTTGGCGTGATGAGTTTCCGTTTTTCTTTTATCAATATCAAAAAACACTGCTGTACACTTTTTTAATATTTATGGCAGCGGTAATTATTGGGGTAGTTTCTACGCTCAATGATGATTCCTTTATTAGACTTATACTTGGTGATGCATATGTAAACATGACCATAGAAAATATTGAAAAGGGAGAACCAATGGCTGTTTATAAAAGCGGTAGTAATATAGGTTCTTTTTTAGGCATAACAATTAACAATATAAGAGTAGCTATTATAGCGTTTGCTCTCGGTGCATTTTTTAGTGTAGGTACTATTTATGTGCTTTTTAGTAATGGCATAATGCTTGGCGCATTTATTACATTCTTTTATAACTATGGAATTTTAGAAAAAACCACGACAGTTTGGTTACATGGTACGTTTGAAATTTCAGTAATTGTTATTGCTGGTTGCGCAGGTTTGGTAATGGGAAATAGTTTTCTATTCCCAAAAACATTCTCTAGACGAATAGCTTTTATGAAAGGTGCTAAAGACGGTTTAAAAATTGTAGTAAGCACCATTCCGTTTTTTATTATCGCAGGTTTTATAGAAGGTTTCATTACACGGTATGGAGAGCAAATGCCATCGTTTTTAGCCTATGGCATTATCCTTGTTTCACTTTTTATAATAGTATATTACTACATATTTTATCCTATAGCATTGCAAAAAGCTTCTCATCTAGAGCCTAAAAAAATGCAGTCTAATTTACTATCAAAATCTCAAATAACGTGAGCAAAAAGTATATAGAACTTAGAACAAGAAGTACGTTTGGAGATATCATCAATACTTACTTTTTATTCCTGAAACATAATTTTAAGGCTTACACTAATCTTTATTTAAGATACAATGCCATAAGTATTATCCTAACATTAATCTGTTCTTATTTATTAGTCACTGGATTTATGGGATTAGCAAGTAGCGACTTTAGATTTGGCATGGGTAATAATGTGGAAACAGAGAGCTATTTTATAGCTGGTGTTGTAATTTTATTATTAATTGTCTTTGTGACCTCTTTAGTTAACTACAGTTTCTCTAGTGCATATGTTGCCGAATATGCCAATAATAACGGAAATATTGTGTCTCAAAACATCTGGAAAAACATAATAAATAATATAGGAACTATTATTGTTTTCATCATAATTGGCGCTCTTATGTATGGAGTTTATTTAGTGATTTCTGTTATAATTTCCTTTATTCCTTTGTTAGGAATGATTGTCCAATATGGGCTAAGTTTTTCACTTACAGCGATTTTTGGACTAACTTTTATGTCCATTTTCTCTTCCCAAAAGAGTATTAGTGATGCCATAGCTGAAGGATTCAATTTTACGTTTTTAAATTTTTGGAGAGTTATTTTATTTGGTTTAGTTATTGGTATTCTTAACCTTATGATTTCTGGCTTAATAATATCTATTCCAAGCGTTATTATTGGTATTTACGTTTACTTTTCTGTGGATAGCAATGTAGATTTAGCAACAAGCACTTTTGCAACACTGGTGTTCACACTAGGTTTTGCTGCATTTCTTTTGTCTTTTATTTATACGCAGGCTTTATCTCAAATCGCATACGGCATTTTATATTATAATCTTAACGAAGTAAAATACAATAGTTTCCTTCAGAAGAAAATAGATCAAATTGGCGTTAATGAATAAGGGACTATTTAAACATACAATTGCTTTCTTAACAACTGTTTGTTATCAATCGGTATTTTGGGCACAAGACACAGTTATAAAAAGAGATTCTTCAAACGTAGGTGTTACTTATTTTAAAGACAATTTAAAAGAGCGTTATACTGGTGATGATTTTAATTATTCTATTAATGATACTGGTGGCATAAATCTCATGCAGCGAATTCTAAGAAAATTCTTTAACTGGATGAGTGATCTTTTTGGGTTTGATATCGATTTCATAGATTACAAAACTTTAGAATATATCGTATACGGCTTGTTTGGGATTATTGTTTTATATCTTCTCATAAAATTCCTTATACAAAATCCCATTAGATCTGTATTTAAAACTGATACTAAAACTATTGACGGCTTTAGTTATGTTGAAGAAGACATTAAACAAATTGATTTTGATAAACTTATTAATAAGGCACTTAAAGATAAAAATTACAGATTAGCAACACGATACCTATATCTCAAATCATTAAAAACTTTAGCTAATAAAAAAGTGATCGATTGGCATTACGAAAAAACAAATTCAGATTATTTAAGTGAGATTAAAGGGAGAAAACTCAAAGCCTTGTTTAAGCGTGTATCCTATATTTACGATTATGTTTGGTACGGTGAATTTCCCATAGACGAAGTGAGCTTCAATAAAAATAAAGACGATTTTAATGAACTATTAAAAACATCGCAAAATGGATAAACGTTCTAAAATTGCGCTCTTTATTATTGGTGCCGTAATTGTTTTTATGATGATTGCTGAAGTTACGAAACCAAAAGCCTTAAACTGGCGCGATTCATTTTCTGCTGCTGATAAAATCCCTTTAGGCTGTTATGTCTTGTTTAATGAGCTCCAAACATTTTCTCAAGGGGACGTTTTAGTTTCTGAAAAATCAATTTATGAATATTTAAAAAAAGCAGATTCTACATCAGCAAAATCTCTGATATTTATTAATAATAGAATTGGGTTTGATAACGAGGAATCTAACGCCTTAATAGATTTTGTAGAAAAAGGTAATTCCGTCTTTATGAGTAGCATCTATTTCTATGGAAATGTTTTAGATACGCTGAATATTGCTGTTGAAAGACACTATACTAATATTTACAGAAAAGAAGCGGATAATAAATTTACGAGTCCTGTTTTAAAAAATAACAATCGTATTTTCAAAGATGTTATTGAAAACAGCCATTTTGTCTCGGTTGACACTCTAAACACAACCATTTTAGGTACAATAACCACGAAGAATGAGGACGGCATAGACGAAACAAACGTTAATTTTATCAAAGTGAACGTAGGTGCTAATAATGGGCAATTTATACTACACACTAACCCCTTTGCTTTTACAAATTATCATCTTTTAGATGATAAAGAAGATTATGCCGCATCTGTTTTATCCTATTTGCCAAAACAACAAATCATCTGGGATAACAATTATAAAAGTGGAAGAAAAGTTATCACAAGTCCGTTACGTTACATCTTACAAAACACAGCCCTAAAATGGGCCTTTTATATCAGTATGTTTGGTTTAATTCTATTCGTTATTTTTAGAGGTAAGCGCATACAACGTATTATTCCTGTTATAAATAAGTTAGAAAATGCTACAGTAGATTTCACAAAAACTATCGGAGAACTGTATTATCAGCATGGAGATTTTACTAATATAATTGAGAAAAAAATTGAATACTTTTTAGAGTTTGTGCGCACCAACTATTATTTAGATACCAATAAATTAAATCGAGCTTTTATAGAAAAGCTTGCCGTAAAATCGAGTAATACTAAAGAAGATGCAAAAGCACTTGTTGATTATTTGGTCTATTTAAAATCAAAAACCAATCACACTGAAAAAGAACTCATTGAACTAAATAAAAAAATAGAACACTTTACTAAACAGAAGCTATAATGGAAGAAAAAAACACACCATCGTCAGATCATTTAGATGATACAACTCATAGTGACGTAAATAAAACTGATGACACTACAGAAAATACTTCAGATGATTTTAAAAGTAGATTAGACTTAAAACCTTTACAAGATAGCGTTGAACAAGTAAAGCACGAGATTTCTAAGTTTATCGTTGGACAAAACGAAATGATAGAGCTATTAATTATTTCTATTTTAACTAATGGGCATTCATTAATAGAAGGTGTTCCTGGTGTTGCAAAAACAGTAACTGCAAAACTATTAGCTAAAACTATGGATGTGGATTTTAGCAGAATACAATTCACACCAGATTTAATGCCTAGTGATATATTAGGAACCTCAATTTTTAATGTAAAAACGAGTGAATTCGAATATAAAAAAGGTCCCATATTCTCTAACATTGTATTAATTGATGAGATTAACAGAGCTCCTGCTAAGACACAAGCAGCATTATTTGAAGTAATGGCAGAGCGTCAAATCACTATGGATGGAACACGTTACGAAATGTCACTTCCGTTCTTAGTATTTGCCACTCAAAACCCAATTGAGCAAGAAGGAACCTATCGTTTACCAGAAGCCCAGTTAGACCGTTTTCTATTTAAAATAGAAGTTAATTATCCATCCTTAGAAGATGAAGTACAGATCTTAGTTGACAATCACCAAAGACATGATAATATGGATTTTAATGTCATATCTTCCGTTTTATCGGCTGCAGATATAAAAAAGTATCAAAATTTAATTAAACAAATTGTGGTTGAAGATAATCTCTTAAACTACATCGCTACTATTGTACATAATACGCGTGCTAACGCCAATTTGTTTTTAGGAGCTTCCCCAAGAGCATCGATAGCTATTTTAAATGCAGCAAAAGCAAATGCTGCAATTCATGGTAGAGATTTTGTAACACCAGAAGACATAAAACGTTGTACAAAGGCTGTTTTAAAACACCGATTGGTTTTAACTCCAGAACGTGAAATGGAAGCCTTTACAGTAGACAAAGTTGTTGATCAAATCTTAGAAACACTAGAGATTCCAAGATAGTGAAACATATTTTTAAACATACCTATTTAACCTTTCGGTTTTTCCTGATTGCAATGGTGTTTGTCGCACTTTTTATTCTGTCATACCTTTTTACAGGATTATTGAGTATTGTCACCATGTTGTTCTTTGTAGCTATTGGATTAGTAGGTGTTGACCTCATCTTACTGTTTAAACAAAAAGGCATTTCTGCATCTCGAATTTTACCAGAAAAATTAAGCAATGGAGACGACAATCCTATTGAACTGACGCTTCAAAATAATTACAATTTTAAAACCTCTTTACTTATAATAGACGAGTTACCATTTCAGTATCAAAAAAGAGATTTTGAAATTAACACCCAACTCAAAGCACACGACAAAAAGAAAATAACATATACATTAAGACCTTTAGAACGTGGCGAATATTATTTTGGCAATTTAAATATCTATGCAAACTCAACAATAGGCTTAGTAACCAGACGTTTTCAGTTTGCTAAGGATGCTATGGTACCCAATTACCCATCGTTTTTACAATTACGTAAGTATATGCTTTTGGCATTTTCTAACAAACTATTTGAATATGGTTTAAAGAAAATAAGACGTATTGGTCATACCATGGAATTTGAGCAAATTAAGGATTATGTAAATGGTGATGACATAAGAAACATAAATTGGAAAGCAACAGCAAAACGCAATCAGTTGATGGTGAATCAATTTCAGGATGAGCGCTCCCAACCTATTTATAATGTTATCGATAAAGGCAGAGCCATGAAAATGCCTTTTGAAGGGTTGAGCCTCTTGGATTATGCCATCAATGCAACTCTTGTTATTAGTAATGTAGCACTTAAAAAACAAGATAAAGCAGGCATGTTCACCTTTTCAAGAAAGGTGGAAAACAAAGTGTCAGCTGAGCGTAGACCTTCTCAAATGAATAAGATTCTAGAAACTTTATATAATGTGAATACTGATTTTTCGGAATCTGATTTTTCAAGACTTTATATAGATGCAAAACGAAGTTTAACACAACGCAGTTTGTTACTACTGTATACTAATTTTGAGACGCTAGATGCCTTACACAGACAATTACCGTACTTAAAAGCTATTGCTCAAAATCATTTATTAGTAGTTATCTTTTTTGAAAATACTGAACTTCATAAACTCACTAAAATTGTAGCTTCAAACACTTTTGAAATAGTACAGAAAACAGTCGCCGAAAAGTTTATGTATGAAAAGAAGTTGATTGTAAACGAACTGCAAAAACACGGTATTCAATCCATATTAACTGCACCAGAACATCTAACTATCAATACGATTAACAAGTACTTAGAGATAAAGGCCAGAGGCCTATTATAGATTAACATCTACAACTCATCCTATTAAAATTACAATTCAGTACTTACAATTATTAATACGCTATAGTTTGTTCGATATTTGAATCATCAAAGAAAACGAACCATAAAAACATAATCATCATGAAATCAAAAATTCACAAACTCATTAAGACCAACAGAAATATTATAAGTAAAAATTTAAGTCTTACTATCGTATTAATTTTAACTTCATTATTTAGCTTTTCTCAAAACACTGGTATTACAATATCAGTAACTATAGATAACGTTAAAAATGATACCGGAAAAGTAATAATGGGTCTGCACACTGAAGACACTTTTATGAAAGGTCAGGGTGTAATGAGCGCCGAAACGGAAATAAAAGACGGAAAAGTTACTGTTACATTTGAAAACGTTGAACCAGGCGACTATGCAATAATGGCTTTACACGATGAAAATGAAAATCAAAGGATGGACTTTAGAGAAAATGGAATGCCATTAGAGTCTTACGGCACTTCTAATAACGTAATGGCGTTTGGACCGCCACAATATGGAGACGCAAAATTTAAAGTAGAGGCTGAAGATTTAGAATTAAATATTCGTTTCTAAAAAATAAATCATCAATCAATCGCACAAAAAAGCCATTAAGAAATTAATGGCTTTTTTATTTCTATGTTTACCAATAGAGCCTAAACATTAGATTTGGAGTAATTCCAATAGAAAACTTCTCAATTAATTCTATCGGATCTCTTAAACTATTATTACCTCTATACTCTCTACTAATTAAGTTCTTTCTATTATATATATTTCTAATAGACAAACCGACTTTACCTCTTAGTTTATTATCCTTAGACATTTTAAAATTACAGGTAGAAGAAAAATCAAGACGATGATAAATAGGCAATTCACCCGTATTTATACCATCATTAAACTCTAATCTATCGCCACTTTCTTCTGCAATAGTATAGGGTTTTCCCGTTTGCCATTTCCATCCTATTGCAAATTGAAAACGATTCAATTTATAGCTCAAAGCCGTTGATACAGAATGTGTAACATTAGATTTTGAGGTAAAGTCCTTACTATTGTTTAAATTTTCGAATCTACTTTCTGAGCGATTAAATGAATAACTTAGCCAAGAATTAAAGCTACTAAATCGCTTTTTCACAAAAGCATCTACTCCAACCACTTTCTGCCGACCAATATTAAAACGACTATTCTCAGGATTTAAAAACCCAAGTGATAAGGCTGTGATATTTTTTAATTTTTTATAGTATGTATCTAAATCGATGCTTAAGCCTTTTTTGCTGTAAAGGAATCCTGCAGAAACTTGCTGACTATTAATAATAGGAAAAGCATTACCATCTGCTAATCTCCATACTCTATTTTCTAATGAAAGATCACTTAATATCGTTTCATCAATCTCACTAATAATTTGATTTTTAATTTCGGCAGTAGCCTGAAACTTTAAATTTTTTAGAAGTGATTTATAAACTACTAACCTTGGCTCTAGCCTTACCGCATCTAGCTCGATAAAATAAGTGCTACGTAAACCCAATGAGAGATTAAAAAGTTTTGGATTCTTGTAGTCGTATTGACCGTATACACTATGGGTTTGTATCGTTTTATCTTCTGTATCTAAAACAATTGAAATATTCGATATATTTAAAAACGCATAAGCAACATCTTTGAGTACGTATTGGTAACCCAGTGTAACTTGACTCGTTTTTGATGCATCAAAAGTAACTTCGGATGATATCCCAGAATCAAAAATGGTATTTCGCTTTTCAAAATCTGATCCTAGTACATCGTCTTCTTTTGTAATAAAATTATAGTTAAGCTTATAATCAGAAAAATAAGCTGTTGTGTTTTGTTTTATTTTCTCATTCCATTTCACATTCCAACCTAAACCGTAACCGATATTACTTGTTATCAATCTGTCATTAAATCTTCGGTCATTTTCAGTATCATTTAAAACATAATCTAATTGATTATCAATAGAGATAACACTTGCGTAAAGACTATTATTCTTATTGGGCTTATAATTCAGTTTTACATTATAATCTAAAAATGAAAATTCATTATTTGCATTTTCAGAATTATTGATTTTTGTGCTTTCAAAAACTTTATCCGCTAATTGACTAAAGGTAAATGTTTCTAGTGCATCTACATAGCTTCGTCTAAAAGACCCTTGGATATTAAGTTTATCTTTTATAATAGGAACCTCTATTAATGCATCACCGTTAATACCATTAAAACCTAACTCAGCTTTTACAGTTTTAGAAATATTAGAGTTAGAAGACATGTCTATAACACTAGATAAACGTTCGCCATATCTAGCATGAGAGCCTTTGTTTATAAATTTAATTTTTGAAGTTACATTTGGATTTAATGGAGAAATCATACCAAAAAGATGCCCTTTGTGATAGATATTTATACCATCCCAAATCAGTCGGTTTTGATCTGAAGCTCCACCTCTAACAAAAAAACCTGTAGCTGTTTCATTAGGGCTTAAAACACCAGGTAATAACTGAATACTCTCTAATACATCTGGCTCTGTGAGTCCTGGCAATATTCCCAGTTTATAAGGGAACAAATTAAAGGATCCGTTTTTATTTTTTTCAATTCCTTCTGCTAAATAACTTCGAACAATTACTTTATCTAATGCATTTAGGTCTATAGTTTCTTGTGAGACTTCATTAATAATAATATAACGATTATTTAAAATCTTATAATTCAGCTGTGTTAACTGCTTGAATAAATCTAAAAATTCTACTAGCGTTCTTTTTTCTCTTTTTATTGAAATACGTTTCCCTTTTAAATCATCATCCTTATAAGAAAACAATACATCATATACGTTTTCTACTTCAGTAAAAGCATACATGACTGGCACATCATCAAATTCAATGTAAAAAGCCTCTTCTTGCGAAAAGGCTGATAATGGGAGTAACATTAAGACACAGATATAGATTAACCTCATCTTTAATATCTCAGTTTAATGTTACGTTTTTCTTTTTCTTTAAACTTTATGTGTAGTGCTTCAAAAACAGTTATTAAAGCATTATTGAGGTTATTGTGAGGAAAACTACCAGAGAAAATCGTTGTATCATCAATAGATTCTGAATCAATTTTAATATTGTATTGATCTTCTAGAGCAGTAATTACATATTTAATTGGTATACTTTTAAATGTACTCTCGCCATTAATCCATGTCGGTTTTAAAAGTTGAGTAGTTGAAGATTCTGATGGATCACCATTTATTTTTCTAACGCTATGCGTTGGCAACAAAATATGCGCAGAAGAATTTGTGCTTACACTTACTTTACCTTCGTAACAAACCACATCAAAAAAGTCGTTTGTAGAGTTAACATTAAATTGAGTACCAAGAACAGTAACTGACCCATTATCTGTATTTACAGTAAAGGCTTCTCCTTTGGCTACTTTAAAATAGGCTTCACCTTTAAGGTTAAGTGTACGCTCTTTATTCCAATTATCTTCGTCGTATGTAATTTGAGATTTAGAATTTAAGATAACTTCAGAACCATCTAAAAGCACAAAGGATTTACGTTCACCAAAACCAGTTTCAATACTAACTTTGTCATTATCTAAAAACATAAATAATCCAAATAGTACAATAATAGAAGCGGCTATACCAACTGACCAATTCTTATAAAGTGGTCTTACTTTTTGTTTTCTATCATCTATTTTATTCTGAATTTTTTCGAAAGTAGTCGTTATGGGAGCATCTAATTTCTCAGCAATATCTATCCCTTTTCTTAACTTTAAGTAAGCAGAGAAGTCGTCTTCGTTCACCAGATTTTTTAATTCATTATCTGAAAGCTCACCTTCTAACCACTTGGCTAAAAAAATATCTAAATCGTTATTTGTATTAAATGTTTTCATCCTTTTATATATACTATTACAACTCAAAAGTAAAAAACCCTACTTTAAGTTTTATTTTTTTAAACATTCCCTATTTCCTTGCGCATTATAACCAAAGCTTGATGCATTCGTTTTTCTACAGCCTTCACACTAATATCTAGATGTTGGGCAATCTCTTTATATTTTTTCTTTTCAATTCTATTCATTAAAAAAACTACACGCTGTTTTTCCGGCAAACTAGCAATTGTAGTTTCTAACTTTTCCATAAACTCTTTTTCGAGCATAATATATTCTGGTGATTCATTCGTAGAAGATTTCACGTTGTGCTTGTTATACTTCATAACTACCTTCTCATGTTTCTTTTCATTTAAAAACATATTATTAGCTATTGTATAAAGGTAACTTTTAACCTTTTCGTATTCTACCTTACCGCAATTACCCCAGAGTTTCACAAAGACATCTTGCAATATATCTTCTGCTGCAGCAATATCTTGGGTTTTATAAAAAAGAAACCGTCTTATTTCTTTGGCATAAGTTTTATAGATCGCCTCAAAGGTTTTTGACTCACATATATTACGATTATCTTTTGACATTAAACTGTTTTTATTGAAACGTAAAACTATGAAAAAAATAATTTGATAAAAAAGTAGGGTTTTTATTTTATGAATTGTTTTACTACTGATTAACCTCAACAAATAGTTTAACCAAAAAATAAAAAAAATGAAAAATTTTAAACTCGCAATTTTTAGTATTGCAATGGTGCTTTTAGTATTTACTTCTTGTACTAATGAAGAAATTATTGTTGAACCCCAACAAAACACAGAAGAAAGTGAATCTATTACTGTTACATTAGATTTTATGAGTAATCAGTTTGATGCAAGTGGCAATGTTGTAGCTGATGAGAATCCTGCAGGCGATGTTGTTTTTGATTTTTGTTTCGATTTTGTATATCCAATCGATCTTTCATTTAATACAGGTGCCTCAATTACAGTAAATAGTTTAGAAGAACTTGTAGAGATTTTAATTGCTTCAACAGAAGATTTATTTATAAATGGAATTGCATTCCCATTTCAAGTTGAGACATATAATGAAGATAGTAATGCTCTAGAAATAGAGACCATAAATGACGAGGATGAATTTTTTAGTTTATTAGACGACTGTGATTTTGATGAGGCCGAGGATAATGCTTGTCTTGATGTATATGATCCTGTTTGTATTGATATTACAGATTTAAATGGGGACGTATTTACAATTTCATATCCTAATGCGTGCTATGCGATAAGCGATGGTTTCACTGAGGACGATTTTAGCGAAGAATGCGAAGGAGACTATGAATCTGGTGTCGGTGAATGTTTTGAATTTGTATATCCTATTTCAATAGTTTTAGACGATGGCGCAGCCGTTACTGTAAATTCTCGTGAAGAATTATTTAATGCCACATATGGATCTCATGATATTGATTTAGTACTTCCATTAGATATTATAATTGAAGATGGAACAGTAGTAACAATTAATAACTATGATGATCTAGAAGATGTAATAGAAGATTGCTTTGGCGATGGTTATGGTGTAATTGATTGTTCAATTGAAGACATTACAAATACTTTAGCCGATTGTTTCTGGCAAATTGATTTTGTTAATGATGACCAATATCTGTATAACTTAAACAGTGATGGCACATACCAAGTGCAATCTGATGATAGTCTTCTTACCTCTGGAATATGGAGTATAGTCGCTGGAAATGATACTTTTTATATTTCTTTAAATGCAGATTCACCAAACTTTAATGATGAATGGGTGATTACCGAATGCGATACAGACAATGGATTCGCTTACCTAGAAATGCAAAGTCTAATATATCCTCAAGCAGAGCTTTACTCAACAGATTGCAACGATGGTAATAATAATTTAGATTGCTCAAATGAAGACATTACATTAAAATTAACTGAATGCCTTTGGGAAATTGATTTTATTGATTTTAATAATTTTTTCTATAATTTTAATGTTGATGGCACATACGAAGTGCAATCTGATAACGACATTCTTACGACTGGAACATGGGACTTACTTATAGCAAACAATGCTTACATAATTAATTTAAATGCAGAAGTAGCTGAGTATAATGATACATGGTTGATTTTTGATTGTGACGAGGACGATTTAGAAATTCAAAGTTTAGAATTCCCACAAGCTGAAATTTATTCTTTTAACTGTGATAATGATGATAATGATGATGATGATTTTGATTGTTCAAGCGAAGAGGGCATTTCTAATATTTTAACAGAATGTCCTTGGGAAGTAAGTTACATTGGTGGTAGTGAATATATTTATTCATTCAGCAACGACGGAACTTTTGAAGTTGCCTCTAATAATACCGTGGTAACTTTAGGTGCTTGGAATGTGACTTTATCTAACGACATTTTTTACATTACTTTAAACGCAGACTCACCAAACTTTGACGATGAATGGGTAATAAGTGCCTGTGATATTGACGCAATAGAAATTCAAAGTTCAGATTACCCTCAGACCCAATTTTATTCAATAAACTGTGATTAAACTGATAATAATAGAGAAGTTTAGTAAGTAGTTACTTTTTATTTAAGCCTTCAGTTATTATACTGGAGGCTTTTTTATGCTTCCTATCAAATTATCATAGGTGTTTTCAATTGTTTTTTATAATTTTATAGTCAAAATAAATATCAATGACGATTACACAATTAAAATATGCTTTAGCTATAGCAGAACACAAAAATTTCACAAAGGCAGCAGAAAAGTGTTTTGTAACCCAGCCGACTTTAAGTACTCAAATTCAGAAACTTGAAGATGAATTAGATATCATAATCTTCGATCGCGGTAAAAAACCGATAGAAGTTACTGAAGTAGGTCGAAAAATTATTTTCCAGGCGCGTAATATTGTTAATGAAGCAGATCGTATTCAAGATATTGTAGATCAACAAAAAGGATTTATTGGTGGCGAGTTTAGATTAGGTATAATCCCAACTATAATGCCTACGCTTTTACCTATGTTTTTAAACAATTTTATTAAAAAATATCCAAAAGTAAAGCTGAAGATAGAAGAGTTAACTACTGAAGAAATAATAACACGAATAAATGATGGTCATTTAGATGCTGCCATAGCGGCTACACCTTTAGAAAGCGACAATATAAACGAACGTCCTCTATATTATGAACCATTTATCGCTTATATCCCTAACAATCATAGATTGAGAGATAAAAAAACATTAGAAGTAAGTGATTTAGATATCGAAGACATGTTATTACTAGAAGATGGACATTGCTTTAGAGATGGTGTAATTAACCTGTGTAATACCTTTAAAGGGCAAAATGATGAACATTTTCAATTACAAAGTGGCAGTATAGAAACTTTGATAAAACTTTCTAATGAAGGAATGGGCATGACACTGCTTCCGTACTTACACACTTTAGATGTAAAGGAGAATTTAAAGTCTAATCTGAGACATTTTAAAGAACCTTCACCTGCAAGAGAAGTAAGCATTATTTATCATAAAAGTGAATTAAAAATGCAAATTATCGATGCTATGCATAATGTTATATCTGGGATTATACGTGGTGCGATCGCTTTTCAGAATGTAGAAATAATTAGTCCTATTGCGAAATAAAAAAAGCGACTCGTAAGTCGCTTTTTTTTTATGCTTTTAAATAAATTAAACATTGATTTAATTCTGGATTCTGATTAATCAGGGACTGAATAAAAATTCTTAATTCTTCAAGTTCGTGAGGCAATAAACGTCTTACCGCTTTCTCCACTTCCTTACAAAATAATGTCGCATCAAAACTCACTTTGTTAAGTACAGTCTTAGTGTACTCATACATTGCTCTCGCCATAGGTAATCTAAAGTTTTAGGTTTTACAATAATGTAATTTTTTCTATAGGCTATTATTTCAATCCAGTTACTAAGGTAAACAAAAAATAAATTCAATAATAGAATTAATTAAAGTTTAACAGCTTATAATGTTAAAAATCTAAAATTATTCGATCAGCATTATAATAAATCAGGGGCAATCCTTACATGTAATTGATTTGTATTCAGTTGATTATACTTTTTTATTATCTAAAACTGATTGTCTCCATCTAACAAATCACCTAAACCCCCTAAAATACTTCCTTCACCTTTAGATTTTCCTCCTCTGGGTACAGAAGCTAAAACTCGGCCAGCTAATCTACTAAATGGTAATGATTGTATATAAACTTTTCCTGGACCTTGCAACCTTGCAAAGAACAAGCCTTCACCTCCAAAAATAGAATTTTTAATACCGCCAACAAACTCAATATCGTAATCAATACCTTGAGTAAAACCAACAATACAACCTGTATCCACACGCAGAGTTTCGCCGGCAGCTAAAGTTTTTACTGCAGTAGTTCCACCAGCATGAACAAACGCCATACCATCACCTTCTAATTTCTGCATAATAAATCCTTCACCACCAAATAATCCACGACCCAGTTTTTTAGAAAACTCGATACCGACGCTTACCCCTTTTGCTGCACATAAAAACGCATCTTTTTGGCAAATAAATTTTCCTTCAAATTCCATTAAATCGATTGGTATAATTTTCCCAGGATAAGGCGAAGCAAAAGATACATTTCGTTTTCCTGTAAGATCATTATAAAAAGCGGTCATAAACAAGCTTTCTCCTGTTAAAATTCGTTTTCCTGCCCCTAATAATTTTCCTAAAAAGCCTGTGTCTTTTTTGGAACCATCACCAAAAATAGTATCCATTTTAATACCATCATCCATCATCATAAAGCTCCCTGATTCTGCAACAACAGCCTCTTGCGGATCTAACTCTATTTCTACATACTGCATTTCTTCCCCATAGATACGATAATCTATTTCGTGCGCATTTCTATCATTATAATCTGGTAATTTTTCCATAGCTAATCGTTTTTAAATTTTTAATTGATTCTTTTATATGTTGTAAAAAAATTCGTTTTGTTACACTTAGAATTAAACTACATTTAAAGAGAATACAATTCTATTAATAATAGCTTACTTTTTACTTTTTACTTTTAAAGACCATTCAAAATTAAATGTAGAAACTTCAATTCCTTCAGTATTTACACCAATTGCATTTAACCAGACTGTTTGGCCTTCTCCAGTTTCTATGGCTTTAGAAATTGCACTATCTATTTTTTCACCTTCAATACATTTAAAATTAATTCTGCCAGTCGCTTTTTTAGTAAATGTTGCATTATTATTCGCCACCAACATCGATATGTTTTTACCACTTTCTTTAATTTTTTTCATAACTAAAGCACCTGTTGATAACTCTGCAGCCATTCCCTGTACTGCCCAAAACATAGAATTAAATGGATTTTGACTTACCCAACGATGCTTAACTGAAACAACACAAGAGTTCTCATGTATCGCTTTTGTCCTTACACCTGTAAAGTACGCGGCAGGTAGCTTAAACATTAGGTATGTATTGAGTTTAGATGGTGATATATTCATATTTACATTAAAATTTTCCACTAAAATAAATCAAATATTCAAACCTAACTAATGTTAATTTTATGTTAATTTACAGTACTATGCGTAACATAATACCTTCTTAAAGACATATATTTGTATAAGCAACTATTATATACTTTTAAAAATGGTAGACAATCATCATAAAAATTTAGCAACATTTATACATCTTTCAACATTTTCGAGATTCATAATTCCATTCGGAAATTTCATTGGTCCTATTGTATTATGGGCAGCGAATAAAGAAAAATCTAAATTTGTAGATTATCATGGCAAGCAAGCCATCAATTTTCAAATAAGTATTTTACTCTATGCCATTATCATAGGAACTATTAGTGTTCCATTTTTCATTTTCAAATTATTTAATGGCATGGATGTAATCGATTTTCATGGATTTCATGATTTTCATATTAACGTAGGTGAACCCTCTCCACTATTATATATTGGAGGCGGATTAGGTGCATTAGCTGTTATTGGCTTTATAATAGAACTCGCTCTTATTGTTAAAGCCAGTTTATCTGCTAGAGACGGCAATGAATATAAATATCCATTGACAATTAATTTTTTAAAATAATTTATTCTGAATGTAATTCAGAAATCAAAATATTCATCAATAATCAAATCAATCAAAAAATGAACAGTTTAATTGAATTAAAGACACTCTTAATATGACACAAGCGCAATCAAAAATTTCATTTATTAACAGAAGTTTCTTGCGCTTACTGTATGTGACTTTAATTAAAAACAGGAAACACACATGAAAATAGAAAACACAAAAGCACAAATGCGTAAAGGTGTTCTAGAGTATTGCATCTTATCCATCTTAAAAGATGACGATGCCTATGTTGCAGAGATTCTAGGCACACTAAAAGACGCAAAAATGCTTGTTGTAGAGGGAACAATATATCCACTATTAACAAGATTAAAAAATGCAGGATTACTCAGTTATCGCTGGGAAGAATCTACATCTGGACCACCAAGAAAATATTATGGTCTTACGGAAACAGGAAAACTGTTTCTAAAAGAATTGAACACAACTTGGAGTGAACTACAAAATGCCGTAAACCTAGTAACAAATACAAAAACACCAAAAAAATGAATAAAACAGTCAATATAAATTTAGCAGGTATATTCTTCCATATAGACGAAGATGCATATCTTAAATTACAGCGCTATCTTGAGGCTATAAAACGTTCATTTACAGATTCTCAAGGTCGTTCGGAAATTATTTCGGACATAGAAGCTCGCATCGCAGAACTGTTTGCTGAGCGCATACAAAATGAAAAACAAGTTGTTGGCATTAAGCTCGTCGACGAGGTCATTACTATAATGGGACAACCTGAAGACTATTTAGTGGATGACGAAATATTTGAAGATGAACCACAGGCTAGTCAAAGACGCAGCTCTAGACCATCTAAAAAATTATATAGAGATACAGACAACTCATATATTGGTGGTGTTGCTGCAGGTTTAGGTCACTATTTCGGAATTGACACTATTTGGATTAGACTAATTTGGTTGCTTTTTGCTATAGGATCTGGTGGTACTTTTATCTTTATCTATCTTATTTTTTGGGCTTTGGTACCTGAAGCAAAAACAACTGCAGAAAAGTTGATGATGTCTGGTGATGATGTAAACATCAGCAACATTGAAAAAAAAATTAAAGACGGCATTGATTCGGTATCAGAAACCGTAAAAAATGTCGATTTAAAAAAACATGGAGATAAATTAAAAGAAGGTTTTGACCATGTTTCGGATAATATATCAGAAACTGTAAAAAGTGTAGATTTTCAAAAGCAAGGTAACCGACTAAAATCGAGCTCTCAAACGTTTTTTGATACCATAGGTAATATCCTAATGTTCTTTTTAAAAGTACTAGCAAAGTTTATCGGTATACTATTAATTATAGTTGGTGTTAGTACACTTATCAGTCTAATTGTTGCACTTTTTTCAGTTGGTATAACTGACGCGCTTCATTTTCCTGGCATGGATTTTATTGATGCTTCTAATGCAGCGAACATTCCGCTTTGGTTGATGTCTTTATTACTGTTTTTTGCTATTGGTATTCCTTTCTTCTTTGTATTCTATTTAGGTCTTAAGATCTTAGTAAAAAATCTTAAATCCATCGGGAATATTGCAAAGTTTACGCTTTTAGGAATATGGCTAATGGCTATAATTGGGCTTATAATTACAGGCGTAAAACAAGCCACAGAACATGCTTATGACACAAACGTTACTCAAATTGAAGAAACGATAAATATTAGTTCTGGTGATACTTTAAAAATAAAAATGATAGCTCATGATAATTATAATAAATACATGAATAGAAATTATACTAATTATAGAATCAGCAGAAACGATGCCGATGATAATATAATATCCATAACAGATATTAGATTATTGATTAAATCTACAACCGATTCTCTAGCAAGTATAAAAATAACATCTTTTGCTCGAGGCAGTAGCTATGACTTAGCAAGAGAGCGCGCAGAAAATGTCATTTATAACTATGCAATTGCGGACAACGAATTAAAATTAGACTCCTATTTAATTACTAACGCATCAAATAAATTTAGTGATCAAAATATTGAAGTTATTGTTTATTTACCAGAAGGCGCAATATTCTATGCAGATGATAATACGCATAGTTTTCATCAAAACAGTAGTTATAAAAATGATATTTTGAAAAGCGGTATGGAAGAACATTACCTCAAAGTTATTGAAGATGATGTAGAATGTTTAGACTGTGAAGCTAAAATTGAAGAAGAGACAGAAGTTAATGAACTAAAAATAACAACTTTTGAAACCTCTGTTGACAATGAGTCGTCTAATGAAGAAAACCCAGATATAAGCATTAAAATTAACGATGAAGATGGCGTTAACATTGAGGTTAATGACAATTGAGAATAGGAAAACAACAGTTCATCATTTTTAAATTAATATAAATCAAAACATTACACATATTTGTAGTGTTATTCATCAATCAAAAAACAAAAACAATGAACACACTAATCAGAATTATCGTTTCAAGCATTTTAAGTTTAATTATGCTGTCCTGCAACTTTTCTATGAATTTAGGGAATGGTGTAGATGGAAGTGGGAATGTCGTTACTGTAGAAAGAGACATTTCATCTGACTTTGACCAAATTAAAGTAAGTCAAGGGCTAGATCTTTACATTACGCAATCAAATGATGTTGCCCTACGTATTGAAGCCGATGAAAATCTTCATGACCTTATTATGACTGATGTTGAAAATAACATTTTACGTATATATTCTACAGAAAACATCAGAAGAGCATCATCAAGAAAAGTTATGCTAAATATTAATGAAATTTCTACCATAAAAGCTACAAGTGGCAGTGATGTTTTTTCAACTAATACCATTGAGACTCATGCATTAGAACTAGTCAGTACTAGTGGTGCGAACATGGAATTAGATATTAAAACACAATCACTAAATTGTCATTCTACAAGTGGAAGTGAAATAAAAATAAGCGGAACGACTGACATTTTAATTGCTTCCGCAACAAGTGGAAGTGAAATTGAAGCCGACAAATTAAAAGCAAAAACTTCAGAAGTTAAAGCTACAAGCGGCGCAGATATATCTGTTAACACATCAAAAGAGTTAACTGCAAGAGCAACTAGTGGTGGAGATATTAGATATTCTGGAAACCCTGAAAAAATTAATAAATCAGATACGTCTTCAGGTAGTGTTAGACAACAATAATTATAAACATTCAGTTCCTACTTTTTTCAATTTAGAATAGAAATTTATAGTAAAACTTGTAATTCTATTATATTAAAAATCAATTAATTACAAACCGTTTCAAATTCTATTTAGAGTTTGGGACGGTTTTTGCACATATTTATTTAACAGCTTTTAATTGACTGATATTGATTATAAATTATTAATATTGACAAATAAGACACCTTCTTTAAGTTTGACATAAAAAAAAGTGACTTTTTTGAAGTGTATTGTGCCCATTTAGAAGACAGTAAATATTAGAATATGAAAAAAACTATACTCATACTAATTCTTATGATTGCAGGCATATCAACAACGACTGCGCAATCAACCGAAAAAATTAAAGGTGATAGAAATGTTACTATTAAACAAACGTATATAGATGATTTTGAATCTATTGTTGTAGATGGAAATTTCTCTATAGAAGTAGTGTATAATAATAAACCATCTGTAGAAATAGAAGCAGATAATAATTTACACGATGTTATACAATTCGGAGTTGTCGATGGCGTATTGACTTTTGTTGAAACTATTAGAATCACCGCTAAAAAGAAATTAAATATTAAAGTAAATTATGGTGATGCATTGCAAAACATAGAAGTTAACGGAGATGGCGAAATTAGATCGCTAACCTCTATGGAACTCGGTAATGTTACGCTTTCAACATCTGATAATTCTAGAGCATACTTAAATATTAAAGCAAGTACTTTTAACTATAAAAGCTCCGGAAAGTCTAAAACGAGACTTAATCTTACAGCAGATTCAACATATGTTGAACTCAGTGATAACAGCAAATTAGATGCTTTAATAATGACGAGTTCTTCTAAATTCGATTTGTATCAGCGCTCAGATATAGCAATTGAAGGTTCTGCGAAAAGTGCGTTAATTAATTTAATCAATTCCTCAAACTTTAATGGAGGAAAATTTGATGTCGATAATTCTAACGTTAACTTAGAAGATAATAGCGATTTAACACTTGCAGTAAATGAAAGTATTACAATTGCATCTTCTGGTAATAGTGAGGTTTACCTTTATGGAAATCCTTCAATTTCAATTTCTAAATTTGAAGACACATCAAAACTTCAAAAAAAAAGCAATAAGTAATAAACGAAATAAAAAAAAGAAAGCCGAAGTTAATACTTCGGCTTTCTTTTTTATGTTATCTAATTTTAATTATAACTAGGTGTAGAGACATCAAAATCAACCTCTTTTGCAGCTAAATAACGTTCTGCATCTAATGCAGCCATGCAACCAGTACCTGCTGCTGTTATTGCCTGCCTGTATACGTGATCTGCAGCGTCACCACTTACAAAAACACCTTCGATATTTGTTTTACTTGTACCTGGAACAGCATTAATTATATAACCTGTTTCATCAAGATTTAAATAGTCTTTAAAAATATCTGTATTTGGCTTATGTCCTATTGCTACAAAAAATCCAGTTGCAGCAATCTCATGCTTTTCATTAGTTTGATTATTAAACACTCTAACACCAGTTACTACTTGTCCATCGCCAAGCACCTCTTCAGTCTCAGTATTAAACAAAATCTCAATGTTTTCAGTATTTTTAACTCGGTTAGCCATTATTTTCGATGCTCTAAACTCATCACGTCTCACTAACATTGTAACCTTTTTACATAAATTAGATAAGTAATGAGCTTCTTCACAAGCAGAATCTCCAGCACCTACTATAACAACCTCATGATTTCTATAGAAGAAACCATCGCAAACAGCACAAGCAGAGACTCCACCACCAAGTTTTAAATATTTTTGTTCAGATGGTAATCCTAAATATTTTGCAGAAGCACCTGTAGATATAATGACTGTTGAGGCATGTATTTCTTTTTCATCGTTCACCCAAACCTTGTGAATATCACCCGAAAAATCAACTTTAGTTATCCATCCATGACGCACATCAGTACCAAATCGCTCAGCTTGCTTTTGCAACTGAATCATCATTTCTGGTCCAGTGATTCCATCTGGATAACCAGGAAAGTTTTCAACATCATTGGTCGTTGTTAATTGACCACCAGGTTGTACTCCTTGATATAATACAGGTGACATATTCGCTCTCGAGGCATAAATAGCCGCAGTATAACCAGCAGGTCCAGAACCTATTATTAAGCATTTTATTTTTTCAATCGTATCAGACATATCTTGTAATTTATTACTTAACAAAAGTAGGTTTTTTGCATAAATCCTTACATATAAGTTATCAACACTATTTGTTGAGTTATGAATACTATCAATTACACCTAAATCTAAATTATATTTCGTATTTTATAAGAGTATATTAACAAAATCAAACAAATCATGAAATCAAAATTTTTAATTTTAAGTATTGCATTGTTGCTTACTTTCTCATGTAAAAACAATGTAAATAGTGATGCAAAAACCACAGAATTAGACACCGAAATTGCGAAAAGTACCATTAGTTTAAAAGGCACATGGGAACTTATAGGTTTTTATAATTATAATGATAATGTGGTTGTAGATTCATTTTCTAATAACACCATTTCTAGACAAATTAAAATGTACTCCGACACAAAAGTTATGTGGTGTAAATTGTTAAAAACAGATTCAATAGAATTTTTTGGGTACGGATCCTATAGTTATGATGATGGTCAGCTAACTGAAGTTCTAGAGTTCGGTTCTGCATTTATGAATGAGGTCATACAAGAACAACAAGAATTCAACTTTCAACTTGAATTACATGATAACCGTTTTCAACAAATTGAAATAGATGAAGACGGAAACAAAGTTTATTCCGAAAATTATAAAAGAATAGAATAACGAAAAAAGCTGAGTAATTCTGAGCTTCTTTTAAGTATAAAATATTATTGGTAATGAACTTTCTTAAATATCCAATTTTAAAGACATAATTACTCATTTAAAGATACTTAAACCAGTCTGAACAAAAACCAAAAAAGAATTATTTAGCAATTTGGCTGGATAATTTAAAATTAGAAAGATGTTACTTCAGATGACTTTTGTCATACATTATTCTAAAAAATATAACTAACATTGGTATCGTATAAATTGTGAAGCTAAAATATGCACGAATTATCAATAGCTATGGGAATTGTTAGAATTGCTGAAAAAGAATTAGCTAAAGTAAACGCGCAAAAAGTAGAGCAAATAGAACTCGAAATTGGCACTTTAGCCGGAATAGAAATTGATGCCTTAAATTTTGTTTGGTCTTCTGCTGTTAAAGATTCAGTTCTAGAAAATGCACTCAAAAAAATTACAATTGTTAACGGTGAGGCTCAATGCACAGATTGCGACACTATTTTCAAATTAGATAACACTTATGATGCTTGTCCTAACTGCAATAGTTATCTAAAAAATATTATAAAAGGAAAAGAACTCACTGTAAGGTCATTAGAGGTTTATTAATTATTTAACACAATAAATATTTAAAATAGATTTTTAGCCCTATTTCTTAAAATACTAAGAGACAATACCATCGTATTACTAAAGAATTACTAATTCGTAAATAAATGATGGTGGTCATTTCTCATAAAATTTCACTGAGATAACTTAGTGATTCATTATAAGTTTCGCTTTATGGTAACCAAAAATCAAACAGCAAAAAGACTCGATTTAATCAATGTCCTTTGGGACATTCAAAAAAAACGGAGATATATTAGTAAAGATGATATTGCTAAAATCTCAGTAGAATTTAACATTTCTAAAGTTGAACTTGAAGGTGTTATTTCATTCTATCATTTTTTTCACTTTAAAGATGCTGGAAAGTACACCATCTATTTAAACAATTCAATTGCGTCAGAACATCGCAACTATAACGAAGTAAAACAGGCATTTGAGGGTGAATTAGGAATTAAAATCGGCACTGTTACAAAAGATAAAATGTTCGGTTTATTTACAACCTCTTGTGTTGGTTTGAGTGATCAAGAATCTTCGGCACTTATCAACTTTTATCCATTCACCAATTTAACCGCTAAAAAAGTAAAAACCATCATTACAAAAATAAAAGAAGGGCTTACTTTAGAATCGCTTAGTGACTATCCCGAAGATAATATTCTATACAGACCAAACGAAGATCAAAGAACTATTTTCTTCAAACCTCATGTATTAGGACAAGGTCTAAGAAAACTTAAATCTTTAAGTCCAGAGGATGTTATTGAATTTATAAAAGAATCCAAACTATCTGGGAGAGGAGGCGCATTTTTTCCTACTGGAACTAAATGGCAATTTTGCAGAAACAATGCTGCAGAACAAAAATATATTATTTGTAATGCCGACGAAGGAGAACCCGGAACTTTCAAAGACCGCGTATTGATAAACACACATCCTGAATTGTTGATTGAAGGTATGGCCATTGCAGGCTATGCAGTAGGAGCAACTGAAGGATATATATATTTAAGAGCTGAATACGCCTATTTAAAACAAAAGATAAATAACGCTATTACAGCTTTAAAAAAAGCCAAATTACTCGGGAAAGACATTTTAGGAATTAAAGGATTTGATTTTAATGTACATCTTTTCATGGGAGCTGGAGCATATATATGCGGCGAAGAAACTGCACTTATTGCTTCAATGGAAGGTAAAAGAGGTGAACCAACTACCAAAGCCTATTTCCCGGTAGAAAAAGGCTATTTGGGCAAGCCTACAGTTGTAAATAACGTTGAAACGCTATGTGCCGTACCTCGAATTTTAGAAATGGGTTTAGACAACTATTTATCAATAGGAACAAAAGCAACACCAGGCACTAAACTCTTAAGTGTTTCTGGAGATTGTAATAAGCCAGGCGTGTACGAAATAGAATGGGGAATGAAATTAAAAGATTTCCTTAAACTAATAGATGCTAAGAACCCTTATATGGTTTTATTTAATGGATTTGCTGGCGAATGCTTATCTTCAGTAGATTTTGATCGAGAAATATCAGGTGAAAACCTATTAGCAGAACATATTCAATATAAATTTAAAGATCCTATCGAATATGCCCGAAAAATGGGAGGTGTTGGTCTAAGAAGTGGCGGTTCATTTATGGTATTCCATAAGCAACGTAACATCATTTCCATTCTTAAAAACATTACCGATTTCTTTGTTGCTGAATCTTGTGGTATATGTATACCATGCAGAACGGGCAACTTCTTACTGTCTAAAAAAGTTGTAAAAATAATGAGTGGAAATGGGTGTAAAAAAGATATTGACGAAATAAAAGAATGGAGCCACATAATCAAACAATCTAGTCGATGCGGATTAGGAAAAACATCAACTAACTGCTTATTAACAGCCATGCTCAAATTCCCTGAAGTGTTTAAAAAATATGCGCAACCAGAGAGTGATTTTAATTGTGAGTTTAATATTGAAACTGCTACAAAAGACTATAAAAATATAATCCAAGAAATAGAAAGTACTTATGAATGAGTTTGTAAACATAACTATGGACGGAAAAAAATATCAGGCACAAAAAGGAAATAACCTTGTAAATGTCGCAAAAGAGAACGGATTATACATACCTACATTATGTCATTTTCGTGAAATAAACCCGCCATTAGGCACCTGCAGAATTTGTACAGTATCGGTAGATGGTAAAACAACTTCTGGTTGTACAACTAAAGTATACGAGGGAATGAATGTTGAGATAAACTCGCCTGAATTATTGAATACAAGAAAAGCTATTATAGAAATGCTATTTGCAGAAGGAAACCATTTTTGCCCATCATGTGAAAAAAGCGGTAACTGTGATATGCAAAATTTAGGGTATGATATGGGAATAACTGTGTCGCGTTTTCCACATGTATATAGCAAGAAAATGGTGGATTTTACTTCCGACAGAATGGCTATGGAGTCCAACCGATGCATTCTTTGTAAACGTTGCGTCGAAGAGATAAAAACGGAAGATGGTAAAGATGTTTTTTCATTTGTAGATAGAGGTGTCAAAACACGTGTTCACATAGACCATGATGAAGAATGTAAATTATCCGATGATGAAGCTAAACACGCCATGGACATTTGCCCTGTAGGAGCAATTTTGGTAAAAGGAAAGGCTTACGGACAACCTTTCGGGAATCGAAAATATGACAAGGTCGGAAAATCGAAACAAATTTTTAGTAACGAAGAATTACAGAGGAAAACAAAAGACGACAAATTTGTAGTAGCTACAACATCTTTAGCTGGTTGTTTTGGATGCCACATGTCACTTTTGGATATTGACACTGACATCTTAGACGTGTTAGAAATTGTTGAATTCAACAAGTCACCAATTACGGATATTAAAAAATTTAGTAAACGCTGTCATATTGGACTAATTGAAGGTGGTTGTACCAATTCAGAAAACATAGAAGTCCTTAGAGAGTTTAGAGAAAAATGCGATGTGTTAGTCGCTTTTGGTGAATGTGCTATTATGGGTGGAATCCCAGCAATGAGAAATTTTGTGTCACTTAAAGACTGTCTCGAAGAATCATACATCAACGGAATAACAACTGAAATTGGAGCAAATATTATCCCAAACCATGAAGACATTCCGAAGATGCTAGACAAGGTATATCCATGTAATGAAGTTGTGAAAATTGATTATTTCATTCCTGGCTGTCCTCCAAATGCTAATCATATATGGAAGGTGGTAAAAAGTATTCTTTTGAATGAGGATTATTCAATAACTCATAATGAGTTTAAATATGATTAACGGTCTTTTATTAGCATAATATAATTTTTGATTGTGTTTTTTTGATATATCTTCAAAATACATGACAGAAATCATATTTTTTTTGAGAAATATGTATTTATTTTACTTAGTGAATATAACTTATAAGGTATTTACAATTCGTTCTTTTTATACTAGGATTAATACAAACCATTCACCTCTTTAATAGATTAAATAGCGAGGACCTTCAAAGCATTAATTATGGACAGAACACATCTTTTAAATAAACTTTGGGAATACCAGCTCAAATTCGGATTTATATCCGATAGAGCAATTTCTAAGATATCAAAAACACTTCATGTTTCTAACATAGAAGTAGAAAGTGTTATCTCATTCTATCATTTCTTCCATAAAAATCCAACAGGGAGACATATTATATACCTTAACAACAGCATAATTTCTGATATAAAAGGTTATAACGCTGTGAAAACAGCATTTGAAAAACAAACAGGTTGCACATTCAATGAAGAAGGAAGTGAAGAGTTTTCACTTTTTGATACGTCTTGTATTGGCATGAGTGATCAAGAACCAGCTGCTTTAATTAATTTCCAGCCATTTACAGATCTTACACCAAAAAAAGTAAAAAGAATTATTGACCGAATTAAAAACGGTGAAAACGCAAAAGATTTTGCAAGTAAAACCAAAAGCAAAATTCAATACCATCCAAAGGAAGATAAAGCCCTTATTTTTAGATCTTATGAAATGGGTAAAAGTATTAAAGAAGGTATTAAATTCTCTCCCGATGAAATTGTAAACAAAATATCAAAAGCAAAATTATTAGGTTTGGGTGGTGCATTTTTTCCAGTTGGTTACAAATGGAATTCTTGCAAGAATAATGAAGCCGATGCAAAATATATTATCTGTAATGCTGATGAAGGCGAGCCTGGTACATTTAAAGATCGTGCTTTATTACAATATCTTCCTGGTTTAATGATTGAAGGAATGATATTAGCTGGTTATGCAACGGGAGCTAAAGAAGGTATTATTTATCTAAGAGCCGAATATCAATTTTTTAAAGACGATTTAGAAATAACGTTACAAAAATTGCGTGATGCCAATCTTTTAGGAAAACGCATTTTAGGGGTAGAAGATTTTGACTTTGATATTCGTATTCAGTTAGGTGCAGGCTCTTATGTTTGTGGCGCAGCATCTGCCTTGATAGAATCAATGGAAGGACGTCGAGGGGAACCACCAGTAAGAATGTGGTCGGCTACGAAACATGGCTTTAAACACAAACCAACGGTTGTAAACAATGTAGAAACATTGGCATATGCAGCTAGAATTATTGAATTGGGCGAAGACTATTTCCTAAGTCTTGGTACAGAAGAATCACCAGGAACAAAATTGATAAGTATTTCTGGTGATGTTGCAAAACCCGGAATTTATGAAATAGAATTCGGTATTTCTATCAGTGATTTATTAGGTATTGAAATGAGCCAAGCAACATCGCCTTATTTTGTTCAGGTTAGTGGACCGTCTGGCGAATGCATTAACAATACTGAATTCAACCGAAGAATATGTAAAGAAGATATAATGTGTGGTGGTTCCTTTATGGTATTTAACCGCACCAGAGATATTCTAAATATTCTTCGAAATTTTATGGAATTTTTTAAAGAAGAATCTTGTGGAGTATGCACACCTTGTAGAGCAGGGAATTTTATTTTAACCGAAAAAGTTAAAAAAATTCAGCGTGGTCTTTGTTCACAAGAAGATATAAACGAAATCAAACAATGGGGAAACATTATAAAACTTTCTAGTCGATGTGGTTTAGGTAAGTCTTCTCCAAACAGTTTAATTTATGCTGTTGAAAAGTTTCAGGACTATTTCAATATTAAAATTTCTCCTTCAAATGAAAACCAAAATGTTGAATTTGATATGGAAGATGCTGTACATGAATTTGACAGCCTTATAAAAGATACACAAACATAGTTTGAAAGACATATTATGGAAACAGTAAAGTTTAAAATAGATGGTAGAGATTGTATCGCAGAAAAGGATCAAAATCTTATTGACGCGGCAAAACAAAATGGTGTATTCATCCCAACACTTTGTCATTTCAAACATCTAAATCCACTTGGCAGTTGTAGAATTTGTACCGTTAAAAACAATGGTAGATCAATTGCAGGATGCACATTAAATGTTGACGAAGGCATGGATATAGAGGTTAATACAACAGAACTTCTAGATCTTCGTAAGGCCATTCTAGAAATGATGTTTGTAGAAGGCAATCACTTCTGCCCTTCTTGTGAAAAAAGTGGCGACTGTGAAATGCAAAACTTGGGTTACGAAACCGGAATTCGCTACACCAGATTCCCGCACTTGTTTGTTGACAGAACTGTAGATGCAAGCCCAGAACGTATTGTTGTAAACCAAAACCGCTGTATAAAATGTAAACGCTGTATTGAAGAAATAAAGACTAATGACGGTCAAAAAGTATTCAACTTTATAAACAGAGGAAATAACACAATTTTATCTGTAGATTACGAACAGGAAGCAAAATTATCCGAACAACAAGCAGAGCATGCTATGCGAATTTGTCCAACAGGATCAATATTGGTAAAAGGAAAAACGTTTGGTAAACCCTTTGGAGACAGACAATTTGATTTTTCTCATAAAAATGAAAAAATCCCATTGAATGATATTAAAAAACACCTCAACCCTAATCAGAAGAAAAAACGAATTGCTACAGCTTCATTAGCAGGCTGCTTTGGTTGCCATATGTCAATGTTAGATGTTGATTTAGGCATAATGGACCTACTTGAAGTTGTTGAATTCAACAAATCTCCTTTAACTGATTTTAAAAACTTTAAAGAACGTTGTGATATTGGTTTAATTGAAGGAGGTTGTTGTAATACGGATAACATTGAAGTTTTAAGAGAATTTAGAAAACATTGCGATGTTTTAATTTCTGTGGGAGAATGTGCTATTTGGGGAGGAGTACCTGCAATAAGAAATACATTCCCTTTAGAAGATTGCTTAAAAGAAGCTTATTTGGATTCAGTAACCAGCGAACCAAACGAAACAGTTATCCCTAACCATGAAGATATCCCTAAAATATTAGACAAAGTTTATTGTAATCACGAAGTGGTAAAAATAGATTATCACATTCCTGGTTGTCCACCAAATGCAAATCACATATGGAATATTGTAAAGAATATTCTGTTTGAAGAAGAATATTCGATTACATATCCAGAATTTAAATACGACTAATTAAAACAAGGCAAGATGAGCAATAGAAAAATAGTTATAGAACCCGTAACACGTGTTGAAGGACATGGAAAAGTAACCATCAAGCTAGACGAAAACGGTAAAGTAATTGATGCCTTTTTACATATTGTTGAATTTAGAGGTTTTGAGAAATTCATTCAAGGGCATCCGTATTGGGAAGCACCAGTAATGGTACAACGTTTATGTGGTATTTGCCCTGTAAGCCACCATTTGGCTGCCGCAAAAGCAATTGATCAACTCGTAGGTATTGATCCTGAAAATTTATCTCCTGTTGCAACGATGCTAAGACGATTATTGCATTATGGTCAAGTATTTCAATCTCATGCACTCCACTTCTTCTACCTAGCGTCACCAGATTTATTGTTTGGTATAGATGCACCAGCCGAGAAAAGAAATATAGTAGCTGTTGCTACTGAAAATAAAGAATTGGCTAAAAAAGGAATCTTAATGCGAAAATTTGGTCAGGAGATGATTAAAGCATTAGCCGGTAAAAAGATTCACGGTATTTTGGCCGTACCAGGTGGAGTTCATAAAACATTTACACCCGAAGAACGTGAATATTTTTTAGATGGTAAAGAAATTCCTAACGTCGACACAATGATTGAATGGAGCAAAGAAATTATTGACTTCATGAAAACCTATCATACTGAAAATGCAGATTGGATAGATAGTTTTGCAAGATACCCTTCAAATCATTTAAGTCTGGTTGACAAAGAAACAGGTGCCCTAGAGCTATATGATGGAAGACTTCGTTCTATAAATTCTACTGGTAAGGAATTAATGAACATTGCAGATATTGAATATAGCTACCATTTTAGTGAAGCCGTAGAACCATGGTCTTATCTTAAATTCCCTTATATGAAGGCTTATGGAAGAGAAAATGGATGGAATAGAGTTGGTCCATTAGCTCGTATGAATACCTGTTCTCATATTACCACTCCACTCGCGGAAGCTGAACGCGTTATATTTAAATCTTACACTAAAAACTTCCCAAATAATATGACGATGCATACACATTGGGCACGGTTAATTGAAATGCTACATTGTGCAGAGTTGATGAAAGAATTATTATTGGATGATGAAATTATGAGTAACGACTTGGTAAGAAAAGGAACACCAAGAAATAAAGGTATTGGAATTATTGAGGCACCGAGAGGAACATTAATTCACGAATATCATACCGATGACAAAGGCTTAATTACCAAATGTAATTTAATTGTTTCTACGACGCATAATAACGAGGCAATGAATAGAGGCGTAAGATCTGTCGCTAAAGAGGTTTTAAGCGAAAAACCAGAAATTACCGAACCAATGCTAAACCAAATAGAAATAGCAATTAGAGCGTACGACCCTTGCTTAAGTTGCGCTACACATGCTTTAGGACAAATGCCATTGATTGTACAATTAGAAGATCATCAAGGAAATATAATAGATGAAAAAGTTAGATAACAAAACCATAGTTTTAGGAATAGGCAACAATGGCAGACAAGATGACGGCTTAGGCTGGCTATTTTTAGATTTCCTAAAATCAGAACATTCAGATTTTGATTTAGAATATAGATATCAGCTTCAAATTGAAGATGCCGAACTCATTTCTAATTACCAAAATGTCATTTTCATTGATGCTGCAAAAGATGAAAATGAAGATGGATTTTCATATTATCCTTGTAAACCTTCAGAAAAATATAGCTTTAGTACACATGCCTTAGATCCTGAAACTATTTTGTATCTTACAAAAAAGTTATATAATCACGAACCAGAAGCTACCGTATTAGCTATTCAAGGTTATGATTGGGAATTAAAGATTGGCTTAAGCGATAAAGGCAAGCAAAATCTAAAAAAAGCAAAGGTGTACTTCAAAGAAAGTATACTTACAAAGCACCATTCAATTAATAAAAACTAGTAAAATTATGTGCGGAACTTGTGGATGCGGATCTGAAGAGAATGGAATAACCATTAAAAATCCTAAAGAATTAAAAACTCATAGACATCATCACCATCAGCATGACCATTCACATAGTCATGATTACTCGCATCATGATCATGATCATTCTCGCAGCCACCATCACCACAAAACTGTAATTGAGGTTGAAAAAGATATTCTCAACCACAATGAACTTATGGCCTCAAGAAACAAAGGCTATTTTGATGCAAAAAACATATTCGCTCTTAACTTAGTAAGTTCACCAGGATCGGGAAAAACTTCTATTTTAGAAAGAACCTTATCCGATTTAAAATCAGAACTACCATTTTACGTCATTGAAGGAGATCAAAAAACAATGAATGATGCCAATAGGATAGATGCACTAAACATTCCGGTTATACAAATCAACACAGGAAAAGGCTGTCATCTCGAAAGTGATATGGTATATGAAGCCATTAAGAAATTGAACATGAAAGATAATTCAATATTAATGATTGAAAATGTTGGTAATCTTGTGTGTCCTTCTATGTTTAATCTAGGTGAGTCAAAAAGAGTTGTCATTATCAGTACTACTGAAGGTGAGGATAAACCCATTAAATATCCAGACATGTTTTATACATCAGATATTTGTATCATTAACAAAATAGATCTTTTACCTTATGTAAATATTGATATTGAAAAATTAAAAGACTATGCTTTGCAAGTTAATCCAAAGCTTAAGTTTTTTGAAATGTCAGCTACTTCTGGAGAAGGCATGACCAAATGGTATGATTGGTTAAAACAAAACTTGTAAATATTTATGCCTTACAATACCTATTTTACTTGTTGACATCCTATTAAAAAACCCATTAATACAACTTAGTTTTTTTGTATTTTAAATACTTAAATCTTTCCTCAAATAGCGGAAGTAACACTGTACTATTTATTACTTTGCGAAATGCAAGATACATATACTATGGATGAGTTTACAGCAATGATTGATGCAAATGCAGAATTACAAGGAGTTAAAGTACATCAATAACGTTTTGGTTATATAAAAAATGATATGTTATGCAAAGTAAGAACCGTATTAGTCAATGAAGCAAAAGTTGTACTATTAATTCTAAATCTACAGAGTGAAATGATAATAAAAAAACAATCTCTGATTGTGGATCAGAAGGCTATGAAAACATCAACAATTTACACGTAATCAAGAGAATTATAGGCTGGATTAACAAACCATTAGCAAACTAATTATGGCACAAGAAATAGAAAGAAAATTTTTAGTCAAAAATGATGATTTCAAAAAGGAATCATTTAATGATATCAAAATTGTACAAGGATTTTTATCAACTGTTCCCGAACGAACAGTTAGAATAAGAATAAAAGGCGCCAAAGGATTTATCACTGTTAAAGGAATCGGAAACGAATCTGGAACTTCGCGTTACGAATGGGAAAGAGAAATTTCTGTAGAAGATGCTACAGATTTACTAAAAATTAGTGAACCAGGTGTAATCGATAAAACACGCTATAATGTAAAATCTGGAGACCACACCTTTGAAGTAGATGAGTTCTATGGAGAAAATGATGGATTAGTTGTTGCAGAAGTTGAATTATCTAATGAAGACGAAGATTTTGTAAAACCAAGTTGGTTAGATGAAGAAGTAACAGGACAAGTAAAATATTACAACGCTATGCTAATAAAAAACCCCTTTAAAACTTGGTAATAAATAAGTTTATTTAAAACTACAACCTAAAGGAAAAGAGTATCACATAAGATTCAAAAACCCTACTTTGCACCCGGTATAAATAGCTATTGTTTAATCTAGATTCTTGTTTGGTGCCACGAACTCTTTCTTTTGAAGAATTCCACTCAGAAAGTGTAACTTTTCGTTTGAGGCTAATGTTTACACGTTTTCCATTGACTGTAATACAAACCTAAAAAGAAACCTATCCATTTTTAATTCTTCCCAAAACAGTGTAGCAAATGTACCATGTGACTTCATAGTTGTGGTCTTTAAATGAAATTTTGTGAAAGACGAAAGTCAAATCAACTAATCTGTATTAAGGTAAATTCGGTTAACACTTTTTGTATTTTATCAACTGTTAACAGAACTGTATCAAACGCAATCAAATTCTATGACAGCATAAAAAAAATAAAACCTTGTAAATCAATAGATTTACAAGGTTTTTAACGCCATTTGTGATGGCTTATTGTCGGGGTGGCAGGATTCGAACCTGCGGCCTCCACGTCCCAAACGTGGCGCGATAACCGGGCTACGCTACACCCCGAATTTTGATTTTCAATTTCGGACTGCAAATATAGAATATTTCTTTACATTCCAACAACATTTTTCTAACTTTAAAGTCTAATATTTTTAACGGTCTTTAGTTATGAAATTACGACTTCCCTTTCTGTTTTTAATTCTATTATGCATTCTAACATGTGCACAAGACAAAAATCCTGTAAACAGCCAAAATGGACATGACGTAATTGTCGCAGATTTAAATATTCCGTGGGGCTTCACATTTCTTCCAGATGGCTCCATGTTAATTAATGAAAAAGCAGGGGAACTCATTCATTTTAAAAATGGTAAGAAATTCATTATCAAAGGATTACCAGATATTTATGTTCGTGGTCAAGGAGGTTTAATGGATATTATTCTACATCCAAATTATAAAGAAACTGGCTGGATCTACTTGTCATATGTATCTTCAGATAGAGATGAAAATGGAGGAAATACGACAATTGCACGAGCAAAACTTAATGGAAAAAGTCTGGAGAATTTTAAAGTTCTTTATAAAGCTACACCTAACACAAAACGAGGTCAACATTTTGGATCACGACTCGTTTTTGATAAAAGCGGTTACTTGTTTTTTTCAATTGGAGATAGAGGTAATAGAGAAGTGAATCCGCAAGATATAACGAGAGATTGTGGAAAAATTTATCGCATTAACGAGGATGGTTCAATTCCTGGCGACAATCCTTTTATTAATACAGATAAAGCCAAAAAAGCTATTTATTCCTTCGGTCACAGAAATCCGCAAGGCATGACTCTACATCCTGTTACAAAGGAAATTTGGACGCACGAACATGGTCCAAAAGGCGGAGACGAAATAAACATCATAAAAGCTGGAAAAAACTATGGCTGGCCTGTTATTAGTTATGGCGTAAATTACAGTGGAAGTAAGTTTACAGAAATAACCAAAAAAGAAGGAATGGAACAACCACTTCATTATTGGGACCCTTCAATTGCGCCTAGCGGAATGGCCTTTATTAACAGTAACAAATATGGAGATTGGAAAGGAAATTTGTTAGTAGGATCGTTAAAATTTCAATATTTAGATATGTGCACACTAAAAGACAATAAAGTAATCAAAGAAGAAAGATTACTTGACGGACTTGGAAGAGTGCGCTCAATAGAACAAGGACCAGATGGCTATATCTATGTTGGTATTGAAAATTTAGGTATTGTAAAATTAAATCGACAATAATTGATTTGAATATAGTTTCAATTTTTATTTATAAAAGGATAACTAGTCTATAGTAATATCTGCTACATTTAATTTAGACCTATGTAATAACGCAGTAGCAGATACTTTAAATTACATAAAAAGGTATTGAAGAAATAACACTTTAAGAAGTGACAAAAGTCATTAAAAAACAACACTAATTGACTAACTTTGCTTGATATTAACTTAATTAAAAAAGAATGCTCATAATAGGAATTGCAGGAGGAACTGGTTGTGGTAAAACTACAGTAGTAAATACAATTTTAAATGAATTACCAGAAGGTGTAGTTGGAGTGATTTCTCAAGACTCATATTATAAAGACACCTCACACTTAAACTACGAAGAACGTGTTAAAATCAACTTTGATCATCCGAGATCAATAGATTTTGAACTTCTGGAAAAACATTTAATCGATTTAAAGGAGGGGAAATCAATACATCAACCTGTATATTCTTTTGTAAAGCACAATCGTACTGGTGATACTATAATTACTCAACCTCGAAAAGTAATGATTGTAGAAGGTATTTTAATCCTTTCGCATGCTGAAATACGTAACCTTTTTGACATCAAAATTTATGTGCATGCGGATTCTGACGAACGCTTAATTCGTCGTTTAAAACGCGATATTACTGAACGTGGTAGAGATTTGCACGAGGTATTAAGCAGATACCAAAATACATTAAAACCAATGCATCAACAGTTTATTGAACCTATGAAAGAATATGCCGACATCATAATTCCTAACAATAAATACAACACTGTTGCAGTAGATATCGTTAAAACAATAATTAACGAACGTTTATAATGGCGAAATTATATTCAAAATACATTAAACCCTTTAAAAACATATACCTGTTAGTACTAATAGTTTTTGTAGTTTGGATGTTATTTTTCGATGCACATTCTTGGTTATTTCATCATGAGTTGAACACAGATATAGACGAATTAGAATATCAAAAAGAGCATTATAAAAACGAAATGGCGAAAGATGATAAAGCCATAAAAGAGCTAAGTACGGAAGATGGTTTAGAGCGTACAGCTCGCGAAACCTACTACATGAAAAAGCCCAATGAAGACATATATATTATTGAATACGAAGATAGTATAGCTAAACAAAAACAAGATGAGTAAAACTTTATTTAATGAGTTTGAAGGTGTAACCTCAAAAGCTTGGAAACAAAAAATTCAGGTAGATTTAAGAGGCGCAGATTATAACGACACATTAATCTGGAAAACCAATGAAGGCATTGATGTAAAACCAATTTATCATGCCGACGAGTTTAAAGCAAATCCGAGTGTATCTCATAGTACCGCTACGGAATGGAAAATCTGCCAAGCCATAGACGTATCAGATGTAAAAGAAGCAAATTTAATAGCTTTAGACGCTTTAAATCGTGGAGCAGAAAGCATAGTATTCAATATAAAATCTAAAACTATTTCTTTTGAAGATTTATTTAAGAATATAGATGTAGAAAAAACACCTGTTGAATTAAAATGTGATTATCCTACAGAAGAACTTTCTAACACTAATAATTCTGTTAACCTTCATTACGATATCATTCACAATCTAGCCAAAACAGGAAATTGGTACAACAATCTTAAAGACGATCATAGCAAATTTGAAGCTATTGTAAAATCTATAAATCATCTCAGTATAGATTTAAGTTTATACCAAAATGCTGGAGCAACAATTGTTCAACAACTGGCGTATAGCTTAGGACATGCTAATGAATATCTAAATCATCTTGATAGCATTATTTCAGACACATCAAAACAAACGCTTCAAGTGACATTTAATGTTTCAGTTGGTTCAAACTATTTCTTCGAAATAGCAAAACTTAGAGCATTAAGACAATTATGGTCAACCATAGCTTTAGAATATGGTGTTAATTCTGAATGTAGAATAATAACAATCCCAAGTAAACGAAATAAAACAATTTACGATTACAACGTAAATTTATTGCGTACAACTACAGAATGTATGAGTGCAATTCTTGGTGGATCTAATGTAGTTTGCAATTTACCTTACGACGCATTGTATCACAAATCAAATGAATTTGGAAATCGAATTTCTAGAAATCAGCTTTTAATTTTAAAGCACGAGAGTTATTTTGATAAGGTAAATAATCCAACCGACGGAGCCTACTATATTGAAAGTTTAACTGAACAATTAGCTGAAAAAGCACTCGTTCTTTTTAAAGGTATTGAAGCCAATGGAGGCTTTTTAAAGCAACTAAAAGAAGGCACGATTCAACGAAAAATCAAAGAAAGTGCAGCTAAAGAATTAGCAGATTTTGATGCTGAAAAATTGGTGTTATTAGGTACCAACAAACACCCAAACCCCAACGATAAAATGACAAACGAACTCGAACTTAGTCCGTTTTTAAAAGTTGAAAAACGAAAAACTATCATTGAACCAATAATTGAGAGAAGATTATCTGAAAATTTGGAAATCAATAGATTAAAAGATGAATAAAACTCATTATAGACAAAATCTATAGTTGTGTTTTAACACCAAAATCAAAAAATATGTCAAGAAAAAACTTTCAACATATAGAACTTCAAAAAAAAGCTGACAACCAAAATCCATCAGCTAACAATAGCTTTAAAACAGCTGAAGATATTAATGTAAAATCAACCTATTCATCTAACGACATTAAGAATCTAGAACATCTAAATTTTGTTGCTGGTATTGCACCTAATCTTCGTGGTCCATATTCTACTATGTATGTAAGACGTCCATGGACAATTAGACAATATGCTGGCTTTTCAACTGCAGAAGAAAGCAATGCATTTTATAGAAGAAATTTAGCTGCTGGACAAAAAGGGTTGTCTGTTGCTTTTGATTTAGCAACACATAGAGGCTACGATTCTGATCACGAACGCGTAGTTGGTGATGTAGGTAAAGCGGGAGTTGCAATTGATTCTGTCGAAGACATGAAAGTACTGTTCGATCAAATCCCTTTAGATAAAATGTCGGTTTCCATGACTATGAATGGAGCCGTACTTCCAATTATGGCATTTTATATAGTTGCTGCAGAAGAGCAAGGTGTTAAACCAGAGCTTCTCGCAGGAACCATTCAAAATGACATTTTAAAAGAGTTTATGGTTAGAAATACCTATATCTATCCACCTACTCCATCCATGAAAATTATCTCAGATATTTTTGAATATACCAGTAACAATATGCCGAAATTTAATAGCATTAGTATTTCGGGTTATCATATGCAAGAAGCAGGTGCTACTTGCGATATTGAACTTGCTTACACATTAGCAGATGGTTTAGAGTATATTAGAAAAGGACTGGAAGCTGGAATGGATATCGACACCTTCGCTCCTCGCCTTTCATTCTTCTGGGCTATTGGAATGAATCACTTTATGGAAATAGCTAAGATGCGCGCAGCACGTATGCTTTGGGCAAAATTAGTGAAGCAATTCAATCCAAAAAATCAAAAATCTCTTGCATTGAGAACACATTGCCAAACATCTGGTTGGAGTTTAACAGAACAAGATCCATTTAATAATGTTGCAAGGACATGTATCGAAGCCTCAGCTGCTGCTTTTGGTGGCACACAGAGTTTGCATACAAACGCTTTAGATGAAGCCATTGCATTACCTACAGATTTCTCTGCTCGTATTGCAAGAAATACTCAGATTTACTTACAAGAAGAAACAAATATTACAAAAACAGTAGATCCTTGGGCTGGTAGTTATTATATTGAAAAATTAACGCACGATATTGCTCAAAAAGCTTGGAAACTTATTGAGGAAGTTGAAGAATTAGGCGGTATGACTAAAGCTATTGAAGCAGGTATCCCTAAATTGCGAATCGAAGAAGCTGCTGCTCGTAAGCAGGCACGTATTGATTCTGGTCAGGATATTATCGTAGGTGTAAATAAATATAGATTAGAGGAAGAAGCACCAATCGCAACACTTGAGGTAGACAATCAAACTGTTAGAACACAACAAATAGAGCGTTTAGACAGCATTAAAACTAGCCGTAATACAGACGAAGTTAAAACGGCATTATCTAAATTAACCAATGCCGCTAAAACAGGTAAAGAAAATTTATTAGCTTTAGCCGTAGATGCTGCAAGAAAACGCGCAACATTAGGCGAAATAAGTGATGCTTTAGAAGCAGAATTTGGTCGCCACAAAGCACAAATAAAATCATTTTCAGGAGTGTATAGCAAAGAAATAAAAGACGACAAGAGTTTCCAAAAAGCAAGAGAACTTGCGGACAAATTTGCAGAACAAGATGGTCGAAGACCTCGTATTATGATTGCAAAAATGGGACAAGATGGTCATGACAGAGGAGCAAAAGTAGTTGCTACAGGTTATGCAGATGTTGGATTTGATGTCGACATTGGACCATTATTCCAAACACCAAAAGAAGCTGCTAAACAGGCAGTTGAAAATGATGTACATATTCTCGGAGTATCATCACTTGCAGCAGGACACAAAACGTTAGTCCCTCAAGTTATTGAAGAGTTAAAAGCGTATGGCAGAGATGATATTATGGTGATTGTTGGCGGAGTAATTCCAAAACAAGATTATCAATATTTGTTCGATGCTGGTGCAGTTGCTGTTTTTGGACCTGGCACTAAAATTAGTGAAGCTGCGATTCAGATTTTAGAGATTTTAATAGAATAAATTAATACTTGATAAAAAAATATGATGCATACTCAAAAAATGCTAAGAGACGATGCGCTCAAAGGAAAAACAATTGTAGTTACAGGTGGAGGAAGTGGCTTAGGTAAATCCATGACGAGATATTTCTTAGAGCTTGGAGCAAATGTTGCTATTTCCTCTCGTGATTTAGAAAAACTAAAAAATACAGCTAAGGAATTAGAAGCAGAAACAGGTGGCACTTGTCTTCCTCTACAATGCGATGTTAGAGAATACCATCAGGTAGAGGCTATGCGAGAAGCTGTAGTTGAAAAATTTGGTAAAGTAGATATCTTACTAAATAATGCGGCAGGTAATTTTATTTCACCTACAGAACGTTTATCTTCTCGCGCTTTTGATGTGATTATAGACATTGTCCTAAAAGGCACAAAAAACTGTATGTTAGCCTTTGGAAAACATTGGATAGACACCAAACAAACCAATACTAACGTATTAAGTATTGTAACTACTTATGCTTGGACAGGTTCTGGCTATGTAGTACCAAGTGCAGCAGCAAAAGCTGGTGTATTAGCAATGACGCGTAGTTTGGCTGTAGAATGGGCAAAATACGGTATGCGATTTAATGCAATCGCTCCAGGACCATTCCCTACCAAAGGTGCATGGGATCGCTTAATGCCTGGCAATCTTCAAGAAAAATTTGATATGGCAAAAAAAGTGCCATTAAATCGTGTTGGTGAGCATCAAGAATTAGCCAATTTGGCCGCTTATTTAGTTTCCGATTTTTCTGCTTACATGAACGGCGAAGTTGTTACATTAGATGGTGGAGAATGGCTTAAAGGCGCAGGAGAATTCAATATGCTTTCTGATGTACCTGAAAGTTTGTGGGATCAACTCGAGTTAATGATAAGAGCTAAAAAGAATAAATAAGTCCCAGTTTAGATTACTTTAAGCGCAATAAGTGTTAACAACTAGAATTTCTTATACTCATAAATAATCGTATTTTTGACCCTCAAATAACCAAATCATTTAATGGGTAAAATCATTGCAATTGCTAATCAAAAGGGAGGTGTTGGTAAAACAACAACCTCTGTAAATTTAGCTGCTTCTTTAGGTGTACTAGAGAAGAAAGTCCTACTTATAGATGCTGATCCTCAAGCCAATGCCAGTTCTGGTCTTGGTATAGATGTCGACGCAGTTGAAATTGGCTCGTATCAAGTATTAGAGCACACTAAACCTGCTAAAGCTGCTATTGTAGCTTCTAATGCACCCAATGTCGATATAATGCCTGCACATATTGACCTTGTCGCTATTGAAATAGAGTTAGTAGATAAAGACAAGCGCGAGTATATGCTTGGTAAGGCAATTGAAGATTTAAAATCTGAATACGATTATATTTTAATTGACTGCGCGCCCTCACTAGGTTTGTTAACGTTGAATGCCTTAACAGCTTCAGATTCTGTAATTATCCCTATTCAATGCGAATATTTTGCACTCGAAGGTTTAGGTAAATTGTTAAATACTATCAAAAGTGTACAGAAAATACATAACGAAGCGTTAGATATTGAAGGTCTGTTATTAACCATGTTCGATTCGCGTTTACGCCTATCCAACCAAGTGGTCGAAGAAGTACAAAAACATTTCAGCGACATGGTATTTGAGACTATTATTCAACGAAATGTGCGTTTAGGTGAAGCACCAAGTTATGGTGAAAGCATAATCAACTACGATGTAAGTAGTAAAGGTGCGGCAAACTATTTGAGTTTAGCTAAAGAGTTGATTAAAAAAAATGAATTATAATGGCAAAGGCAACCAAAAAACAAGCATTAGGGCGCGGACTTTCAGCATTGTTGAAAGATCCTGATAATGACATTAAATCTGCTGAAGATAAAAATGCTGATAAAGTTGTTGGTAATATTGTTGAACTCGATGTTGATAGTATTGAGGTAAATCCATTTCAACCAAGAACAAACTTCAATGAAGAATCTTTAAAAGAATTAGCGTCTTCAATTAGAGAGCTCGGAGTTATTCAACCTATTACAGTTAGAAAATTAGCTTTCAATAAATACCAATTGGTTTCGGGTGAACGTCGTTTTAGAGCTTCTAAATTAATTGGCCTGACTGCTATTCCTGCTTATATTAGAATTGCAAACGATCAAGAATCGTTAGAAATGGCATTGGTAGAAAATATTCAACGCCAAGATTTAGACCCAATAGAAATTGCATTATCGTACCAACGTTTAATTGATGAAATTAGCCTAACACAAGAACAAATGAGTGAACGTGTTGGTAAAAAACGTTCTACAATAGCCAACTATTTACGTTTATTAAAGTTAGATCCAATTATTCAAACCGGAATGCGAGATGGTTTTATTAGCATGGGACACGGTAGAGCAATGGTAAACATTGAGAGTCCGATTGACCAACTCGAAGTTTATGAAAAAATTATAAGCAACAAATTATCGGTTAGAGCTACAGAACAGTTGGTAAAGAATCTCAATGCTGATACAAATACGAAAACTGAAAGTACTTCGACCAATGTTCCTAAACATATCAAAAAAGGGATTAAAGAATTTTCAGAATATTTTGGTCACAAAATTGATGTTAAAGTTGCTAGAAACGGTAGTGGAAAAATCACAATTCCATTCCATTCTGAAGAGGATTTCAATCGAATTAAAAAATTAGTTCGACGTGCTAAATAAACGTATATTCATTTGTTTGTTTTGCTTATTTTCAGCATTAGTCTCATTTTCTCAAACAGATAATGACAGTACCAGTATCGGCTTAGACAAAGAGCTTGTTATTATTGAAAAAGAAACACTTACCAGGAAAGAAATAGATCCTTTAAGACCTTCTAAAGCGGCATTTTATTCTGCTATATTACCAGGATTAGGACAAGCTTATAATAAGAAATACTGGAAGATTCCTTTAGTCTGGGGAGGGATTGGTACAGGTGTTTATTTTTATATCAGAAACGACAAGCAATTTGATCGCTACAGAGATGCCTACAAAAGGCGACTCGCTGGTTTTAAGGATGATGAATTCTATGGTGATGGAATAACACCAATAATATCAGATGATGGGCTTATAAGAGCGCAAGATCAATTTAGACGAAATAAAGAAGTGTCGTTATTAATTACCTTAGGACTCTATGCGCTAAATATAATTGACGCCAATGTAGATGCACATTTACTTCAGTTTAATGTTGATGAGAATTTGAGTTTAAGCCCACATTATCAATACAATCAAATGGAAAACACTTCAGATTTGGGGCTAACAGTTAATTTCAAATTTTAATATGAATATAGCTTTACTCGGTTATGGCAGAATGGGAAAAAGTATTGAAGCCATCGCTTTACAACGTAATCACGGTATTACATTAAAAATTTTTGATGACACCTGTGAATATGACTTTTCAAATACAGATGTTGCAATAGATTTCAGTATCCCAACCGTTGCAGTAAAAAATATTAAAAAAGCATTAGATGCTGGAGTTCCGGTAATTTCTGGTACCACAGGATGGTTAGACCAATACAATGACGTATTAGAGTATTGCAATTCTAAAAACGGAACGTTTTTATATGCATCGAATTTTAGCTTAGGTGTTAATATTTTTTTCGAAATAAACAAAAAACTGAGTGAGTTGATGTCAGGATTTAAGGACTATAATACTCAAATTGAAGAAATTCACCATACTCAAAAATTGGATGCTCCTAGTGGCACGGCAATTTCTTTAGCTGAGCAAATTATTGAAAATACCGATTACAACCATTGGACGCTAGATGAATCAAAATTAGACGAAATCTATATTGACGCTAAACGTATTGAAGGAGTTCCTGGTACTCATGATGTTACTTATAATTCAGAAATAGACGCTATTAGTATTAAACATACAGCACACAACAGACAAGGTTTTGCCATGGGAGCGGTTATTGCTGCTGAATGGATAAAAGATAAAAAAGGCATCTTTAGCATGAAAGATGTGTTAAACATTGGTTAATTTGCCAAAGTTTTGAAACAAATTAAAATATTTTTCAACCAACTAGACTAAACAAAGCATCATGACTTGGACACAATGGTTTATTTTTTTAATGATATTACAAGTTATTCATGGCCTGGGCACATGGAAACTATATATTAAAGCTGGCAGAAAAGCTTGGGAAGCGTTTGTTCCAGTATACAATGCAGTTGTTTTGATGAAAATCATATCGCGTCCTTGGTGGTGGGTAATCTTAATGTTTTTGCCAATTGTAAACTTAATTATGATTCCAGCAGCTTGGGTAGAAACAGCAAGAGCCTATGGAAAAGAGAGTAAACTAGACGCTCTACTCTGCATTATTACATTAGGTTTTTATCTCTATTACCTAAATTATGTTGCCGACGTAAATTATATTGAAAATAGAACACTAAAACCAAAAACATCTTCGGGTGAGTGGATAACCTCAATACTATTCGCTATTGTGGCTGCAACAATTGTACATACGTATTTCTTTCAACCGTTTGTAATTCCTTCTTCGTCATTAGAAAAATCTTTATTAGTTGGCGATTTTCTTATTGTTAGTAAATTTCATTATGGAGCCAGAACACCAATGACGACCGTAGGTGCTCCAATGGTACATGACACAATCCCAGTATTAAAAAAGAAATCCTATTTGTTTAATGATGATTTTGAAACGCGTAATACATCATGGGTCAACAAATTACAACTACCATATTTAAGACTACCAGCATTTGAGAAAATTGAACGAAACGACATAGTGGTTTTCAATCAACCTGCAGATACGCTTCTGGATATGAATAAATTCACACCAGATCGAAACTATTACAAGCCAATAGATAAAAAAACCAACTTGGTCAAACGTTGTGTTGGAGTTGCAGGTGATACTTTAGAAATTAGAAATGGATATGTTTTTATTAATGGTGTGCAAAACAAATTACCTAATAGAGCACATCTTCAATTTTCTTATGATATTACTTTTAAGCGTGCACTTCAACCTGCAAGAATTTATGATATTTTAAATAAATATGATATTACAGATGGCCTAGGCTATGGATCTACTGAAGGTTCTTACAGAATTCCGGCAGCTTCAGACCAAGCAATTGCCAAATTAAAAAACCACCCAGAAATAGCAGATATTTTACCTATAAAAATGGCTCCTAATGAAAAGGATAATATTTTTCCTAGAGATGCCAATTACAATTGGAATGTCGATAATTTTGGACCTATGTGGATTCCAAAAGCCGGAGCTACAGTAAATCTTAATATTGAAAATATTGCATTATACAAACGCGCCATTGGTGAATATGAAGGACACAAAGTAGTTACACGCGGGAATCAAATTTTTATTGATGACCAAGCAGCTACATCATATACATTTAAGCAAGATTATTATTGGATGATGGGTGACAATAGACATAACTCTATTGATAGTAGATTTTGGGGTTTTGTTCCATTCGATCATGTTTTTGGTAAACCTGTCTTTATATGGATGAGTATCGATGGTATTAATGATGGTATTAAAAACTGGAGTTTCCGTTGGGATAGAATCTTTACTACGGTAAGTGGTAATGGCGCTCGCACATCTTACCTCATTCCATTTATTGTATTGATTTTTGGAATTACTTTTTTTAATAAATGGAGAAAGAAAAGGAAGGCTAAAGCTTAATCATTTTCTTAAAAAAAAGACATTATGAACTGTCTTATACATCCTACTTACTTTCCAAATCTAGCACACTTTAATGCTATGGTTAAGTCTGATGTTGTATTTTTTGAATTATGTGATAACTACCAAAAGCAAACGCTTCGAAATCGAACAGAGATTTATGGTGCTAATGGGAAATTAGCTTTAACGGTTCCTGTGAGTTACACACAAAAGAATAGACAACTCTATAAAGATGTTACCATAGCAAATAATGGATTGTGGCAACAACAGCATTTAAAGTCACTACAATCTGCATACAGCATGTCGCCTTTTTTCGAATTCTACATAGATGATTTAATACCTTTGTTCGAAAAGCAATTCAATTATATCTTAGATTTTAATTTGATTTGTTTTGAAGTACTAAATGATTGTCTTCAACTTAACATCAATGTTGAGCAAACAAAAGTGTTCGAAAAAGAACCAAAAGGAAAAACTGACCTTAGAAGATTAGTGAGTCGCAATTACGAGGTGCATTCATTTTCTCCATACACACAAGTTTTTACTGAAAAGCATGGTTTTATTCCAAATTTAAGCATCTTAGATTTATTATTTAATGAAGGCCCAAACGCGGAATTATACTTAAAAAAGCAAAACGGATAAATGCATGCTACAATTTAGTTTACATTACGGTATACACTTCGGTTTACCATTAATAATTGCGTTAGTTTTTTTTAAAAACCATTGGCTAAAAGCTTATGGCATAATGCTTTTAGGCATTCTAATTGATTTAGATCACTTAGTGGCTGATCCCATTTTCGACTCCAATCGTTGTAGTATTAATTTTCATCCACTCCACTCTTACTATGCTATTGCAGCTTATTTTCTTTTGCTTTTTCCTAAACCAACAAGATTGATTGGTATTGGTTTAATAATTCACATTATTGCTGACATTGTGGATTGTTGGTTAATGTAATTTTAAACTTGCTTTAATTGGGTAATGATCAGAAAGCTTAACATCATAATTTTTAAAGCCATTAACTGTAAAGGATTTGTCTGCGAGTATAAAGTCAATTCGTAATGGAATCCTTCTCAAACCATAAGTTTTTCCTAATCCGTTCCCAGCTTCTTCAAATGCATCTATAAGATCATCTCCTTTTATCTCTTTGTAAACATAAGAAAATGCGGTATTATTAAAGTCACCTGTCACAATAGTTTTGTATGTACATTCAGCCTTATGCTTTAAAAATAATTCTACTTGTTCCTGTTGTGCTTTAAATGTGGCGCCAATTTGCTTAAATAAACGCTCCGAAGTTTCTTTATTTAGCTTATTAACATTTGGCCTGGTCCCTAAGGACTGCAAATGCAAATTATAAATTCTTATAGTATCTTTTTTCTTTATAACATCAACAAAAATGGCGTTATTATTAGTATTAGGAAACTCTAAAGAACCTGTATTTATAATTGGAAACTTAGAAAATATTGCAAGCCCACCTTTTGCGGTCTTATCGTAAGTGGCATTAAAATTAGAATAATTATCTAATGTTTTTATGGGATTCTGACCTCTACTATACTCTTGTAAACATACCACATCTTGCTGTTCGGTTTTAATAAGATTTACAATATCTTCTTTTACTGTCTTATTAGGTAACCACGAATAAATATTAAACATCCTTACATTAAAAGACATTACGTTAATATTATTCACATCTTCCACATGTTTTGAAGATGAAAACTTATACATTGATTTTATATTACTCCAACCAAGCAGTAATACAATCAGAGATAGCAGCAATTGTTTTTTTACGCGAAGTAACCAATACACTAAAAAAATGATATTAAGTATGATCAATAAAGGCACACCAAGACTTAATACTGATAGTGTTGCAAAACTTTTTGGTGGAATGTAAGGAAGTATGTAAGAAATCAGCAATAAAAATGCTACCAACGAATTGATAATGAAAATAATTTTATTCCAAAATTTTAAATTTTTCATTGCTTCTTAATCCTTCCCAGACCTAAATAGAAATTCTTTTTCTTCGGCTGTTAGACTCTCATAACCACTTTTGCTGATTTTATCGAGAATCAAATCAATCTTTTTTTGTTTATTAAACGTATTAAATTCATCTTTAGTCTTACCTGCATACCCTCCTTTTCCTTTTTTTCTATGAACTGTTTTTAACTTAGATTTTGGTTGAAACCAACTCACAAAGGAATCCATAACGCGCTCAAAACCCGACCCTATATCTTTTCCTTCTCTTAGACGTGTTGCATATAGATAACCTAGTAATGCACCGCCTAAATGCGCTACGTTACCACCTTGGTTCCCAGTAAACAAACCCAATACATCCATTGCTACTAAAACAATCGCTATATATTTTAGTTTTATATTAAACGTAAAAAACCTCACTTCAGTTTCTGCCATGTATACACCAAGAAAAATGATTAATGCTCTAACACCAGCTGAAGCACCAACTAAACCTGCTGTAGGTTTTAAAAATTGACTTGGCACCACATTGTACACAAATAAAAACGCCAAAGCACCTACTATAATACCGAGAATATAAATATTTAAGGCCATTTTAGGTCTGAACAAATTCATTAACATCCTTGAGATATAATATAGTATTAGTAAATTAAACAGAATATGCCAAAAATCATAGTGTACAAAACCATAGGTTATAAACGACCACGGTTTAAGTATAAAATCGAAGAAATCTGCAGGAAGCTCAAGAAATGACAGTGCATTTTTAACGCGTCCTACTTCCCCAACTAAAATACCAACAATAAATACAATTATGTTTACAACAATAATTTTTTCAAATACGTTGAATTTATTGAACTTGTACTTAAAATCTTTTAATACACTCATAATTAATTCCAGCGGTATTTATCTTTTTCATTTTTCTTCCAGAAATACATTAATAAGAATCCTGTTAACGCACCACCAACGTGCGCCATATACGCCGTATTACTCGGACTGAATATAGATTGCCCTGTTAAACCTGAAAATAAATCTAAGGCTATAATAGCTGGAATAAAATACTTCGCTTTAATAGGTATAGGTAAGAAAATCAACATTAATTTAGACTCCGGAAACAACATACCAAAAGCAACTAACACACCCATAATAGCACCTGAAGCACCAACCATTGTAGCATTAAAAGCACCTACAAAACTTTTAAAGCCATCACCTAAAACTGGAACCCAATTTGTATTGTATTTACCGTCACTGAGTACGTTCACAATATCTGATTGAGAAAAACCCGATTCTATTAAAGTTGCTAATCCTGTATTATATTGAAAATACAAATAAGCCACTTGAATAATTGCTGCCCCAAAACCTGAAAGTAAGTAAAAAGTTAAGAACTTTTTCCAACCAAAAATCTGTTCTACAGCAGTACCAAACATCCATAAAGCAAACATATTAAATAGAATATGAGTTACTCCACCATGCATAAACATATGCGTTAACACTTGCCAAGGTTGAAACAGATTACTTTCTGGAAAATACAGAGCGAACCATTGATAAAAAGATTCTCCATTTCCAATAGCCGTAGCACCAATGAACATTATCACATTGATTATTAATAGATGCTTTACCGCATCAGTAATTCCTTGCCTCATTATCTACATGAATTTTTTTTCAATATCATCTACTGCCATTGTAATAAACGTTGGTCTATTGGTTGGTGATACATTCGGTTCCTTACAAGCAAACAAACTATTTACCATATGTTCTTGCTCTGTACTATTTAATGATTGTCCATTTTTAATTGCTAAGCTCTTAGCCATAGATTTTGCTAACAAATCTGCTGCACTAAAACTAGCATCTGGCACATCATTTTCCACATCACTAATCAACTGCTCTAAAATAATAGAAACTTCACTCTCAGGCACTCCAACTGGTACTCCAGTAATAATAATTCCTTTTTCATTTAACTCTGAAAAAACAAAACCTGTATGTTCTAAATTTAATTTTAAATCATTAATTATTTTAGTCTCACTTGGTGTATAACTTAATTCCAAAGGAAACAGTAATTGTTGACTTGTCGCCTCTTTAATAGTGATGTGTTTCAAAAAATTTTCATATAAAATCCGCTGATGAGCTCTGTTTTGATCAATAATAAGCATCCCAGATTTTAAAGTACTTACAATATATTTTTGATGTAATTGAAATGTCGTTTTAGTACTCTCAATTGACCCATCACTAAAAATCACTTCGTTTTTTGAGTCACTTTCAAATGTAACCTGACTAAAATCGTTATCAGAATTATTCCCTTTTGATTCTAGGCCAACATACAATCCTTCCCAAGATTTAGAAGATGCTTGCTTAAAGGCTGTTCTTTGCACCATCGATCTTTTCTCACTATTTGCCTCTTCAGAAAACGGATTAAATGCTCTATCTACTTCTAATGCTGGAGCAGATGCAGCTTTATCTTTATAACTGTACGGCGTATTCAGGCTACTCTGATGTTCAAAATCTAAAACAGGAGCAATATTAAATTGACCTAAACTATGCTTAACAGCAGATCTTAGAATTGCATATAACGTATGTTCGTCATCGAACTTAATCTCCGTTTTTGTAGGGTGAATATTAATATCTATCGTCTTAGGGTCTACTGTAAGGTTTAAAAAATAACTAGGATGATAACCATCTTTTAGTAAGCCTTCAAAAGCAGCATTAATAGCATGATTAAGATATGGACTCTTTATAAAACGTTGATTAACAAAAAAGAATTGTTCTGATTTTGTTTTTTTTGAGAATTCTGGTTTACCTACAAATCCAGATATTTTTAATACTTCAGTTTCCTCTTCAACAGGAACTAACTTCTCATTAGTTTTTGACCCAAAAATATGCACTACACGTTGTCTGTAGTTTTCTTTTGGCACATTAAAAAGGTCACTTCCATTATGATAATAAGCGAATGCTATATTTGGGTGTGCCAATGCTACACGATGGAACTCATCTGTTATATGTCGTAACTCTACAGTATCAGACTTTAAAAAATTGCGTCTAGCAGGAATATTAAAAAACAAATTCTTTACTGCTACTGACGTACCCGAAGGAGTAACCGAAACTTCTTGAGACTTTACTATACTGCCTTCAATTTCAATAGCAGTTCCTAATTCGTCCGTTTCGCGTTTAGTTTTTAGTTCTACATGTGCAATCGCAGCAATACTTGCTAATGCCTCGCCACGAAATCCTTTTGTGTTCAGTTGAAATAAATCTTCTGCAGTTTTAATTTTTGAAGTGGCATGACGCTCAAAACTCAAACGTGCATCAGTTACACTCATACCTTTACCATTATCAATAACTTGAACCAGTGTTTTACCTGCGTTTTTAATAATAAGTTTTATTTCAGTAGCACCAGCATCAATTGCATTTTCTAATAATTCCTTAACTACAGAAGCTGGTCGTTGCACTACTTCACCTGCTGCTATCTGGTTAGCGACATGGTCTGGTAAAAGTTGAATAATATCTGTCATTAGCTTTTTGGGAAGAAAATGGACAAGTCGAACCCAATAATTAATAAAAATAGAAATACTAAGATTCCAATAATTATAAGAACTCGTCTAGTTACATTATCATCTTTATTATATTGGTAATCATCTATCGCTGCATTCCACTTTCCTTTTATTCCTTTTGCAGGGTTTGCGGTTGTTCTATGCTCATCGAACTTATGTTTAAGTTCATAAGGATTACCATCACCTTTATAGTAACGTGGTTTATAACTATACTTTTTATTCTTTTTTAATTTCATTAATCCCATAATATCCTTATTTAATATATCCATTGAGGATATAAATTAAAACAAAAAGCGATACTAAAATTATGATTAAAGCTGGTAACGACGTTAAAAAATATCCACGACGTTTAGTACTACCTTTAACTTCATTCCATTTAGTCTCGAAGTCATCTTTCGACTCAATTTCTTTAGAATCCTGAAAGCGAGACTTATAACTAAAACGTTTATTTCTTCTTTGATTAAACAAATTGACTTATAAATTACGTATGATATATTCCAAAAGTACTTAAAATACTGAGAAATATTGCCTAAGGATTCCTTAAAATTATTAACAAAAAAGATGCCAATCCATTTTAAAAATTGCAAATTTCAAGAAACAATTATGCAAAGGTTCGAAAAGAATGTAGATAGAAAATTTCTAAAAATTAAAATTCAAGAATAAAATACAGAATGCTGCGAATGAAAACTGAGACTTAACGCGTTTGTTTTCTTAAGTCAGCCATTTTTATGGCAGCAATTGCAGCTTCAGTACCTTTATTGCCATGTTTACCACCAGAGCGTTCAATCGATTGTTGCATATTATTATCTGTAAGCACACAGAAAATAACGGGAATATCACCTTTGAGGTTTAGATCTTTTATACCTTGAGTAACTCCTTCGCAAACAAAATCGAAATGTTTTGTTTCTCCTTGAATTACACAACCAATTACAATTATGGCATCCAACATCCCAGAATCTGCGTAAATACTTTTACTCATTCTGGCTGCGCCATAAGTGAGTTCAAATGTACCAGGCACATTCCAACGAACAATATTTTCCCTAACCGCACCACAATCTATTAATGCATCAAATGCACCTTGCCATAAACCTTCAGTTATGGTATCATTCCATTCTGAAACAACAATCCCAAACCGAAAGTCTTTCGCGTTTGGGATTGTAGCTTTATCGTAATTCGATAAATTATGATTTGCAGTAGCCATACTTTATAAGCTTGCTTCTACTTGTCCTATTAAAACATCTGTTTGACTTGCTTCAGTTGAAGTAGAGAAATCAGATTTAATACGATTTAAATACTCTAAAGCTTTATCGTTCTGCCCTAAATCAATAGCAACACGCGCAGCTTTCATTAAATACATTGGTGTCGTAAAATCATTGACATTAGCTTCAAATGCTTTTTGGTAATATTCTAAACCTTCCGCTAATTGCTCTAACTGCACAAAGGCATCACCAATACCACCTTTAGCAATTGGCCCTAGCATTTTATCATCACTAGAGAAATCACTTAAATATTCAATAGCATTTTCGTAGTCTTTTAAATTTAAATAAGAAATGCCCGCATAATAATTTGCCAGATTAGCTGCAGGAGAACCACTATATTCCCTTGCAATATCAACCATACCATATTTACCTTCACCACCATCTAAAGCCATTCTATATAACGAATCTGAAGACATTCCACTAGCTGCATCATCAAAATACTTCTTTGCAGTATACATTTCGTTCATGGCATCTTTTTGTTGTGGCTCTGCGATATATTTATTGTAACCTAAAAAGGCCAAAACAACTACTGCAACCGCACCAATTAAACCAATTATATATTTTTGATTTTTTACAACCCACTCTTCAGTCTTAGAAGCTCCTTCATCTAAAGTATTAAATACCTCAGCTGTTGTTGAGTTTTCCTCAACTACTTCTACCTTATCTTTTTTCGTTTTTGGTTTGTAGCCTCTTTTCTTATACGTTGCCATAACTTGTCATTTTGTGCGTCCGCAAAAATAAAATTTTTATTGGGAATTTAAAGCCTATTTATTTGTTATTTTTGAATAATTTTTGACAGCATAACAATGCTTTGCTTCATCACTAAAATCAAGTAAGGCATTAAACTTTTATGATTTTAAACACTCTCTCTTTAGTTAATTACAAAAATTTTGAAAGTCAGGTTTTCGATTTCGACGCCAAAATTAATTGTTTTGTTGGCGCCAATGGCATAGGAAAAACAAATGCTTTAGACGCTATTTATCACTTAGCTTTTGGCAAAAGTTACTTCAACCCTATTGCTTTACAGAATATCAATCATAACGCAGAATTTTTCGTTGTTGACGGTAATTTTACCAAAAATGAGCGTACCGAAAAAATCATAGTTTCCCTGAAACGCGGACAGAAAAAAATTATTAAACGAAACAGCAAAGCTTACGAGAAATTTAGTGAGCACATTGGATTTGTTCCTCTTGTAATAATATCTCCTGCAGATCGCGATTTAATTATTGAAGGTAGCGATACGCGTAGAAAGTTTATAGATAGTGTTATTTCGCAGAGTGATAAAAGCTATTTAACTCAACTTATTAGCTACAATAAGGTTTTAGCACAGCGAAATGCGTTATTAAAATATTTTGCTTTAAACAATACGTTTAACGCAGATACCCTTGCCATATACAACGAACAACTGCATACTTATGGCACTGACATTTTTAAAAAACGAGATGAATTTCTAAAGACATTTATTCCAATATTTAAAGAACGTTACGAGGCAATTAGTCAAAGCAAAGAAGTTATTGACTTGAAATATAAAAGTGATTTATTTGATGGTGATTTAATAGAACTATTAAACAAAAACATCAATAAAGATAAGGCATTACAATACTCTAGTGTCGGCACCCACAAAGATGATTTAGTGTTTTTAATTGATGGATTTCCTATTAAAAAATTTGGAAGTCAAGGCCAACAAAAATCATTTTTAATAGCGCTGAAGTTAGCGCAATTCGATTTTATAAAACAACAAAGTGGTGTGTCTCCTATTTTACTTTTAGACGACATTTTTGATAAATTAGATGAAAACAGAGTTGCACAGATAATTAGTTTAGTGGACAACGACCATTTTGGTCAGATATTTATAAGTGATACACACGCAGAACGCACTGAAGATGTAATAAAGCAAATTCATCAATCTTATAAAATTTTCAAATTATGATAAACTTTACTGTCATTACGAAGCAATCTTTCTCAGGCTTCTTAAGCAAACTTAAAATTTCAAAAAATATACTTTGCATAGTAATATTATTTAGTTTATTCAGTTGCTCTAAAAACTCTGAATCCTACATTCAACATTTAGAAGGCTATTGGGAAATCGTAGAAGTCACTTTTCCAGATGGCAACAAAAAAGAATATAAGTTTAACGAGACTATAGATTACATAAGCCTTAATGATAGTTTAGAAGGTTACAGAAAAAAGTTGAAACCCGGTTTTAACGACACTTATTTCACATCGGACGATGCAGAATCGTTAGAAGTTAAAATTGAAAATGGCAGTTTAAATATTTACTATTCGACTGCTTACGCCAATTGGAGAGAAACGGTTTTAGAGGCAACACCTAACAATTTACGTGTTATAAATAAAGACAATATTGTATATTTATACAAACGATACACATCTATTAAATTAGATATAGAATAACACGAGACTACTACTAAAGTTTATCTTGAGCACAGTCGAAAGGCAGAATAAAATCATGGCAAAACGAAATAACAACAATCAACCTATTGAAGATATTTTAAAAGAGTTTGTTAAAACCAATAATTTGCAAACTGGTTTAGATAAAGTTAACGTGCGCGAAGCTTGGGCAAACCTAATGGGAAATGGCGTTAATAATTACACCACAGCTATAGAGTTAAAACACGAAACACTATATGTACAATTAAGCAGTAGTGTTTTGAGGGAAGAATTAAGCTATGGCAACGAAAAAATTGTAAATATGTTAAATGAAGCTATCGGTAAAGACGTTGTGAAAAAGTTAGTACTGCGCTAAACTCTCAAATTATAAAGTTTTCCAAAAACTGGTGTAGCAACTTTAATTCTTTTTTACCTTTATGGATATGGAAAAGGCTGCTTTCTTCAAGTGTATACTCAGTGTTTTAATATTTCAAAGTATGACAATATTTAATTTCACACCAGATAGTGATATATCTAACTGGAACATTGTTGACGATGTAGTCATGGGAGGCCGATCAGATGGGGATTTTAAAATTAATACAGAAGGTCATGGTGAATTTAAAGGTAAAATTTCTCTTGACAATAATGGTGGTTTTTCGTCTGTACGCTACTATTTCGAATCCTTAAACACAAATAATTATTCGAAATTTGTGATAAGACTTAAAGGTGATGGCAAATCTTATCAATTCCGTGTTAAAAACAAGCGAAACAACCGCTATTCTTATATTTTTAAATTTGATACAACTGAAGACTGGCAAACGTTAGAAATTCCATTTTCAGAAATGTATGCTTCTTTCAGAGGTTATCAATTAGACTTGCCAAATTTTAAGGGAGATCAAATGGAAGAAATTGCCTTTTTAATTGGAAACAAAAAAGTCGAAAGTTTTCAAATTCTCATAGATTATATTTCACTGAAATAATTTCTTTTACTTATAGTTTTAATATTTGTATTTTTAAATTATTTATAAATCCACTTCATGAAATATTTTAAGCTTATTCTGGCTCTAGTTTTAACACTAGGTATTTTTTTTGCGTTAAATACCAAATTCGGTTCTATTCCTCCGATAGGAAAGTTTCTAAATCCATACACAGGAGTTTGGCAAAATGAAACTGATGAAGCTATATCTGGTGAAGTTTCTATACCTGGACTAAAGGCTAAAGTTACTGTACATTACGACGCACAATTAATACCACATGTATTTGCCGAAAACGATCATGATCTCTTCAAAGCTCAAGGGTATTTAACTGCTAAGCACAGACTGTGGCAGTTAGAATTTCAAACTTATGCTTCTGCTGGGCGATTATCTGAAATCATAGGTGAAGGTGCCTTAAATCATGATCGAAGAGAACGTCGCAGAGGGATGGGTTATGGAGCTGATCAAGCGATAGCTTACATGGAAACACACGATACCGAAACCTTAGCATATATTCAAGATTATGCGGATGGTGTAAATGCATATATTAATCAACTCGACCCAAAAAACTATCCTGTAGAGTATAAATTGTTAGATTACCAACCTGAAGAATGGGTTCCAAAAAAAACAGCATTACTTTTAATGTATATGACCAAAATGTTGGCTGGCGGAGATGAAGATTTAGAAAAAACGAATGCCTTAAGGCTCTTTGGAAAAGATAATTTTGATTTGTTATTTCCTGATTTTTTTGACAGTACAGAGCCTATAATTCCAAAAGAATCTGACTGGAGTTTTATTGATGTGTCTCAAACAGAACGTCCAAATAGTCAGCAAGCCGTTCTAGATACTATTAGAGAAACAATAGAACAGCCACATCCAGATAATGGCAGTAATAATTGGGCAATCTCTGGAGAGAAATCAGTAACAGGTAATCCAATCCTCGCTAACGACCCGCATTTAGGACTGAACATGCCTGCTATTTGGTTTGTAATGCAATTAAGTACACCAAACTATAATGCTCTTGGGGCAACAATTCCTGGTGCATTGAGTGTTATTTCTGGTTTTAACCAGCACATTGCTTGGGGAGAAACCAATGCAACAAGAGATGTTATTGATTGGTACAAAGTACAGTTTAATAAAGACCGATCAAAATACAAGTATAATAACAGTTGGAACGATGTTACTATTAGAATTGAAGACATTAAAATAAAAGGTAAAAAAAGCTATAAAGATTCAGTACTATATACGCATCATGGTCCCGTGGTATATGACAAAAACTTTAAATCTGATATGGAATTAGCAGGATATGCTATGAAATGGGTCGGACATGAAGGTGGTAATAATCAAAAAACATTTATTGAACTCAATAAGAGTAAAAACTACGATGACTATGTTAGCGCGTTAAAATATTGGAATGCACCAGCGCAAAATTTTGTTTTTGCTTCAACTGAAGGCGATATAGCGCTTTGGATTCAAGGAAAATTTCCAAATAAATGGGAAGGTCAAGGCAAGTTTTTAATGGATGGCAGTAATCCGGAAAACGACTGGCAAGGTTTCATTCCGCAAGAGTTTAACGCTAAAGTTAAAAACCCAGAAAGAGGATTTGTGAGTTCTGCTAATCAACATCCTGTTGACCAAAACTATCCTTTTTTTGTCTTTAATGATGGTTATGAAACCTATAGAAATCGTGTGATTAATGAGTTCTTTAATTCAAAAGCTAAATTTGGCATACAAGATTTTAAAGATTTGCACAACAACAATTACAACCTTAAGGCTTCAGAACTTGTACCTTACATGCTAGAACACATGGACACTACATCACTAACAGATGACGAGAATCTCATTTATAATGAAATAAAGTCTTGGCAATTTAATAACGATATTGACGAAGTAGGTCCTAGTATATGGAGACAATGGTATGGAAAACTTTATAGAATGGTTTGGGATGAATTTGATATTGAAGATACTGCGCTTGATGCACCATTCACTTATCAAACGATTTACTTGCTAAAAAATAATGGCAACCATAAATTCATGGATATTATAGAGACTGATAAAATCGAAACCGCTAAAGACTTATTCTTATTAGCTTTTAAAGATGCTGCTAAAAAATTAGATACTATTAAGAACGAAAAAGGCGATTACAAATGGGCTAATTATAAAGGTACATATGCAGGTCATTTATTGCAGGCATTACCCGCATTTTCTAGATTTGATATACCTATAGGAGGCGATCGTAATATTGTTAATGCAACATCTGAAGATCACGGACCTTCTTGGCGAATGATTGTAGAAATGACATCTCCACCTACAGCTTTAGGTATTTATCCAGGAGGACAATCCGGTAATCCCGGCAGCAAATACTACGATAATTTTATAGACGATTGGGCAGCTGGGAAATACCACAGCCTTAACTTTTTGCAAAATGATACAAGAACAGCTGCTATCATTGGCACACAAACCTTAAAACCAAGCAACTAATGAGCAAGAATATCACCAATTTTATTGTTACAATACTATTAGCCTGCGTACTCTCTTTGTTTTTGCCTTGGTGGTCTGTAATGACTGCTGCTCTTACAGCAGCTTTATTTATACCGCTTAATAAAGCAGCCGTATTTTTTATTCCTTTTTTGGCAATTTTTCTATTTTGGGCTGTTTATGGATACATGTTGAGTAGTGGTAATGATTTTACCTTAGCCAAACGCATTGCAGTACTTTTACCTTTAGGAGGCAATCCATATGTGTTATTATTAGTAACAGGCATGGTTGGAGGATTAGCAGCTGGTATTGCCGCTATTTTAGGCAAACAGTTGAGTTTATTGCTAAAAAAATAACATAAGATTAAAAAATTAAAAAGATGATTTATTTAGGTTTAATAGGTCCTTGGCAAATAATTTTAATTTTAGTATTAGTCGTTATTGGAATTTTACCAACGGCTATTGCACTCATTGATATATTAAAAAGTGAATTTAAAGGCAATGAAAAAATAATATGGGTATTAGTCGTATTATTTACTAACTTTTTTGGTGCTATTTTGTATTTCTTAATTGGAAGAAGTCAAAAAATAATAAACCCAGAAATCGACAAATAAAATAATTAGCAAACAGACTAATTACAAGCCTTAACAAGCTCGAAGGTTTTAGCCCAATTTAAAGCCTACTAAATGGTATTAACACTTAATTATCTTTTTTAAGAACATATTTTCAATAACTGTACATCGGTATATAACCGACTATGCTTTATACTTAACATATAATTAAAATAGGAGTTTTCTCGTAAATAAAAAATATAAGTCTGTTCATAATCAATTGTTTAACAATAAATAAATGGATACACTTCATTTCAAAAACTCACAAAAAAACAAATTATTTCATATTACTATAGGCTTCAATGAACTTTTTTGCTCTGTTGTTTCCAGCATTCATTTCAAGTGCTTTTTTATAGGTTTTAAAAGCTTGTAAACTATCGCCTTTTAACAAGTAAGCCTCCGCTAAACTATCATAAACATTAACACTCTGAGGATGTAAGACTGCATTTAGTTTTAGAACTCCAATAGCTTTATCGTATTCCTTTTTTCTTATATGTCTATAACCTCGTCTATTAAACTCCCTTTCATTAATAAATTCGCTAGTAGAATCTTTTTCCCTAATAAGTAAGTAACCTTGGAGTGCTTTTTCATAATCACCTTCTTTTAAAAGCGTACTTGGAGTTTTATAAGTATCCGGCACTTTTAAGTAATCATAAGTTATGTGACCTTCATTCTCTTCGGACATTATAGACAAATAATGTTCCTTAGTCTCCGGATGCTGTACAAAATGTAATTTTGCATACATATCAGCTACAAAAAACTCGTTAGTATCAATTGAAACAGGGGTCATTACACCTTCTCTCCATTTTAATTTTAATTTATTTTTTTCATAAAAAATCTCGATAACATCATCTTGATTATACAAATATGAACCTGAAGTATTATTCTTAAAATTTTCTGAATATTCAACGGAATTTGAGCAACAGAACAATAGCGTCGTAAATAGCAATACGATACGTATGGATTTTGAATTCATATTGAGAAAATATCTTGGTTTGGTTTTTTTGTAACTAGAAAACAAAAAAAAGTCTCACTATAAGTGAGACGATTTTTATTGCGTTTTGTTACTAAAGTAACCAACATTAAAGT
>ERZ1048872.156-NODE-156-length-81459-cov-6.864405_pt1 | contig 81459 bp, 73 predicted proteins | sample MGYA00383100_ERZ1048872 | MGnify/ENA primary metagenome ERZ1048872 (study PRJEB29581, sample SAMEA5548370) | metagenome | biome: marine; feature: coastal; material: water | depth 50 m | study: Short-term variability in the microbial, nano- and picoplankton...
CAGGACGAGACATTTTATACTTTTTAAAAGCCGAGCAAATTGCTCGGCTTTTTTTGTGCCATCATCAGCCTTGGCATACAGTGTTATCCTTAGCAATTACCACACTGAGCACAGCCCTACAGGAATGACAAACCAACTGTCATCCCAACAAAAAACCAACTGTCATTCCTGCCCTTAGTCTTTCAGACAGGGCAGGCTGAAGGCAGGAATCTTTTTTAAAGTGGAGTTCTAAGCATAATTAGATGCCTTTACAACCGCGCGCCATCTGGCTCCTTCATTAAAAACAGCTACAAGCTGTTTTCTTTACATTCGGCCCTACAGGAATGACAAGAAAAACACAGGCATGACAATTTATGACATTTATCATTCTATTTAGAATAAATCTAAATAATTCTTGTTTATTATTTAGAATCGTTCTAAATTTGTATTGCAATATAGAGAAATGGAATGAACATTATAAGAAATACCTATATCTTAAAAATATTTAGCTTTATAAGTTTAATAATTTTACTGCTTAACATAGCAAATAAAGTTGTTTATACCCATTCTCACCAATTAGCAAACGGAGAAATTGTTACCCATGCACATCCGTTTGATAAACAAGAGGATAATAACCCCTTAAAATCACACGAGCATACAAGTATAGAATATGTTCTATATGATACCTTAAAATTCGTTTTTACCAGTGTATTTACAATCTCGGTTTTAGGTGTTTTTCTTCTTAATAAAAAAAAGAAATTCTTTTTAAAATCAATTTCACTTCAATTTACACTTCATTCAAAACAAAATAAATCTCCACCTTTTGAAATAGTTTTTTAGTATCCGCAATTAAACAAATAATTTCAAAAACAACTAATGAAAAATTATATTACTCTGCTCATAAACTTAGTGTTTATAGCTCAATCCCTATTTGCACAAGATTCTTTTACAAGTGCAACTTTAACTGGAAAAGTATTAAATAATAAAAGTGAAATACCATATGCTTCAGTATCAATAAAAGGTACAACTATTGGAACCTCAACTAATGAAAAAGGCGCCTTTCATATAAAAAATATAAAACCTGGCTTTTATACCGTTCAAATTCAATCTGTAGGATTTAAACCAATTGAAAAGCTAGTAGATTTAGAAACCAACGAGGAACTAAACATTTTAATAGAACTTCAACCTGATGTTTTAGGTTTAGAGGAAGTTGTTGTGACTGGAAACAGAAGTAGAATTATGCGTAAAAAAGCACCTTCTATAGTAAATGTTATTAATACTGATATTTTTCAATCTACACAGTCAGTAACTTTAAGTGAAGGTTTGAATTTTTGCTCTGGATTAAGAATGGAAAATGACTGTCAAAACTGTGGATTTAGTCAAATAAGAATGAATGGTTTAGAAGGTCCGTATTCACAAATTTTGATTAATAGTCGCCCTATTTTTAGTGGTTTGGCAGGAATTTACGGTTTAGAATTAATTCCAGCAAATATGATTGATAAAGTAGAAATTATTCGCGGTGGCGGTTCAGCTTTGTATGGAAGTAATGCCATAGCCGGAACTATTAATCTTCTTTTAAAAGATCCTATTCAAAACTTCTATGAAATTAGTGTAAATAATGCATTTATAGGAATAAGAAACGGATATTCTACCGCAACAGATTACTCATTAAATTTTAATGCTTCTGTTGTTGGAGAAGATTCTAAAAATGGAGTTTCAATTTATGGTTTCCACAGAGATAGAAAACCTTTTGATGCAAATAATGATTCATTTTCAGAAATAGCATTGTTAAAAAATATAACTTTTGGTTCAAGAATGTTTCAAAAATTAGGTTCTAGAGCCAAAGTTTCTTTCGATTTCTTCCATATAAATGAAAAAAGAAGAGGAGGAAATAATTTTAATCTACTCAATCACGAAGCTGATATTTCAGAGTATCTTGAACATCATTTAACTACAGCCGCTGTTACTTTTGAACAATATTATAGAGAAAATGATCTACTGTCTGTATTTATTTCAGGTCAAAAAATAAATCGTGACTCTTATTATGGTGCTGAACAATCTTTAAGCGATTACGGTAATACAAAAGATTTTACTTTAAATGCAGGTATACAGTACAATGCTAAATTTAAAAATTCGGAATTAGTTTCAGGTATTGAAAATACATACTCAGCTTTAAAAGATAAAAAATTAGGATATTTAGATATCGAAAATGCCGTGATTGTGGATAATGAAATAGTTTCTATTCCTCACACTGATAACACAATTATTGCAGATCAAAAAATGAACACATTGGGTGTTTTCTCTCAATACGATATGAAATTTAACAAGTTAAAATTATCATTAGGAGCAAGGTATGATTTATATAAAGTTGAAGATAAAGAACATAGTGCTGACAAAAAAACAAGTAATGTTTTTAGCCCAAGAGTTAACATTTTATATGATATTCAACCAAATTTACAAGCGCGCGTAAGTTATTCTGCCGGTTATAGAGCTCCTCAAATTTTTAATGAAGATTTGCATATTGAATCTTCGGGATCAAGAAAAGTTATTCACACAAATAGTACTAATTTAAAGCAAGAAACTAGTGATAGCTTTATGGCTTCTTTAGATTATAGTCATTCTTTTGGAACAAATTCATTTGGTATTTTAGTTGAAGGGTTTTACACAAAATTAAAGAATCCTTTTACAAACGAATATTCAGAACCAGATATAGATGGTGTGGTAACCTATACTAGAATTAATGCCGAGGAAGGTGCAATTGTACAGGGTGTTAATTTAGAATTAAATTATATTCCAAATCTAGATTTAAAATTAAAAGTAGGTTATACGATTCAAAAAAGTGAATATGAAGAAACACAAGAATTTAATGAAAAAAGCTTCCTTAGAACACCTAATAGCTATGGATTTTTCACTGCTGACTGGGAAGCATCGGATACTTGGTGTATTATTGGAACAGGAACTTTTACCGGAGATATGTTAGTGCCATATTTTGGAGAGTCACAAGCTAATCCTGAATTAGGAGAATTAAGAAAGTCCGAAAACTTTTTTGATTTAGGTATGAAAATTACTAAAACTATCAAATTAAAACACAACAACCTAGAAATATCTGGAGGTGTCAAAAACATATTTAACTCATACCAGAATAATTTTGACTCGGGAATTAATAGAGATCCAGGATATGTTTATGGTCCAATGAACCCACGAACAGTTTATTTTGGATTAAAATTTGGGAATATTTTACTTTAACACATTAAATATTTAGATAATAGCCAATCTAATTTTTTCTAAAAAAGCCAAACTCTATGTTTGGCTTTTTTAGAATTTATAAACTAACTTTTTTAAATAAAAACATTGGTTTTTATAATCTATAATAGCATCACCTTTATTTAAAATATCGGCTCCAATTATTCCATCTACTGGCTGGGCATTGTGTTCAGTTAAGGCTGTGTTTACGTGCGATAAATCTAACAACACCAAATTAAAGTTTTTATAACTCCAGGTTTTTAATTGTATGCTGTTTTTTGAAGAAACCTTTGTTTCCATTCCAATAGCTCCTGCTCCGGCAGCTTTTGTCTCAGAATCTTCCAGTTCTAAATGAAATTTTTCGGCTAAATCAATTGAAACGCACGAATTTGAAGCACCTGTATCTAAAATAAAATATCCTTTTACATTGTTTATTTTTGCTTTAACTTCAAAATGATTGGTATTAATTTTCTTTAAATTAATTTTTTCATAACCGTTTCGTGCGAGCACTCTTTTTAAGTCCATTCAACAACATATTTTGGTAAAACTACGGTTTTTTATGTGAATGATAATTCTAAAATAAAACCAATTTGTATAAAAAAATTAACTATTTTTTTGCTATTTTTTTTAAATAATAGGTACGTAGTTTATTTTTACCGTGCTCAAACCTTGTTTGACAATTATCAATACTTCCGCTATATTTTAATTCATTGGGTACTGCTAAATTAAAAACACCTTCCCCTTTTGCCATTTTTTCCAATCGGTAAAGAGCCTTTACAGACAGTTTATTATACAAAGGTTCTAATATTTCACATTGCTCAATTTCACCATTTTTTAAATCCCACTGTACAGCTTTTTCACCTTTAAAAATTTCTTTTGAAAAATAAATACCTTTTAATAACGGAAACGCAAATTCAAACACTTTCTGAGATCCATTATTTGCAAATAGTACAATTTCTTTATTTCGAACAATAAAAAAACGAATAAAAAAATGATCCATTTTTGATAGTTGATTTGCAGCAATTGATGCAATTCCAATACCGTTAATTTGGTGACCTTTCTTTTTCCGTTCATCATCAAACCACACATAAAAATCTCTAATTTGGCTAATGGAAGTGTATTTTAAATTTCCATTTTCTACTAACAAATTAAAAACATTGGCTTTATTCCAAACTTCAGTTTGCTTTTTTCTGTCTTTTTTTAACCAACAGCCTTGCTGTAAAACTTTATTTCCTGTTTTATTTTGGTATGCCTTTAAAGTATTCCATTCTTGTGCGGTCAAATTATAAGCAACAAAAAAAACAACAAGTGCAAGTGCAGTTTTAAATTTCATAAATCATACGCTTTTAAACTTCAACTAAAATAACTTTTAAATAACTATTTCAACTTAAATTTCAACAAAAAGGTTTACAAGTTTTTAACTACTTTTGCGCTATGATTTTAACCGACACCCACGCACATTTATACAGCGAACAATTTGATGAAGACCGAAACGAAATGATTCAACGCGCATTAAATGCCGGAGTTTCACGCTTTTTTGTTCCGGCTATTGATTCTACCTATCTAAACTCAATGTTAGCATTGGAAAAAGCTTTTCCAAAAAACACTTTTTTAATGATGGGCTTACACCCTACTCATGTTAAAGAAAACGTTGCTGAAGAACTGGCTTTTGTAAAAGAATGGCTGGATAAAAGAGATTTTTTTGCAGTTGGTGAAATTGGAATAGACTTATATTGGGATACCACATTTTTAAAGCAACAACAATATGCTTTTAAACAGCAAATTGAATGGGCAAAAGAGAAAAACTTACCAATTGTAATTCATTGCAGAGATGCTTTTAATGAGATTTTTGAAGTTTTAGAAGAAGTAAAAGACGATAAATTATTTGGAATTTTTCATTGTTTTACCGGTAATTTAGAACAAGCCAAAAAAGCCATTTCATATAATATGAAATTAGGAATTGGCGGTGTGGTTACCTTTAAAAATGGTAAAATAGATCAGTTTTTAAATGAAATTCCATTGGAACATATTGTACTGGAAACCGATGCTCCATACTTGGCCCCTACTCCATTTCGTGGAAAACGAAACGAAAGTAGTTATATTACCAAAGTTTTAGATAAATTAGTAGCTATTTATAAATTATCACCGCAGGAAATTGCCGAAATAACTACGCAAAACTCAAAAAACGTATTTGGAGTATAATCAAACAGCATATTACAAAACATCTATTGGAACTGCCAAAATTGAAGGTAATTCAAACGGAATTGTGGCTATAACCGTAATTGATGAAGCTGTTGAAACTTCCAAAACCACACCAAATTGTTTACAAGATTGTGTTCAGCAATTAGAAGAATATTTTAAAGGAAACCGAACTGTTTTTAATTTAAAACTAAAACCAAAAGGCTCTACATTTCAGCAAAAAGTTTGGGAGGAATTGCAAAAAGTATCTTTTGGAAAAACCCGAACTTATTTAGAACAATCAAAAGAGCTGGGTAATGTAAAAGCTATTAGAGCAGTTGCTGCTGCAAATGGTAAAAACCCTATATGGATTGTGATTCCCTGCCATAGAATTATTGGAAGTGATGGCTCGTTAACCGGTTATGCCGGAGGAATTTGGCGTAAAAAATGGCTGCTAAACCATGAATCATCTTTAAAACAGCAATCATTGTTTTAAACTATTTTTAACTTTACATCGTTAGTTTAAAAAATGAAATACAAATTACTACTATATCTATTATTATTTGGTGCGTTTGTAACCGCTCAAAGTCAGTCAAAAAGGTTTCATACAAAAACTTTTTTGGTAATAAACGATACCATAAAAATTGATTCGGTTAGTATAAACCCTGCAAGGTTTAAAGTATTTACCAACAAAAATATTGAAGTTGACTCGTTAAATTACACCATTGATTTTTCAAAAGCACTTTTAATTTTTAAAAAACCAAGTTTATTAAACGAAGTGATTATTCAATACACTTCTTACCCCAGTTTTTTAACTAAAACTTATTTTAAATTCGATAAAAAATTAATTGTACCAAATACTAATAACCTAAGTAAACTATACAGTTTAACTTCCAATAAAAACAAAAAACCATTCCAGCCGTTTGAAGGGTTAAATACTATAGGAAACATTACGCGGGGTTTTACAGTTGGAAACAATCAAAACGGTGTTTCTAATTCATCATTAGATTTAAAAATTGGCGGAAAGCTCTCTAAAAAAGTAACTTTAAGAGCCTCTATAATTGATACCAATTTACCCATTCAGGAAAATGGAAATACTTATAAATTAAACGAATTTGACCGTGTTTTTATTGAATTATTTAGTGATAACTGGAGTATAAATGCCGGTGATATTTATTTAAAGAATAACAACACTTCTTTTTTAAATTTCAACAAAAAAGTATCGGGTTTAGGAATAAATGCCAGTATAAAAAACAAAAAATCGACCATTGATATTCAAACATCAGGAGCTATTGTAAAAGGTAAATACAAAAAAGTTCAATTTAATGGTACGGAAGCAAATCAAGGTCCGTATCAACTGTCCGACTTCAGTAATAAATACATTCTAATTTTATCAGGAACCGAACAAATATATGTGAATGGAAGTATGTTAAAACGTGGTGAAAACTTTGATTACACCATAGACTACAATACCGCCGAAATTACTTTTAATGCTACTTTTCCAATTACTTCAGCAATGAGAATTACTGCTGAATATCAATATTCAGACAGAGAATATACCCGTTTTATAACCTATAACAATGTAAATTATAAAACTAACAAACTAAGTGTAGGTGGTTATTTTTACAATGAAAACGATATAAAAAATCAACCTTTAGAACAAGATTTAAGTGTTGAACAAAAACAAATTTTGGCAAATGCAGGAAATAACATAGACGCTATGATAACTCCTTCAGCCTACGAAGACTCATATTCTGAAAATAAAATTTTATATGAAAAAATAACAACCGGAACTGAAGCTATTTTTCAATATTCAACCAATGAAACTGATGTGCTGTACAATGTGACCTTTACGTATGTTGGAGAAAATAAAGGTGATTATATTTTAAAAGATGTAATTGCTTCAGGAAATATATTTGAATATCTTGGCACAAATTTGGGAAACTACAACCCTGTTATTCAATTGGCTGCTCCTAACAAATTACAATTGGCAGTTTTTAAAACAGAATACAATCCTTCTGAAAAAACAAGCTTTTATGCTGAAACTGCTTTTAGTAATAATGATGCTAATTTATTTTCTTCTATTGATGACAATGAAAATAAAGGTTCAGCCTTTAAGTTAGGATGGAATCAGGTAATTTTTCAAAAAAAATGGGAATTAAAAACAACCGTAAATGTTGATTTTATAAATGAAAAATTTAAAAGTATTGAACGAATTCAACCTATTGAATTTAACAGAGATTGGAATATTGAAACAATTACCGGCAAACAATCACTTGTTAAAACCGGATTTGAACTTTCAAAATCTACAACAAATCAGATTCAATATTCTTTTGAAAAATTAGAATTAAACACTACCTATAAAGGAAACAGACATTCGCTTCAAGGAGTTTTATCAAAAAATAAATTTTCAACAAGTTTTAATTCCAGCTTGTTAAGCAACCAAAACAGCAATGAAGAAGGGGTGTTTTTTAAAAATACTGTTCAATCAAAATTTAACTTTAGTAAAAGTTGGTTTGGATTAGGATTGAATTCTGAAAAAAATGAACGAAAAGAATCTGCTACTTCAAATTTATTAGACATTAGTCATCGCTACCAAGAATACGAAAGTTTTTTTGGCGTAGGAGACTCCACTAATATTTATACACAGATTGGTGCAATTTTTAGAACTACTGACAGCATTCAAAACAACCAGTTTAGCACAGCAAATAAGGCAAAAACATTTTATATAAAATCGAATTTAATCAATTCTGAAACCACCAAATTAAATGCTTATATCAATTACCGAAAGGTAAATAACAGCAACCTTATTGATGAAGAATCTTTAAATTCAAGCATTACATACAGCCAACAGTTTTTCAATCGTTTTTTGAGTATTGGCAGCAGTTACCAAACCGTTTCAGGAACATTACCTCAACAAGATTACAGGTATATTAAAACTGAACCCGGACAAGGTTTTTACACTTGGATAGACTATAATTTGAATGGAATAAAAGAGCTTAATGAGTTTGAAATTGCACAATTTTCTGATGAAGCAGAATATTTAAGAATAATACTGCCAACTATTAATTATTTACCAACTCATCAAAATAAATTTACACAAACAATTACCTTAAATGCTCAACAATGGAGTGCTAAAAAAGGCCTTAAAAAAGTATTTTCTCATTTCTCAAATCAAACCTATATTTTGGTTGACAGTAAACAGCAAAAACAGGAAAATAAATTCAACTTAAATCCATTTGACATTAATAATGATAATATGCTGGGTTTAAATTTTAATTTGAATAACAGTTTGTTTTTCAATCGTGGGGAAAAACACTATTCTACCACCTATAATTTTATAAAATCTCAAACAAAAAATAGCACTACCATTGATGTTTTAAGTAACACCATACAAATGCACCAACTTCAGTTTGAACATAAAATGGGTAAATTCTGGCAATTTAACATTCTAACAAGCATCACAAAAAACAGCGCCAACTCTATAAACTATAATAACCGAAATTACAATTTAAAAAACAGCTCTATAAACCCAAAATTATCTTATTACTACAATGATGATATGTATTTTTCATTTTTTTATGAATTAAAAAATAAAGAAAATACAGTGGGGAATTTTGAAAGTTTAAATCAACAAAAATACGGTGCAGCTTTTAATTTTAGCAGTAAAAATAAAAACCTGATAAAAGCAGAAATAAACCTATTTAATAACAAATTTGAAGGAAATTCAAATTCACCGGTTGCCTACCAAATGTTAGAAGGTTTGCAACCCGAAAAAAATTACACCTGGAGTTTACTATTTCATCGAAAAATAAATTCATTTCTAAATTTAAACCTCAATTATTTAGGTAGAAAAAACGAAACTTCAACAACCATTCATACCGGAAGTATACAATTAAAAGCTCTTTTTTAAAATAAAAATAGTTTGGTTTGGTAATTGATATTATATTAGCTCGAAATTTAAATTAATCATTATGAAAAAAATCACTATTACGTGTCTTTTATTTATTACGTGCCTTTGTGTTTTTGCCCAAGACAATGAGATAGGTAACAATGAATTAAAAATTAATATGTCTAACCTAATAGGGTTTAAATGGCTGGATATAGGATATGAACACATATTAAATGAAGAATCTACAATTGGTGCGGGATTACTTTTTAGTTTAGATAAAGAGTCTATGGGATTAGAAGAATATAGAACCTTTTCATTAACACCTTATTACCGTCATTTTTTTTCAAACAAATATGCTCAAGGATTTTTCGTAGAAGTTTTTTCAATGCTCCACTCAGGTGAAGAAGAAGTTTATGATAGTTACTATGACTCACAAAGTGACAGCTATATATATAACGATTATGAAAATAAATATACCGATTTTGCAATTGGAATTTCTGCTGGCGCAAAGTGGATTAGTGACCGAGGATTTGTTGCTGAAATTTATGCGGGAATTGGTAGAGATCTATTAAATCAAAATGATGTTGAAGTTGTTGGACGTGGTGGAGTTGCTATTGGATATAGATTCTAAAAAACCTATTAAGATAAACCAAAAAAAGCCTCACAATGTGAGGCTTTTTTTATAATTTAAAATTGATTTACATTTTCATTAACCAATTTTTTACATCAACTTCTTCTTTAATTAAAGTTTTCAATGCTGAAATTTTAACCCGTTGTTGTTCCATAGTATCTCTATAACGAATGGTAACTGAATCATCATTCAACGTGTCGTGATCAATAGTAATGCAAAACGGTGTTCCGGCAGCATCTTGCCTTCTATAACGCCTTCCAACAGCATCTTTCTCATCATAAGCTACATTGAAATCCCACTTTAAATCTTCCACAATTTTACGAGCAACCTCTGGCAATCCATCTTTTTTAACCAACGGTAAAACAGCTGCCTTTGTTGGCGCTAATACTGCAGGTAACTTTAGAACAGTTCTAGTTGTTCCATTTTCAAGCTCCTCCTCTTGTAACGAGTTTGAGAAAACTGCTAAAAACATTCTATCTAAGCCAATGGAAGTTTCAACTACATACGGCACATAACGTTCGTTAATTTCAGGATCAAAGTATTGTAATTTTTTTCCTGAAAATTCTTCATGACTTGATAAATCAAAATCGGTACGTGAGTGAATTCCTTCTAATTCTTTAAATCCAAAAGGAAATTTAAACTCTATATCAGCTGCTGCATCGGCATAATGTGCTAATTTTTCGTGATCGTGGAAACGGTAGTTATCTTTACCCATTCCTAATGACAAGTGCCATTTTAAACGCGTTTCTTTCCATTGCTCATACCATTCTTTTTGTGTACCAGGGCGAACAAAAAACTGCATTTCCATTTGTTCAAATTCACGCATACGGAAAATAAACTGACGAGCTACTATTTCGTTTCTAAATGCTTTACCAGTTTGTGCAATTCCAAAAGGAATTTTCATTCTACCTGTTTTTTGAACATTTAAAAAGTTTACAAATATTCCCTGAGCTGTTTCCGGACGAAGGTATAAATCCATAGCCGTATCAGCAGAAGCACCTAATTTTGTTCCAAACATTAAATTGAATTGCTTTACATCGGTCCAGTTTTTTGATCCTGAAAGCGGGCAACCAATTCCTAATTCTTCAATCAATGCTTTTACATCGGCTAAATCTTCTTTTTCCAACGATTTTCCCATACGCTGTAAAATAGCTTCGCCTTTCTCCTTATAACCAAGTACTCTTGGGTTTGTTGCTAAAAATTGTTCTTTATCAAAAGTATCTCCAAAGCGTTTCGCTGCTTTTTTAACTTCTTTCTCAATTTTTGTGTCTAATTTACCAACGTAATCTTCAATTAAAACATCGGCTCTATATCTTTTTTTAGAATCTTTATTATCAATTAGCGGATCGTTAAAAGCATCTACATGCCCTGATGCTTTCCAAGTGGTTGGGTGCATAAAAATTGAGGCATCTAAACCAACAATGTTCTCGTGCATTTGTACCATTGCTTTCCACCAGTAATCTCTTATATTTTTCTTTAACTCAACACCGTTTTGAGCGTAGTCATACACCGCGCTTAATCCATCATAAATTTCACTCGATTGAAATACGTAACCATATTCTTTTGCGTGTGAAACAACCTTTTTAAATTTATCTTCTTGATTTGCCATTGTGCAAAAATAGTAAAGCTTTTAGGACTAAAAAATAAAAAAGGCGGAAATAGCCTAAACTATTTCCACCTTTCAAAACATTAAATTTAATTCTATGAGAGTTTTCCTGTTTACTTAAGTACAATTTTAGTTGTACCAGCAATTTTATTTTCAACGTATATGTTTACAATATACATTCCTTTTTGAATATCATCTCTGTTAACTTCAACCAATGAAATTACATCAATCGACTCATTTAAATACTCAACAATAGTTGTGTCACTATAATTAACAGTTAGCTCTTCGGTTAAAACAAGTTCTCCTCTTGCAGCCAATGTTTCTCCCTTACTATTAATAATTTGAATATATATATTGCGCTCACCTTGTTTTGAAATTTCATTTTTATCAATTGTAAAATTGATTCTAAACGCATCGGTATTTCTTGATCGCGAAGTTTCAACCAGTTTGCCGCTTGAGCGCTCTCTCATAGCAATAGCTTTGGCATTGTTAACTTTTAAAACCGATCCAATTGCTACTTTCTGAATTAGTTCCTGGTTTTCAACAGTAAGTGTATCAAATTTTGCAATTTGTTGAATAATTTTAATATTGGCGCTATCTAAATTTTTTATCAACAATTTATTTTCAACAGTCAGCGAATCATTTAAAAAGAACAACTTTTGATTGGTTTCTTCCAATTCTCCTATTTCACGTCTGTAAATCCTCAATAACCTGTAGTTAGCAGTTTTTAAATCCTTTACTGAATCACGTAAAGCAATAATTCTGTCGCGTTCAATTGCCAATTCGTTAGACATTGAAGTTTTTTGAGCAATGGCATCTTCATACCTCACAATCATACTGTCTAGATTTTCTTCAATTTCTAATTTTTCTTCTTCAATTTGATCAGTTAATTTTTTGTGTTCACTATCATTGTAAAAAGTATAGACTAATGCTCCTAAGAGCAACACTAATAAAATTATTACAATCCATTTTCCGCTCGATTTTTTGTTTTCTTCCATTTCCAAGTTATTTAAGGATTTAATTTTTTAACGCGCAAAATTACATTTAATTATAATTAAACTAATAAATTTATGAGGCTTTTTTAGTATCAATGAGGCTTTTACTAAACACATTAAATTTACAATTTTATTTTAAATATCACACTATTAAACTTGATTTTTAACTAATTAACCTTATTTTTAATCAAATTTTAGTTGCTATGAATTTACTAAAAGATATTTTCAATATTTTTTATCCTGATATTTGTTTGTGCTGTGAAAATCATTTAACAGAAAATGAAACCACTGTTTGTTTGGTTTGCCGGCATGATTTACCACTAACCAATTTTAGTTTTGAATCCGAAAACAGTGTTGAGAAAGCATTTTTTGGTAGAATTAAAATTGAAAAAGCAACAGCATTGTTTTTCTTTATTAAAAAAGGGAAAGTTCAAAAATTAATGCATTACTTAAAATATAAAAACCAGCAACAAGTTGGTGAATTTACAGGAAACTGGCTTGCCGATGAAATACTTGAAAGTGACAGATTTAAAAACATTGATGCTATTATACCTGTTCCTCTTCATAAAAACAAATTAAAAAAAAGAGGGTATAATCAGGTAACCACCTTTGGAGAAACTTTGGCTTCAAAATTAAACGCACTGTATTTTGAAAATATTTTAATTAGAACTTCATTTAACAAAACACAAACTAAAAAAGTGCGTTTTGATCGCTGGAAAAATGTACAAGAGTTATTTTATATGACAAATACTCAGTTTTTGGAAAACAAACATGTTTTATTAATTGATGATATCATAACTACAGGAGCAACTCTAGAAGCTTGTTTTAATGAGCTAAATAAAACTAAAAATATAAAAATTAGTATTGCCTGTATGGCTTACACCAAATAAAACTACAATACAAATAGTGTTGCTTCGTTTTTAAATAAATTAATTGTTATTTTGCAATCAAAATCAATGTATGAAGCATTTACAACTTAAAATTTTATTCGTTTTTGTAATTTCAAGTTTGTTTTTAAACTGCGCCAGAAGAGGCACACCTATTGGTGGCCCAAAAGATTCCATTCCCCCGGTTTTAGTAAATGCTATACCTAAAATTGAAAGTGTTAATTTCAAAGCAGAAAAAATAAAAATTTATTTTGACGAATACATAAAACTAAAAGATGTAAAAAAGAATTTGGTAATTTCACCACCTCAAAAAAACGACCCCGAAATTATTCCTGTTGGAACTGCGAGCAAATATATTTCAATAAAAATTTTAGATACACTTGATGCTAACACCACCTATTCATTTAATTTTGGAAATAGCATAATTGATAACAACGAAAACAATGAATTAGGAAATTTTAAGTATGTATTTTCAACCGGAAGTTACATTGATTCCCTTTCCTTATCAGGTGAAGTTACTGATCCTTTAATAAAAAAATCGATAAAAGGAATTGACGTACTCCTATATACATACAACGAAAACTATACCGATTCAATAATTTTTAAAGAAAAACCACGCTATATAGCAAATACACTAGATTCTACCTTATTTAATTTAACCAATTTAAAAGAAGGCAAGTATTTAATGATTGCATTACAAGATGCCAACAATAACAAAATATACAATCCAAAAACCGATAAAATTGGATTTATAAAAGACACTATTTCTTTACCTACTGATAGCTCTTATAATTTTACCCTTTTTAAAGAAATTCCTGAATTAAAAGTAATCAGACCAAAAGAAGAGGTAAAAGGGCATTTGATTTTTGGATTTGAAGGAGACGCTAATGATTTAGACATTAAACTATTAACAACTACACCAAAAGATTTTAAATCTGAAATAATTTATGATGCCATAAAAGATACCATACACTACTGGTATTCCCCTTTTGAAACAGATTCACTAAATTTTGAAGTGTCAAAAAATGAATATCTTGAACTTTTTACTGCAAGAATCCGATCTTCAAAAATAGATTCATTAAAAATTGAACATTCAGGGAATACTTTACATTTATTAGATACATTTTCACTAAACAGCAACACACCTATTGTTCAATTTGATAAAAGTTTAATCTCATTATTTAGTAGTGATTCAGTACCAGTAAATTTCGAGACTACGTTGTCAAAAACGAAAACCAAACTCTACTTAAACTTTGAAAAAAATCATAAAACGCAATACACTGTTAAGCTATTGCCCGATGCTTTTGTTGATATTTATGATATTGTAAGTGATTCTCTAAATTATAAATTCAATACAAAATCTCCTGAAGATTACGGTATTCTTAAATTAAATTTTACAAGTAATTATTCCAAAAGCTTAATAGTTGAATTACTAAATAATAATGAAAAAATAGTGAGAGTTGTAAAAATTGAAACTCCGAAAGAAATAACTTTTAACTCATTAAGTCCTGACACCTATTATGTAAGAGTAACTTTTGACGAAAACAACAATGGGAAATGGGATACTGGTAATTATCTAAACAAACAACAACCCGAAAAAATTATTTATTTTAACAAACCTCTTGAATTAAGGGCTAATTGGGAAAATAATGAAACTTTTGATTTAAATTAACATTGAAATCATTACTTACACCACAGTTATAAAAGACAATTATTAAATTTGAGTGTATAATTCCCGCAGTGTGAGTAAAATTATTAAAATAATAATCTTTATTTCTAAAGGTATACTCTTCATTACAAAAGCATATTCACAATGACGTAGAAGTCATGAAGTTGAACTAACCAATGTATCAGCCCATTTTACAGCTGATTACGTGCCAAGAAATCATTTTAAAAGTAATGTAGGTGGTAATGTGGGTGCTGGAATTGGTGTAATTTATTATATGAATTTTACCGATTTTAGGTGTCGATGAAATCAAAGAACCACATATTTTTCTACACATTTTTAATTAAGAGGTGAACTCTCGTACATGACAGCTAAACTCGATCATTTTAAAAAATGGATTTATAACATAAATGCCTGATAAAATCTTGCCAATAAATTTAATGATTGGTTACTATGATTTCATATGGGTTATGTATACTATTTAAACTAATTTCTTAAGTTGTAGTAGTATTCCTAAATGAATACCTTCGTGGTAATTATTAAAAGCAATTGCTTCGTCAATAGTAGTTAACGTAATATTTACACTAGTTGTATATTCATTGTATTGCTTAAAAATACCTTTATTATAGTCTTCTTGAAGCTTCACTGGTAGTTCAATAAATAATTTTTTGAACTTTTCAAATTCTTCTTCTGAAACTACATAATTTGGTAATGACCCCTTCTGAAAATTAGTAATCATTTCATTTGAAACAGCACATTCTAACCCTGATAACTTATAACATAACAATTGCTGAGTTACCACCAAATGCGCAATATTCCAGGCTATATTATTGTTAAAACCTTTAGGAGTTGTATTTAATTGATCCATTGATAAACCATTAATAACCTTTAAGATTAAAATGCGTGACTTTTGTAATACATCGAATGCTGCTTTCATAAAATTTATCAGTTTTAAGTTGCCAAATTTAATATAAAAACAACGTACATTTACTTTTGCTACTATTTAATTTATAAATCCATGAAAAAAATATACTACCTAAAAACCTGTGATACCTGTAGAAGAATTTTAAAAGAAATGGACCTTACAGATTTCATTTTACAAGAAATAAAAACCAACCCCATTACTGTTAAACAATTGGATAAAATTTATAAGCTAACCAATAGTTATGAAGTATTATTTAGCAGAAGAGCTAAAAAGTACAAACAAATGGACTTAAAAAATCAAAAATTAGAAGAAAAAGATTATCGACAACTTATTTTAGATGAATATACTTTTTTAAAACGACCGGTAATTATTAACGATAAAGTAGTTTTAGTAGGAAATACGAAAAAAAGGGTTTGATTTCATTAAATAATTTTCAATAAGTGCACTTGTTTGTTGTACATACGGTATAAATTTTCATTTTACAAAATGTATAACAATTATCATATTAATTTTTTAGTTGAGAACATATATTTGGCGCTTCAATTAATTAACTTTTTTATGAAAAAAATTACTTTATTACTTATCACTGTTTTCACGGTAAATTTTGCTTTTTCTCAGTTTTATATTAGTGCTAGTGGTGGTTATACCATTCCAAGTACAGGTGTAAAATTTGGAGAAACAATAACGTCAACAACCAGTGAGAGTAATTATGGAAGTTATGGAGAAGGATCAAACGGACAATTACGTTTTGGATATTCTATCAACGATACTTTTGGTGTTGAATTAGGATTTGGATACCTGCACGGAGCCGACCAAACCATAGATAAAGTTAACCTTCCAGATCAAGAAGTTGATATAAAAGCAAGAGGAAGAGCTTTTGGAGTATTGCCACAATTAACCTATAGATTCGATAATCATTTTTACGGTAGAATTGGAGCTTTATTAAAAGTTGGTGGAAAAACTGAAGCATTAATTTATAATAAATCAACATTAGATAATGATTCCGCTACCGCTTTAGGGCTGCCATCTGGAGCTTATACTGTTGTTGATGCAACTATAGCTTACCACGGCCAACTTCCTTTGGGGGTTGTTGCAGCTATGGGCTACAAAGTTTCACTAGGAGGTAACTGGTCTTTATTCACAGAATTTGAATATATGGGAGTGAGTGTAAAACGTAAAAATTCTGAAATTGCAGCAATGGCAGGAGGTGTATTTTTAAGCAACGGAACCCAAATAATGCCTTTTGATATGAACAACTTACCTACGGGATGGGAAGCTCAAACTGAGTATGTTGATGAGCTACCAACAAGTATGCTTCAAGCTAATGGAGGCTCAACATTTCCTGCAAAAAAATTATCTGAAAAAGTTCCTTATTCTTCATTCGGAATTAACTTTGGTATCACATACACTTTTAGCAAAAAAAATATAGAATAACATTAATTTACCATTTATATAAAAACCGCTCAAATGAGCGGTTTTTATATTTCCAATATTTTGCAACCTGAAGTGCTGCTGGTACATTTCTATATCATTTTACTCCGTCACCTTTTATGGATTTATGAAAATTAATTTTAATGTAGAAACTACTAATTCTACTGCGCTTTCTTATCCTTGTTTCTCTAAAATATGTACATATTCAACTGTTGTAGTTGCTTTATGATTTCTATTTTTTGTTTATCAGCTTTGAAGCGTTGATAATTCATTTACATTACAAAAAGAATACTTATTTAGGTTCGTAAACCTGTTTTTCTCTTCGGATTAAATTCGCCGTATTTGGAAATGGTGTTTAACAAATGGTAATTTACGAACTATTGCGTTAATTTTATAAAAACCTCCGTTCAATTAAAGAAACCAAGCGTTCTTCATATTCTTCTTTATTGACCCAATTATAATCTGGTTTCACAAATTTATTTAAAAATGATTTCGCATCCTTTTCTGTGTCAAAAGAATTTAATTGCGATAATACTCTGTTAAAATCTTCCTGACTATCATCAAACAAAAACTTTACAAATGCAATTCTATCATTTAACCCAACCTGAATATTATCTTTAAATAAAGAATCATTTAACGAAACTTTTTTCTCTTCAATTTTTTCTTCAATTTTCTCCAAAGTTTGTTCTTGAATTGGGTCTTCTTTTGTTGCTCTTTCAAATAAATTAGTTGCTACATCGGCAGAAATAGCGTTTTCAAACTCCTCTTCTAATGAATGATGTAAAGAAGAAATTTCATCGGTATCATTTTTTACCAAATCGTCTTGAGTTGAAAAAATAGCTTCTACATTTTCCTCGATTAATTCAACAATCTCTTCGCTTTCTATGGTTTCTTCAAAAATAGTTTCAATTTGATTTTCGTCTGTAATTTCTTCTTCCAAGGCTGATGTTAATTCAATTTCTGCTGATATATCTTCCTCAATAGACTCTTCAAATTTATTTTCAACAACTTCTTCATTTTCTGAAACAGCAACACTCAAATTATTTTCAACAAATTTTAACACGGTTAGTTTTTCATAAATTTCCTGTGCTTTTTTATGAAGAATCGCTATTTCTTCATTATTTTCCATTTCTAAAATGCTGTTTGCCAGACTTACTAATTCAGCTTCTAATTTTTTGTGCATAAGTTGATTTGTTATTTAATTTTTTGCTGTATAATTTTTAATAAATTTGTACGATTTTAAGATTCAAACAAATTTGGACCTTTGAAATTCAAGTAAATTTAGAATTTATTTTTTTAAGTTTTAATTTTAGAAAATATTTTATAAACCTTTCAAGCGTGAAATTACAAAATGTTTCTTGAAAATACTGTAAATCATACTGAACAATTTGGCTGGATTGAAGTAATTTGTGGCTCTATGTTCTCGGGTAAAACCGAAGAACTGATTCGCAGGTTAAAGCGTGCGCAGTTTGCTAAGCAAAAAGTAGAAATTTTTAAACCGGCAATTGATGTTAGGTACGATGAAGAAAAAGTGGTTTCACATGATGCTAACGAAATTAGGAGTACACCTGTTCCATCTTCAGGAAATATTAGAATTTTAGCAACCGACGTTGATGTTGTAGGTATAGATGAAGCTCAGTTTTTTGATAATGAAATTGTAAGCGTTTGTAACGATTTAGCCAACAGAGGTATTCGTGTAATTGTAGCTGGTTTAGATATGGATTTTAAAGGAAATCCGTTTGGTCCAATGCCGGCGCTTATGGCTACTGCCGAATATGTTACTAAAGTACACGCAGTTTGTACAAGAACTGGAAATTTAGCTCATTTTAGTCACAGAACAGCAGCTGGTGATGAATTGGTGATGTTGGGTGAAACTCAGGAATACGAGCCGTTGAGCAGAGCAGCTTACTATAAAGCTATACAAGCACAAAAAAAGAAAAAATCCGAATTAAAGGATGAAAAATAACCATGTTACTACACTTGAAATTGATTTAAACGCTGTTGATTTTAACCTCAACTTTTTTAAATCTAAACTCAAAAAAACCACCAAAGTTTTAGTGGTAGTAAAAGCATTTGGTTATGGAAGTTCAGCTATTGAAATAGCAAAACATGTAGCACATAAAGTTGATTATTTTGCAGTTGCGTATGCCAATGAAGGTATTGCCTTAAGAGATTGTGGTATAACAAAACCCATTTTAGTACTTCACCCTCAGTCAATTAATTTATCTAAACTAATTGAATACAAATTAGAGCCTAATATTTATTCTGAAAAAATACTTTCTGAATTTATTTCTGTGTTAAAGAAAGAGAAAAAACAGAATTATCCTATTCATTTAAAATTTAATACAGGTTTAAACAGACTTGGTTTTTCTGAAAGAAATATAGATTTGGTGATTAATTCAATCAAAAAATCAGACGAAGTTAAAGTTGCTTCATTATTTTCTCATATTGCTGCAAGTGAAGATTTAAATGAAAAAGAATTTACACTTCAACAAATAGCAACTTTCAATGCTATTTCAAAAAAAATGATTGAAAAATTAGGATATACTCCAATGAAACATATGCTAAACACTTCAGGAATTATAAATTACTCCAATGAAGCTCAGTTTGATATGGTTCGATTAGGAATTGGATTGTTCGGATTTGCAAATCAGACTGATATAACAAAAACTCTAAGAAATGCATTGCAGTTAAAATCGGTAATTTCTCAAATTCACATTATTAAAAAAGGTGAAACTGTTGGTTATAATCGTGCATTTAAAGCTGAAAAAACCATTAAAACAGCAACAGTTCCTATTGGTCACGCCGATGGAATTTCAAGGCAACTGGGAAATGGAAAAGGATATGTTTATATCAAAAATAAAAAAGCCTTTATTGTTGGGAATGTTTGTATGGATATGATTATGGTAAATATATCTGATATTCATTGTAAAGAAGGTGATGAAGTTATTGTCTACAAAAATCAACAACATATTAATACTTTGGCAAAAATTTCTAACACTATATCATACGAACTTCTAACTGCTTTATCACAGCGCGTAAAAAGAGCTTTAAAAAAACATTAATGATTTTCTGAATTTTTAGTATATTAGTGTAATTAATTATCAAATACTTTTAAAAAAATGGGAATGCTAAAAGAATTTAAAGATTTTGCAATGAAGGGAAACCTTGTAGACATTGCTGTTGGTTTTGTAATGGGTGCAGCGTTTAAAGCAGTTGTTACTTCATTTACAGGCGGAATTGTTTCTCCACTTGTTGGATTAATATTTAATTCAGACTTAAAAGGTTTAAAATACATTGTAAAAGATGGTGTTGCCAATGAAGCTGGTAAAATTACTGGCGAAGTAGCTGTACTTTATGGAGATTTTTTAACAAATGTTATTGATTTTATTATTGTTGCTTTTGTTATGTTCCTAGTTGTAAAAGGAATTAATAAAATGAAGAAAGAAGAGAAAGCTGCTCCAGAAGCACCAAAAGGACCTTCACAAGAAGAATTGCTAGGAGAAATAAGAGATTTATTATCAAAAAAATAAAGAAAAAATTATTTTATAACAAAAAAGGACTTACAAATGTAAGTCCTTTTTAATTTATTTCTTTTTGGTTTCATACACTTCTGCAATAGTTGGAGTGTTTTTAGCTTGACTTATAAGAATTAATACGTCTCCTGCTTTTACTATTCCAGTTTGAAGTACTTTAAAATAAATTCCACTTTTTGTAGAATTCCAAAATTGATTTAAAATTTGTTGAGTCCCAAAAACCAACCCGAGTTTCATGCAAGGCTCACGTGGTTTTGTAACTTCAATAATGGTTTTGCCAAGCTTGTATTGACTACCAACATAAATTTCAGTTTCTTCAAGATTAGAAATGGTTAAGTTTTCACCAAACATTCCATACCTCCATTCTAAATTTGGATACAATTCTTTCCAATAAGAATAATGAGTTTCAGAATATGCGTATACTGCTTTTTCAATACCTCCGTGGTATCTTCTATCAATCACATTATCATCTTCAACATCTTCTTTTCCTAAAATAATTGAATTCTCAACAGGAAATTTAAAAATGCCTGTTTCTATTATTTCTCCTTTATAAATGATTTTCTTTTTCTTACCAATATTTACTGAAATTACTTTCAATTTTCTTTGAATTTAGTTAATTCATTAGCAATTTTACGATCGTTTGATAAACGAGGAACCTTATTTTGTCCACCCAATTTACCAACCGATTTCATATAATTATTAAAACCACCTTTTTCAATTGAAGTAATTTTTAATGGTTGTAATATTTTGCCTTCAATTAAATCTAAATAGTAGCTATTTTGCTTTTGAAGTTCAGCATCAACCTTTAAAGCAAATTCTTCTAAATTATCAGGTTTATTCACAAATTCAACAAACCATTCATGGTAAGGTAATCCATCTTTTGGTGTAATTTGAGGAGCAACTGTAAACTCACTTACACTAATAGCTGTTTCTTTTGTGTTACTATTCATGGCTTCTTCTACTTCTTTACCAATTACGTGTTCACCAAAAGCCGAAATAAAATGTTTTATTCTACCTGTTACAATTATACGTGGAGGGTTTAAAGAAACAAACTCAACAGTATCGCCAATATTATAACCCCATAAACCAGCGTTTGTGTTTAATATAATTACATAGTTTACACCTAACTCAACATTTTCAATACTTAAACGTGTAGGATTTTCATTAAAAAATTCTTCAGAAGGAATAAATTCATAAAACATTCCGTTATTTACCAGTAACAACATTCCTTTTTCGGCTTGTTTATCTTGATAGGCAATAAAACCCTCAGAAGCAGGATATAATTCAATTGCATCGACTTTTCTTCCTATTAACTCTTCAAATTTATTTCTGTATGGCTCATAATTTACTCCACCATATACAAACAAATTAAAATTAGGAAACACCTCGCCTACTTTTTTCCCGGTGCGCTCCACAATACGTTCAAAATACATTTGCACCCAAGATGGAATCCCACCAATCAAGGTCATATCTTCATTAACAGTTTCGTCAATAACCGCCTCCACTTTTGTCTCCCAATCTTCAATACAATTTGTTTCCCAGCTTGGTAAACGATTCTTTTGTAAATATTTAGGCACATAATGCGCTGAAATACCTGAAAGTCTTCCAGTTTTAATACCATTAGTATCGCTCAATTCCGGGCTTCCTTGTAAGAAAATCATTTTTCCATTCAAAAAATCAGACTTTTGGGTTTCATTAATGTACATAAGCAATGCATTTCGAGCTGCTTCTATATGATTTGGAAGTGATTCTTTTGTTAATGGAATATATTTAGTACCTGAGGTGGTGCCTGATGTTTTTGCAAAATACAAAGGTTTCTCTTTCCATAAAATATCGGGTTCTCCTTCAACAACTTCTTCAACGTAAGACTTTAATGCTTCGTAATCTCTAATAGGTACTTGATTTTTAAAATCATTATAGTTAGAAATTTTTGAAAAATTATGGTCTTTCCCAAATTTTGTTTTAGAAGCTTCGGCAATAAGTTTCTTTAAAACTTTTTGTTGAGTTTTTATAGCATTATTGCTGTATTTATAAATTCTTTTTGCAATTCTTTTTGCAAATGGTTTTGCTAAAACTGATTTAATATTCATTATTCAAAATCAATAAAATTTAATGGATTTACTGGGTAACCTTCACTCCAAAGCTCAAAGTGTAAATGCGGCCCGGTGCTAAGTTCACCTGTATCACCTGCCGAAGCAATAACTTCTCCTGATTTAACCAAATCACCTTGTTGTTTATGCAATGCAGTGTTGTGTTTATATATAGAAGTATAACCTCCTGAGTGTTTTACAATTATTACATGTCCTGTTTGCGCTGTCCATTCAGCAAAAATAACCGTTCCATCTGCCACCGATTTCACAGGTGTATTCATTTCAACTGCAATATCAACAGCAAAATGCTTTTTCTGCAAATCGTATCCATCGGATAAAGTTCCGGCCACTGGAGCAAAAAATACCACATCGGCATTTTTAGTAGCTTCTGCAAAAATACTATACCTATCAGTGGTTTCGACATCTTGTCTAAACTCCAAATCAGAACTTGAAGGATTCAAATCAATACTGTCTTTATCATATTGAATAGATTGCAATACAGAGTCTTTATCAAATTGAACTTCAGAAATTTTTCCAGTTAATAATTCTTTTACACTTTGAATATACAAATTATTTACATTTAGTACCTGCTCTAATGAGTCAACTTTATAAACCAAATCAGATGCCTGATTTCTTAATTTAGTGGAAGAATAACCGGGAATGTATTCTTTTAAAGGTGTAAAAGCAATTAAAAAAATGGTGCTAACAATTAGAATGATAGAAAATAGCCCTCCAAAAATAAACACATTTAAACGAGTTAATTTAAAGGTTAGTTTTTCTTCAAAAGTATCTTCATTTAAAACTACTAACCTATATTTATTAAATAACTTTTGCCGTATTTTACCTTTATTTTTTCTTGTTTTAGCCATAGATTAAATTCGATCAAATATACAACGAATATTTATTTAAATAATTTTGATTGTTTTAGATAGTGCTATTAAAAATGCGCTAATATTATTTATAAAAATTCATTTCGTCTATATAATTCCAAACACCAAAAGGTAACATGGTACGAATATCGTTATTTTCTTTAATGGCTTTTCTAATAAATGTGGAAGACACTTGCACTATTGGTGCATTAACAGTATGGATTTTTAGATGATTTTTTAGCTGATTTTCTGTCTTCTCCTCTGAAATTCGTGGATATACGTACAATTCATAATTTTCAAGAATAGTTTCAAAATTTTTCCATTTATGAAATCCTTTCAAATTGTCTTCCCCCATTATCAAGCAAAATTGATGCTGAGGATATTTTTCTTCTAAATTAATAAGTGTATGGATGGTATAATTGGGTTGTGACAACTTAAATTCAATATCTGATGTTTTTAATTTTGAAAAATCTTCAACGGCAATATTTGCAATTGCCAATCGGTGGTGATTGCTTAATAATGAACTCTTTTGCTTAAACGGACTTTGTGGTGTTATTACAAACCAAACCTCATCTAAATCAGAAAATTCAGCCATATAATTGGCAATTATCATATGCCCAATATGGATAGGGTTAAATGTGCCAAAAAACAATCCTACCTTCATTTATTTAAAAAATTATGCACCAATTTAAAAGCTTCTTCTTTCGCCTCCTCTAAATTATCATTGATTAAAATTACATCAAAATCTTTTGAGTATTTTAATTCCTTTTCAGCCTTTGCAACACGTTCAAGAATTTTTTCTTCGGTATCGGTTTTTCTTCCTCTCAATCTGCGCTCCATTTCCTCAATAGACGGTGGTTGCACAAAAATTGCCAAGGTTTCTTCAGGGAATTTTTTCTTTATATTTAAACCTCCTATTACATCAATATCAAAAATTACGTGATTTCCCTCACTCCAAATACGTTCAACTTCTTGCTTTAAAGTACCATAATAGTTAGCAGTATACACCTCTTCCCATTCCACAAAATCATTGTTTTCTATATGCCTTTTAAACTTTTTATCAGAAATAAAATAATAATCCTTTCCATCAATTTCTTTTCCTCTTTTTTTTCTGGAAGTTGCTGAAATTGAAAAATCTAAATTTAACTTTTCCTGTTTTAATAAATGATGTACTATAGTAGTTTTACCTGAACCTGATGGTGCTGAAAATACAATCAATTTTCCTTTTTTAGTCATTCGGCTATAAAACGTTAAGGTTTTGTTCTTTAATTTTCTCCAATTCGTCTTTCATTTGAACTACTAATTTTTGCATATCCGCAAAATTAGATTTTGATCCAATTGTATTTATTTCCCTCCCTATTTCCTGAGTAATAAATCCTAATTTTTTTCCTTCTGAAGTATTAGAATTTAGTTCTTTTTTAAAATAATCCAAATGATTTTTCAAACGCACTTTTTCCTCAGTAATATCAAGTTTTTCAATGTAATAAATTAGCTCCTGCTCAAACCTGTTTTCATCAACTTTTACTAATAATTCCTCTATCCCTTTTCTCAATTTATCTTTTACGTGTAATACCCTTTGAGGGTCTATTTCAATAACTTTTTCTAATAAATTTGAAATGTTCTCAATTCTAAGAACAAAATCATTGAAAAGAGATTTTCCTTCATCTTTTCTGTATTCAATAATACTTTTTAAGGCTTCTTTAATGCTATTTTCAATTTCACTCCACTCATCTTCATTAAGCTCTTCTCTTTCTGTTTTTAAGGCATCTGGCAATCGAACGGCCATTTTAAGCAATTCCATCTCGTCTGAATCAACAATTCCTTTTAGTTGATTCATATATTCCTGTACTGCTTTTTTATTAATTGTTGAAGACACCTCTCCTCCATTATCTTCAATATAAATAGAAAAATCAACTTTCCCCCTTACTAATTCTTTAGCAATTAATTTACGAATATTCAATTCCTTTCCTCTATAATAAGCCGGAATACGAACGTTTAAATCTAAATTTTTACTGTTCAACGATTTGAATTCAATCGTTACTTTTTTTGAGGGAAGTTGCAATACGGTTTTCCCGTATCCAGTCATTGATTGTATCATCTAATTTTCAATATTTTCACAAAAATACGTAAATTATAAAAAGTGGATTCATTATTGCATCGAAATTCGATACAGAAAAAATCACATACCTTTATATCTTAACAATCTTTAAATTATTTGAACCAAAATATTTAAAAAAATAAAAGTTGATAAACTAATTTCAAAACTCTTTCATAGAATTTTTATCAGCGAAAAATTAAACTAATTATTTCAATAACATATATCACATTAAAGTTTTATTTTTGTACAAACTATACAATATGATTGTTAATATACTTGACCATAAAAATTCCATTCTTAATAAGTTTATTTCACAAATTAGAGATGCTGAAATTCAAAAAGACAGTATGCGTTTTAGAAGAAATATTGAACGTATTGGTGAAATATTAGCCTACAAAATTAGTCAGTCTCTTGAATATGATACTAAAAATATTGTAACCTCATTAGGCACTAAAACAATGCAAGTACCTAAAAATGACATAGTGGTTTGTTCTATTTTAAGAGCTGGGCTTCCATTACACGTGGGCCTATTAAACTATTTTGATGATTCGGAAAATGGGTTTATTTCAGCTTACAGACATCATGTTAATGAGACTGAATTTGAAATTAGGGTTGAGTATTTTGCTTCTCCAAATTTAGATGGAAAAACATTGATATTAGCTGATCCAATGCTTGCAACTGGTCAATCACTTACAAATGTTTTTGAAGGGCTAAAAAAACACGGAACACCAAAAGAGATTCATATCGCTTGTGTTTTAGGCGCAGCAGATGGTATTAGTTACGTAAAAGATAATTTCCCTAAAAATACAAAATTATGGATTGCTACTGTTGATGAAAAATTAAACGATAAGGGCTATATAGTCCCTGGTTTAGGTGATGCAGGTGATTTGGCTTTTGGTATTAAATTATAAGAAATATACACCTACTGAAATAATCATAAATACGTACATTATCAAATTTCTAAAATTTGATAATGTGGTTTTTGATAAATAATTTGCTATAATTATTGTTGCAGGGAATAATAAATACAATATTTCTGACCCGTTTTTTAATGGCAATACAACTACAACAATAATTGATATTAGTAGTTGAGATAGAATTACTTTCCAAGCTTGCCTCAACCTATTACTCACCATAACAATTCTTGGTGTTTCAAAAATAATAGACCATAGTAAGATTGTACTCAAAAACACAACTGGGATTAATAGTTTCAGATTATTATATGCTGTAAAATCGAGACTCAAATTTAACTCCATTATTGACATAAACCCATCAACATTATCAAAATAAAAGAAATACGTATACATTAAAAACAATGGTATAAAAAAACCTACTAATGGAATGCATAAATTTTTAAAAGTACCTTTTTGATAAATCAACAACCCTACATAAATCAAAATTAAAAACAAACCGCTCCAACTATAAACTACTGCTGCTACTCCAACCCACAGCCCTGCATCAAAAAGTTTCATTTTTGTGTTTATTTGTGATTTTAAACTATATATTTTTCTAAATGAAAACAACAAAAATAAATTTGAAAAAATTATGTTTTTATAAAACATGGTTTCACCAAAAGACCCCATTAAAATTACCATTAAAAAAAGTGCATACAAGTTGTCAAGAGTTAATTTGTTTTTTTTAACAATAAAACGGAATACCAATAAAAACAACACTAAAACAAACCAAAAAGAAATATTTATAAATAAATTTGACAAAGACATTAAAAGCTTATTGCCTGATACAAGAAACATTAAATAATATAAACTTAACAACACCATTAAATAAAATACCCTAGCAGGAGTTGATTTACTAAAAAAATTTGCTATCATTACTATATTTTATATTTTTGCCTGTAAATATACTTAAGTTATGATTGCAAACAATATTTTTAGAGCCATAGGTGACTTTTTTACCAATGTATTATTTAGTCCGTTTGAATTTTTTCGATTTCTTGATAATTGGTGGATCCAAAGTACAATTAGCTGGATTTTTATTACCATAACTTTTGGTTTCTTTTTCTACTGGTTAGGGCAAATTCAAAAATATAAAAAAGCAGGAAACGAATAAATTCAGTTTTTGAAAATTTCTTTCCTTATTTTAAATTAAACTACTTTTTTGTGGGAAGTAAAAACAAATTAAAAAGATTTCGTGAAAACGAAACATTCAGCAATGTAATTCAGCCAACACGTGAAGAAGTTTTAAATGGATTTCATTTAAAAGGAAATTGGCAAAGTTTTTTTAAAAACAACAATCCAATTACACTTGAGTTAGGCTGTGGAAAAGGTGAATACACCATTGCGCTTGCCAAAAAAAACCCACATATTAATTATATAGGAATTGATATTAAAGGTGCTCGCTTTTGGAGAGGTGCTAAAACTGCTTTAGAGGAAAATATGCCAAATGTGGCATTTTTACGAACACAAATTGAACTGATTGATTTGTTATTTGACGAAAATGAAGTAAATGAAATTTGGATTACTTTCCCCGATCCGCAAATAAAGTATACAAGAACAAAGCACAGAATGACCAATGCTGAGTTTCTAAAAAAGTATCACAAAGTGTTAAAACCTGAAGGAATTGTAAATTTAAAAACCGATAGTGAATTCATGCACGGATATACACTAGGGTTATTACATGGTGCAGGGCACGAAGTTCTATATGCACACCATGATATTTACAAAAACTTTCATGCTCCTGAAGAAGTTATAGCAACCCAAACTTTTTATGAAAGCCAATATTTAGAAAACAATAAACCTATCACTTATATTAAATTCAGAATTCGTTATTAATTCATATTTTTAACGAATGGCAAATAAGAACTTCTTTCAAAAAGTATACGAAGTTGCAAAACTAATTCCGTATGGACGAATAACAAGTTACGGCGCTATTGCCAAATACTTAGGAGCATCACGTTCGGCTCGAATGGTAGGATGGGCAATGAATGCTTCACACACTATAGAAGAAATACCAGCGCATAGAGTTGTAAACAGAAAAGGTATTTTAACCGGGAAAAATCATTTTGAAGGAACTCATTTAATGCAACAATTACTTGAAAGTGAAGGCATTGTAGTTGTTGATAATCAAATTCAAAATTTTGAACAACTTTTTTGGAATCCAAACACTGAATTACATTGAAAAACTTTGTAACAACTAATACATTTCTTTTTTAATTTTCCATCTTTTATTTTTCAATGGATTATGTATATTTGTTGTTTAGAATGATTTTACATAACAAATATGACATTTAACAAACAAGATATAACAAAAGCTCTTGAAACTATTTCAGCTCCAGGGGAAGGGAAAAGCTTAATTGAAAGCGAAGCAATAAAAAATATAGTAATTTTTGATAAAGAAGTTATTCTTGATGTTTCTATTGGAAACCCTACTTTGCAAGCAAAAAAGAAAGTTGAAGTTGAAATAATGAAAGCTATTCACGAACACGTTGACCAAAAAATTGATGTAAAAGTGAATGTTACCGCTAATGTTCCTAAAAAACCGTTTAAGGAAGAAAAACCCAAAGTTCCGGGAATTAAAAATATAGTCGCTATTGCTTCAGGAAAAGGTGGAGTAGGAAAATCTACTATAACATCAAACATGGCAATTTCATTACAAAAAATGGGATTTAGTGTTGGTATTTTAGATGCCGATGTTTACGGACCGTCAACACATTTAATGTTTGATGTTGCTAATGAAAAACCGCTTTCTATTGAAATTGACGGACGCTCAAAAATGAAGCCTATTGAAAGTTATGGTGTAAAAATATTATCACTTGGTTTTTTTACCGATGCGAATCAAGCTGTAATTTGGCGTGGAGCTATGGCTTCAAAAGCATTAAATCAAATGATTTTCGATGCACATTGGGGAGAATTAGATTTTTTATTAATTGATTTACCTCCTGGTACAGGTGATATTCATTTATCAATTGTTCAATCTGTTCCTGTAACAGGTGCTGTAATTGTTAGTACACCCCAAAATATTGCATTGGCTGATGCGAAAAAAGGTGTCGCAATGTTCAAACAAGAAAACATAAATGTACCGGTCTTAGGTATTGTTGAAAATATGAGTTACTTTACCCCTGCCGAACTTCCAAATAATAAATATTATATCTTTGGAAAAGATGGTGCTAAAAATTTGGCAGAAGATTTGGAAACATCTTTTTTAGGAGAAGTGCCTTTGGTACAAAGTATTAGAGAATCTGGAGATGTTGGTCATCCGGTGGCTTTACAAGAAAATTCACCATTAGAAAAAGCATTCACTGAAATAACAAAAAACACATTATCTCAATTAGTAAAAAGAAATAAAAGTTTACCTCCTACTGAAATTGTAAGAATAACTACTATGAGTGGTTGCAGCTAAAACCTATAATCTATGAATAAAGAAGCTCTAAAAACTAAAGTTGAAACAGCATTGCAAGAAATAAGACCTTATTTAGAAGCTGATGGTGGAAATATTTCATTAATTGATATTACGGACGATACGGTTAGCGTGCAGTTAGAAGGAGCATGTTTAGGTTGTTCTGTAAATCAAATGACGCTAAAAAATGGTGTGGAAGCTACCATAAAAAAATATGCCCCTCAAATTAAAAGGGTTATTGAGGTTAATGGTATCACTTTTTAATTTATAAAAAATTAACAATTTTTTAAAGAGTGCTTTTAGCGCTCTTTTTTAATTTTGGAATAATAATTGTACTTTTCTATCTTAGTATTTAAAAAAAATTAATGAAAAAATTATTTACCATATTTATTTTCGCTACCTCAATGTTAGCCTACAGCCAGTCTGAAAAATTTAATGTGGAAGAAACCAAACTCGCTTTTCAAGATGGTGAATGGTTGAAATATAAATTGAGTTACAGTAATTTTCTAAATGCTGGATTTTCAACTATTGACACAAAAGAAATATTAAACAACAATAAACCTGCCTTTCATATATCTGGACATGGAAAATCTACAGGGTTGGTGAGTATTTTCTTTAGAGTAAAAGATGATTATCAAACATTTATGGATAAAGAAACACTCACTCCGTATCGTTTTATTCGAAAAATTAATGAAGGTGGCTATACTAAAAACAAAGAAATATTTTTTGATCATAATAATAAAGAAGCCACTGTAAAAAATTACAAAAACAATACCGTAAAAAAATATCCTATTTCAAGCAACATCCAAGATATTTTATCATCAATGTACTTTTTTCGCAATCAAAATTTATCCAATTTAAGTGTTGATGAAGAAATTGAAATTAAAATGTTTTTTGACCAAGAAATTAATAATTTCAAATTAAGATACTTAGGAAAAGAGATTATTAAAACTAAATTCGGAAAAATTAAAACTTTAAAATTCAAACCATTAGTACAATCAGGCAGGGTTTTTAAAGAAAAAGAAAGTGTTACTATTTGGATTACTGATGATAACAATAAGATTCCTATACGCGTAAAAGCTTCATTAGTAGTAGGATCATTAAGAGCCGATTTAAATAAATTTAAAGGATTAGCGCACCCATTTAACATAATTTTTGACAATTAAGTTGTACTTTTGCGTTTTATTTTTTTAAACCGTATTAAACACTTTAATTATCTTTTGAAAAAACTAACCTCAATATTTATTTTACTACTAATTGTTGGGTGTAATGATCCTCAAAAAGAAGTGTCAAAAGCTCCTCAAAAGTCCAAAGAAATATACGAATTTGGCTTCAGATTAAATGATTTTAAAGTAATAAATGACACTATTAAAAGGGGTGAAAATTTCAGTGAAATATTAGATCGAAATCACATTGAATATCCAAAAGTTTTAGAAATTGTTGCTAAAATTAAAGATACTTTTAATGTGAGAAGAATGAAAAGCGGTATTCCCTACACAATTTTAGCAAAGGCTGATTCTACCCAGCAAGCTCAGGTTTTTATTTACAAACATTCAAAAGTTAGATATACTGTTGTTGATTTTAAAGATTCAGTAATATCTGCTTATAATGGCAAAAAACCAGTTACAAAGATTATTAAAAAAGCTTCAGGAACCATTATAACCTCATTATCTGATGCTATTGAAAATCAAGGATTAAGCTCCTATTTAACTTATAAAATGGCTGATGATATTTATGCCTGGACCATAGATTTTTCAAGACTTCAAAAAAATGACAAATTCAAATTAATATACGAACAATTATACATTAATGATAGTGTTCCTGTTGGAATTGGAGAAGTCAAAGCTGCCTTTTTCGAACACGGAGGAAAACCTTTTTACGCATTTAAATTTTTAGCAGATTCAATTATAAATATGCCTGATCATTTTGATGATAAAGCTACTAATTTACGTCGTCAATTTTTGAAAATGCCCGTAAAGTTCAGTCGTATTTCTTCCAGATATAATTTAAGAAGACGAATTGCTTATTACGGTAATAGAGTTAGACCCCATAAAGGCACAGATTATGCAGCACCTGTTGGAACACCCATTTTAAGTACAGCTAACGGAAGAGTGGTTGAATCAAGATACAAAGGTGGCAATGGAAACTATGTAAAAGTTAGACACAACGCAACATACAGCACCCAGTATTTACATATGAGTAAAAGAGCCGTAAAAGTTGGCGATGTAGTAAAACAGGGTGAAGTTATTGGATATATTGGTATGACGGGTAATACAGCCGGACCTCATGTTTGTTATCGCTTTTGGAAAAATGGTCGACAGGTTGACCCGTTAAAGCAAAAATTACCTGCTGCTAAACCAATGCATTCTAAAACAAAACCCATTTATTTTGAATTTATTGAACCTATTAAAGCTACTATAGATTCAATTCAATACCCATTAGTTAAAAACGAAATTACAGTTACTTCAAAAGATTAAAATACATAATTATGGCATTACAAAATATCAACCCCACTAAAACTGCTGCCTGGGCAAAGCTAACCAATCATTACAACGAAATAAACAATGTTCATTTAAAAACATTGTTCAATTCTAATGAAAATAGAAAAAATGAATTCACTATAAACGTGAATGAATTTGAATTTGATTATTCAAGAAATCGAATATCAGAAAAAACATTGGAAATTCTTTTAGAATTAGCAAATGAAGTTGATTTAAAAGGAGCAATGGATGCTTATTTTTCAGGAGAAAAAATAAATGCAACTGAAAAAAGAGCCGTTTTACACACTGCATTGCGTAACCAAACTGCTACAGAAATTTTAGTTGATGGGAAAAATGTAGTTCCAGAAATAAAGGCTACACTTCAACAAATTGAGAAATTTACTGATAAAGTTGTTTCAGGAGACTGGAAAGGCTATTCCAACAAATCTATTACCGATGTAGTAAATATTGGTATTGGAGGATCAGATTTAGGTCCTGATATGGTGGTTGAATCTTTAAAATATTACAAAAACCACTTAAATGTACATTTTGTTTCAAATATTGATGGTGATCACGTTCAGGAAGTAATCAAAAATTTAAACCCTGAAACTACCTTATTTGTTATTGTTTCAAAAACATTTACTACACAAGAAACATTAACCAACGCAACAACTATTAAAAAATGGTTTTTGCAATCGGCTAATGAAGCGGATGTTGCCAAACACTTTGTGGCTGTTTCAACCAATTTAGAATCTGTAAGCAACTTTGGAATTGCAGCCGATAATATTTTCCCAATGTGGGATTGGGTTGGTGGACGTTTTTCATTATGGAGTGCCGTTGGATTATCTATTAGTTTAGCTGTTGGATTCAAAAACTATAATGACTTATTAGTTGGAGCTTTTGAAATGGATGAGCACTTTAAAAATACTCCTTTTGACAAAAATGCACCTGTAATTTTAAGTTTAATAGGAATTTGGTATTCAAATTTTTTTAATTCTGAATCAGAAGTAATACTACCTTATGCCCAATATTTAAGTAAACTAGCTCCATATTTACAACAAGCAATTATGGAAAGTAATGGTAAAAGTGTTGATAGAAATGGCGAAAGAGTTGATTACCAAACAGGCAATATTATTTGGGGAGCACCAGGTTCTAATTCGCAACATGCATTTATGCAACTACTACACCAAGGAACAAAATTGATACCTGCTGATTTTATTGGTTTTAAAGATTCGTTATACGGTGATAAAGAACATCACGATAAGCTAATGGCTAATTATTACGCCCAAATGGAGGCACTTGCCATTGGTAAAACAAAAGAAGAAGCTCATTTAGACCTAAAAACTCAAGGAAAATTAGATGATATCTCAACTTTATTACCTTACAAAGTTTTTGAAGGAAACAAACCAAGTACCTCTATTTTAATTGAGAAATTAACTCCTAAAACTCTTGGAAGTTTAATTTCATTCTATGAACAAAAAATATTTATTCAAGGTGTGCTTTGGAACATCTATAGTTACGATCAGTTTGGAGTTGAACTTGGTAAAGAACTTGCGAACAAAATTTATAAAAAAGCTTAGTTTTTTTCATAAATTCAAAAGCAACCTTTTTTAAAAACGAGCATCTGTTAATAAGTTGTTAAAGAGTATTTATATCTTATGCACTCAACAGGCGTTTTTTTATTTATTTTTAACAACGAATTTGAAGTGTGTTAATTATTTAACAAATAGAGTTTGGTTTTTTTCAATAATTTAAACTTAAAACAAACTCTATTTTGATAATAATTATTACTTTCACAAAACAATTAATTCAAATTAAAATTAAACAATGAGAAATTTTAAAAACTTGTTAATGGCGGTTTTATTACTTACTTCTGCTGCTGTTTTCGCACAAACCAAACTTTCTGGTAAAGTTGTTGATGAATCAAATCAACCATTACCAGGCGCATCTGTTGTTGTACAAGGTACATCTACGGGTACATCTACAGATTTTGATGGAAACTTTTCATTTGAAGTTTCAAATTCAAACGGAACAATAGTTGTTTCATTTGTAGGTTACAAGAGCAAAACTGTTTCCTTTTCAGGAACAAAAAACTTTGGATCTGTTAGTTTAGCACCTTCTTCTGAAACTCTAGATGAGATTGTTATTACTGCAACTTCATTTGCAATTGACAGAAAAACACCGGTTGCGGTTTCTACAGTTAAAGCTGATGTTATTGAAAACAAATTAGGCTCCCAAGAATTTCCTGAAATTTTAAAATCTACACCAGGTGTATATGCTACAAAATCAGGTGGTGGATTTGGTGATGGTAGATTAAACTTAAGAGGTTTTAACTCTGAAAATGTTGCTGTAATGATTAACGGGGTACCTGTTAATGATATGGAAAACGGTAGAGTATATTGGAGTAACTGGGCAGGTTTAGCTGATGTAACTTCTGCTATGCAGGTTCAAAGAGGTCTAGGAGCTTCTAAATTGGCCGTACCTTCTATTGGTGGTACTGTGAATATTTTATCTAAAACAACCGATGTTGTAAAAGGTGGTAGTGTATTTACTGCTGTTGGTAATGATGGATACCAAAAATATGGAGCAACTGTTTCTACAGGATTACTAGATAATGGTTTTGCTGCAACTGTTTCTGCTTCAAAAACAAAAGGTGATGGATATGTTGACGGAACTCAATTTGAGGGTTACAATTATTTTGTAAACATTTCAAAGCAAATTAATGCTAACCATAAAATAGCTTTATCTTCTTTTGGTGCACCTCAACGCCACGGTCAAAGACAAAATAGAAGTTTAATTTCTACTTACAGGAATGCTGAAAGCGGAAATAAATTTAACCCAGACTGGGGAATTAAAAACGGTGAAGTTTTACATATTGAAGACAACTTCTACCACAAATCACAAACTTCTTTAAATCATTACTGGACAATTAATGATAAAACCAATTTATCAACTGCACTATATGCCTCTTGGGGTACAGGTGGTGGTGGTGGAACTGCTGGTTCTAACAGAGATTTATTTAATGTTAGATTAGGAGCAGGCGATCAGCCGGTTGACATAGATAATATTGTTAATATTAATAGAGCTAATGGTGCGTTAGGTTCTGAAGCTTTTTTAAGAGCTTCGAGAAATGACCATAGCTGGTTTGGAATGTTATCAACCTTTAAAACTGAATTAAACGATAATTTATCTTTAATTGCAGGTGTTGATATTAGAGACTATACAGGAAAACACTTTAGAGAAGTAACTGATTTATTAGGAGGTGACTTTGTTGCTGATGATTCAGATGTAAACAATCCTAATATAGCTCTTAAAGTTGGAGATAAATTTTCTTATAATAACGACGGTGAAGTTGGATGGCAAGGTTTATTCACGCAACTAGAGTATGACAAAGACAATTTTGCTGGTTTTATTTCAGCTGCTGTTTCTAATACATCTTACAGAAGAATTGATTACTTTAACTATTTAGATAGCGACGATTTACAGGAAACTGATAAATATAATTTCACTGGATTTAGTGTTAAAGGTGGTGCAAACTACAACTTAACTGACGAGCATAACTTATTTGCTAACATTGGATATTTTGAAAAAGCGGCTGGTTTTGATTCTGTATTCTTACAGTATGATAATGAGCATATTAATGCTGATGCTGAAAATCAAAAAATATTCAGTGCTGAGTTAGGGTATGGATTTAGAGGTGCAACTTTTGCTGCCAACCTGAACGTATACAGAACACAGTGGAATGATAGAACTTTAACTCAAGGAATTCAAAATCCTGACGGAACATTTAGTACAGCCAATATTTTAGGGGTAAACGCAGTTCATCAAGGTGTTGAATTTGATTTCACTTACAAACCATCTGATAAATTAAGTATTATTGGTATGCTTTCTTTAGGAGACTGGAAATGGGATAGTGATGTAGAGAATGTAGAAATTTACGATGAAGAGCAAAATCTAATTGATACAGTAAACCTATATATTTCAGGATTAAAAGTTTCGGATGCAGCACAAACAACTGCTGCCCTAGGACTTGACTACGAATTAATGGATAAAACTCATTTTACTGTAGATTACAACTATTTTGATGACTTATATGCTGATTACGACCCTAATGACAGAGGTACTCAAGGTGCTCCACAATCATGGAAAGCTCCTGCATATAGTACTTTTGATGCTAGTATCAGACACGGATTTAAAATTGGAGATTTAAACACTACTCTTACTGCAAGAATGAATAATGTATTTAATACTGACTACATTGCTGACGCTTTAGACGGTTCTGGTTCAGTTGCTGAAACTGCTCTAGTGTGGTTCGGATATGGAAGAACATTTAACATTAGCGCTAAAATTAAATTTTAAAAAAAATCAAAACAATGAAAAAATTAATTTATTTATTTATGGCATTGGCTCTAGTGGTTACTACAGCCTGTGATCCAATGGAAGATATCTATGAAGTATTAGATGCTCAAGAGGAAGTAATTAGTGGAGATGCTGTATACGTAGTAACAGATGAAGATTACGAAGAGTTAGGGTTAACTTATGGTAGTTTTAATTCTATTGATGAAGTTAAAACTATGCTACCTCCAATTTTAACAGCCGAATACCCAGTATGGGGAAAAGGTTCTTCTGCTTTAACTGAATTTAATTTATATATTGGAAGTGCTTTCAATATTGACGATTATACTTTAACAGAAGATGATTATTCCTCTGCAGGAAGTGATTTACTAGGGTTTGAATCTGACCAAGACCCTTCTGAATTTTTACCACAAATCCTTGCAGATAATGTAAGTAACCCTGACGAAGGAGATTATGCAATTTCAAAATACTCTCAATATTCAGAAAACACATATGTAGTTTCTCCAATGGTTTCTTTTGAAGAAAATTTTGATTATGGTACTGTAGCTGGTGATTTAACTACTACAACTTCTAATTGGGTGAAGCACTCAGGTTCTTCTCCTGTTGGTTATGCTACTACTAGTTTATCTATGAGTGAATATCCTAACTCAGGGGTTGGAGGCTCTATGACCTTTAACCCTTCAAATAGCGAAGATGTAAATAGTGGATTTACTACTATAAGTTCTGGAAAAGTTTATGCTAGTGCTTTAGTAAACTTTAGCGCTGTTGGTTCAGGAAATTACTTTTTTCATATAATGGAGGCTCCAGACACTCAACCTTATGCTCAATTCAGATCAAGAGTTGGTGCTAAAGATAATGGATCTGGAAAAGTTTTATTTGGTATTGGAGCAAGCTCAAGTTCGTTGACTTATGGTTCTACTGCTTTTGATTTAAATACTACATATCTATTAGTATCATCTTATGAAATTGCTACAGGTGTTTCAAATTTATATGTGTTATCTTCAGCTGAAGATTCAGAACCTTCTACTCCAGAAGCAACTAACACAGGTAACTCAGGAAATGCAATTTCTGCTGTTGCAGTTCGTCAATCAAGTAATATTCCAACTGGAACTATTGACGGAATTCGCGTTGCAAATACTTGGTCTGCTATCATGAGTAATGATATGTTAGAAGATGAAATAATAGGAGAAAAAACAGGTTATGAAGCTAGCTATACTTATTCTGAAGGAGCTTGGGAAGTAACATCTGATGATTTTTATACTTTAACTACTGCAGATTATGATTCTATGGGTGAAGGTTCTGGACAACCAGGTAAGTATAATAATTTTAGTTCTTCTATCAATCCAAATGACTATATCCCTAATTTCTTGAATCTTAAATTCCCTTATGCTTTAGAAGAAGATGTAATAGATGTTGCCTATAAATATTACTCAGGAGATGTTCAATTAAGAGGAAACAGATTTACTTTTACTAATGGTGTTTGGGTTTCTCATTTATCAGTTATTGAAAGCACTTTACAATTTGGTCATGATGGTGTAACTTGGGTTCCTGATAACACTATTAAATACACATTAAATACAGCTGATTATGCTTTAACAGATGATGACAACTATGGAAATTACTACGTAAAAGGAATGTCTGAAGAGGATGCATTAAATGACGAAGTAATTCCTAATTTAAATATCGTTCTTAAGAATAACTTCCCTAGTTCTGAAGTGGGTCAAAAATACACGTGTACATATAATATCTACAATGGCTCAAGTGGTATTTGGACTACAACAGTGATTTTAGATGCAAGCGGTGATTATGTTTTATATGAATAGTTAATACTAACTTCATAAAATAAAAAAGGCTTCCATCTGGAAGCCTTTTTTATGATTCATTAAACCTTTAAAAACATGTTTATCTTTTATTATGGTAGTATCACTACCAGGTGACTAAACTATTAAAATTAACATTAAATAATAAACCGTTATTTCTTAAACCCTGCTTTGGTAAAATTAAGTCCCTTTAAAAAACGTTTTAATTTCTTATCGGGTCTAAACAAAATTCGCTTTGCTTTAACAGCTGAAATACCAATAGATTCTTTATTTTCACTGCCGTGTGAACTTATACTAATTTGAAAGCTTCCAATATTTCCAAATCGTACAATTTTTCCATAACTCAATGCATCCTTAATATTTTCTTCAAGTGCAATTAACACAGCATAACAATCGGCTTTGGTTACTGTACATTGCTCGGATGTTTTCTTTGCCAATTCCTCAAAATCTATCTCACCAGTAGATGTTGTTGTTACATAGTATTTAACAGGTTTAGTAATATCTCTTGGATCTCTTTTTTTAACAATTTTTAAAGGTAATGCCATATTTAATCAGAATTAATTTAATTGGTGTATTCTTATTTTCTATTTGCTTAGTACTTCCTAAATTTTAATAGCTTAAATTATAAAAAACAACCAGATGTTTATATGTAAATATCTGGATATTCTAAACAAAACTACTGAATGTTTTGTGTTAACTTCTTCGTAAATTAAAATAATTACTTCATAAGCTGTATTTATTCTTTTATTAATTTCAATATTAAGAGAAATCTCCAATTATCATCATACACATCAAAACCATCTACAGTATATGCATAACAATAAGTTTTATTAAATAAATTAGATAATAGAGTTATTTAGTACAGTGTTTTATGAGACCTAACAGGTTTTAAAAACCTGTTAGGTCTTGAAAATGAAAAGATAAAAAAATCCACATTCATAGTCTATAAAAAAGAGGTTCTTCAAATTGAAGAACCTCTTTTTATCATTTATGCTATTTAATCCATTAAAGCATATTATTGCTTTACAATTCTTAGTATTTGAATCTCATCTAATACAATCTTCACAAAATAAACTCCAGAAGGTTGATTTTCAATATTAAATTGAACATTACCAAATTGAACATCGTACATTTTTGAACTTATTAACTGCGAATGGATATTGTACAATTGAACTTCTAATTTATCAACTTCACCAGGAATTCCTATTTGGAATATTCCGTTAGTTGGATTTGGATACGCAACTATATTTTCAAAATTATCAATTCTTTTAAGCAGAATACCTTCACAACTTACACTTGTTTTTACCATTACTTCATCACCTTGTTTAAGACCATCAACCTCAATAGACTTGTTGTATGTTTCATTCACTATAACGCCATTTACAGCAATAAAATAAGGCGCAGTTCCCTGCTCAATTTCAATAGATACCTTATTTGATGTTGCACTAGTTTTTCCTGAAATTTCTTGTGCTTCTTCAATCATAATAGTAAAACATTGCTCATAGTTTTCATTGTCAACCACAATACAAACTTCGTAGGTATTTGGTGATAGATCTTCAATCGTTTTAGAATCTGTAAAACTATAATCATTACCATCAATTGTAACCGTATAATTGTAGTTTAAATTAGCGGTGATTATCAATTGCCCATTCTTCTCACCAGCACAAGTTTCTCCAATAGTTTCAACAGAAAAATTGTTTGAAGGTAAGGTAAAACAACCTACTGAATCAACGTTAGCACCAGTGGTTGTATTAGGGCAAACATCCATATTATTCATTACACCATCGTTATCATCATCTAACTGACTTTCTGAACAACCCTCGGCATCCACAGTTTCTCCACTTGGTGTATTGGCACATACATCTACATTATTCATTACACCATCGTTATCATCATCTAACTGACTTTCTGAACATCCTTCTGCATTTACAGTTTCTCCATTTGGTGTATTAGGGCATACATCGTCGCCGTTTACAACTCCATCTCCGTCATCATCTCGCTGCGCTTCTGAACAACCATTTCCATCCACAGTTTCTCCATTTGGGGTGTTAGCACATATATCTATATTATTCATTACACCATCGTTGTCATCATCTAACTGACTATCCGAACATCCTTCTGCATTTACAGTTTCTCCACCTGGTGTATTAGCACATACATCATCACTATTTTGAACACCATCATTATCATCGTCTAATTGCCCATATGAACATCCATTTCCATCAACAGTTTCTCCATTTGGGGTGTTAGCACATACATCTAAATTATTCATTACTCCATCGTTATCATCATCTAACTGACTTTCCGAACATCCTTCTGCATTTACAGTTTCTCCATTTGGAGTATTAGCGCATACATCGTCGCCGTTTACAACTCCATCTCCGTCATCATCTCGCTGCGCTTCTGAACAACCATTAGCATCAACAGTTTCTCCATTTGGTGTATTTGGACATGCATCTACACTATCTAAAACACCATCATTATCACTATCTTCATTAGGTTCTGTTGCAGAAATTTCAAAACTATCAACGGTCCATCTCGTTGGAACTCCATCAGAATAATATTTAAATGCAATATAAACTGAGCCTGTGATTGAACTAATATCAACATTTGAAAAAGTATATACTTCTTCTGTTCCCGACCCATTAGAATGAATTGGAATAGAAATATTTGGAACATTTATCCAAGTAAAATTACTTGGGTCTCCAGATCCATTGTAATCTAATGAATACACTAAAGCTAATGGTGTTGTACCATAGGCTGCATCTGTATAAAAACTTAATAACTCGCTTTCATTGGTATCAAAATCAATAGGGTTATTTGTAATTAACCAATCTTTACTTAATACCGTTTCTTGATAACCATTAATTCCATAAGAACCAGAATTGTTTTCTCCATATTGAGTATAACAAGTCCAATTTTTTGAACTTGCTTCACTATATGCAAAAAATTCTAAAGAAGCACAATCGTTAAAATCTTCAGAAATTAACATAAACGGTCCTTCTAAAGTTGTAACATCTAACGCAGCACTTTCCACTGATAAATTGGAGGCAGCATCTCTTGCTTTAATAGTAATTGTATAACTGGTACTTTGAGTTAAATTAGTTATTGATGCTGAAGTTGATGCTGAGGTTTGTAAGTAAACACCGTCTACATAAATTAAATAATCATACACACCAACATTATCAGTAGAAGCTGTCCAATTTAAATCAAAAGATTCATCGGTAATATTAGATGCCACTACATTTGAAGGAGCGGTTGGAACTTCTGTATCAGAAGAACCTGTTGACCACCATTTATCTTCAGCGTTTAAACCTCCCCAAATTACCGTTGCTAAATAAGGATTGTCAATAAAAGGGTTTCTATTCATTTGAATTCCAGCCAGCACTTCATTTCTATTCGCTTCAAAATCAGAAACAGGGTCTTCAACATTCCAATTCAAAAACAACTCAATCATATTTGAATCCATAGTATTCACAGCTCCAATACCAACTTCTTTAGGCAAACAATTTGTTTCTGACACCTGACCTCCACTTCCATGGTATCGCAAATACATATACATAACTATACGGGCTACATCACCTTTCCATTCATCACCAGGATACCAGCCTCCGTTTGATGTCGCATAAGACGCTACGCCACTTCCATTGGAAAATTTCTTATTACTTCTTGATGAATTACGTTGCGTATCAGCAGGGCGTAAATTGTGAACATCTGTACCTGGTCCAGGAGAATCAGTACCTAAACTAGGATTTGCCAATGATTTAGCAAACACATGCTCTCTGTTCCAGGTGCCTGTTGTACCTCCTGTATCTTGTGAATCTTTAGCTCTTGTTCTATCAGTTGTACTATCTCCATCAGTATCATCATATCCATAAATTAATAGTACGTTTGAACTAATATCAGGATCTTCATCAGCTGCCCTGCAAGCATCCCAAACATCGGTTGAAGATGAAGTATATGGAATTCCTGAATGGGTACTTTCTATTCTACCGGCCAATTCTATAAATAAGTCGTTGCCTGTTTTTGTTAAATCTAATCCATTATAATACCCTTGTACTTGTGCTAAAAGAGTTAGATTTAAAAATAAAAATAAGGGGAAAAGTATTTTTTTATTCATGAGGTTATTTGATTAAATTTTTTATTTAAGTGTAAATGTTTTTTTAAAAACATTTTACGAAAATACTTAATTTGAATTTTATTTAGTCTTAAATTTTAATTAAAATTTTAATTACTGGCAAACCTTGTTTCTAATTAATTTTTTATTTTTACCAAAACTAAAAACTACTACTATGACTAAAATGATTCATTCCTACTGGGCTTACATTGTACTGCTTGTTTTAATTGTTGCCGTTTTTAACGCTATAGCAGGACTCCGCTCAAAAAAAGAATTTAAAGAAAAAGATGTACGAATTTCATTATTCGCTCTAATTGCATCACACATTCAATTGATAATTGGATTTATTGCTTACTACTTTTCTGCTTTTTACGCAACTATGAAAGAAGTTGGTATGGGTGAAGTAATGAAAAACAGTGAACTTCGTAAACCTTTAGTTGAACACCCTATACTAATTATTATTGCTATTGCTTTGATTACTATCGGGTTTTCTAAACATAAAAAGAAGGAGACTGATGGAGCAAAATTTAAAACTATAGCAATTTTTTATACAATTGCTCTTATTTTAATTTTAGCTGTGATTCCATGGAATTTATGGTTATCCTGCTCTTAATATTTTAAAATCCTAAATTAATTTTAGGATTTTTTTATTTTTACACTATGATTAAAATATTAGCTTACATACCAACCCTGCTGTACTTACTTTGTTTTGGATTATTATTAGTAATTTTTCATCCTATTCAATGGCTGTGTCTTAAGTTAGGTGGGTATGAAGCTCATAAAAAATCAGTAGATATTTTAAACTTTTTTGTGGTTTATAATTTATTGTTTTTAGGTACTCGAATCACTTTTAAAAACAAGCAAATTGTCCCTGAGAATGTACCTTTAATTATTGTTTCCAATCATCAAAGTATGAATGACATACCAGCACTTATTTGGTTTTTGAGAAAATACCATCCAAAATTTGTTTCAAAAAAAGAACTGGGTAAAGGCATTCCAAGTATCTCATTCAATTTAAAACACGGCGGCTCTGCTTTAATTGATCGTAAAGATGGAAAACAAGCCATTGGTGAAATTATGAAATTAGGCAAATATATTGAAGAAAATAATCGTTCAGCGGTTATTTTCCCAGAAGGGACAAGAAGTAGAAATGGTAAACCTAAACGTTTTTCAGAGAATGGCTTAAAAATGTTAGTAAAATATGCCCCTTCAGCTTATGTATTACCGGTAACCATTAATAATTCATGGAAATTTTTAAAGTATGATGGATTTCCAATGGATTTAGGAGTTCATTTAAAATTTGATGTTCACAAACCTATCAAAGCAAATTCAATGGAATTTGATGATTTGTTTAAAAAAGTAGAACAAACTATTACTTCTAAAGTTGTAGTTTAAACTCGTCCTTATCATTTAAAAAATTTAATTGATTTCGAATTTGGGAAATATGATTTTTATCCAAACAAACTAACTCTAAAAACTCCTCATCTTTAGTTTGTTTTGAAATTGACTCTCCATAACAATTATATGTTGTTGAATGTCCATTATATTCCAAATTATTAGCATCTTCTCCCACTCTATTAACGCCAACCACATAGCACATATTTTCAATTGCTCTGGCTTTTAAAAGTGCATCCCAGGCATTAATTCTTGGTTTTGGCCAATTGGCTACGTACAATAATAAATCGTATGCTTCAACATTTCTTGCAAAAACAGGAAAACGTAAATCATAACAAATTTGAGGACAAATTCTCCAGCCATTGTAATGGATTATCACTTTTTCAACTCCAGGGGTATAGACTTTTTCCTCACCGGCTAGTGAAAATAAATGACGTTTATTATAGTATTTTATTTCTCCTGACGGAAACACAAAAATAAACCGGTTATAATACTTGTCATTTTCTTCAATCACCACACTTCCGCAAATAGCAAAATCTTTAACAGAAGCTGTTTTTTGCATCCATTTCACAGTTTCTCCATTCATTTGCTCTGCAACTTCTTTTGGATTCATTGTAAATCCAGTTGAAAACATTTCAGGGAGTACAACAATATCTATATCTTCAGAAATCGAATTAATTTTTTCTGAAAAATTCATTCTGTTTTGATCAGCATTTTGCCAAACAAGTTCAGATTGGATTAGAGCTAATTTTAATTTTTTCAAGTTTCTTAATTTAATTTGTTTGCCAATTTAAATTGCTGTTCCAATGGTACGCCAAAATTAGATTCCAATTCTTTTTTAATTTTTTTAAAGAATTTAGTTTCTGGTGGTAAACTTATGTTTTTCCAAAATTCAGAATGGTAATCCACGTTTAAATCTCCCATATCAGTTCCATAACCTAAATCTTTTTTAATACGAATCTTTTCCTTTTGGGTTTGTAATCCTAAAACAAATGCTTCATGCCTATACGATACTAAAATATGTTTTGGAATATTATTCCCCATAATTCTTTTTAAGTGTTCTGGAACTTGAGCTTTACTTATCCATTCTCTATTATGGTAGCTCAAATACATTTTCCCATCTTTATTCTTTTTATAGACATAAACTGCATCCAAATTAGATGTTTCAATTTTATAAATACTATAAGTATCAGTCCCAATAAACAGTCTAATAAAATTCTTTTGATACTTCTTTTTTCTTCCTTCTACAATTACAATATCTTCATCATCATATGAAGTATCTCCAGTTTTTTTCCAATTGTATTCTTTTAATGAAATCCCACTTCTTAATGGATTACTTCTAGCCATAATATGAATTGCATGAATTGGCTGCTTCTTTTTTATAAATCTATAATCAGCAGATTTTCGCCCTTCTTGCACTTGCACTTTACTATATTTTTCTGCCAAAGGTCCATAATCAAGTAAATTAATATAATGTTCTACAAAAAAACGTGATTTGCCATCTTCAACTGATGACCTTCTGTACAAAACATTTAGTTGATGTTTTGAACTTACTGTATTTTCCTTTAGCTTTTTCAAAGCGCTTTTCACATAATCTTTTGTATCAAACAACTCAACTGTTGCTAATGATACAATACTTTCCTTTAAAACAATTTCTTTATTTTTCTTATTAAGAAAATCACTAATTTTAATTTTATAGGTTTCAAACCCTAAACTTGAAATTATCAAAATTTCTTCTAAATATGAATTTGGAATTGACAATAAAAATGTTCCTTCTTCTGTACTGGATGTTCCAACAGTTTTTCCAGCTATTGAAACTGACGCATAAGGAACTGTCATTTTAGTTTTATCCGTTATTATACCTTCAACTACTAAGTTCTTGTGTTGAGAAATTCCCTGAAACATAAACATAAAAAGTAATACTGAAAGAAGTTTTATTTTATCCATTATGTGTTTAATTTAGTTTGTACAATGTATAAAAAACCTTGTACAGTTTAAAACAATGATTTAATTTATATTCTAATTGTTTTATAAGATCACTAAATTTTGCATAATATATCAGCTGCTTTTTTAAGAGTGTCATCGGTTTTTGCAAAACAAAAACGCAAAACTTTTGTATCTAAATTATTTTCGTTAAAAACGGATATCGGTATGGAAGCTACTCCTTTTTCTTTTATTAATCTCACAGCAAAATCAAAATCATTTTCCTTAGCTATATTTTTAAAACTCATTAACTGAAAATAAGTCCCTTTTGAAGGTGTAAATTCAAATTTAGAATCTTTCATTAAGTTTAAAAATAAATCACGTTTTTTCTGATAAAAACTTCCTAGCTCCAGATATGTATCAGGATTTTCCATATATTTTGCCAAACCAACTTGCATAGGATGATTTACACTGAATACATTAAACTGGTGCACTTTTTGAAATTCTTTCATCAATGCTTTAGGAGCTAAACAATAACCAATTTTCCATCCGGTATTATGAAATGTTTTTCCGAAGGAAGCTGTTATAAAAGCTCTTTTTGCTAAATCAGGAAATAGCGCTGCCGATTGATGTTGCTCTCCGTCAAAAATTATATGTTCGTATACCTCATCGCTCAATAATACAATAGATGTGCCTTTCAATAAATTTTCTAAACACAACATATCTTTTTTAGATAACACTTTTCCTGAAGGGTTATGAGGCGTATTTATAATTACCATTTTTGTTTTAGATGTAATTAACCCTTTTACATCTTCCCAATTAATATCAAAAGTTTCAGGATTTAATTGATATGAAATAACTTTTCCTCCAAATAATTTAACTGTTGGCTCATAACTATCATACGCCGGTTTAAAAATTAGCACCTCATCTCCTAAATTAACTGTTGCTGCAATGGCGGTAAAAATAGCCTGAGTTGCTCCTGCTGTAATAGTAATTTCATTTTCAGGATGATATCCAGCATTGTATAAACTTTCCATTTTTTTGGAAATAATTTTTCGTAAACTAAAAATTCCTGGCATAGGTGCATATTGATTTTTACCATTCAACATAGCCTTGTTTACCAGTTGTTTTAGCTCTAATGAACTTTCAAAATTTGGATACCCTTGCGATAAGTTAATTGCATTGTGCTTAAATGCTAATTCACTCATTACCGAAAATATGGAAGTTGGTACGTTTGGTAATTTCGACTTTAAATTAAATCTATCTATTGACATTTAGTTCAAATTTAAGATCTAAATTTACTAAATATCATCTGATTCATCAGAACAAAACGCTAAAATATCAGCCGGTTGACAATCTAACTCTTTACAAATTGCTTCCAAAGTAGAAAATCGAATCGCTTTTGCTTTTCCTGATTTTAAAATAGACAAATTAGCCGCTGTAATTCCAATTTTTTTCGCCAAATCTTTACTTCTCATTTTACGAGTAGCTAGCATAATATCGAGATTTACAATAATTGGCATATTTAAATGGTTAAATCGTTCTCCTCTTTAAAGTTTTTTGATATTTTAAATATTTCACTTAATACAATGCTAAACAAACCTAAACATAACAACATAAAAAAAGGTGAAAAACCTATTGAGATAGAAATTTCTCCTTTATCTAAAATTTTATAAAGAAAAGAAGGAATACCCGTTAAAAAAGCTGAAAGAACTAATAAGTTACCCATTTTCTTAAAGCTCAACAAAACAAATTCATCAAAAATATTTAGCCTTTGAAAATATTGCAATATTTTTCTGAACAAATAAATGCAGTAAATTAAAACTAGGTATGAAAGAAATCCCGCAATCACCATTATTTTAGAAGGTATGTCTATTGCTTTCATTAGCACTCCTTGTAATTGAAAAATCATCAAGTCGAATTTTTCTAAAATAATAAATGGTATAAATAATTATTGTTAAACAATAATATATAGTTCTATTTCAATAAAAAACCTGCTTCAGAAATGAAACAGGTTTTAAATATAATTCTAAAATTATGTTTTAGATAATACTTGCTTTTAAATATTCACGATTCATACGTGCAATATTTTCTAATGAAATTCCTTTTGGACATTCTACTTCACAAGCTCCAGTATTGGTACAGTTACCAAAACCTTCATCATCCATTTGTTTTACCATATTTCTTACACGATCAGCAGCTTCAACTTTACCTTGTGGTAACAAAGCAAATTGAGATACTTTAGCCGAAACAAATAACATTGCGCTAGAGTTTTTACAACTAGCAACACAAGCTCCACAACCAATACAAGCTGCAGCATCCATAGACAAATCTGCATTGTGTTTAGAAATAGGAATTGCATTTGCATCCTGTGTATTACCCGAAGTATTTACCGAAATATAACCACCTGCTTGCTGAATACGTTCAAAAGCCATTCTATCAACAATTAAATCCTTAATCACGGGAAATGCTTTTGCTCTCCACGGTTCAATATAAATAGTATCACCATCTTTAAACATACGCATGTGTAACTGACAGGTTGTAATACCTCTATCCGGACCGTGTGGTTCACCGTTAATGTGTAACGAACACATACCGCAAATACCTTCTCTACAATCGTGATCAAAAGCTATTGGCTCTTCATCTTTTGCAACTAAACTTTCGTTTAATATATCCATCATTTCTAAGAAAGACATATGTTCTGAAATATCAGTTACTTTATATTCGACCATTTGACCTTTATCCTGAGGTCCTTTTTGTCTCCAAATTTTTAACGTTAAATTCATAATCTTTCTTATTTGTATGAACGAGTTTTTAATTCAATATCTTTAAATTCTAATTCTTCTTTATGAAGTTTAGCTTCGCTAGGTTTACCTGTGTATTCCCAAGCAGCAACATACGCAAATTTTTTATCGTCACGCAGTGCTTCACCATCTTCAGTAACATATTCTTCACGGAAATGCCCTCCACAAGATTCGTTTCTTTCCAAAGCATCCTTAGCAAATAACTCTCCTAATTCTAAAAAATCAGCTACTCTACCAGCTTTTTCAAGTTCAACATTCATTTCATTTAAACTTCCTGGAACTTTTACGTTCTTCCAGAAATCTTCACGAATATCTTGAATTTCTTTAATAGCTTCTTTTAAGTGCTTTTCATTACGAGCCATCCCTACTTTATTCCACATAACTAAACCAAGTTTTTTATGGAAATAATCAACAGAATGTGTTCCTTTATTATTAATAAAGAATTCTAATTTAGCTTTAATTTCTTTTTCAGCTTCATCAAATTCTTTCGTATCCGTTGGAATTGCACCTGTTCTAATATCATCGGCTAAATAATCGCCAATAGTATAAGGCAATACGAAATACCCATCAGCCAATCCTTGCATTAATGCAGAAGCTCCTAAACGGTTAGCGCCATGATCTGAGAAATTAGCTTCACCTATACAGTACAATCCGTCAACAGTTGTCATTAAGTTATAATCAACCCAAACACCACCCATTGTATAGTGTGTTGCAGGATAAATCATCATAGGTGTTTTGTATGGATTATCATCTACAATTTTCTCATACATTTGGAATAAGTTTCCATATTTAGCTTCAATAACAGCCTCACCTAATTTGATGATTTCTTCTTTTGAAGCATTGTCTATACCTTTTATTTTTGCTTGCTCAGAGCCATAACGGAATATTGCAGCAGCAAAATCTAAATAAACAGCTTCACCAGTAGCATTTACACCGTAACCAGCATCACAACGTTCTTTTGCAGCTCTAGATGCAACATCACGTGGTACTAAGTTACCGTATGCAGGATATCTTCTTTCTAAATAGTAATCTCTATCTTCTTCAGCTAATGCTGTAGGTTTTAACTTACCTTCTTGAATTGCTTTTGCATCTTCAATTTTTGCAGGAACCCATATTCTACCATCATTACGCAATGATTCAGACATTAACGTTAATTTAGATTGGTAATCTCCTGAACGTGGAATACACGTTGGGTGAATTTGTGTCATACAAGGATTTGCAAAATATGCTCCCTTTTTATGAATTTTCCAGGCTGCTGTTGCGTTAGATCCCATTGCGTTTGTAGATAAGAAATATACATTTCCGTAACCACCAGTTGCAATAACTACTGCGTGAGCCGAATGACGCTCAATTTCTCCAGTAATTAAATCACGTGCAATAATACCTCTTGCTTTTCCATCAACTTTAACTACGTCTAACATTTCGTGACGATTGAACATTTCAATCTTACCACGAGCAATTTGACGGTTCATTGCAGAATAACACCCTAACAATAATTGTTGTCCTGTTTGACCTTTTGCGTAAAAGGTTCTTGAAACTAACACTCCACCAAATGAACGGTTGTCTAATAGCCCTCCATAATCACGTGCAAAAGGAACACCTTGTGCTACACACTGATCAATAATAGCTCCAGATACTTCAGCTAAACGAAATACGTTTGCTTCACGTGAGCGGTAATCTCCTCCTTTTACTGTATCGTAAAATAAACGATAATTTGAATCACCATCGTTTTGGTAATTTTTTGCTGCATTGATACCGCCTTGCGCTGCAATTGAATGCGCTCTACGTGGAGAATCCTGATAAGCAAAAGCTTTTACGTTGTATCCCAATTCTGCCAACGATGCCGCTGCAGAACCTCCTGCTAAACCTGTTCCAACAACAATAATATCAATATTACGTTTGTTTGCCGGGTTAACAAGATTTACATTTTCTTTATAAGTTGTCCATTTATCTTTAATTGGACCCTTTGGTACTTTTGAATTTAAAGTCGTCATAGTTATCTAAGATTAATGGTTAAAGTAGTGACATAATGCAATAATTATAAATCCTAAAGGAATTACAATTGAGTAAATTTTCCCAAAACTACTCACACACTTTGAATATTTGTTATTAAATCCAATCGATTGAAATGCAGATTGAAAACCGTGAAGCAAGTGCACTGCTAATAAAATAAATGCAACTACATAAGCCCCAACTCTTAAAGGATTTACAAATTTGTGTTGTAATTCTTCAAAATAACGATAACCTTCTTCTCCTGGTAAAACACCCGACATATCTCCTAAGATATATTTTGTGTTAATTTCTGGAATCCAAAAATCGATAAAGTGTAACACTAAAAACGCTAAAATTACAGCTCCTGAAACAACCATGTTTCTTGATGCCCAAGAAGAACTTGCTGCACCGTTAAATTTAGCATACTTTACATTTCTTGCTTTTTTATTCCTTAGCTCTAAAATAAATCCCATTACAAAGTGAAATACAACTCCAAATATTAATACAGGTTGCATTGCAAACTGAATTAAAGGATTTGTACCCATAAAGTGAGACAAATCATTAAATAAGTCTGCGCTAAATAATGATGTTAAATTAACTGCTAAGTGAATAATTAAGAAAATGATAAGGAAAAGTGCCGACAAAGCCATAGCTACTTTCCTTGCAATAGATGATGATAAAACGCTCATTTTTTATTATTTTTTGAAGCATCAAAGATACTCAATTCTCTTTTTTATTAAACAAAAATTATTGTTAAAATGCTATTTAGAATGATTATAAAATGTTGTTCTGTATAAAATTAATAAATTAGCATACTTTATTTTAAACATCTATCAATTTCATATGAAAAAAGCTTTTTTATTTCTATTTATATCATCCTTTTTAACAAACGCTCAACAATTCGATATTGATAAGTTAAAAAACATAAAAACACGCTCCATTGGTCCGGCTGGTATGAGTGGAAGAGTTACTGCAATTGACGTTGTTATTGATAATCCTGAAATAATTTACATTGGAACTGCCTCTGGTGGTTTATGGAAATCGGAGAGCGGCGGTGTAGATTGGAAACCTATTTTTGATAAACAACGAGCAATGTCTGTTGGTGCGGTTGCCATTCAGCAAAGTAATTCTGATGTAATTTGGGCAGGAACCGGCGAAGGAAATCCACGAAATAGTTTAACTGGAGGCTATGGATTGTATAAAAGTTTAGATGCTGGAAAAACCTGGAAATTAGTTGGGCTTGAAAAAACACGAAATATTCACCGTATTATTATAGATAAAAACAATCCCAATACAGTTTATGTAGGAGCTATTGGCTCACCTTGGGGAGCACACCCAGAACGTGGTGTTTTTAAAACTACTGATGGCGGAAAAACATGGACTAAATCTTTATTTGTAAACAAAAAAACCGGTTGTGCCGATTTAGTGGTTGATCCACAAAATCCAAATAAGTTAATAGCTGCTATGTGGCAACATCAGCGCAAACCTTGGACATTTACTTCAGGTGGAGAAGGTTCTGGAATGTACATTACCCATAATGGCGGTGAAAACTGGAAGAAATTAACCAATGAAGAAGGTTTACCTGAAGGAAATTTAGGGAGAATTGGTTTGGCTATTGCCCCAAGTAATCCAAAATTTGTGTACGCTTTAATTGAAGCCAAAAAAAATGCCTTGTACAAAAGTGAAGATGGTGGAAGTACGTGGAAAAAAATAAATGATAAATCTAGTGGCAGAGGAAGTAAAGGAATCGGAAACAGACCTTTTTATTATTCAGATATTCATGTAGATCCTAAAAATGAAAATCGAATTTATTCAGTTTTTACCTATGTAAATGTAAGTGAAGATGGTGGTAAAAGTTTCAAACAGTTAATGCCCGCATACGGAACCTCGAAAGGAGTTCACCCCGATCATCATGCCTGGTGGATACATCCTAATGATCCAAATTTTATAATTGACGGGAATGATGGCGGTTTATACATAACTCGCGACCGTGGGAAAAATTGGCGTTTTGCTGAGAATATTCCTGTAGCACAATTTTATCATATTAATGTAGACAATGAATTCCCTTATAACGTTTATGGAGGAATGCAAGACAATGGCTCATGGATAGGCCCGGCATACGTATTAAAAGATCAAGGCATAAGAAACTCATACTGGCAAGAATTAATGTTTGGTGATGGTTTTGATGTGGTTCCTGACCCAAAAAATACTCGTTATGGTTACGGAATGTCGCAACAAGGTTATGTTTCACGTTATGACAGAAAAACAGGAACTACTAAATTGATTCGGCCAACACATCCAAATCCTAATGTAAAATTACGTTTCAACTGGAATTCAGCAATTTCTATAAATCATCACGATAATGAAACCATTTACTTTGGAAGTCAGTTTGTACATAAATCTTCAGACAAAGGATATACTTGGGAAATTATTTCACCAGATTTAACTACAAACAATCCTAAAAAACAAAAACAACACGACAGTGGCGGAATAACCATAGACGCAACTGGTGCTGAAAACCATTGCTCTATTTTAGTTATTGAACCAAGTGCATTAGACGAACAAATTTTATGGGTTGGAACTGATGATGGAAATGTACAACTTACAACAAATGGCGGTACTACCTGGACAACCTTAACTCCAAACATAAAAGGAATGCCAAAAGAAGCTTGGATTCCTCAAATAAGAGCTTCAAAATATAATAAAGCTGAAGCCTATGTAGTAGTTAACAATTATCGTCAATTCGATTTCAAACCTTATGTTTTTAGAACTCGTGATTTTGGGAAAACATGGGATAACATTTTAAGTGATAAAGACGAAACTTTTGGCTACGCATTGTCAATAATTCAAGATATTGAAGAACCAAAATTATTATTTTTAGGAACTGAGTATGGTTTGCATATTAGTATTGACGAAGGAAAAACTTGGACAAAATGGACTAATAATTATCCAAATGTTTCAACTATGGATTTAGCTATTCAGCCTCGAGAACATGATTTGGTAATTGGAACTTTTGGTAGAGCTGCATATGTAATGGATGATATTCGCCCACTCAGAGCTTTGGCAAAAGAAGGGAAAAAACTTTTAGAAAAACCACTACATTTATTTATACCTCCAAGCGCATTTATTACACAAAGTCAGCAGCCTGCAGCAGGCACTCGCTTTGGTGCTAATGCCATTTTTAATGGTGAAAATCGTAAACGTGGAGCTGCTATAACTTACAGTATTAATACACCTGTTACAGCCGCAAAAAAGGAGGAAAACACTTCAAAAAAGAAGAAATCTTTGAAAGATAAAAAGAAACCTGTAAAACCTAAAAAACCATTGGTTAAGTTCGATTCTATATTTTTTCAGGTTTTTAATCCAAATAATCAATTAATACGAACTATTAAAACAAAAGCTCCAAAAGAAAATGGGCTACACAAATTGTATTGGTATTTGAATGAAAAAGGAGTTCAAAGACTTTCAAGAAAAAAAGCTAAAAAAAATGCAGCTGAACCTGGAGGAGTTAAAATTTTACCCGGAATTTATACCCTAAAAATACATTTTGGAAATTATACCGCCAACGAAAAAATTAATGTAGAATACGACCCAAGAGTTGAAATACCCTTTGAAGTTTTAAAAGCTAAATATGATTTAAAAAAGCAATTGCAACAAAAAATTGCTATTGTCGGTAATGCTATGCAACAATTAATTTCATCAAAAGAAATTGTTGAAGATTATCAAAAAAGAATTAAAGCTCATCAAAAACATAAATCAAAGGACCTCTTAAAATCACACGAGGAAATATTGAAAAAAATAAATGGACTCATGGATGAAATGCTAGGCAAAGAAGATAAACGTCAAGGAATAACTGCACCTGAATTTCCAAGTACTATTTCATATTTATATACCGCAAGTCGTTATGTAGGGTCATTACTGCAAATGCCCGGAAAAACTGAAGCAACTTTAATAAAAAATGCTGATTTAAAAGTAAGTGAGGTCATTTCAAAAATCAATGAGTTTCACAAATCAGATTGGGTTGAATATCAAGAAAAGGTTGAAAATCTACGTCTTTCACCTTTTAAAGAAATTAAAGAATTAAAATATTAAATACTTATAGATTTATTGCAAATTTGACGAAACTAAACACTTTTTGTTTTTCCAAAAAATAAGTTCATTTTTTGGAATTACTGCACCTTTGCAAGTAACATAATTACCCAATACATCTTTCTTTAAAATTTTTAATTCTCCATTTGTTATAGCATTAACTATTTGAAAAATTAACCCTTTTTTACCATCTATTTTTTTTCTATATGTAAATTTTGAGCCAACTTTATTATTAAACAAATCCATTTTTCTTGAAGGCTTATCATACAATGAAATTTCTCCTTTTCGTCTACTTTTTCTAAAAGATTTTCTATTACTTCTCTCATAGGCTCTGCCTAATGAAAGAGAAGCACATTTACCAATTTCCTTAAGCAAGGTAGCCATCCAATATGCATGACGAAAAACATCAACTTGACCTCCAAATTTATCTCCATCTAATAAATATGTTTGAGAAATAGAATCATTAACTTTTATAGCTTTCAATGAAATTAATTGTGCTTTTTTTGCTTTAAACGGGTGTAACATAATCCACCTTTTAATAGGTGCAGATTGTTTCCAAAAGTCTTTCCAATTAGATTGCGCATTCATTTGAATACTTATAAGAAGCAACAAAACTAATTGGTAAGTTTTCATTTTTATTTTAATTCAAAAGCAGATTCAACTTCTCCTATTTTAACGGTATAAACTCCTTTTGGCAAGTAGTATTTTTCGGTTTGTGCTTTTTCAACTTTAATCTTCTTTTTAGCAAAGTAATTTTTCACACTTTTTTCAGAAGTTGAAACATCATATTCCACGTAATTGTACCCTTTTAACGCTTCCACTTTTAAACTATTTAGTTTTTTACCATCTTCAGATAATATTTCTAAAATGTATTCTCCTGAATTTGCAACGTAAAACGGAATTAAAATTGAAGGTTCTGTTAAAGGCATCCATTTACTCCAAGATTTTCCCCAGTTAGAAGAAAACTTAATAGTTGGAATATCAAAAATTACAATCTCTTTCCCTACTATTTTTTCAAATTGTTGAATAGCGGCAATACTAGTTTTATAAATTGAACGTCCGTGTGTTCCAATCACCAAATCTTTTGCTTCTTTTTGAATTACCAAATCGTGCACCGCAACAGGTGGTAAATTTTTCAAAAATATTTGCCAATTTTCACCTTTATCAAATGAAATATACGCTGCATTATCGGTTCCTATATACAATATGTTTTCGTTTGAAGGATCTTCTTTTAGTACATTTACCGCTGAATTTGGTAAATTACTACTAATCTTTTCCCAACTAATACCTTTATTTTCACTTACAAACACATATGGTTTAAAATCATCATTTCTATAGCCATTTAGAGTTACATAAACTCTATTTTTTTTATGTTGTGAAGCAACTACACGACTTACCCATAACCCTTGAGGTAAGTTTTCAGAGATTTTACTCCACAAACTTCCTCCATTTTCAGTTACATACACATAACCATCGTCACTTCCCGTATATATAAATCCAAACTGTAAAGGGCTTTCAGAAATACTGGTTAATGTTCCGTAAGGAACATTTCCTTTTATTCCTCCAGTTGTTAAATCGTGGGAAATTACATCAAACGTCTCCCCTTTATTCATAGAGCGTAGAAGTTTATTTGCGCCCATATACAAAATATCCTGATTATGGGATGATAACAAAATTGGAGTTTGCCAATTGTAACGATAAGGAAAATCACCTAATTCATGCGTTGGATGAATGTAAACTCTTTCTTTTGTTTTTAAATTTAAACGGTAATAATACCCAAACTGTGAGCCTGAATACACAACATTATTATCTCGGTTATCAATTTGTACATGCATTCCATCTCCTCCTCCAATATTTTTATACGGGTAACTTCCGGAACTCTCCCAATATTTTGAAGCTTTATAGGTACTTGGTCCAAACCAAACACCGTTATCTTGCAAACCACCAAATACGTTGTATGGTTTTTGGTTATCAACATTCACCGAGTAAAATTGTCCAACAGCGGGCGCATTATTTTTTATCCAATTTTTACCATCATCATACGTAATATTAATACCCCCATCATTTCCATCAATTAAATGACCTTCAAAATTTGAATTTACCCAAATTGCCTGATGATCGGCGTGTACATTTTCTCTCCACATAGATGAAAATGTTTTCCCTCCATCATCCGATTTTAATAAAGGAACTCCTCCAATATAAATCTTATTTTGATTGAATGTGTTAACAGCTATTATTCCAAAGTAATAACCATACGAACTATAAACATCATCTAAATAATCCTTATGTGTTTTATGCCAGGTTTTGCCACCATCTTCACTTTTATAAACCTCTGCACCAATAACTTCTGAATTTAACAATGTATAATTGGCATCTTCTAAATACAGCGCCAAATCACCAGGGTGAATGATGCTGTTTTTCACCATTTCTTTCACTTTTTTTGCTGTATATTTTTTAGGGAAGCGGTTTTCCTTTAAATAGTTATTCAAATCATCTTCATCTAATTTCAAAAATTCAACTGAATCCATTAATTTGAAATCATCTTTTTTCAAACCTATTTTTGATTTTTTCTTTTTTTCAGGTCTTAAAAACTGATTGTCTAACAAAGCATATACAACATTATTATTAAATGCCGCCAAGCCAATTCTGCCAATACCATTTCCTGTTGGAAACCCACTATTTTCAGTAGTTAATTTTATCCACGTTGAACCACTATCTTCACTTTTATAAATGGCCGAACCCTGCCCATTCCCATTAAAATTCCAAGCTTTTCTGTCTCGTTCCCAAGTTGCTGCATATAAGATTTTTGAATTTACAGGTGAAACACTTATATCAATTATTCCTGTATTTTCATTAATAAACAGCACATTTTCCCAGGTTTTCCCTCCATCAGTAGTTTTAAAAATTCCACGCTCTTTGTTTGGTGTGTATAAATGACCAACAACACCCACCACAACTTCATTCGGATTATTTTTATTTATAATAATTCTGCCAATGTGCTGAGAATCTTTCAAGCCAACATTTTCCCAGGTTTCACCTTTATTGGTACTTTTTAAAATTCCTATTCCGGCATAAGACGATCGTGATGAATTACTCTCACCTGTACCAATCCAAATAGTTTCACTATTCCAGTCAACGGCAATATCACCAACATTAATTGTTGCTGCATTATCCATAATAGGAATAAATGAAGTTCCGTTGTTATTTGTGTACCAAACACCTCCCGAAGCATATCCAACATAAAACTCGGTTGATTTATTTGGGTTTACATCAATATCAACAATTCTTCCACTCATTATTGAAGGCCCAATATTGGTGAAAGGAACATTTTTCACCAATGATTCTTGCGCAAATATTCCAAAAGAAACAAAAAGAATACTGCATACTATGGTTAATTTATTCATTTTTAAGTTTTTAATACGTTTTGGTCATATTAGCAGGTATCACAATTATAAAATCTGCTTTTAATTTTTTTTCTTTATTGAACTTTTTAATATTCTCCTGTTCTACAACACTAACGGTAACAATTTTTAAATTTGGTTTACTTTGTTTTAAATACCAGTAAATTCCTTCATAATCATCAGAATGATATGACCCATTGTAGTGAATGAATAAATTATTTTTATTTCTATTCTTCAAAATAAAATAACCCATAGTAGCATCTTTAATTGCCTGTGCTTTTGGCAAATTATCACCTCCATGACCTCCCATCATACTTTTCATTTTTACATACCCCGGCAACGTTGCATCGTATTTAATTGGCAACGGAGCAATCCATTCTTTTTCGTTTTCTGAAAGTTCATCTAACTTTTTAAAACCTCCTTTAAAAACTTTACTAGCATAGCGACGAGGAATATTGGTAGCAATAAATTTCAATTTTTCCTTTTTTGCAAAATCAACCAATGGTTTGTAATCGGTTTTATAATTGTTCCATAATCTTGCAAGGGTGTCTAAAGCTTTTTGATCTATTTTTCCTGTCAAATAATCATTTAACTCATTTTGATTATCGGCTTCAAACATTTCAGCGCCCAGTGTTAACAGTCTTTTCTTACTCAATTCAACAGTGGTTTCGTATTGCAACCAATGCACTATTGGGTTATTGTGATGTTCACCAAACAATACAATATCGGTATTGTTCATTTTATTTAACATTCTTTTAAATGAAACCTTTTTCCCCTTTGCATTGTACAATTTATAAGCAGGTTTATTTTGTGAAAAAATTACTGAAGAAAAAATTAAGAAAAGAAGATATACTATTGACTTACGCATAAATAATATTGATTATAAGAGGATTGGTTTTGAACAAATTTATAACTTTGTTATGAAATAATACTAAAAAATATTAAGAATGAAATATCATCCAGTTAATAAACATCTTTTTACAAAAAACCGAGCAAAATTTACTGCTCAAATGAAACCTAAATCAATTGCTGTTTTTAATTCAAATGATGTATTTACAACTGGCGCAGATAGTACAATGCCATTTAAACAAAGTAGTGATTTATTGTATTTAAGTGGTGCTGACCAAGAGGAGAGTATGTTGTTACTTTTCCCAGATGCTTTGAATGAAAATCATAGAGAAATTTTGTTTTTAACTGAAACAAATGAGCACATCGCTATTTGGTATGGCGCTAAATATTCTAAAGAAGAAGCCAAAAAAGTTTCTGGTATAAAAACTGTTTACTGGCTTTCGGAATTTAAAAAAGTGTTTTTTGATTTAATGACAGAAGCTGAAACTGTTTATTTCAATACCAACGAACACTACCGTCAGGCTATAGAAATTGAAACACGTGAAGACAGGTTTATTAGGCAATGTAAAACTGATTTTCCGGCACATAAATGGGAAAAAAGCAATCAAATTTTACAACAAATTAGAGGTGTAAAAGAACCTGAAGAAATTGAACTAATACAAAAGGCCTGTAATATTACTGAAAAGGGTTTTAGAAGAATACTACCTTTTGTTAAGCCCGGAATTATGGAATATGAAATTGAAGCTGAATTTATGCATGAATTTCTTAGAAACAGATCAAAAGGGTTTGCTTATACTCCAATAATTGGCTCTGGATATAGCGCCTGTGTTTTACATTATATTGAAAATAATAAAGAATGTAAAGATGGCGATTTAATTTTGATGGATGTAGGTGCTGAATATGCAAATTATTCAAGCGATATGACAAGAACTATTCCTGCAAATGGACGCTTTACCAAAAGACAACGCGCTATTTATGATGCTGTTTTAAGGGTAAAAAATGAAGCTACAAAACTATTAGTCCCAGGAGCAATTTGGGCTGAATATCATAAAGAAGTTGGGAAAATAATGACTTCAGAATTAATTGGCTTAAAATTAATTGACAAAGCCGATGTTCAAAACGAAGATCCTGCCTGGCCGGCATATAAAAAATATTTTATGCACGGAACTTCGCATCATTTAGGCTTAGACACACACGATTACGGCGCATTAAAAACACCTATGAAAGCAGGAATGGTTTTTACTGTTGAACCAGGTATTTATATACCAGATGAAAATTTAGGTTTGCGCATTGAAGATGATGTAGTAATTCAAGAAAAAGGAGAACCTTTTAACTTAATGAGAAATATTCCAATTGAAGCTGAAGAAATTGAAAATTTAATGAATACAAAATAATTCAAAAAAACTCGAATCGTTTGATTCGAGTTTTTTACAAATTTAATTCAATATTTTCATAGAATTTTTAAGAAACTACTTCTTCAAACACATACGAATTTAAATGCTGAAGTGCTTGAATTTTATCACTGGTATTCACTAATAATGATATATTATTTTTACTTCCACCATAAGAAATCATTCTTACAGGAAGATCTTTTAAAACCCTAAATAATTTATGAGTATCTGTATGGTTCACAACAGAATTACCCACTAAACAGACAATACTTTGCTGATTATCCACTTCAACTTTTGAGAATTTAAGCAATTCATCAACTATTGAATTTAAGCTGTTGTCATTATCAATTGTTAATGAAATTGCTACTTCTGACGTAGTAATCATATCAATTGAAGTTTCATATTTTTCAAAAATTTCAAAAACTTTTTTCAAAAACCCATGAGCTTGTAACATTCTTGCAGAATTAATTTTAATGGCAGTAATATTATCTTTTGCAGCTATTGCTTTTATTCCATCACCCTCAGTTTGTAGAGAAATTAATGTGCCATAAGATGTTGGATCCATCGTATTTTTTAATCTCACAGGGATGTTTGCTTCACGAGCAGGCATAACCGTTTGAGGATGTAAAATTTTTGCTCCAAAGTAAGCTAATTCCGCAGCTTCATCAAACGATAAATTAGAGATTGCTAGCGTATTTTCAACAAATCTAGGATCGTTATTGTGCATTCCATCAATATCAGTCCAAATTTGAACCTCATCTGCATTTACAACAGCACCTATAATTGTTGCAGTATAATCACTTCCTCCACGTTGTAAATTAGCAATATTACCAAAGGCATCCAGACAAATAAAACCTTGCGTTATATATATGTTAGCTGGCAATCCTTCATCAACAATACGTTGTAAATTTTGTTTTATATAAAAATCATCCGGTTCAATTGATTTATCAATTCGCATAAAATCTAAGGCAGGTAATAAACGCGCATTTACACCTTCTTGAATCAGATATTTTGTAAACATAAAAGTAGAAAGTAACTCCCCTTGCGAAACAATTTTATTGTACAATAATTCACTATGATTTTCGGAAGTTAACCTTTGTAAATAATCAAAAATAAAATCAATATAATTTGAAACTTCTTGTTTTAATTCTGAAGAATCAAACAATTCATCAATTACTACATTGTATTTTTTATACAAAATATCAATTGTTGCTAATGCTTCTGCCTGATTTCCTAATTTTATGGATTCAGAAATCTCTACTAAAATATTTGTAGTACCTGACATAGCCGATAATACTACAATTTTCTTCTCACCATCTGTAATAAGTTCTTTTACTTTTTTAATATTTTCAATGGAACCTACAGATGTTCCTCCAAACTTTAAAACCTTCATTTTTCTATCTTTAAAAGACAAAAATAAAATGATTTTGACTGTTGTATGTTTATTTAAAAATAATAAACTAATTTTGCACAAACTGTTAACTATTTAACATCATGAAAACTATTGCCACTTGCGTAGAAGAAATATTAGTTTCGCAACCTTTTTTAGAAGATGCACTAACTCGAAACATTTTAAATTATAGCGCTTTAGCAGAAGAACTGCGAGATCCAATTTCAAAAATGCTTCGTAAACCTGTAAAAACAGGAGCTATAATGATGGCATTGAGAAGATACAGCCCGCCAAAAGAAATGGCGAACAAAATTAAGCTGAATAAAGTTCTTCAAAATTTAGGAGATATTACTGTTCGGTCTGATTTATCGGATTATACCTTTAAAAATTCACCCTCTTTAATTCAGGCTCATTTAAAAACGCTGGAAATTATTAAAAACGATCCACATATTTTTTACACATTTACACGTGGTGTTCATGAAAGTAACGTTTTAATAACTACTGCTTTAAAAAAGCAAATTGAAGAGCACTATAAGAATGAAATTTGTACAGACGCAAAAGATCATTTATCGGCAATTACAATTGGATTACCTAAAGAAAACACTAAAATAGCCGGTTTATATTATCAGTTTTTCAAACGTTTAGCCTGGGAAGGAATTTCGTTATATGAAGTTGTTTCAACCACCAACGAATTCACAATTTTAGTAGAAGACGAAGTTGTTGATAAGGCATTTTCAGCAGTTAAAGGATTAAAAAATTAGTGCACCTTACATATAAAAATACCTCTATTTTTTTTACTTCATCAGGAAAAGGAAGTGTAGTGGTTTTATTGCACGGTTTTTTAGAAAACAGCTCTATGTGGAATGCTACAGTTGGACAGCTTTCAAAAAAATACCGAGTAATTTGCATTGATTTATTAGGGCATGGACAAACTGAAAATCACGGATATGTTCATACCATGGAAGATCAGGCTACTATGGTAAAGGCTGTTTTAGATTCTTTACGATTACGAAAATATGTATTAGTAGGTCATAGTATGGGTGGTTATATTGCTTTGGCTTTTTCAAAATTGTTCCCAAAAAATGTAAAAGGGTTGTGCTTGATGAATTCAACTGCTTTACCCGATTCCAATGAAAAAATAATAAACCGAAATAGGGGTATTAAGGCTGTAAAACAAAACCATAAAACTTTTGTAAGAATAGCCATTCCTATGCTTTTTTCAGAAAAGAATAGAGCAATTTTCACCGAAGAAATCAAAGCAGTAACTCAAGAAGCTCTAAATACTTCACCTCAAGGAATAATTGCCGCCTTAGAAGGAATGAAAATTAGAAAAGATACTACCTCAATTTATAAAACTGCTTGTTTTCCTATTCAAATGATTATTGGAAAACAAGATCCTGCGTTAGATTATTCAAACTTAATACAGCAAACTAAAAACACGAATGTTAGAGCTGTTGAATATCCTGACGGACATATGAGTCATATTGAAAATAAGAATTTTTTTATTAATGATTTAACCGCATTTGTAAAAATGTGTTATTAAATAATTGTTTATACAGCTCATCTTAAATATTCACACCACAAAAATTGAAGTACCAGGCTATTATTATTTTAACGCATTCCAGCCCTGAGCTGTCAATGCAACTTTTTGATTTGCTCTGGTTACCAAATTTACTCCCATATCTTCATTAGTTATGTGGCCAATTACTGTTAAATTTGGATTTGCTTTTATTTTTGGATAATCGTCTTGAGAAACAGTAAATAACAATTCGTAATCCTCTCCTCCACTAAGTGCAATAGTTGTACTATTTAGTTCAAATTCCTCACAGGTTGCAATTACCTGAGGATCGAGTGGAATTTTTTCTTCATATAAATCACATCCCACCTTAGATTGTGAACATATATGTAATATTTCAGAAGAAAGACCATCAGAAATATCAATCATTGAAGTAGGTTTCACCTCTAAATCTTGCAATAATTTCACAATATCTTTTCTGGCCTCTGGTTTTAATTGTCTTTCAATTAAATAACTATATTCCGTCAAATCTGGTTGAGATTCCGGATTCACCTGGAAAACCTGTTTTTCACGTTCCAAAACCTGCAAGCCTAAATAAGCTGCTCCTAAATCTCCTGAAACCACTAACAAATCATTTGGTTTAGCAGTGCTCCTATACACAACTTTTTCAGGGTCTATTTCACCAATAGCAGTAATACTAATTAGTATTCCTTTTGTTGAGGAAGATGTATCTCCACCAATTAAATCAACGTTGTAATTTTTACAAGCTAAAAATATACCTTCATATAATTCATCTAAAGCCTCTACAGGAAACCTATTGGAAACAGCAATCGAGACAGTTATTTGCGTAGCAGTACCGTTCATTGCATAAATATCAGATAAATTAGCCATTACAGCTTTATATCCCAAATGTTTTAAAGGCATATAGCTTAAATCAAAATGTACGCCTTCCACCAATAAATCTGTAGTTACTAATATTTGTTTATTTTCTAGGTTTAAAACAGCTGCATCATCACCAACAGCTTTCACTGTTGTTGACCGCTCAACTTTAAAATTTTTAGTCAAATGATTTATAAGCTTGAATTCTCCAAATTCAGCCAGACTTGTACGTGATTGGTTTTTATCTTCTATCATTTTGCAAAGATAAATCTTTATAGGTAACATCAATTACACTATCAATTTTATTCATATTAAAACATTATTTTAAATCATTTTTTGTACTTATATTTGCACTAATTTAGAATTAATCTATATAAGGGAATGATTACAGTTTCAGACATAGCAAAAAAGAAAGTAATTGAGCTTATGCAAGATGACGGATTTAACCCTGATTCTGATTTTGTTCGGGTTGGTGTTAAAAGTGGAGGTTGCTCTGGACTTTCGTATGAATTAAAATTTGATAAAGAAAATATAGATGGCGACAAAATTTTTGAAGACAATGGTATTAAAATTATTGTTAACAAAAAAAGCTTTTTATACTTGGCAGGAACAACCTTAGAATACTCAGGAGGGTTAAATGGAACAGGTTTTGTATTTAATAACCCTAATGCACAGCGAACCTGTGGTTGTGGTGAAAGTTTTTCTCTTTAATCGTTTAAACAAGAAAGTATGAACAAATTTACCGAAGACGATTTAAAAAAAGAGCTTGAAACCAAAGAGTACGAATATGGTTTTTATACTGATATTGAAGCAGATAAATTTCCAGTAGGTTTAAATGAAGAAGTTGTTATTGCAATTTCAAAAAAGAAAAACGAACCTAAATGGATGACTGAATGGCGTTTAGATGCATTTAGAGTTTGGAAAAATATGGAGGAGCCCGATTGGGCAAACGTAAATTATGAAAAACCTAAATTCCAGGAAATAAGTTACTATTCAGCTCCTGTCCAAAAACCAAAGTTAGACAGTTTAGATCAAGTAGATCCCGAATTATTAAAAACTTTTGATAAGTTAGGTATTTCGATTGATGAACAAAAACGCCTGTCAAATGTAGCCGTTGATATTGTTGTAGATTCAGTTTCTGTTGCAACAACATTCAAAAAAACCTTAAACGAAAAAGGCATTATTTTTATGCCAATTTCTGAAGCCATTCAAGAACATCCTGAATTGGTTCAAAAATATTTAGGAACTATTGTTCCTAAAACCGATAACTTTTATGCGGCTTTAAATTCTGCTGTATTTTCTGATGGCTCATTTTGTTATATTCCAAAAGGTGTTACCTGCCCAATGGAACTTTCTACTTATTTTAGAATTAATGAAGGTGGAACAGGGCAATTTGAACGCACATTGGTAATTGCAGATAAAGAAAGTTACGTAAGTTATTTAGAAGGATGTACGGCACCTGCGCGTGATGAAAACCAATTACACGCTGCCGTTGTTGAACTGATTGCATTAGATGATGCTGAAATAAAATATTCAACTGTTCAAAATTGGTTTCCTGGTGATTCCGAAGGAAAAGGAGGCGTTTACAATTTTGTAACCAAACGTGGCTTGTGTGAAAAAAATGCAAAAATTTCATGGACTCAAGTTGAAACAGGAAGTGCTGTAACCTGGAAATATCCAAGTTGCGTATTAAAAGGTGACAATTCGGTGGGTGAATTTTACTCAATAGCAGTTACCAACAACTACCAACAAGCTGATACTGGAACAAAAATGATTCACTTAGGGAACAATACCAAAAGTACTATTATTTCAAAAGGAGTTTCAGCTGGAAAATCGCAAAATTCGTATCGAGGTTTGGTACAGATTGGTGCAAGAGCAAAAAATGCTCGAAATTTCTCACAATGCGATTCCTTATTAATGGGAAATGAATGTGGAGCACACACATTTCCATACATAGAAGCAAGAAATAAAACCGCTCAAATTGAGCATGAGGCAACTACAAGTAAAATTGGTGAAGATCAATTATTTTACTGCAATCAAAGAGGTATTGATACTGAAAAAGCCATAGCATTAATTGTAAACGGATTTAGTAAAGAAGTGCTAAATAAATTACCTATGGAGTTTGCAGTAGAAGCACAAAAATTATTAGAAATTAGTTTAGAAGGAAGTGTTGGATAATATGAGTAATAAAAAAGTAATTATAGTAGGTTCATCTCGAAGTAATGGAAATACATCAAAATTTATTTCTGACATTTCAGAAAAGTATCCTATAGATGTAATTGATTTAAATAATTATAATTTTTCATACTACGATTATGAAGGTAAAAATCTAGGTGATGATTTTTTACCACTCATTAAATCAATTCTTAAAAAATACGATACCCTTATTTTTGCAACTCCTGTATACTGGTATAATATGAGTGGCATTATGAAAGTGTTTTTTGACCGCTTTTCTGATTTAATTAGAATTGAAAAAGAAGAAGGGCGCAAGTTAAGAGGTAAAAATATGTTTGTTATCTCAAATTCACATAGTGATTTAATAGATGCAAGTTTTTACATTCCATTTCAAAAATCAGCTGATTATCTTGGCATGAACTATTTAGGCGACATCCATTTGAACGCCAATAAAATAAATGAATTAAAAAATGTAGCAAATTTAACACAACTATACAATGCTTAGTATTAAAAATTTACATGCTAATATAAATGATAAGGAAATTTTAAAAGGAATTAACCTTGAAATAAAACCTGGTGAAGTTCACGCAATTATGGGACCTAACGGTTCAGGAAAAAGTACACTTTCATCTGTTATTGCTGGCAAAGAAGATTATGTAGTAACCAAAGGTTCTGTTGTTTTAAACGGAGAAAATTTAGAAGATTTAGCTCCTGAAGAAAGAGCGCATAAAGGCATTTTTTTATCTTTTCAATACCCTGTTGAAATTCCTGGTGTAACGGTAACCAACTTTATTAAAACTGCAATAAACGAGAGCAGAAAAGCAAAAGGACAAGAAGAATTACCTGCGAAAGACATGCTAAAGTTAATTCGTGAAAAAGCCGACTTATTAGAAATTGACCGTAAGTTTTTATCTCGCTCCTTAAACGAAGGTTTTTCAGGAGGTGAAAAAAAACGTAATGAAATTTTTCAAATGGCTATGTTAGAGCCAAAATTGGCAATTTTAGATGAAACTGATTCAGGTTTAGATATCGACGCCTTAAAAATTGTATCAAACGGTGTAAATAAACTTAAAAGTGGTGATAATGCTGTGGTTGTAATTACCCACTATCAACGTTTATTAGATTATATTGTCCCAGATTTTGTACACGTTTTATACAATGGTAAAATAGTAAAATCGGGTGGAAAAGATTTGGCAATGGAATTAGAGAAAAAAGGTTACGATTGGTTGAAATAGTATACTATGGATTTAAAAGAAAAATTAGTCTCATCATTTTTAGCTTTTGAACATAAAGAAACTTTGGATTTAGATTCAAATGTTCATCATATAAGAACCGAAGCGATTAAAAATTTTGAACTTACAGGTTTCCCATCTAAAAAAGATGAAGAATGGAAATACACCAGCTTAAAATCTTTGTTGAAAAATGATTTTGATATTTTTCCTGTAACAAAAGAACCTGTTGGATTTAAAAACGTACGTAAATATTTAATTAATGAAATTGAATCGTACAAGTTAATTTTTGTTGATGGAGTTTTTAGCTCCTTTTTGTCTGATACCACTCATGACGAATGTGATGTATGTGTTTTATCTTCAGCTTTAACTCGCCCAAAATATAAAATGGTTATTGACAACTATTTTAATACTATTGCTAAAGAAAATAATAGTTTTTCTGAATTAAATACAGCTTTTGCCAAGGAAGGTGCTTTTATAAATATTCCCAAAAATACAGTTTTACAAAAGCCCATACAGATTATACATTTTTCAACAGGAAGTGAAAAAGAAGTAATGCTTCAACCTAGAAATTTAATTGTAGTTGGGGAAAATTCACACGCTCAAATTATTGAACGTCACCAAAACATTTCAAAAAACACCACTTTAACAAATTCGGTTACTGAAATTTTTGTGCACACAAGAGCAATTGTTGATTTTTATAAAATTCAGGATGATACTAAAGATTCTTCCTTAATTGATAGTACATTTGTTTCTCAAAAACAACAAAGTGTTGCAAGTGTTCATACATTTTCATTTGGGGGAAAAATTATTAGAAATAATCTGGAATTTAATCACGAAGGAGAACATATTACTTCAAACTTACATGGAATTTCAATTTTAAATGATAAACAGCACGTTGACAATCACACTTTGGTAAATCATAAAACTCCAAATTGTGAAAGTCACGAACTTTATAAAGGCATTTATGCTAACAAATCTACAGGAGTTTTCAACGGCAAAGTTATTGTACAACAAGAAGCTCAAAAAACCAATGCTTTTCAGCAAAACAATAATATTTTAATTGATGACGGAGCAACAATTAATGCAAAACCTCAATTAGAAATTTTTGCCGATGATGTAAAATGCTCGCATGGATGCACCATTGGGCAGTTAGATGAAAGTGCTTTGTTTTATATGCAAAGTAGAGGAATTCCTAAAAAAGAAGCAAAGGCTTTGTTACTTTTTGCTTTTGGGAATGATGTTGTTGAAAAAATTAAAATTCCACAGTTAAAAACCAGAATCACCAAACTAATAGCTAAAAATTTGGGAGTAGATTTAGAGTTTGAATTGTAAAATATTATTTTTTTAATCGAAAACTTTAGGGTCTACTATCACAAATTCTGTTCTTCTATTTAATTGATGCTCCTCTTCGCTACATTTTACCCCATTTGAACATTTATTTATCAATTGGCTTTCTCCAAATCCTTTTGCAGAAATTCTTGAAACATTAATTCCCTGTTTAACTATCCATTCTACTACAAATTCAGCTCTTTTTTTAGATAAAATAGAATTGTATTCATCATCAGCTCTAGAATCAGTATGAGATCTAATTGCCATTTTAATTTCCGGGTACTTATTCATTATTAGTACGACCTTCTCTAATTCAGTAATCGCATCAGATCTTATTTCAAATTTATCCAAATCAAAATAAATAGGTTTCGTATTAATCATAGTTAAACTATCTACTTTTTTAAATTCAATGAGTTTTTCATTCTTATTCAAAGAATCTACTTCAGTATGAAAACTAGTAGTAGATGATTTACATTTAACGTATAATGGTTTTGCAATAGGATAATCATTATCCATATCAAAATCTTTTAAAAATCCTTCATTGGCGTAATTATAAAATACCACTTCATAAATATCATTAAACTCATACATGACTCTGCTTGTAGCTCCATCACTTTCATTAAATTTACCCACAGACATAATAGTAATGGGTGAATTGACAACTGTTAAATTAGTTGGATTGGAGGTCCCCAGAAAACGTATGTTACTATCACAATTAACTGCTAATGCCTCATTATCCGGACCGTCAATATCATTGATAATAAACCTAAAATCATTCTTAGGAATAGGTGTTTTTTTATCTAATTGTAAAAAAGTGAATTTTATAACACTTAAATTACCAGGAATTCCAAAAACTTTTGATAAAGATGTAAATCTAATATCGTCACCAAATTGTGTAAAAAAACCATTTTGAGGTCCTTCAGTTCGTTGAGCCCTAATATAAGCTAAACTTGGAATTGTTGGAGAAGTAACTTTAAATAAAGTATTGCTAGTTTCACTACCTGAAAGAACCCCTGTTACTCTAACAAAATTAATTTTTTGAGCAAAAGCATCTGTTCTAAAAAATAAGAAAACAAACAATAAATAAATTAAATTAAATTTCATTTTAAACTGGAGCTATTTAACAAGAGTGAAATTTGTTTTTAAACAATTTAATTCCCTCTAATAAAAATATAAAAAAACATTATCTTATTTTACTTGATTGATTTCGCCCTGGATAACCAAAAATCCTAATCCAACTTGACTCCCAACCTAGAGAACCTATTGATGAGGTTATCGATTGCGGTACACCTTCAACACCAACCTATTAAGTTCTGACTATAAATCCCAAACTTATAATTACTTTTGATACCACATAAGTTAGATTTAAAACTTAAATGTTATATCTATTAGAAGTATTATCCTGTTGTCCGCAAACCAAAATGGCGGAAAGTACCTTGCAAACTCCTAAAAATTTATTAAAGAGAGCAAATAGTTATAATTTTATGTTTAGCTAAAATAATAATTTTATTCAATTTTTTGAATACCTAAGCACTAAAAAACAACATTAAGCACTATAACTACTTCACAAACAAATGCTTACCTACACTTAATTGTAAAGCGTAAAATTAAACTTCTTTAATTGTAGATAGAATGTCGCTTAAAAAAGAATTAAGATTAAATTCGGGATTTTCAGTTAAACCAAAGCGCACTATAATTAATTCTTTAGATGGAATTATAAACACATGCTGCCCCTGGTAACCATTACACGAAAATAAATCTTTAGGTACGTTGGGATATATACCACCTGCATTTAACCAAAACTGTGCTCCATATTCACCATTTGATTTATTTGTGGGTGTAACTGAATAATCAATCCAACTTTTATCCAAAATTTGTTGACCATTCCAGTTCCCATTATGTAAATACAACAATCCAAATTTTGCCCAATCTCTGGCTGTTGCCCAACTATAACTTGAGCCCACATAATTCCCTGCTATATCAGTTTCTAATACCATAGAATGCATTCCCATTTTATCTATCAATTCTTCATACCAAAAATCTAAATATTCCTGATGTGTTTCAAACTGATTTCGAATAAATTTTGAAATTAAATTGGTTGTTCCTGAAGAATAATTCCAAGTATTGTTTGGCTTTCCAACCAAGGGTTTTTCTAACTGAACGTTAGGCATATCTTCCGTTAAAAACAACATTTTTGTGACATCAGAAATGGTATTGTAATCTTCAATCCATTCTAAACCACTATTCATTTGCAGCAGATTATTTAGTGTAATTTTTGAGCGTTCATCATTTTCCCATTCTGGAAATAAATTCGTTTGATCCAATGCTACTTTCCCTTGCTTTGATAAAACACCTACAACAGCACTTGTAATACTTTTTGTCATAGACCAACCTAAAAGTTTGGTGTTTTTTGAAAAACCTTCAGCGTATTTTTCTGCAACAATTTGATTGTTATGAATTACTAAAACAGCTCGTGTTTTCTTAACCGAGTTATTCTCTTTATCAAACGCATTGTCAACAGCTTTATTTAACGCTTCATAATCAATATTATCAAAAATTGTATCGCGCTGAATTCCTATTCCATAAGGATACGGTAGTTGACTTTTAACCATTTGACGATTCGAGATAAATTCTAAAATATTTTCTGTTTTATGATAATATTCAGGAACCAAAACACAACCTATGCCTTTTTTATAAATAGCTTTTCTTTTTTTCAATCCAAAAACAGTTGAAATAACCGATTTTTCTTGAAAATTAATTTTGTTTGAAGCTAAATTAATTGGGCTAAACCCATTATCACCTGACTCAATAGAAGCTAAATCTCTTTCTGCTTCAAAGGTACAAGAACATACACTTTTAGCCGAAAATCCTGTAATTATATTTAAGCGTGGATATTGTTTTACAACCACAACAAGAAGAATAACAACTAAAATAAACAGAAAGCCTTTTAATTTTTTCATAGTAGTATCTATTTGAATTAAACAAATATAATTATTTAGTCGAAATATTTATTTTGTTTGTCATTTTAATGATGACATGAAAGTATTTTATATAAGCTGAAACAAGATGATTATTAACACTTTTTTTAGCTTGAATTTTAGAATTTACTTTTTACCAAAAAATTCAACATTTTTAATCACAAACTCAATTCTTCTGTTTTTTCTATGTGCTACTTCCGAACACATCACATTGTTTACGCATTTGTTAACTAACTGACTTTCTCCATAACCTACTCCTGAAATTCTTGATGAGTTAATTCCTCTTTTAACCACATAATCCACAATTCTTTTGGCTCTTCTGTCAGAAAGCCATTTATTGTATTTATAACTTGCTCTTGAATCGGTATGAGAACTACATTCAATTTGAATAGCAGGATATTTAGTCATAATTTGAATAATCTTATTCAGTATTTTTGTAGCATTAGCTTCTAAATATGACGAATTTAATTCAAAATATAATGACTCTGATTTAATGTAAACTTTTTCATTCTTTAATACGAATTCCGAGTTATTCTCAAAATCAATTATGTCTGTACTCCGCTTATGCTTTTCCTCTTTTGCTATATTAATTAAATTTGAGCTACTATAATTCTTAATTTCATCTTTAGTTGGTATAACTTTTTTGTCACATTTTTCTGAATACACGCATTTAACCTCATTATTTTTTAAAATAACAAATTCTGTACTCCGCTTGCATTGATGCTCTTTCTCCAAACATTGAACTCCATCAGAACAAGCTTTTTCTAATTGTGTTTTACCATAACCTGTTGATGAAATATTGTTTGGATTTATTTTAACTACACACCTCCCGTTTTCAATTATAAATTCACCTAAATCTAATGATAACGGTATCTTTAACCCTTCTCCCTTTACGGAGAAAAAACTCTTCGAAACATCAATATAACCTTTCTTGCTTGCTGTAACTACAAAAGACCGATTACAATCAACTTTAAAATTATAGCTGGCATTACTACCTACAATTAAACTATCAATAGCTTTTCCTTTATCATTAAATAATTTAACCAATGAATTTGGTAAAAGATTACTATTTGTTTGATCAGTAACAACAACGGAAACCTCTTGCTTACATTCAAAAACTATTGGAAATTCCTGATTAAAAGTATAAATATCATCGTCTCCTTTTCCTCCATTTCTGTTTGATGAAAAATAACCGCGTCGAGATTCGTAATTTACTATAAATGAGAAGTCATCTTTATCACTATTTATTGGAGCTCCTAAATTAAGCGGTTCTGTTATACCTGCTTCTGAAATTTGAGACACGTAAATATCTAATTGACCCAAACTATTTTCTCTGCCATCTGATGAAAAATACAATTCATCATTTCCGCTAATTGAAGAAAACATTTCTCGTTCGGGAGTATTAATTTTTGAACCCATATTAATAGGTTCTCCTATATTTCCATTTTTATCAATACTGGCTTTGTATACATCAGTTTTCCCGAAACCACCCGGCATATCTGAAATAAAATACAAGGTTTTCTCATCAGCACACAAAGTTGGATGACCTGTTTGATATTCATCATTGTTAAAAGGCATGGGCTCAATATTTACCCAAGTACCCGTTAAATCAATATTGGCTCGGTAAAGTTGAATTAAACCTGTTCCTGTTGAATCACGCGTTAGTTTTTTATTATAATAATTATTCCTTGAAAAATAAACTGTTTTTTTATCTTTAGTAAAAGCTACATCAGCTTCATGATATCGTGTGTTTAGATTTTTTGAAAACTGGGTTGCATTAGTTAACTCTCCGTCTTCATCAATATCTGCTATAAATAAATCTAAAAAAGGTTGATTATTCCCTTTCCAAATATTTCTAATAATGTATGATTTCTTCTTAGGCGAAGCATAAACCACTTTATTTTTCCCAAAAAAAGTAGTTCCAAAATTTGAATATCTATTATTTACTTTAATATTTTTTATCACATAATTTTGTTTTTGTGCTTTTGTTGAAAAACAAGTTAAAAAAATTAAAATGATTACAATTTTATTTATCAATTTTAATGTTCTTTTTTAGAAATATCTTGGAGACTTTAAATCGCTTCCTGACAGATCTATATCGTATAACAAAAATACCTCATGCGAACCTGTATTAAAAGCTCCTAAATTTGTTAATGTATAATCATATGCATAGCCAATTCGTAGATTCTTAGTGACAAAAAAATTAATCATAGCGCTTATAGCATCGCTCGCTCTCCAAGCCAAACCTCCCTCAATCTTATCATACAACAAAGCATTAATAGTTAAATCTATAGATGTTGGAGCTCCGCTAATTGCTTTTAACATAACTGCTGGCTTAAGCTTTAAATTATCTGAAACCTCAAAAACATAACCACTTGTTAAAAAATAATGCATTTTTTCAGATGCACTTGTTATAAGCCCATTTTTCTTTTTGAAATGCCTTGTTTCTAACATATTTGGCATTGACAAACCAACGTAAAAATTATCGGTATAATAAAATGCTCCAGCTCCAAAATTTGGGTAAACCTGATTTAAATTTTCTGCAAAAAGCGGATCTTCCTCCTGATCAATTGTTAATTTTAAAAAATCGATATCTTGAGAGGTAAATCCAGCTTTTACACCAAGAGCCAACCTTCCTTCATCAGAAGTTTGTATGGTATAAGAAAAATCGGCATACACATTTTGTTCTTTTACAGGTCCTATTTTATCTGCGATTACTGAAACTCCTAAACCTACATTTCGACCGATTGGAGCGTGTATAACAGCTGTCAATGTCTCTGGAGCTCCCGGTAAATTAATCCATTGTGTTCTACCTAACAAACCAATACTTAATGTTCCTTGAGATCCCGCGTACGCAGGATTCACTACATTCATATTGTATATATATTGGGTATATTGTGGGTCCTGCTGACCAAAACCTTCAAAAGCCAGTAGGCCTGTAAAAATTGCTAATAGTAATTTAATTTTTTTCATACATTTTTTATCATAAAAATAAAATAAGACACTTCTCTATAACCCTCACTATTTGAATAAATAATGAAGGAATAAATTCCAGCCAGAAGCAACTATACTTAATTAAATGTTAACTTAGCATATGAAGTTTCATTCTGCTATTTCAAAGTATCATTTGAATTTCTATTGTGTTTTTAATCGGAGACTGTAAAACCCTAACTACTATTGATCTCCAAATAAAATTTGACATCAAATTTTACCACAAATTATTGGACTAAGATACTCTTTATCTAGAATATAGACAAAAAACATCACTATTAATTACAACTATTATAAGTGATGATTGAGTTATAGTTTCTAATATGAAACATCATATTATAATCTATTATACAAATCTTTGTTTATTGCAAAGTAATCAATTGATTCTAAAATTTAGGAGCAATTTTTTTCAATATTATATTAAAAAAACACCAAATTAACAACTTAAAAAAAGATATTAATTACAATTATTATAATAATATGTATTTTATTACTTTTGTATTTAGAATCATTCTAAAAAACAACGCATGTTCCCAATTGATAAAATTAGAGCTGAATTCCCTATTTTAAAGCAAAAAGTAAATGGTAAACCATTGGTTTATTTAGACAATGCCGCAACAAGTCAAAAACCACAAGTTGTAATTGACAGTATTGTTAATTATTATTCTACAATTAATTCAAATATTCATAGAGGAGTTCATACCTTGAGTCAGAAAGCAACAGATGCCTATGAGCAGGCTCGTATAAAATTACAAAAGCATTTTAATGCAAAAAAAAGCTATGAAATTATACTAACATCTGGCGTAACACATAGCATCAATATTGTAGCTGCTGGTTTTACTTCACTATTAAAAAAAGGTGATGAAATTATAGTTTCAGCTATGGAACATCATTCCAATATAGTACCATTCCAAATGTTATGTAAACAAACAGGTGCAACTTTAAAGGTAATTGCAATGAATGAAGAGGGAGAATTATTAATGAATAACTTTGATAATTTACTTTCAAAAAAAACTAAACTTGTAGTTGTAAATCATGTTTCAAATACTTTGGGAACAATAAATCCTATTGAAGAAATTATTGAAAAGGCACATAATTTTGGAGCTGCAGTTTTAATTGATGGAGCACAAAGCTGTCCTCATATTATTCCGGATGTTCAATTGTTAAATGCAGATTTTTATGTTATTTCTGCCCATAAATTATGTGGGCCAACAGGTGTAGGTATTTTATACGGGAAAGAAGAATGGTTAAAAAAATTACCCCCTTATCAAGGCGGTGGTGAAATGATTGAAAAAGTTACTTTTGAAAAAACCACCTATGCAGGTTTACCACATAAGTTTGAAGCAGGAACTCCAAATATTGCAGGTGTAATTGCTTTTGGGACTGCTATTGATTACCTAAATGAAATTGGTTTTGATAAAATTGCTGCCTATGAAAATGAATTACTTAAATACGCTACCAAAAAATTACTTGAAATTGACGATTTGAAAATTTACGGAACTGCAAAAAATAAAATCTCGGTAATTTCATTTAATATAGGTGAAATTCATCCATTTGATATTGGTAGTATAATTGATAAATTAGGAATTGCAGTTAGAACAGGTCACCATTGCACACAACCGATTATGGATTTTTATAAAATCCCAGGAACGGTTAGAGCTTCTTTCGCTTTTTACAACACTTTTGAAGAAATTGATACTCTGCATAATGCTTTGGTAAGAGCAAAAATGATGCTGAGTTAATTTTTGTACAATAAAAAAGTAACTTTAAAATGTATCACTTTCGGCCAAAATCGGCTGGAATTTCACCCCATACCTTAGTTTCCCATTTTAATATTTTTGTGGAATAACTATTATTTTTCAGCCAATTTTCAGCACGTTTTATAAGATCAAATAGAGGTTTATTTTTAGAAGTTATTTGCAAATTGGTTCTACATTGACCTGATTTTACCCAATTTATGGCAATTTTAGAATCTGAATAAATAGGAATAGTAGCTTTTTGTAGTTTTAGGTAGCTCAAACCATGCACCAATGCTAAAAACTCACCAATATTATTTGTTCCTTGCTCAAAAGGCCCTTGTATAAATAATTGCTTTTTTGTTTTAGTGTCCACTCCTCTATACTCCATTTTTCCCGGATTCCCACTACAAGCCGCATCAACCGATAAAGAAGGTGTTGTTGGTTTTCCAATTAAAGTAAGTTCAGCTTTGGTAAGTGGTATTTTTTTAGTGTTTTTCCCTTTGAAATCTTCGTATTTACCAAGAAAAGCCCTTTCGGCTTCGACTTCTGAAACAAATGATTTGTATTGGGCGCCCTTAAAATTAGTAATGTGTTTTTTACAAACATTCCAAGAAGTAAAAACACCTATTTTATGACCTTTCCAAACTACATAAAACTTTTTTTTAGCCATTTTTTAAAATTACTTGTTCAATTACCTTGGGAAAATGTTCATATTCCAATTTATGAATTTTTTGAGCAACATCCTCGGGCGTATCTTTTAAAGAAATTACTACTTTTTTCTGAAAAATGATAGCTCCTTCATCATAATTCTCATTTACAAAATGAACGGTAATGCCCGATTCTTTTTCTTCATTTTTTATAACTGCCTTATGAACGTGCATTCCGTACATTCCTTTACCACCATATTTGGGCAGTAAAGCAGGGTGAATATTTATTATTCGATTTGGAAAAGCATCAATCAAATTTTGAGGTACTTTCCATAAAAATCCAGCTAAAATCACATAATCTGCATTTTTTATGATATGATTCACCAAATTATTAGATGCATAAAAGTCCGCTTTATTGAAATACAGCTGGCTAATATTGTGTTTTTTCGCCCTTTCCAGCACTTTAGCATCTTTCTTATTTGATAATACTTGAATTACAGAAATTAAATTACTATTTTTAAAATGCTTTATAATGTTTTCGGCATTTGATCCTGAACCTGAAGCAAGTATAATAATACGTATCATAGAAGTATAAATCTTGTTCACAAATAAAATAAAATATTAACAACTATTACAGATAAAAATAAAAAAAATCTCATTTACTATGCGCGCCTAACATCTTTTATACTTTAAAAGATTTTGAATTCAATAAAGTTTTATATTTTTGCCGAGTAATTAAATTTAAAATTAAAAAATTATGTCAGACATTGCATCAAGAGTAAAAGCCATTATCGTTGATAAATTAGGCGTTGACGAAAATGAAGTAACAACTGAAGCAAGCTTCACAAATGATTTAGGAGCAGATTCACTTGACACTGTGGAGTTAATTATGGAATTCGAAAAAGAATTCGATATACAAATTCCAGACGATCAAGCTGAAAACATTGGAACAGTTGGTCAAGCAATTAGCTATATAGAAGACGCGAAAAAGTAATTTTATATGGAAATAAAACGGGTTGTAGTAACTGGACTTGGAGCGTTAACTCCAATTGGAAATAATGTAGAACAATATTGGAACGGCCTTATTAACGGCGTTAGTGGGGCAGCTCCGATAACCTATTTTGATGCATCCAAGTTCAAAACTCGTTTTGCTTGCGAGGTCAAAAATTTCGATGTTAGAGATTTTATTGACCGAAAAGAAGCTCGTAAAATGGATAAATTCACGCAGTATGCAATGATTGCTACTGATGAGGCCGTTAACGATGCTAACTTAAATTTAGAAAATATTGATAAAAACAGAGTTGGTGTTATTTGGGGAGCCGGAATTGGCGGATTAGAAACATTTCAAAACGAATGTATTAACTTTGCTAATGGTGATGGAACTCCTAGATTTAACCCTTTCTTTATACCAAAAATGATTGCTGATATTGCGCCTGGTCAAATTTCCATAAAATATGGATTTCGAGGACCAAATTTTGCAACAGTTTCAGCTTGTGCATCTTCATCAAATGCCATTATTGACGCCTTAAACTATATCCGTTTGGGATATGCCGATGTAATGGTTTCAGGAGGTTCAGAAGCAGCGGTAACTTATGCTGGTATGGGAGGTTTTAACGCATTACAAGCTCTTTCAACCAGAAATGATGACCCTGCAACAGCGTCAAGACCTTTTGATAAAGAGCGTGACGGTTTTGTTTTAGGTGAAGGAGCTGGGACACTTATTTTGGAAGAATATGAGCACGCGAAAGCGCGAGGCGCTAAAATTTACGCTGAAATTGGCGGAGGTGGACTTTCTGCAGATGCTTATCACATTACGGCACCGCATCCCGAAGGATTAGGAGCGAAAAATGTAATGACTAACTGTTTAAAAGACGCTGGATTAAAACCAGAAGATGTTGATGCTATTAATATGCATGGAACCTCTACTCCGTTAGGAGATATTGCTGAATCTAAAGCAATTTTAGATGTTTTTGGAGAGCACGCATATAACTTAAACATTAACTCAACCAAGTCAATGACTGGTCATTTATTAGGTGCTGCCGGAGCTGTAGAAGCTATTGCTTCAATATTAGCAATTAAAAATGGTATAGTGCCACCTACAATAAATCATTTTACTGATGATGACCAAATTGACAGTAAATTAAACTTTACGTTTAACAAAGCTCAAAAACAAACCGTAAAGGTTGCTATGAGTAATACTTTTGGTTTTGGAGGCCATAATGCATGTGTTCTCTTTAAAAAATTAGATTAATGACCTTGAATGAACTTCATTCGTAAAATTATTGAAACTCGCACAACTGATGACGAGGCTTTTATTGTAGAATTAAAAAAAATAATAGGCTTTTCACCAAAGAACCTACCTATTTATAAAAAAGCCTTCATACACAGATCTATAAAAACATTCAATAAAAAAACCGGTCATCCTATTAATTATGAACGTTTAGAGTTTTTAGGCGACGCCATGATAAGCGCTGTGATTGCCTCTTATTTATTTCAAGAAGTTCCGACAGGTGATGAAGGATATCTCACTCAAATGCGATCAAAAATTGTTAGTAGAGAGCACTTAAATGAGCTTGGTAGAGATTTAGATTTGATACGCTTTGTGAAAAGTAATGTAACGCGATCAAAATTTGGAGAAAATATTCACGGAAACGTTTTTGAAGCATTAATCGGAGCAATATACTTAGATAAAGGGTATAATTCATGTAAAAAATTTATTTATAAGAGAGTCATTATCCCTTATGTTGATGTTCCAAAATTAGAAGGAAAAATTACCAGCTATAAAAGCTTGTTTATTGAATGGTGTCAAAAAAGTAAGAAAGATTTCAAATTTTATATTTATGAAGATACTGGGAAAAATACCCTTAAGCACTTTAGTGTAAAATTATACTTGGATGGTAAAATTATTGCAAAAGGAAGAGCTACTTCAAAGAAAAAAGCTGAAGAAACAGCCTCAAAAAGAGCTTATTATGCATTTCAAAATGAAATTACTAATATGTAACTTTACGTTGTAAAGAATACTTTTTTGGAAAAAAAATAACAACTCAACATAAAATAGTATTTTTGTAAAAACTTTAATTAGTTTCACCTTATGGCAGTTTTAACATTTGATTTAGAAGATGATTTTACCTTAATTGGTATTCATTCTGCCGAAGAAGACTACAAATTAGCCTTTTTATTAAATCAACAATTAAATTCTCATTTCGTCAGATATCAATATAATTTAGATTTTAAAGGTTCAGAAGTAGAATTCCCTTTGTTTGAATTTAAAGACCCTAATACTCATATTAACTACTATTTAATTAATAATAAATACAGGCAGGTTATTGAAGATAAAGACCAAAAGGAATTATTTGGAGGGCGTTACAGCACAATTTCGTATTTAATTCCTGAGAAAAAAAGAATCGATTATTTTTTAAAAATTGAAGGTGTAAATAATACCTCAACTTTCAAAATAGTTAATCAATTAAATAAAATAAACCAAATAGTAACTTCATATACAATAGATACTAACACATTAAAATCAAAAAATTACCTAATTTTTTAAATATGGAAAAAAATATAAAAAGAACTAAAATTGTAGCAAC